>OFMH01000514.1_pt1 | contig 27606 bp, 21 predicted proteins | sample 1541761 | NCBI WGS metagenome assembly OFMH01 (sample SAMN04209249, study PRJEB22552) | human gut metagenome | biome: gut; material: feces | host: Homo sapiens | place: USA: Oklahoma
CCGACCAGCCAAAGAAGAAGGGCGAGAAGTTCTTCACTTCTGTCAAGAAGACTTTAAAGGTTGGCAAGGATGGCAAGGCAAAGGTGGTAATTCAGCCTAATGGCGGTATCATTATCGAATAATCTTCATGTTTTAAGGCTTCGATTGTCTACGTGAAAATTTTACGGGCATCGGTTGCCTACGTGAAAAAGTTTTTTTCTCGAAAAAAGTATCAAAGTCTCATTTTTGCTTGAAAAATGTGATTTAAATACTTGATATGTAATAAGATATTAGAAATGAGACTTCTCGGATTATGAGTCGAGAAGTCTCATTAATGTATCATGGAAGTCTCATAGGCTTTTTTAATCCTATTTCACCTGTAGATGTTCTATGGTTGTGTCAATATAATCAGGATAAGTCATAGTGATGTGTCTACTTTTTTAGTTCATCAGTTGGTCTCTCTATGCCCTCCGGTTGGTCTGCTTGTGCCCGTTACACGGGCATCCGTAGCCCACCAAGTGGGCATCGGTAGACCGTGTGCTGGGCAGCTATTGCCCATAGCGTGGGCAACGAGTGCCCAAATATAGGACTTGTTTTTGGGCAATATTCTTTAGGCTCTTTGCGCTGTTTAAACTATCTTTTTGCGCTGTTTAAACTGTCTTTTCTTAATGTTTCAATTGTCTTTTCTCGTGCATAGTGCTGTCTTTAATGATACTTCTATAGTCTATAATGATACTTCCATGATACTTCTTTCTGCTTTTTTAGAGAAGTCTCATTGAATGTAAATACTTGTGTATCAATAATATATTATGATATTTCCGGCGAAAAATGAGACTATGATACTTTTCGAGAAAAAACTTTTATGTGCGCGTAATCGGATAGATGCTATTTCTTTGTTTTTTGCGTATCTTCTCGAAAGTTCAGAGTGAGTCGGAAAAATGCCGTATCTTTGCTGCGCGATTCTGGAGGACAAAAAACTGGGTGAAAACTTGGTATATTCAGATTTTCTTTGTAATTTAGCAGCGCAAAACGTAAAGTAGATAAGATTATGGCAGAAATAGTGAATAAATATCCTGTAGGCATACAGACTTTCGAAATGATTCGAGAGGAGGGTTACCTTTACGTGGATAAGACGAAATACATCGTGGATTTCAGAAAGAAAGGCATGAGGAATATCTTTCTGAGTCGCCCTCGGCGATTCGGAAAGTCGCTTTTTGCCTCTACTTTGCAAGCCTATTTCGAGGGCAAAAAGGAACTCTTCGAAGGACTTGCCATTGCTGATTACGAGAAGGATTGGGTGAAGTACCCAGTGCTTCATTTCGATATGAGCGGTGCTAAGCATGTTGACGGTGAGGGCTTGAAGCATTATCTCGACTTGCAGCTGAAGCCATTTGAGGAACTCTATGGCAGTGATGAGGATGAGTTATACCCCAACGACCGACTGGATGGACTCGTAAAACGTGCTCACAAGCAGGCTGGCAGGAAGGTGGTGGTTATCATCGACGAATATGATGCCCCTCTGCTCGACGTGGTACATGAGAAGGAAAACCTGGCAGAACTTCGTCTCATCATGCAGAACTTCTACAGTCCGCTGAAGAAGCTGGGTCCTCATTTGGAATTTCTCTTTATCACGGGCATTACCAAGTTCTCCCAGCTCAGTATCTTCAGCGAGTTGAACAACCTCGACAATATCAGCATGTTTGACCAGTACTCCGCCATCTGTGGTATCAGCAAGACCGAACTTACTACTGTAATGAAGCCGGATGTTGAGGCTTTGGGTAAGGCGTTAGGAGTATCTTACGAGGAGTGTCTGGAGGAATTGCGTCAATATTATGACGGTTACCATTTCAGCGAGCATTCTGAGGATGTGTTCAATCCGTTCAGTCTGATAAGGGCTTTGTCTGGACAGAAGATAGGTGCCTACTGGTTTGGTTCCGGTACGCCAAGCTATCTTATTAAGGGTTTGCAGAAATATCATGTCAACGTGACTGATATTGAACAGAAGAGTGTGAGTGTGGATGATTTCGATGTGTCGCCCGAGCAGATGACTTCAGCCCTGCCTCTACTTTATCAGAGTGGTTATCTCACTATCAAGCAGTATAAGCCATTTACCAAGAGTTATAAGCTGGGGTATCCTAACCAGGAGGTGAAGATCAGTATGGAGAAGCTTCTTGCTGTGGTTTATGATAGCACCCAGCGTACTGTCAGCGAGTGGATAATTAAGGAGGGATGATAAACTTATCTGTGTCTATGCTTTGTTTCTGTTTTTAGAATCTAGCAGCAGCTTTATGCAATATATTTAACTTCTGATAAGCCGCATTATCCGTTTGAACTGCCGAAGGGATGGGTGTGGTGCAAGTTGGATGATTTGGCATTCTATAAAAAAGGACCATTTGGAAGTAGCTTAACCAAAGCTATGTTTGTCCCAAAAAGTAGTCAAAGCTACAAAGTGTATGAACAGAAAAATGCTATTCATAAAGACTGTGCACTTGGCTCTTATTATATAACCAAAGAAAAATATGATTCGTTAATTGGTTTTGCTGTACAGCCATATGATATTATCGTGAGTTGTGCTGGAACAATTGGTGAAACGTATGTTTTGCCTGCCGGCATGCAGGAAGGTATTATTAATCAAGCGTTGATGCTCATTCGTCTTTTTAGCAAAGAGATTGAACGTTTCTATTTACTGTATTTTGATTTCATTCTTAAAGATGAAGCTTACAGAAATAGCAAAGGAACTGCCATTAAAAACATTCCCCCATTTGATGTGTTAAAGAATTTTTTCATACCTATACCTCCAATAGGGGAACAAAAACGAATCTTGGATGAAGTAGATAGATTGATGTCCTTTGTTTCTACCATTGAAACGGGAACAAAAAACTTACATACTGCTATCAAGCAAGCAAAATTCAAAATACTCGAGCTTGCTATTCATGGCAAACTTGTATCACAAGATCCGAATGACGAGCCTGCTAGCGAACTCTTGAAACGCATCAATCCGAAGGCTGAAATCATAACCGATAACGGGCATTATCAGAAGTTACCTGTGGGATGGTGTCTTACAAAAGTCAAAGATGCATTCATTATAAATCCAAAAAATAAAGAAAATGACGATATTGAGGCAGGATTTGTACCTATGGCAAATATCTCTGATGGGTTTTCTAATCATTTCTCTTTTGAAACAAAGAAATGGGAAACAATAAAGTCAGGATTCACTCATTTTTCTGATGGCGATATTGCAGTAGCTAAAATTTCCCCATGCTTAGAGAATCGCAAGTCCATGGTCTTGTCAAATCTTCCAAATGGTATTGGTGCTGGAACAACAGAACTTCATGTCTTTAGACCATTATGCGTAACCCAACTATATGGACTGTACTTTTTTAAATCGAATTACTTCATCAATAAGTGCATTGGTACTTTCAATGGTGTTGTCGGTCAACAAAGGGTTGGAAAAAATATTGTAGAATGTATCGATTTTCCGCTTCCTCCACTTGCCGAGCAACAACGCATTGTTGCAAAAATAGAAGAGATATTCCAGCAACTTGATATGATAGAAACCGCATTGTAGTATAATTAATTAGCCATCGTAAGTGAAAGAACTTACGACGGCTAATTTGAAAATAGCAACTATTACCAAACAACAATTTCGTCCACAATCTTCTGCTGCTCACTTGCTGTGCGGCGTAGATAGATTCGTGTTGTTTCAAGTCGTTCATGCCCCATAAGGTCTGCAAGAAGGGCTATGTCATTGAAGCGCTCAAGAAAGTTCTTGGCAAAACGATGACGGAACGAATGAGGATATACCACATTCTTGTTCATTCCATATTTCTCCGCAAAATGCTTCAATCGCTGAGCGATGCCACGTGTTGTAATGCGTTCTCCAAAATGATTTAGGAAAATATATCCAGATTGGATTCCTTTTTCGTCAAGCCACTTTGTTGCTTCTAAACGCAAATTCTTCGGAATGTACAGACGGCGTATCTTGCCACCTTTACTATAAAGGTCAAGATACCCTACCTTTATATGCTCTACCTTGATGTGGCGTAACTCGCTAACACGTGCACCTGTGGCACCCATAAACCAAACAACGAAATACCACTCATCATGTCCGTCGGCTTTTAGCTTACGTTTGAAGAACTTATAATCAGCATCGCTGATTACATTCTCCAAAAAGTTCTTCTGTTGAACTTTGACGAACTTCATCTTTAGCTTTTCCTGCTTGATAAACTCCAGGTACTTGTTGATAGCTTGCAAACGCAAATTGACAGTCTGCGGTTTGAAGTTCTCTACCAAATACCCCTTATATGCCAAGAGGTTCTTCTTATTCACTGCTGAATAATGCTCCGTAAAATACTTCACAGTCCATTCATAAGAGCGAACTGTATTCTCTGTCAAGTTTTCCTTGACAAGATAATCCTTGAATTTTGTTACCATATTATACTTAATTTAAATGTAATATGGTATAAACGAAAAAAGAGAGCCTATAAGCTCTCTTCTATTATATCAAGTTGATGAAATAACTCCTCTATTTTTGCTACTATGCGTTGTTGCTCAGCAAATGGTGGTAATGGTATTTCTAATTTATTCATTGTCGATTGTGTAAAGTGCTTTATTGTAACACCTTTACATAAAGAATCTATTACTCCATTTAACTTAAAGTGCCATAAAGAATACTGTAGGTATTTTTCGGATATACCAAATTTACATCTTACCCTATGCAATGCATTCTGATAGTACATTTCGGTATCAGTATCCCAAATAGCACACCTTCCGACATCACCACCTTCACAAATCAATAAGTCTCCCTTTTTAACAGCATATCTTTCGAAATCCTTGGCTTCTATTCTAAATTTCTTTTGCGTAGTAAAATCAAAATATCCCCATTGTACGTTAACTGCACAAACGTATCTTTTAAATTCTCCATTGTCTTTAGTTCTATCTAATGTCTTTCCTAAAAGTGATTCGGAAATTTCGTTTATATGACAAACACACCATCCCACAGGTAACTTCTGATAATGCCCGTTATCAGTTATGATTTCAGCCTTCGGATTGATGCGTTTCAGCAACTCAATAGCCGGCTCATCATTCGGGTCTTGTGGTACGAGTTTTCCATGAATGGCAAGGTCGAGAACTTTGGACTTGACTTGTCTTATAGAATCTTGTAACTTTTCCTTGTTTTCCTCTATGTTGTCCACAAATGATAGCCAATACTTTAAATTCTTTATTATTCGCTCTATTTCAGGTAATGGCGGAAGAGGTATTCTCATATTTTGAGATTGGGTCAAAGAAATATTAACCTGTCCTGCACTGCCTTTGGTGGATATAGAATTAATTTCAGACATTTCTTCCAAGTAAGCCTTTAGGTAAACATTAATATTATCCTTATGAAGATAAGGACGTATAAGTACGGCTGCTTGGTTGAAATTTGCTTGCGGCAACGATGGGGGAATAATTGCCAATTTACCCAATGGTGGTCCTACAATATTCATTATTAAATCACCAACCTCTGTTCTTGAGCGTTGCAGTTTACTATTATGTATTTCAGCTGTTATATACTGTGGTTTATATTCAAAATCTATTTTCTGATTTCTCAGATTATACATCTTGATATACGGAATGCCCTTAGGTACGAACGAGGACTTTTCTGGAGTACTTCCTGAAGCCACATATGCTATGTCATCCAACTTGCACCACACCCACCCTTTCGGCAGTTCAAACGGATAATGCGGCTTATCAGAAGTCTTTGCAGACTTCTTTCCCTTTTTAATTTTTCCCTCTTTGATGAGTCTTTCCTTTTCTGCACGGATACGTTCGAGCAGCACCGATGCTGGCTCATCGTTGGGATCTTGTGGAACGAGCTTGCCGTGAATAGCAAGGTCGAGTATCTTTTGTCTTAATGCTTTTGTGTCCATTATTAATTCGTCTATTAATTTTAAGATTTATCTTCTTCTTCTTTTGAGAAGAACTGACAGAATTCCCTTAATTGTTGTTGCATTTTTTCTTGTGGAATTAAGATACGCTTATATTCCGCCACCATCGTAGGACTCATGCTGCGACTCATAGCATATTCAACAACAACCTTGTCCACATCAGGACATAAAATGATGCCAATAGAAGGGTTCTCGTTGGAACGTTTCACATCACGGTCAAGAGCTTCAAGGTAAAACTCTAATTGACCAAGATCTCGAGGATGGAATTTGGTTCTCTTCAATTCCACCGCAACAAGTGCCTGGAGACCGCGATGAAAAAACAGCAAGTCTGCCTTATAGGTAGATGCACCAACGGTGAGCGGATACTCTTGGTCCATAAAGATGAAATCTTTACCTAATTCGAGAATAAATTGCTTCATATGCTCTATTAATCCATTCTTCAATTTGCTTTCATTGTATTTCTTTGGCAACCCAAGAAAATCTAAAAACACAGTGTCTTTAAACATAATAGGAGCATCAGGATATTGCTCTAATAATCCCTTCGACATATTACTTTTATTTCCGAGAAGATTGGAAAAAGTATCATTGTCAATACAGCGCTGCATCTCTCTTTTTCCTAGTTTTTCTTTATGTGCATAAAGAATATAGAATAACCGCTGTTCATAACGCTTACAACGACATAGTATTTCTATATGGTTAGTGAACGTTGTCAACTCCAAAATTTTAGGCATTTGTGCAGCCACTGGCTGCACAAATGCAGCAGCACCATTTTTTGATTGTATTGCCTTACTTTTCGATACTAATTGTTTTACTTCAATTTGTGCAGCCATTGGCTGCACAAATTCAGCATCAAGATACTTATTTACTATCGTAGTGAAAGTTTCCGTAGAATATTCATCATAGAACATCACCATATTATATATGTTTCTTCTACTATATCCTTTTATCTCAGGATGTTGAGAACGGATATATTCAGATAGTTGGGAAATAACCTTGCTTCCCCATTCCTCACTTTTTAACTTCTTGGAAACATAGGCACCTACATGCCACGCTGTGAGCAGCATCTCCTTATTGACAGCCATAGACGCTTTACTTCGATGCTGAACTATCAGATTTACGACTTCAGTAAACTGCTGTTCGATGTTAGTGTTTATCAAACTTTTGTCCATTTTATACCTCCTTTATTCCACTCAATAATTTCTCCAACTCGCTTACGGCCTTGCTGATATTCATGCTCTGTTCCTTGATGTTTGACATCAATTGGCTCAATGGTAAATCTTCAGTATCATTACCCTGTTTTATCCAAGTGATATCAAGACTTGTCTTGTCACGAGCCATGATTTCATCAATGCTATACTTGCGCCATCTGCCAGATGGGTTCTTGTCTGCATCGTATGTCTCTTTGCGGGCATTGATGTCCTCAGCATGATAACAGTTTACAAAGTCATCGAGGTGGTGACGCTCTAACTTGTTCGTTGCCAAGGTGTGTTTTACACCAGTGCGATAGTCGTAGAACCAAATATTCTTAGTTGGCTGTCCCTTGGTAAAGAATAGTACGTTTGCCTTTACTCCCTGTGCATAGAAAATGCCTGTAGGTAAACGGAGAATGGTATGGAGATTGAAATCCGACAAGAGTTTCTTGCGGATGGTCTCTCCTGCGTTGCCTTCAAAAAGTACATTGTCTGGCAGGACTACTGCTGCACGTCCGCCAGTTTTGAGCATCAGCATCATATGCTGAAGGAAGTTGAGCTGGTTGTTCTTGGTTTCAACATAGAAGTCTGGACGATTGATTTCAACAGAACCGGCAGGGCGTGTGCCAAATGGAGGGTTGGCAAGGATGACATCCACTAAGGTGGAAGGTTCTTTCTCCAAAGAGTCCTCGCATACGATAGGGCTGTGGTCTGTGCCTATACCATGAAGATAAAGGTTCATGGAGGCAAGTGTAACCACAAGTGGGGTGATATCATTGCCATGTAACGCTTTGTTGTTCAAAAAGTCCAATTTATCACGATTCTGGCTTTGTTCCTTCATGTAATCGTAGGCAGCAAGCAAGAAGCCACCAGTACCACAGGCGGGGTCGCATACTGTCTCACCAATTTGGGGTTGCAAGCAGTCAACCATAGCTTTAATCAGTGGACGTGGGGTAAAGTACTGACCAGCACCACTTTTTTTATCTTGACCATTTTTCTCCAAGATGCTTTCATATATAGCACCTTTTACATCACCATCCATGATGAGCCATTGCTCTTCATCTATCATAGTGATTACCTTCTTAAGATAGACAGGTTTGTCAATCTTGTTTTGTGCTTTGGTATAGATGGTGCCGATGAGGTCATCTTGTTGACTTAATAGTTTGAGTGTACTCTCATATTGCTTTACGAGATCATAGCCATCCAAGCCTGTCAAGTCTTTCCATCTATACCCAACAGGTATGGATGAATCCTCTCCAAAGAGTTCCATATTCTCGTCATCCATCTTTAAGAAAAGAAGATAGGTGAGTTGTGTGATGTAATCTGTAAATCCTACTCCGACTCCTGCTAATGTCGTAGCAAGATTCCACACCTTTTTTGTGAGCGTTTGCTCTGTTGTTATATTTTTAGCCATATCTATATACTATGCAGTTGTTCTTAATACTATAAATTTATATACGGAATCCAAAGCCTCGTCAGCTTTCTGCATGTTTCCGAAAGCTGCAATCAATTGGGCTGCATGGGTGACATCGTTCTTCCTTATCTCTCGCACGTTGCAGGCTCCATTGGCTGCGATGTATTCCACTATCTTGCCTATCAAATCTTTCTGCTTCGCTGTTATATCCATCTGTTTTCGACCATACCAAAGATTAAACATACTTCGAGCCGTAGGATAGGCACTTTCCAGTTTTTCGGTCTGATGGTAAGCGAAGCGTACCAGTTGGATGATGTTGGTAAGAGCCTCCGATTCTTCCTTCCTGGTCGTGCGGCGTACTTTATCACCATATACGATGGCGTATGAATTCCATAAGAGCTTTTGTGCAAAGCGGTTGTTCTCCATCTTCAACTTGTTTTCCAAGTCCTTCAGCATGGAATAGGTGATAGGTTCGCCCTCGTTATTATATAGAATGCGTAAAGCTTCTATGTCATCACAGTGGTCGCAGCAATATTGTTCAAATGCATCTGTGGTACTTTGAGCCTCTTCTATAGAGAAACCTTTGGATATGAGCGTATCTTCTCCAGGCATCAGTGTGTTGACAAAACCAGCTGCAAGAATCAGTATGTACTTACGGACATTGGCATGATTAGCTATCGGAGATACCAAACCCTTACGTTCATTGTTAGGTTCATTGATATCTACGTATGGTGGCAATTGTGGCTGGTGCTCAGGAACGAGAGCATTATAGATGCGTTGAGCAATTTCCAGCATGTCATCATGAGCGATGCGGACAAACTCCTGTCGCTGTGCATTATCTGCCTTATTGTAAAGTCTGGATAATGTGGCAGCAAGCCGCTTGAGGTAATTGTCTGGCAGATTTCCATGAGCGATACGTTCCAATAGTTCTTTTAATGTGATGGTCTCTGTATCTGGACCTTCATACTGACCTGGTATGATATGCTCATGTTCGGTTACTCCTACTGCATCAACAAGGAAGAAACAGTCTTTGCTTATTGCATTAGGTGTCACGTTGCGCAGCTGTTCATCACCTATTGTCCGGACTCCACGACCTTTCATCTGTGTATAGAGGGGAGCTGAAGCCACATCACGCATAAACATCACGACTTCCAGAGGCTTTACATCTGTTCCTGTTGCCACAAGAGTACAAGTTACGGCAATGCGAAAGTCCTTGTCGTTACGAAACTGGCGTATCAGTTCATTGCTATCTCCTGCTGAATAGGTTATCTTCTGAACAAAGCGGTTATCCGTGCGTCCAAAAACTTCTTTAGCAATTTGAATGATATTTGTTGCATGGTTCTCGTTGAGCGCAAAGATGAGGGTCTTTGGCAGATAGTCCATGTTAGGCTCTCTTTGAGGGTCATTGAACATTTCTGTATAGACAGCATCACGATAAGTGGAAAGAATAAGTTTTATCTGGGCAGGGTTGATGATGCTTCGATTTAACTCTTCTTTCGTATAAGTCTTCGTTTCCTTTGTGCTTACGGTTTTAACTTCACCAGTGTATCGAGTCTCAACTTTGGTTTTCTGACCTTGCATGATAGCTCCACCTTCTTCTGTTACCTTTGTTCTGATTCGATAGATGCGGCTATCGACGTTGACACCATCTATGACTGACTGCTCAAGCGTATAGTTTACAACACGGTTGTTGTTGAAGAATGCCATCGTTTCTGGAATTGGTGTCGCAGTAAGACCTATAAGGCGAGCTGTATCAAAGTATTCTAGCACCTTGCGCCAGTTGCCATAAATAGAACGGTGACACTCATCTATAATGATAAGGTCGAAGAAATCGTGTGGTAAGTTTGGGTTGTCTGGTAATGTTACTTCACCATCAGCTGTATCTTCATCGTCATCATCTGTATCCGTAATCTCTTCTCCTTTTAAGAGTGAGAATAATCTTTGTATGGTACAGATAACCACATTGCTGTCTGTTGGTACTTCTGCCGACTTCAACCTGTTGACTGCATAGATTGTATTGAAGGCATCACCAGTTTCCGTAAGGCGGAATGTGCCAAACTCTGTTTCTGCCTGTTTTCCGAGGTTATTGCGGTCAACAAGAAACAGAACACGACGCATAGGAGTATAGCTAAGCATGCGATAGGCCGTGAGACATGCCGTATATGTTTTGCCGGCACCAGTAGCTAGAACCATCAATGCACGATTTTGCCCTATACGGAAGCTCTTCTCCAATTCCGTGACTGCCTCATATTGGCATTCTCGCAGACCTTTCTTATTCAATGTAGGAAGTCCGGCAAAAGGGTCGTCTATACCTAACATCTTTACTATTTCCTTAGGAGTAAGAATGCGGCTGATAGTTTCCCATTCTGAAGTTTCACGATGTCTATAATCAAAAAACTCTATTTCCTTGCCATTTGATTTAAAAAGGAAAGGCAAAGGTTTTTGCCAGGCTTGATAACAGTCAGGTACGCTCTTTGCATATGTGATAGCCTGTTCACTCACAATATTGGAAGAAATATTAATTTCTTCTCGTTTAGCTTCGAGCACACCGACAGCTTTCCCATTGATAAACAGGAAATAATCTGCTTCAAGATTGCCTTTGAGCAATCCCTCACGAATAGCTACGGCTGAGATGGTAGGCTCGTATTCATCCCGATTGACAACCTTCCATCCTGCATCAGCAAACCATTGGTCTATTTTGACTCTCGCTTTTTCTTCTGGCGTCATAGTTTTGTTACCTATTATTTTAGTTACAAAGATAATGATAATATTTCACTTGACCATTTATATGATTCACTATTTATGCTTTTTTGTCTTTTATGGATAGTTTCTCAACTTTTTAAAGAAAACTCTTGTTGGTTTCAAAAGAAAATCTTAACTTTGCTGCTAGAATAGAAACGGTGGATCCCAAAAACGCAAGAAGTCTGCTGGCATCACTGCCAACAGACTTCACTTTTCACTAAACCGAACCTAAAATTCTATCTTATATTTGAAAATCATGTAAATTCTATGGAAACCTGAATAAGTCTTATTACCTTTTTGAAAACTAACCTAATCTATTCTTTCTTGTATAACGCCTGCAAAATGAATTGTCTTTTCCTATTTTATTATTCAGCAATCGTCTGCTGCTCTGTAGCTGTCTGATCTGCTGTCTGCTGTTCTGTAGTCTCCTTCTGCTCAGTAGTTTCCTGCTGGGTAGAATCTTCTGTTGTTGCTGGAGTCTCCTCTGTTGCATTCTCCTGCTGGGTAGAATCCTCTGCTGCAGCCTGTGGCTGAACTGGAGCATCTACTGCCAATGAATCGGAAGGTGCATCTGGAGCTACTGTATCAACAGGAGCAACCTGAGCGTTACTAACCATTTTGCTTGATGCAAAAACGTTGCTTACTGAAACCATAACCAAAGCTGCGATAGCTGCAAACATAAACTTCTTCATAATCTTATCTTTTTTAAATTGTTACTAATTGATGTTACTTATTTGTTTGTGGATTCATTATCGAACCCGATTATCATAGTCACAATCTGCGTGCCAAAAAGATGAGAAAATGGATTTGCGTTGATAATCAGGTGTTTATGCGTTTTGTGCCAAAAATGAATGGTGTGGAATGTGAGGAAACTCTGTGGAAATATTCCCCAAGAAGTTGGGGAATGCATGCATAAAAAAAGGTCCCGACGGGGATGTTACTCCCCGAAGGAACCTTTCTCATATAATAGGAAATGATAAAAACCTATCTTTTAGAGATTCTTGAACTCGATGCCGTTTGCCTCTGAGTAGTCAATGGTAATTGGCTTCTCGCGACTTACTTCCTCGGCAAGAATCTTCTTGCTCAAATCGTTCAGAACGTAATCCTGGATGGCACGCTTTACCGGGCGGGCACCAAACTCTGGGTCGTAACCTACCTCGGCAAGATAACCGATGGCGGCTGGAGTCCAGCGGAGATCGAAGCCCTGAGGCTCCAACATCTTCTTGGCCCTGTTCATCTGCAACTCCACAACCTTGGCAATCTGATCCTTGGTCAATGGCTGGAAGGTGATGATGTCGTCGATACGGTTCAGGAACTCTGGACGGAAGGTCTTCTTCAACATCTCACGGCTTGCGTTGGAAGTCATGATGATGATGGTGTTCTTGAAGTTGACTACACGACCCTTGTTGTCGGTCAATCGGCCATCGTCCAATACCTGAAGCAGGGTGTTGAAGACATCAGGATGAGCCTTCTCAATCTCATCGAAGAGAACCACACTGTATGGCTTGCGGCGAACAGCCTCGGTCAACTGGCCACCCTCATCGTATCCTACATACCCCGGAGGCGCTCCAATCAAACGGGTGACACTGAACTTTTCCTGATACTCACTCATATCTATTCGGGTCATCATCGACTCGTCGTTGAAGAGATACTCGGCAAGTGCCTTGGCAAGCTCGGTCTTACCTACACCGGTGGTACCGAGGAAGATGAAGCTGGCGATAGGACGCTTTGGATCCTGCAAGCCGGCACGGCTGCGACGTACGGCATCACTTACGGCAGTGATTGCCTCGTCCTGACCGATGACTCTCTTGTGGAGTTCCTCCTCCAGATGGAGCAGTTTCTCACGTTCGCTCTGCATCATTCGGCTTACTGGTATTCCGGTCCAGCGGCTTACTACCTCTGCAATATCATCGGCTGTCACCTCTTCACGGATCATTGCCTCACCGCCCTGGGTGCTCTTCAGCTGCTCCTGAATCTTCTTGATATCCTCTTCAAGGGCTACCAGCTTAGAGTAGCGAATCTCGGCTACACGTTCGTAATTGCCTTCACGCTCCATGCGCTCAGCTTCGAACTTGAGGTTCTCCATCTCCTGCTTGTCTTGCTGAATTTTGTTAACAAGAGCCTTTTCGCCTTCCCACTTTGCACGGAAGTCATGCTCCTTATCCTTCAACTCTGCAATCTCCTTGTCGAGCTGCTGAATCTTAGGCTGGTCGTTCTCACGCTTAATGGCCTCACGTTCAATTTCCAACTGCTTCAAGTGACGGGTGATTTCATCCAGTTCCTCTGGCACGGAGTCACGCTCCATACGGAGTTTGGCAGCGGCTTCATCCATCAGGTCGATGGCCTTATCCGGGAGGAATCTGTCAGAGATATATCTCTCAGATAACTTGACAGCTGCTATGCAGGCATCATCCTGAATACGAACCTTGTGGTGGTTCTCATAACGCTCCTTGATACCACGAAGAATGCTGATGGCATCTACCTCGTCTGGCTCATTCACCATCACAGTCTGGAATCGGCGCTCCAGCGCCTTATCCTTCTCGAAGTACTTCTGATACTCGTTGAGGGTAGTAGCACCGATGGCTCTCAATTCACCACGAGCCAAGGCTGGCTTCAGGATGTTGGCAGCATCCATGGCACCTTCGCCACCGCCAGCACCTACCAGGGTATGAATCTCATCAATGAAGAGGATAATCTGACCGTTGGCATTGGTTACCTCCTTGATGACGCTCTTCAAACGCTCCTCGAACTCACCCTTGTATTTGGCACCGGCAACCAGTGCACCCATATCGAGCGAATAGAGCTGCTTGTTCTTCAGGTTCTCAGGTACGTCGCCACGGACGATACGCTCTGCAAGTCCCTCAACGATAGCGGTCTTACCTGTACCAGGCTCACCGATAAGGATAGGATTGTTCTTGGTGCGGCGAGAGAGAATCTGGAGCACACGGCGAATCTCTTCATCACGGCCGATTACTGGGTCGAGCTTGCCGCTGCGAGCCTGTTCTACCAGGTTCTTGGCATATTTTTCAAGACTCTGATAGTTCTCGTCGGCACTCTGGCTCTTCACGTTCTGACCCTGTCGCAAAGCCTGGATGGCTGCGGTGAGGTCCTTCTCGTTGGCACCCGCATCCTTGAGGATTCGGGCAGCGGTAGAGTTGCCTTTGAGGATAGCGAGGAGGATAGGCTCCACGCTTACGAATTCATCTCCCATCTTCTTGGCGATGTCCTCGGCGTTGATCAATATCTGGTTGGTATCGCCCGAGAGGTATGGCTGACCGGCACCCTGCACACGAGGCAGGTGCTGCATCTCCTGCTGCAGGAGCATGGCAATCTGATTGCCGTTCATGCCCAGCTTCTGGAAGATGTAGTTGGTTACATCAGGTGCCTTCTCGATGATACCACTGAGAAGATGCACCGGTTCGATGGTCTGCTGACCATTTCTCTGCGCTATGTTCACAGCGGCCTGCACCGCTTCCTGCGCCTTGATTGTAAATTTGTCGAATGTCATATCTTAATCTCCTTTCTAAGTGTTATTTGTTCTACTTCTTGTTGTCTGGCTTCAGTTCTTCCGGACTTTCAGCCTTGGATGATGCTTCAGCCTTGCTGGCTTCCGGCATCGCAATCCGTGGATGCGAATAGCGTGCCCATTGCGTGTTTTTGGGCGTTTTTCTGACATTTTGTCTGTTTTTTCCTTCCTTTTTCCCTATTCGCAGAAAAGCTTCTGTCAAAATGGCTGAACCATTACTTGATTTATCGCAAATATCCTTTAAATAATGTGATAATAGGTATTAAATATTTGTGTATTTCAAATATTCTTTGTATCTTTGCAGCGTTTTTAGAAACCATATTGAATATAAAAATTCGTAATATATAAAGTCAATGGCTGAAACAAAGAAGATCAAGACAGCTTTGGTGTCTGTCTTTCACAAGGATGGCTTGGACGAGTTGCTCGCCAAGTTGAATGAAGAGGGTGTTAAGTTCCTGAGCACAGGTGGTACTCAGAAGTTTATCGAATCTTTGGGTTATGAATGTGAAAAAGTTGAGGATGTCACCACATATCCATCAATCCTCGGTGGTCGTGTGAAGACTCTTCATCCAAAAATATTTGGAGGTATCCTGGCCCGTCGCGACAATGAGGGCGACCAGGAGCAGATGAAGGAGTATGAGATTCCTTCTATCGACCTCGTTATCGTGGATCTCTATCCATTTGAGCAGACTGTAGCCAGCGGCGCCAGCGATGCCGACATCATTGAGAAGATTGATATCGGTGGTATCTCTCTTATCCGTGCCGGTGCCAAGAACTTCAAGGACGTGGTTATCGTTCCTAGCAAGGCTGAGTACAGTGTGCTTCTCGACATCCTGAAGAAGAAGGGTGCTGAAACCGACATTGAGGACCGCAAGATGTTCGCAGAGCGTGCATTCGGCGTAAGTTCTCACTATGATACTGCTATCCACGCTTGGTTTGCCAAGTAATAAGAGGTAAACCTATTCATCTCGCAACTCTTCCCGCTCTTGAAAGCGAGGGCGGGAAGATGACTACAAAGGAAAGATTTTAAGCTTAAAATATTAGATTTACATTAGCAAATGGGATTTTTTTCATTTATTCAGGAAATCGCAATGGACTTGGGTACCGCCAATACCATCATTATCAGTGATGATAAGATTGTAGTGGACGAACCTTCTGTTGTTGCCCTCGACCGCCGCACCGACAAGATGATTGCCGTAGGCGAGAAGGCAAAGATGATGTACGAGAAGACTCATGACAACATCCGTACAATCCGTCCTTTGCGTGATGGCGTTATCGCCGACTTTACTGCCTGCGAGCAGATGATGCGTGGACTTATCAAGATGGTTCATACAGGAAGCCGATTGTTCTCACCTTCACTCCGTATGGTGATTGGTGTGCCTTCTGGTTCTACTGAGGTAGAGCTCCGTGCCGTACGCGACTCTGCCGAGCATGCCGACGGTCGCGACGTATATTTGATTTTTGAACCTATGGCTGCTGCTATCGGTATCGGTATCGACGTAGAGGCACCAGAAGGTAACATGATAGTTGATATAGGTGGTGGTAGCACCGAGATTGCAGTCATCTCTCTGGGTGGTATCGTATCCAACAACTCTATCCGTACAGCCGGTGACGACCTGACAGCCGACATCCAGGAGTATATGAGCCGCCAGCACAACGTGAAGGTTTCCGAGCGTATGGCTGAGCGTATCAAGATTCATGTGGGTTCTGCCCTGACAGATCTGGGAGATGAGGCTCCTGAAGACTTCATCGTTCACGGTCCTAACCGTATCACAGCGCTCCCTATGGAGGTGCCTGTATGCTATCAGGAGATTGCTCACTGTCTGGACAAGACTGTAGCCAAGATTGAGAATGCTGTACTCTCTGCTCTCGAGAATACTCCACCAGAGCTTTATGCCGACATCGTGAAGAACGGTATCTGGCTTTCAGGTGGTGGTGCTCTGCTCCGCGGTCTCGACAAGCGACTTCAGGACAAGATCAACATCCCATTCCATATCGCCGAGGATCCATTGCACAGTGTGGCTAAGGGTGCCGGTATCGCATTGAAGAATGTGGATCGTTTCTCATTCCTGATGAGATAATTTCAAGATATTTAAATTCCGCATCTGGACCACTTGTGCCCATTTGCGGAATTTTAATCATATACAGATTCATTTTTTAAAGTATGCACAACCTTTTAGAGTTTTTGCAGAAATACAACCATTGGTTTGTCTTCGTGATTCTGGAGGTGGTGAGCATGGTGCTTCTGTTCCAGTATAACAGCTACCAGGGCAGTGCGTGGTTTTCTACAGCCAATGCCGTGACGGGCAAGATTTATGAATGGGATGCCAACGTGGAGACTTTCTTCTCCCTGACCAAGGTGAACCAGGAACTTACCCAGCGGAATGCCTATCTGGAGCAGCAGGTGCAGCAGCTGAGCGACAGCCTCTATGGGGTAACCAAGGATAGTGCCATCTATCACCGCGACCAGTTTGCGCTGCTTCAGAATTACCGACTCATCCCTGCCAAGGTGGTGGCCAACAGCCTGGACAAGCCGGACAACCTGATTACCATCGACAAGGGTAGCGCTGACGGCATTCATAAGGATATGGGTGTGATAAGCGGTACCGGAGTGGTGGGCATCGTGTATCTCGTGGCTCAGCATTACAGCATCGTGATACCAGTGCTCAACGTGAAGTCGAATATCAGTTGTACCATCCAGGGCAGAGGCTATTTCGGCTATCTGCGATGGAAGGGGGGCGTTTCGGAACTGGCATATCTGGAAGAGGTGCCACGCCATGCCCACTTCAAGCTGGGCGACTACGTAGTAACGAGTGGCTATTCGGCTGTGTTCCCTCCGGGAGTAAGAGTGGGCAAGATTCTGCACGTGTTTAATTCTGCTGATGGATTGTCGTATAGAGTACAGTTGAGACTTTCTACCGACTTTGCCCGTCTGCGTGATGTCTGCGTCATCGATGATGCCGTAATGAAGGAACGCCTTCAGATTATGCGTGCTGCACAGGATAGTATCATGCCCGACGGCAATGCCAAAGGTAAAAATTAAAAGATCATAGTAAGAGGAGATATATAAGTAGCAATGAGTATAGATTTGATAAAACGACTCGGCATCTTCGTGGTGCTCGTGCTGGTGCAGGGATTGGTATTCAACCATATCCACTTGTTCAACTGCGCCACCCCCTTGCTGTATATTCTCATGGTGCTCCATTTCCGCAGAAACCATCCACGCTGGTCGGTGATGCTGTGGAGCTTCATGATGGGACTTTGTATCGACGTGTTTGCCAATACGCCGGGAGTAGCTGCAGCTTCGATGACCTTCATCGGACTGCTTCAGCCTTATCTTTTCGAACTCTTCGTGCCAAGAGACAGTGCCGACGACCTGGAGCCGTCCATGCGCACCATCGGTGTCGGTTCGTATGTTCTCTACACGTTGGTTATCGTACTCGTTTATAATCTGGTATTCTTTACTCTGGAGACCTTCAATTTCTTCAATTGGATGGAGTGGCTCCTCCGCATCGGTGGCGGTACAGCCATCACGATGTTGCTCATCATGGCATTGGAGAGCTTCCGCAAGGGATAGAACCTTGCTGCAAGACAGAGAACAGTAAAAGATCAAACAAAAAATTTCAGCTATATATATAATATGGTGGATTACAATCTTGATAAGCGTAAGTATGTGATTGGTGGTGTGGCTATAGCAATTGTAGTCATATACGCCATTCGTCTCTTTACGCTTCAGATTATGAGTGAGGATTATAAGAAGAATGCCGATTCCAATGCCTTCCTGAAGCAGATTGAGTTCCCTTCGCGTGGCGCCATCTACGACAGAAACGGCAAGCTGATGGTGTATAATTCGCCTTCCTATGATATCATGGTGGTGATGAAGGAGCAGGAGGGACGTCTGGATACGATGGACTTCTGCAACTCCCTGGGCATTACCAAGGAGGCTTTCGAGAAGCGAATGGAGACCATCAAGGACAGAAACAAGAATCCCGGATACTCGCGATATACCCAGCAGCTCTTCATGAGTCAGCTTTCTGACAAGGACTTCAGCGTCTTCCAGGAGAAGATGTTCCGGTTCCCGGGCTTCTATGTGCAGAAGCGAAGTGTGAGAGAATATGCCTATCCATACGCTGCCCATGTACTGGGAGATGTGGGTGAGGTTTCGCCAAGCGATATAGAGGATGATGACTACTATCAGCCAGGTGACTATATCGGTAAGCTGGGACTGGAGAAGCATTACGAGAAGGAGCTCCGAGGTACCAAGGGCGTGAAGATTATGCTTCGCGATGCCCGGGGAAGAATACAGGGAAGCTACCAGAACGGAAAGCTCGACCAGCGACCTATCGCAGGTAAGGACCTGACGCTGGGTATCGATGTCAACCTTCAGGCTCTGGGCGAAAGACTGCTGCAGGGCAAGATTGGAAGTATCGTTGCCATCGACCCAAGAGACGGGTCGGTGCTGGCGATGGTTTCTTCTCCTACCTATGATCCGCGCCGACTGGTGGGTAAGAATAGAGGAAAGATGCACAAGTGGCTCTCGCAGAATCCTTGGAAACCGCTCTTGAACCGTAGTATCATGGGACAGTATCCTCCGGGTTCTACCTTCAAGACTTCCCAGGCGCTGACCTATCTTACCGAGGGAATCATCACTCCGGGCACAGCCTTCCCATGTAATCATGGTTTCTCTTACAAAGGTCTGCATGTGGGATGTCATGGCCACCCGTCGCCTATTGCGCTGGTAGATGCCATCAGTACCTCCTGCAACGGTTACTTCTGCTGGGGACTTTATTATATGATAGGCAACAAGAAGAAGTATGGTTCGGTGCAGAATGCGATGACCGTTTGGAAAGACTATATGGTGAGTATGGGATTCGGCTATAAGCTGGGCATTGATCTGCCGGGCGAGAAGAGAGGTCTGATTCCTAATGCACAGTTCTATGACAAGGCTTACAAGGGTTCCTGGAACGGATTGACCGTCATCAGTATCTCTATCGGACAGGGTGAGGTGAACCTCACTCCTCTGCAGATTGCCAATCTGGGTGCCACCATCGCCAACCGAGGCTATTACTATGTGCCTCACGTAGTGCGTAAGGTGCAGGGCGAACCGCTCGATACGCTCTATACCCGCCGTCATTACACCAAGGCTTCGAAGCGAGCCTATGACTATGTGGTGGCTGGTATGAGAAGTTCGGCACTGAAGGGTACCTGTAAGATGCTCTCCCGTTACGACTTCGAGGCTTGCGGCAAGACCGGTACGGCTCAGAACCGTGGTCACGACCACTCTGTATTCATGGGCTTTGCTCCGATGAACAATCCTAGAATTGCCATCGCCGTGTATGTGGAGAATGGTGGATGGGGTGCCGACTACGGTGTGCCTATCGGAGGTTTGATGATGGAGCAGTATCTGAAAGGCAAGCTTTCTCCTGCTTCAGAAAGTCAGGCTGCCCAGATGCAGGCTCGAAGAATTGCCTACGGTTCTAGTAGCAGATAATATACTGAAGTTTCAAATCAAAACTGCAGTTTCTATCCAGAGACTGCAGTTTCAATTCATTGAATAATAAAGACAATGGCTCAATCAGATAATAAACAACCAGCTGGTATTCTCCGTTCGCTCGACTGGTGGACCATCGGCATCTATCTGGCATTGCTCTGCTTCGGCTGGATCAGTGTCTGCGGTGCCAGCTATACCTATGGCGACAACGATATCTTCAGTCTGGGTGCCCGTTCGGGTATGCAGATTATATGGATAGGTACCTCCATCGCACTGGGCTTCGTCATCCTGATGATGGATGACCGTTTTTTCGATACCTTCGCCTACGTGATCTATGCCGTGCTGATATTGCTGCTTTTTGCCACGATATTCAATCCGCATAGCATCAAGGGTTCGCACTCCTGGCTGGTGCTGGGACCGCTGCGACTGCAGCCTGCCGAGTTCGGTAAGTTTGCTACGGCGCTGGCTGTGGCAAAGTTTATGTGCAGCTATGGATTCAATATCCATAAGATGAAGCATTTCATGGCGGCTATGGGCATCATCATTTTGCCTATGATATGTATCGTGGGACAGCGCGAGACGGGGTCGGCATTGGTATATTCAGCCTTCTTCCTGATGCTTTACCGCGAGGGAATGCCGGGTGCCATCCTCTTTACCGGAGTCTCGATGGTGGTTTACTTTGTGGTGGGTATCAAGTACGAGAACGTGACGATGTGGGATACCTACACCTCGGTGGGAAAGTTCACGGTGCTGCTGCTGGTGCAGATCTTCACGGCAGGACTGGTGAACAGCTATACGGGCAACAGGAAGCATGCTCTCATCATCCTGTGCTACTCGGTGGGCATCACGCTCATCTTTGCACTCTTCTCCACCTACATCATTCCGTTTGACATCGTATGGGTGCAGCTGCTGCTCTGTGCGGTGATGATTGGATTCCTGGTGTATCACGGTCTGAGGACCCGCTTCCGCAACTATTTCCTGATTTCGATATTCGCAATGGGAAGTATTGCCTTCTTCTACAGTGCCGATTACGTGCTGAACAACGTGATGGAACCTCATCAGCGAGTGCGTATCAACGTGCTGCTGGGATTGGACGAAGACCTGGCGGGTGCCGGATATAATGTACATCAGAGTGAGATAGCCATCGGTTCGGGTGGCTTGCAGGGAAAGGGATTCTTGAACGGAACCCAGACCAAGCTGAAGTTCGTGCCTGAGCAGGATACCGACTTCATCTTCTGTACGGTAGGAGAGGAGGAAGGATTTCTGGGGTCGGCAGGCGTATTGCTGCTCTTCCTGATGTTGATATTGAGATTGATACATCTGGCGGAGCGACAACCTTTCAAGTTCGGACGAATATACGGCTATTGTGTGCTTTCGGTATTCCTGTTCCACCTATTTATTAATGTGGGAATGGTGCTGGGACTGACGCCGGTAATCGGTATTCCGCTTCCGTTCTTCAGTTATGGAGGCAGTTCGCTCTGGGGCTTTACCATCCTGCTTTTCATCTTCCTGCGTATTGATGCCGGAAGAAACCTGGTAAGAAGCTAGATCTGGTAGCATAAGAAGCAGGATATTCCATATTGAAAGCAGATTTTACAGCATAAAAAAATGACCAGTGAGATACGTCTCATTGGTCATTTTTCGTTATTTTCACTCCGATGTCGCTTACACCCGGAAGAATTTCTCGCTTCATATCATGGCGGATGGCGATATGGATGGAATCGCCTCTGTTTATCTTATAGATATTGATAGGGAAGTTGTACTGATAGTAGCTGATGCCCTGTCCCTTGTTCTCGCCATGCTGGTTGATGAGCTGGCAGAGTAGGGTATCAGTCTTTTCGATACGTTTGCCCTTGTTGGCAGGGTAGATGGTCTGGTTCACGATGAGTGTCAATGCCGTAAACGGATAGGCACCTGTGGTTCTCAGACCCAGGCTCTGCCGGTAATAGCCGGTGGCAGCCATTGGAGGGATTTCGAACGATAGGGTATCGTTCTTCTCCCATCCTGCAATCGGCGTATGGGCATATTCATCATATACCTTGGCATGATTGCAAGCGCTGAAGGCTATGGTTGCCACCAGTATGAAAACGAAATGAATCAGTCTTTTCATTTTTACTTCTTGTCCTCCTGTGGCTTGTTATTCTCGCCCTGCTGAGGCTGGTTGTTATTAGCCTGCTGCGGCTGGTTATTGTTAGCCTGCTGCGGCTTGTTATTATTGCCTTGCTGAGGCTTGTTATTATTGCCTTGCTGAGGCTTATTGTTATTGCCCTGTTGAGGTCTGTTTCCCTGCTGGCGAGGTCCCTTGTTTCTATTATCCCTATTGCGGTTATTGCCGTTTGGCTGGCGGTTATCTCCCTTCTCTGAACGGTTGCCGTTTGGCTGGCGGTTCTCGTTTCTTTCCGGGCGGTTCGCATTACGGTTCTTGTTCTTCTTCTTTTTCTTCGCCTTGTCGAATCGGCTGAGATCAGACTCATTGAGCAGGTCGATGCTCTTGGAAGTTTCCTTCATCTTGCCATTCTCCATCAGGCTGAGCGGTTTCTCGCCCTGTTTATTCATCTCAATGATTTCCTTGGCACGTTCTGCTGTGATGGTCTCCAGGTTGGAAGCCATGTTCTTGTCAGAAGAGTAGGTGATGAGTCCGGCAAGGATATCTACCTTGAACTGATGGAACTCGCCGTCGGCAGTCTGAAGCACGGCATCCTTAGGTGGCATCTTTCGGCTTGCCTCTACATAGTTATCTACCTCGTAGTTGAGGCAGCACTTCAGTTTGGCGCACATGCCAGCCAACTTCTGAGGGTTGAGCGAGATGTCCTGGTAGCGTGCAGCATTGGTGCTCACACTTACGAAGTTCTTCATCCAGGTAGCGCAGCAGAGCTCTCTGCCGCAAGGACCGGTACCGCCGATACGGCCAGCCTCCTGACGTGCACCAATCTGCTTCATCTCGATACGGACATGGAAGGTATCGGCAAGTACCTTGATGAGCTGGCGGAAATCTACACGCTCATCAGCGATATAGTAGAAGATGGCCTTGTTGCCATCGCCCTGATACTCCACGTCGCCGATTTTCATCTTCAGGCCCAGGTCCTTGGCAATCTGACGGCTCTGGATCATGGTGTCGTGTTCGCGGCTCTTGGCTTCCTTTGCCTTGTCGAGGTCCACCTGCTTGGCAAGTCGGTAGATGCGCTTGATGTCATCCTGCGACTTGAGGTTTGCCTTCTTGATCTGCAGTTTTACCAGTCGGCCGGTTAATGTTACTACCCCCACGTCGTGCCCCGGGTTAGCCTCTACAGCCACGATGTCGCCCTTCTTGAGGTCGAGGTTGTTAACATTGTGATAATATCCCTTTCGGGTATTTTTAAATTGCACTTCCACCAGGTCGGTGCTCTCAGCGTTTCCTGGCACGTCGGCTAGCCAGTCGTATGTGTTGAGCTGTCGGTCTTGTCGTCCCACAGCCTTGCAGCATAGACCTCTATCGCAGCCATTCCACATTTTGAATTTCATATTTTTATAATCCACGATGTATTCTATTTATTATTTATTGATTAATATATATTGCCCTTTCGGGGGATGTATTTCCTTTATTTTCTGATGAGCAGAACGATATTCTTCAGCGCCAGGTCGAAGAACACGATTTTCGGGTTGGCATTCTGGGCGATGAATCGCTTGCTTTCCTCGAAGAGATTGGAGATGTCGATGATATTCGCCTCGTTGATAAATCGGGCGAAGTTCCTGGCGAAATTCTCCTCCTCCTGTGTCATATAACTGAGTTCCGGCTGGCGGAAATTATACATGAAACTCTCGCGCAGCATGTGCATGAAGTAATCAAGCATTCGCTTCTGCTTCTCTCTGCCGAAGGTGGCAACCACCTCGCTCCACTTCTTCAAATCGTGGATGTTGCGCATATAGGAGAGGCGCATCAGCATGATGAACATATCCAGATGCTGGCGGTTTTCATTGCCAGAGTCCAGCTCCTCCAAAGCATGGTTCCAGTTGCCGTTGGCGATTCGGGCGATGCGGTGGGCTGATTCTGCATCCAGCGCTCTTCGTTCTATGAGCGCTTTCTCCACCTCGGAAGTTTCAATCTTCTTCAGGTCGATACGCTGTGCACGGCTTCTGATGGTTTCGAGCAGAAGTTCCGGCTGTTCGCTTACCAGGAGGAAGAGTGTCTGATGAGGCGGCTCTTCCAGCAGTTTCAATATCTTGTTGGCACTCGTGAGGTTCATACGCTCCGGCAACCATATCAGACAGATCTTGTATCCGCCCTGACTCGACATCATGCTCAGTTCTCTCGAAAGATTGTCGGTCTCATCGGCGGTGATGATTGCCTGCTTGTTGAAGTCGGCATCAGTCTTGCCCATGCGCTGCATCCAGTCGCTGATCAGCACATACGGACCTTCCTGGAGGAGCATCTCACGCCATTCTTTCATAAAGTCGAGACTTACGGGCGTATGGTCGCCGCTCATCTCGGATGTCTTGATGGTAGGGAAGGTGAAGTGCAGGTCGGGATGCTCCCATTTTCTCAGCATCGGGGAATCGCCCAGCAGATAGCTGGCAAAAGCCAGCGCCACTGCCAGTTTTCCACAACCTTGTGGACCGCAGAACATCAGTGCATGAGGCACACGATTCTCCTGAACCATCTCCATCAGACGGTTCCATATATCTTGCTGACCTATCACTTCACTATTTAACATTGAACTTTGAACTTTAAAATAAAATTTTAGCTATCTGTTTCACGCTATCCACCGCCGAAACGGTGAAGAAATGGATATGATTGTATCCGTGATCGAAGAGATCTTTCACCTGGGCAGTCGTCCACTCGATACCGAGCGCCTTGGCATCTTCATCGCTCTTGCACTTCAAAACCTCCTGCGCCAGAGCTTCCGGGATGTCGCAATGGAAGGTCTTAGGTACCATGGTGAGCTGACTCAGCTTGGCGAATGGCTTCAGCGCCGGAACGATAGGGATGGTGATGCCCATCTGGCGAGCCTTCTCTACGAAAGCATAGAATTTCTCGTTGTCGTAGAAGAGCTGGGTGATGGCATAGTCAGCGCCCAACTGCTGCTTCTCCAGGAGATGCTGCATGTCCATCTCCAGATTGGGAGCCTCTTCGTGCTTCTCCGGATAGCAGGCTACGCCACAGCAGAATTTATCACCCGGATGCTTGATCGGGGTGCCGTCAAAGAAGAAACCGTCGTTAAACTGGTTTACTTGCTTCAGCAGGTCGGTGGCATTGGAATGACCGTTTTCTGTTGGAGTAAACTGTCGGTCTTCCTTCGCCTTGTCGCCTCTCAGCACAAGGATATTGCTGATGCCCAGAAACTGGAGATCGAGCAATTCGTATTCGATGTCTTCCTTCGTGGCACCGCTACAGATGACGTGAGGGATGACAGGGATGTCGTACTTGTTCTGGATTGCGCCTGCGATGGCAACGGTGCCAGGGCGGCGACGCACACGCTGACGAGTGAGGAGACCGTTTTCCAGTTCCTTGTAAACATACTCGCTGTGGTGTGTGGTAATGTTGATAAACCGTGGGTCGAAGTCCTTGAGGCTGTCGATGGTGCGGAAGAGAGCCGCAGTGCCATTACCCTTGAGAGGTGGCAAAACCTCGAAAGAGAAGCCTCTTTTGTCGCCCTTCTGATGTAAGAATTCTGCGATGTTCATATTACGTAATATCTATGTTCTCTTATTTTGGTTGCAAATTTACAAAAAAAATAGGGGAAATGTGCAGATTATGCGTATTATTTTAAAATAAACAGATAAAAATATATAAATAAACAAATAACCTATAGTAAAATGGAACAACAACAAACGGGCTCTAAGGCCTATCTTTTCTCGATTGTGATGGTCGCCGTATTGGGTGGCTTGCTTTTCGGTTACGATACCGCAGTGATATCAGGTGCCGAGAAGGGTTTGCAGGCATTCTTCAAGGGTGCCGGTGATTTCGAATACACCGATGTGATGCACGGATTCACTTCTTCCAGTGCACTGATCGGCTGTATCATCGGTAGTTCGCTTTCCGGTCTTTTCGCCAGCAGGCTGGGTCGCAAGCGCTCGCTCATCTTTGCGGGTGTCTGCTTCTTCCTCTCAGCCTGGGGATCCATGGAACCGGAATCTTATCTCCTGCCTCAGGGATATGCCGACTGGACGTTGCTGGTGGTATTCAACTTCTATCGTGTGCTGGGTGGTATCGGTGTAGGTATGGCTTCTGCCATCTGTCCGATGTATATCGGCGAAATCGCTCCGAGCAATATGCGCGGTATGTTGGTGAGCTGCAATCAGTTTGCCATCATCTTCGGTCAGCTGGTGGTTTACTTCGTCAATTTCATCATCATGGGTTCCCATGCCAATCCTATCTATGATGCTGCGGGTGCCATCGCCAATATGGTGGATGCGCAGTGGACCATCGAGACGGGTTGGAGATATATGTTTGGTAGCGAGATGGTTCCGGCAGGACTGTTCACCTTCCTGATCTGCTTCGTACCTGAAACCCCTCGTTATCTCGTGATGATCGGACAGGATGAGAAGGCATACGGCGTGCTTGCCAAGATCAATGGTTCTGAGAAGGTACGCGAGATTATCCACGATATCAAGAATACGGTGACCGTGAAGACTGAGAAGCTCTTCTCCTATGGCTTTATGTGTATCTTTGTGGGCGTGATGCTTTCTGTATTCCAGCAGGCAGTGGGTATCAATGCGGTGCTCTATTATGCGCCTCGTATCTTCCAGGATATGGGAATGGGTAATCCGATGGTTCAGACCGTCATCATGGGTATTGTGAATATCTCATTTACGCTGGTAGCCGTCTTTACGGTAGAGAAGCTGGGTCGCAAGCCATTGCTTATCTTTGGTTCCATCGGCATGGCAGCAGGAGCCTTGGGCGTAGCCTTGACCTTTGGAAATGAAGCCTTGAGTACGGTTACCATGCTGAGTATCATGGTATATAGTGCCAGCTTTATGTTCTCCTGGGGACCTATTGCCTGGGTGCTTATCGCCGAGCTTTTCCCGAATACCATCCGTGGTGCGGCTGTGGCGATTGCCGTAGCTTTCCAGTGGATATTCAACTTCATCGTCAGCTCTACCTTTGTGCCGATGTTCAATATGCACCTGACTCCTGGTGATGATTTCGGTCATTGGTTTACCTATGGTCTGTATGGTGCCATCTGTATCGTTGCAGCCATCTTCGTATGGAAGCTGGTACCTGAAACCAAGGGCAAGAGCTTGGAGGATATGAGCAAGCTCTGGAAGAAAGATTAGGATACTGAAATATAGAATAAAAAAAGTGAGGGTGTGTCATAAGTCTGTGACGCACCCTTTTTTTGTGTGTTTCTGTATAT
>OFMH01000549.1_pt1 | contig 26350 bp, 28 predicted proteins | sample 1541761 | NCBI WGS metagenome assembly OFMH01 (sample SAMN04209249, study PRJEB22552) | human gut metagenome | biome: gut; material: feces | host: Homo sapiens | place: USA: Oklahoma
CTCTTTAGCCATTTTACTTTTAGATAAAATATTAAAAATGTTTTGTATTTAATTCATTCTTATTCTAACTTATTCTAATGTTGAGTGTTGAATGTTGAGTTAGGCTTGCGCCCTTATGCGTCTTCGTGCTGATGCCGTTAGGCAATTCAACATTCAACATTCAACACTCCACATTCAACATTCCCTAATATAGGAAACCCAGAAGCCATAACGGAATCCTGTTGTCCTTGCCTACCTCGGTATTGTATCGGGCGTAGATGATGTCGGGATTGTTGCGCACCTTGTTTGGAGATTGCGCATCGCAGATTCTGAACTTCTTCTCACCATCTACAATGAAGTAGTGGTCCTTGCCGGTCTGGCTTACCTTGTGGTCTTTCCAGACCGAGTTGACGAAGAATGTTTCCATCACCTCCTGCTTGTCTATCTTGATAGGATAGATGGCGTACATCAGGTTGGAGTTGTGCATCATCACCTTGGATGGTTTCTTTGGGAACTCCTGCCCGGTAGGGTAAATCATGTTGATGAGTCGCGCATCAGCAAGATACTTGATGTAGTTCATTACCGTAGCTCTGCTGGTGTTGATCTCTTCGGCAAGCTGACTCACGTTTGGAGCCTTGGCACCTTCTACAGCGAGCTGATAGAAGAGCCGCTTGATCTTGGTGAGATATTTCAGTTCGATTTGCTTGATGAGGAGGATGTCTACCTCGGTCATCATATTCATTGTCTTTAGTAGATTCTCTGTGAAGTTGCGGTTCTCCAGGAAGAATGGATAGAATCCATGATGCAAGTAGTCCTGGAAGTATTTCATCGGGCTCACCTTTGGCAGAATCTGCTTGATGATGTGCTCGTGGTTGCGCAGGATTTCATCGAGTGTATATGGCTGGAAACTGTTGCCAGTCTGCAGATTGATAAACTCTCTGAAAGAGAAGCCTCGCAAATTATAGCTTTTCACGATTCCATTGAGCTCAGGATTCTCTTCCTTCAGTCTCATCACGCTGGAACCTGTGAACACGATTCTTAACTCTGGATAGAGGTCGTAGCATTTGCGCAGTTCCTTGCTCCAGTCCGACTGCTTGAAGACCTGGTCGATGAGAAGGGTTCTGCCGCCGTGGCGAACAAAGTCACCTGCAAAATCTGCGATTCCTCTGCTTTGAAAATAGAAATTGTTCATATTCACATACAGGCACTTGCGGTCAGTAGGGCCAAAGTGCTCCTTGGCATATTGAAGGAGGAATGTAGACTTTCCTACACCGCGTGTTCCCTTTATGCCAATCAAACGGTCGCTCCAGTCGATTTCGTCCATCAGAGTGCGTCTTACTGGTGCGTCCGTATGCTCTACGAGGTATGTATGTGTTCTGAAGAATGCTTCTTCCATGAGTTTATATCGTTTCTAATTGTTTTTACGATGCAAAGGTAATTAAATATTTCTAATTTGCAAACTCTAGATAGCAAAAAGTAACTTTTTTTTCATTATTTAGCACTTGTCTAAGTAAAAATGGGGATTTTCTGCCCTTTTTTGCACTTTTCTTTATATCTTTGCACCATGAAGTTACATATTTTCAATCCAGAACATGATTTGGCTTTGGCTGCAAATCTGAAACAGTTCACCGCGCCTCATGCGGGTAGACAACTTAGAAGTGATCTTGCTTTCATTCCGGCTCTTTGGGCGGAAGAGGGCGACCTCGTACTTGTGGATGATATTGATTTTGCGAAGAACAGGGCGCGCCATTTTGGGGCTGAACTGAACAGCAAGGTTGAGTTCATCACCAAGCCTCAGCTGAAGCATCTGCTCAAGACGGAATTTCTGGACAGTGTTCATCCTTGGGGATGGAACCTGTCGCTCAAAGGTGAGTTGGAGCGTTTGGGAATACCGGAGATTATGTTGCCGACTGATGCTGTATTAAATAAGGTACGCGAGGTGAGCAGCAGGCAATGGGCTGCCCTTCATCTGCAGCGTGGCGTGGAATATGTTACTGAGACGGCTCGCGTCAAAGAACTCATTCTCCAGCACGGCAAAGCTGTTGTCAAGGCTCCCTGGAGCAGTAGCGGGAGGGGTGTGAAATATGTGAGTGCTGATGACTTCAGGACTGCAGGAGATTATCCTACCTTCGAAAGATGGGTGGCAAACATGATTTATCATCAGGGCGGCGTAACCGTAGAACCCCTATATAATAAGGTGAGAGATTTCGCCATGGAGTTTGAAATGAAAGATGGCAAGGCGCTCTATCGCGGTCTTTCGCTATTCGATACGATCAAGAATGCCTATTCGGGCAATGTGCTCTGCTCTGAAGATGATAAGGTGGAAATGATGAAACCGCTCATTAGCGAGGCGCAGCTTGCCGGAATCAGACAGCGCATCATTGAGGTAATGGAGCCGGCGCTGAAGGATATTTACAGTGGTCCGTTCGGCGTTGACATGATGATCTGCACGAAAGGTGAGAAGGATGAATTCTGCGAGGCTGTGCTGAATCAGGAAGGTGAGGACGAAAACAGAACCGGACTGGGCGTGGTTCCTTGCATCGAAATCAATCTGCGCAGAACGATGGGACATGTGGCAATCGATCTATACGAACATCTTGTAGCTAATTCGAGCGATGAGATGAAGACCAACAGGACGAACATCATGCGCGTGGAATATGATGGAAACAGATATCATCTCAGAATAAAGCCTGGCAGACCTTCGGAAGAGGCACCGCTGCATTGATTTTTTTTGTAAAGAACATAGATGTTTTTGTTAAGAAATAGTAAAATCGGCTTTTCCCGTGCAAGGATTAGCCGATTTTTCATTTTATCTTCAGAACTCACGATTCAGATTCCGATTCGGGAACTGCCTTTTAAAGAGGAACTGTCCCTTTGGGTTCAGGAGCGTTGAGTCATTAAAATGAAATAATAAATTAGAGAAATATGAACAAGAAAGTATTTAGTGCAGCTATTTTAGCTTCAGCTGCAATGGCAATGACTTCTTGCAGCTCAAGCAAGAATGCACAGAATGAGAACGCAACAAAGGCTGAGAAGATAACAGAGGCAGAGGCTGCCCGTCCGTCTGCAGATGAGGAAATGGACGAGAGTTATCTTGTCCTCTCAGAGGCTCAGCAGAACATCGTGAAGAAGAATAATGATTTCGCTTTCAAACTCTATCAGCAGATTAGCGGCATGGATTCTGAGGTGGTTTCGCCAATGAGTATCGCCTATCTGATGGGAATGCTTGCAAATGGTGCCGACGGCAAGACTCAGCAGGAGATTCTGAAGGCAATCGGTTGCGAGGGCGTGAGCGTGAAGGAACTCAACGACTGTTATAAGGCGCTGATGCTTTCGGCTGGCAAGCTCGACAAGCAGACAACCGTAAACATTGCCAACTTTATTGCCATCAATAAGAATTTCACATTGAACAGCGATTTCGCTCACACCGTAGCCGATTCTTATCAGGCTGGCGTGGAGAGCATGGACTTTACCAATTCTAAATCTGCCACTCGCATTAATGACTGGTGCAAGAAGCAGACTAAAGGCATGATTCCTAGCATCATCGACCAGGTAGACCCTGCAGCTGTTTCTTACCTCCTGAATGCTATTTATTTTAATGGAATCTGGCAGGAGAAGTTTGATTCGAAGAACACCCGCCTCGAGAACTTCAGCGGTTACACCCGCGATATTAAGAAGGTGAACATGATGCACCAGAACAAGAAGTTTGCCTATACTGAAAATGATATGTTGCAGGCTGTAGAACTGCCATACGGAAATGGAAGTTATCAGATGACCGTTCTTCTTCCTAAGGCTGGCAAGAGCATCAACGAGGTGATGAAGGAGATGGATGCTGATAAACTTCAGAAGTTGAGTAATGACATGGACCGTTGCCAGGTAGATTTAAAATTCCCTAAGTTTACCACAGAGATGGATTTGTCGCTTAATCAGATTATCAGTAAATTGGGCGCTCCAAGCATCTTCCAGCCAGGCACGGCAGATTTCAGCCGTTTTGCCAATGGCAGCTTCTACGTATCGAAGATGTTGCAGAAGGCAAAGATTGAGGTAAGCGAGCGTGGAACCAAGGCTGCTGCCGTAACAGCTGCTGTGATGCTGACCTCACTGGGTCCTAACGAGATGAAGCGTGTAGAATTTCATGCCAACCGCCCATTCGTTTATTTCATTACTGAACGTAATAGTGGAGCCATTCTCTTCATGGGTCAGTTCCTGGGAGAATAATAACAGAGAATTTGCAGGTTCTTAAAACTAGAAAAGCGAAAGCCAAGTCCGTAATCCGGAATCTGGCTTTCGCTTTTTCTATCTTGTTTTATTCACTTGTTTACTCCTGAAACTTTTCAATGAACTCATCCTCTGTGATAATCGGAATATTGAGTTCATGGGCTTTCTTGTTCTTCGAACTCTGCGAAGCTGCATCGTTGTTAATCAGGAAGTTAGTACTCTTGCTAACGCTTCCCGTAACCTTGCCGCCCTGGCTTTCAATATAAGCCTTCAGCTCGTTGCGGTTCTTGTAATGATGCACATCTCCGGTTACGACGAAAGTCAGCCCTTGGCATTTATTTCCCGTTTCTACAGGCTCCTGCTCCTCGATAATCAGCTCGGACAGCAGATGCTGCACATGCTGGAAATGAATATCGTCCTTGAACCATGCGATAAACTTGGCACTCTTTTCAGGTCCAATACCATCAATGCTTGCAAACTCATCATCGAACATGCTCAGACGCGCCGTTTCTATCAGTTCCTTTACCTTGTAACGGCTGAGCAGTTTTTTAGCCACATCGCCGCCGCAGAGCGGAATATTCAAGGCGTAGAGCAGATGACGGCCGTCAGTATGGCGGCTTTTCTCTACACTCTCCAGAAGATTGCTTACGCTCTTCTTGCCAAATCCTTCGAAACAGGAAATCTCGAATGCATAATTCTTCAGTTTGTAGAAATCTGCATATTCCCTGATAAAACCATGATTGATGAATTTCCAGACAGTCTGTTCTGAGATTCCGTCAATATTGATTCCTTCCTTGCAGACGAAGCGGGCAAATTTCTTAAGTTGTTTGGCTGGGCAGGCTGCATTGGTGCAATGGAGAGTCTTAGTTCCGCTCTCACTCTCGCGCACTACGGCTGGCGCATGGCAAACCGGACATTCGGCGGGAATGACAAAACTCCCCACAACCTCTGTAATATTGATTACCTTCGGGATAATCTTATTGGCCTTGATGACCTGCAGTCTGGTTCCCTTGTCGCCAATGCCCAGACGCTCGCATTCGCTTACATTGCAGAGCGAGGCACGCTGCACGGTGGTTCCTTCCAGTTCTACCGGTTTGAAAACAGCTACAGGCGTGATGGTGCTGGCTGCGCACGACCATTCGATGTGGTCGAGTACGGTGTCAGCATGTTCATCTTGCCATTTAAAGGCAAATCCTGCCCTCGTAGCGTGGTGGCCTGTAACCGAACCGGTAGCTGCATAAGCCGTATCATCGTAGCAAATCACCAGTCCGTCTACCGGGAAAGGATTCTTCTTGCTTGTCACCTTCTCCGTAAACTTGTCTATTTCCAGCTGGATGTTTTCTGTGGTAGGGTGGTCAATACGCTCACGTTCTACAGGATTCATTCCCAGGTCTTTCAGCATCTGCATGCGTTCGCCCCATGAGGTAAGTTCCCGCTCAGTATAAACCAGGGTGAACGGAATCCATTGGATGTGGCGCTGCTTCACCTCTTCAATATCCTTCAGCGTGAGTGAGCCTGAAGCGAGGTTTCGTGGATTGGCGTAATCGCCTTCGCTTTCGATGATGAACTGTTCGAAATCAGTATACGAAATGACGGCTTCTCCTCTTACTACAAGATGTCCATTCTCTGAAATGGTAGCAGGAATGCCTGAAATGGCTGGAGCCAAGTGGGTAATGTTGGTGCCGATGTGTCCGTTACCGCGGGTAACGATTTTGGTGAGTTTTCCGCCGTCATAGGTTACTACGAGGGTCAGTCCGTCCAGTTTCCATGAAATCCAGATAGGGCGGTCTTCTGCCCATTTTACAAGATCACTTACTTGTTTGGTCTTTGCCAGAGAGAGGGCGGCAAATTCATGCTCCTCTTTCTTTCCTACGATAGAATCTTCTGACACGCGATTAGTAGGGGAGTCAGGCAGAATTTCGCCTGTTTCCTCTTCCAATCTCTTGAGCTGGTCGAAAAGGGCGTCCCACTCATAGTCGGTCATGAGTTCGCCTTTTCCGTTATAATAACTATCCGAAGCTTGGTTGAGTCTTTCAACCAAGCTCTTCATCTGCAATAGTTTCTCTTCCATAATGAATGTTTGAGGATGTTAATCAAATGTTGTGTTTTTCGATGGCCAGAAATTAATCTGCAGGTTCCATGGCTATGGAGAGTTTTTCAAAGGCGAAACGCTGACCTCTGTTTCCTCCATAGTTTACACGTCCGCAGATGCAGAAACCCATCGAAGACAGAAGGTTAATCATCGGCGTATTGTCAAAGTTGGTGTCAACCTTGATGCTAGGTATTTTTTCTACCTCGCACATGCTGTTCACCTTACTGATGAAAATACGCGCCAAACCTTCACGCTGGAAACTAGGCAACGTGGCAAAGCGATGTATTACATAATAATCGCCATCAGTAATCCAGTTGCCTACTAATTTCTTATATTTGGGTTCACCATTCAATATGACTGCTCCATAGACAACTACCTCTTCGTTTACTGTCAGAACGAAGGCGTTGCCATTTTCTATGTCTTTTCTGATGTCTTTTTCTGATGGATATTCCTCAGTCCATTGATGACGTCCCGATTCTATCATACTTTGGCGAGCCTGGTCGATGACTTTCCAGCAAGCAGCAAAGTCCTTTATATACGCCGGTCTGAAGTTTGTCTTCATATTTATTACGCTTTTATTATTCGGGTGCAAAATTAACAAAAAAAAACGAATTAAACTAAAAAACGGAGGAAAAACTTCACTTTTTTGTTCGTTTTCCTCCGTTTTTCTTGTTTTCTGCTCATTTTGAGCTATTTTTCCTTTGCTTTATGCTAGGAAGCTGGGTGAATAAGATTCTACGCCAAGCACTTGTCGAGCTCAGCAATAATAGCATCTTTCTGCTCCTTGATATGCTGACCGATGAATACGATTTTTATCATGCGGTCGCCCAATTCCTGATCCCATTCCTTCTGCAGCTGTGGGTTATTCATCAAGACCTGGGCGAGTTCGTCTTTCGGCATGGTAGCCAACCATTGACCAGCCTGCTTTACAGTCTTCTGCTTGCCAGCCTGTTCGAACACGTAGCACATGTCGCGCTCATCATCGAAATAGCAGATTCCCTTGGCACGAACCACGTCTCTAGGCCATTTTCTTGCTACGAAATCATCGAAGAGACCCAGGTCGAAAGGCTTGCGACGATAGTAAACGAAGGTGCCGATTCCGTATTCCTCAACTTCTCCGCCTTCATGATCATGGTCATGATCGTGATGATGGTGATGATGATGATGTTCATGCTCGTCATGATCGTGGTCATGGTCATCGTGGTCATGATGATGATGCTCATGTTCGTCTTCCTCGTCATGATCGTGATGATGTTCATGTGCTTCTTCTTCATCTTCATGCTCTTCGTTTCTTTCTGATTCAATCTCCTGAATCCAACCGGCTGAAGTGGATACGGTTTCCCAATCAAACTTCTTGGTGTTGACGATCAGATTCAAGTCAACGTCACCATAGTTGCATTCAAAGATTTCTGCCTTAGGCTGGATGGCGCGGATAATCTGCTTCAGGTGCTCCAGTTCCTTAGGCTCAACCTCTGCAGCCTTGTTCAGAAGAATGATGTTGCAGAACTCAATCTGCTGGATGACGAGCGAAGCCAAATCTTCCTCATCCATATTCTTCTTCATCAGGTCGCTGCCGTTGGAGAATTCATCCTTCATGCGCAAAGCATCTACTACGGTAACGATGCTGTCAAGGCGCAGAATGCCATTCTCGATGTACTGAGGACCGAGGGATGGGATAGAGCAGATGGTCTGTGCAATAGGAGCAGGCTCGCAGATTCCGGAAGCCTCGATGACAATGTAATCGAAACGCTTCATGTCTACGATTTCCTTGAGCTGTTCTACCAGGTCCATCTTCAATGTGCAGCAGATGCAACCATTCTGGAGAGAAACGAGCGAATCATCTTTCTGACCTACTACGCCACCTTTTTCTATCAGGGCTGCATCAATATTGACTTCACCAATATCGTTGACGATGACGGCAAACTTAATACCTTTTTCGTTAGCTAAAATCTTGTTGAGAAGGGTTGTCTTTCCACTACCCAGGTAGCCTGTCAAGAGCAATACAGGCACTTCCTTCTTTGCGTTCATATTAAAATATTTTAATGTTATACTTCTTAAACCCAGTCTGCTGATAATGCTGCTTTCTCGGGCAGCTGTCATCTGGCAGTCTGACGGTTTTGCGAAACTGCAAAGATTGTGCCACACCTTATTTTTTTGCCATCTTTTTTTCGTACACCCCTTTTTTGTCAGTTATCTTGTGTTATTTTTAGGTTATATTTCATGTTTTTCTCATTTTTCTTTGGTGGTTTCAACTAGAAATAGTATATTTGCAGAGAAAATGTGTTTCAAACAGCACATAAACTTAATGAATAAACATATTTAATATACATAAGTAAGTTAAGATGAAAAAGTTTAAGGTTTTAGTTTTGACGGTTGTGGCAGTCCTTGCGCTGTCATCTTGCGGCACTACTCAGACGGTGCCTCTGACCGGTCGCACTCATCGCATCTCTGTATCCGATGAGCAGGTTCTCAGTCTGTCTAATCAGGAATACACAAAGTACATGGCTTCTGCCAAGAAGTCGACCAATGCAGCCAATACGGCGATGGTTCAGCGAGTAGGAAAAAGACTTGCCAATGCTGTTGAACTCTATTTGAAACAGAACGGATTTGAAGCCGACGTGAAGAATTATTCATGGGAATTCAATCTGGTACAAGATAAGTCTGCCAATGCATTCTGTATGCCTGGCGGTAAAATCGTGGTTTATGAAGGACTTTTGCCTTACACTCAGAATGAAACCGCTTTGGCAATCGTTTTGGGTCACGAAATAGCTCATGCTGTGGCTAAACATAGTGCTGAGCAGCTCACCAAACAGCAGAATCAGCAAACCGGTACAAGTATCCTGGGAACTGTGTTGAACCAGACAGTAGGTAATGGTGTAGGAAATGTAGCAAGTGCAGTTGCCGGACAGTATTTCTCATTCCGCAATCTGAAGTATTCCCGTGATAATGAAACCGAGGCAGATTACATGGGGCTTATCTTCGCTGCCATGGCTGGTTACGATCCTCAGCAGGCCATTCCTTTCTGGAAGAGAATGTCACAGGGCTCTAGCAGCAATCAGAGCGATATTTTCAGTGATCACCCTTCAGACGCCAAGCGTATTGCTGCCTTGCAGAAGGAAATGCCTACCGCACTGAAGTATTATAAACCTCAGACAACTTATAAGGTAGGTTCTGCGAGCAAGACTTCTACAACCAAGAAGACCAGTAGAAAAAAGAAGACTACAACCCGCAGAAAATAAGGAATTTTCCGAATCTCTCGAATCTGAAGAATCAAATTAAAATAGTTAAGTATGGAGTATTTATCTCATAACCTTTGGCTGGTATGGACGTCGGTGATGTTCATCTGCCTCATCTTAGAGTTGTCTTCGGGCGATTTCTATGTTACTTGTTTTGCCATTGGTGCGCTCATCAGCATTCCTGTGGCATTAGTAGGAGCACCTTTCTGGGTGCAGGTAGTGGTTTGGGCTATCTGCTCTATGCTTAGCATCTGGTTGGTTCGTCCGCATCTGCTGAAATCGCTACACAAGGGTGGGGAAGACCGCCGCAGTAACGCCGATGCGCTGGCAGGACAGATAGGGGAAGTGACCGAGATGATTCCTGCCGGAGGATATGGTAGAGTGAAGCTGGATGGAGATGATTGGAAAGCGGAAGCTCCGCATCTTGCCGAACCGCTTGCTGTAGGTGATAAGGTTCGAATCTTAGGTCACGAATCTATCATCCTCAAGGTAGAAAAAGTTTAGGTAGGAAAAGTTTAAATTCAACATTATTCACTTAATCGTATAAACATCATGAACATAGGAATTTATGTGCTGGTGGCTCTAGTAGCACTTGCACTCGTAGTAGTTAAGAAAACCATCGTCATCATCCCTCAAAGTGAGACGAAAATCATAGAGCGTCTCGGACGATATTTTGCTACGCTCAAGCCGGGTATTAATGTCATCATTCCTTTCATTGACCATGCCAAGGATATTGTGTCTATGAGAAACGGAAGATACGTTTATACAAACAGCATCGACCTTCGTGAACAGGTTTATGACTTCGACCGTCAGAACGTAATCACTAAGGATAATATCCAGATGCAGATAAATGCGTTGCTCTATTTCCAGATTGTGGACCCATTCAAGAGTGTGTATGAAATCAACAATCTGCCAAACGCCATAGAGAAACTGACCCAAACCACCTTGCGTAATATAATAGGTGAGATGGAACTTGACCAGACTCTTACCTCCCGCGATACTATTAACACCAAACTCCGTGCAGTTTTGGATGATGCAACCAATAAGTGGGGAATCAAGGTAAACCGAGTAGAGTTGCAGGATATTACACCTCCTGAGAGTGTGCTCCAGGCGATGGAAAAGCAGATGCAGGCTGAACGAAACAAACGTGCTACCATCCTGACTTCTGAAGGTGAGAAGGAAAAGCAGCGCCTGCTCTCAGAAGGTGAGAAGGCTGCCATCGTGAACAAGGCTGAGGCTGCCAAACAGCAGGCTATCCTGAATGCAGAAGGTGAGGCTACTGCCCGCATCCGTAAGGCTGAGGCCGAGGCTATTGCCATTCAGAAGATTACAGAAGCTGTAGGACAGAGTACGAATCCAGCCAACTATCTCCTGGCCCAGAAATACATCAGCATGATGCAGGAAGTAGCACAGGGTAAGGATAATAAGGTGGTTTATCTGCCATACGAGGCAACCAATCTCTTGGGCTCCATAGGAGGAATCAAAGACCTTTTCAAGGGATAAAGACCTCTGAGTCAATGGATAATGCCCTTAGGCTCAAGATTGGCTCAAAAAATAAAGCACTCTGAATATCAGTAAACTGTAACTTCAGTAAGTAAAAATATTAAACAGGATAAAAATGAAGAAAATCTGTATCGTTGCAGGTGCAAGACCTAACTTTATCAAGGTTGCGCCCGTAATTAGAGCAATTCGTAATGCTCAGGAAGCTGGTAACGAAATCAGCTATCAGTTGGTTTACACAGGAAAAGAGGATGATCCGACTTTGGAATCTTCTCTTTTCGATGACTTAGGCATTCAGAAACCGGATGTTTATCTCGGCGTAGACTGTCCAAACATGAACGAACTTACCGGACAGGTGATGGGTCAGTTTGAACGCTATCTGCAGCAGAATGCTACAGATGTTGTCATTGTGGTTGATGATCTGGCTTCAACCATGGCTGTGGCTATTGTTACCAAGAAGCAGGGTGTGCAGCTTGCTCATATTGCAGCAGGAACCCGCAGTTTTGACATTACCATGCCAAAGGAAATCAACCGTCTGGTGATTGATGGCTTGTCAGATATTCTCTTTACCGCTGGCATTTCAAACAACAGCATCGCCAACAAGGAAGGTGCAGAATTGTCTAAGGTTTACATGGTAGGAAATGTGCTTATCGACAACATCCGTTTCCTTCAGTCTAAAATGCAGCGTCCTGAAGTCATGGACGAGTATCACCTGAAAGAAGGTGAATATATGGTTTTGACCTTGAACCGCAAGGCCATCGTCAATAACATTGATGAGATGAAATCGCTCATTTCTGTCATAGATGAAGAGGCGCGCCAGGCTGGAGTGAAGGTAATTGCTCCGCTTCGAGGTAAAGCCTTGGGCTTCGTGCTCGCATTCAAGGCTTATCAGGAAGAGAGTAATCATCAGAGTGGAATCCAGGTGGTTCAGCCGCTCGATTATCTGTCGTTTGCTTATCTTACAGCTCACGCCAAAGGTGTGATTACCGATTCGGGTAATGTGGCTGAAGAAGCTACCTTCAATGGGGTTCCTTGCATTACGCTCAACAGCTATACTGAGCATATTGAAACTGTAAAGGTGGGTACAAACGAACTGGTTGCTGAAGATCCGGAGTTACTGAAGCAATCTATGCAGAAACTTCTGAAGGGTGAATGGAAGAAAGCGGGCATTCCTGACAGATGGGATGGCCGCTCAGCAGAAAGAATAGTCCAGATTCTCGCTGAATAGAATCTAAACTCATAGGTATAATCTCATGGAGAGAGATGATGCTATGTAAACTGATTCTTTTCAGAATAAACTTAGAGGTTCACTTCAATATGATTATATTGAAAAGTGAACCTCTTTCTTTTTATGCTTTATCTTTTCCTTAATCCTTTTCGGGCGCCTTTGGCACAGGATAGTCGTATTGCTTGAAATAGGACGGCGTCTTATTATCATACCATACTCCTTCTACGTTTAAGCCGATAGAGAAAGTCTTTTTGGAATTAGTGTATCTTACGCCGGCTCCTAAAACGTTGGCGCCAGGTACTCCCATTCCGTAGCCACCCGGCATGATTCCTCTGCCCATTCCCCAAGGATACATTCCGTAGCCCCAAGGCGAATAGCCGTAGGGACCATAGCCATAACCGCCATAACGGCCGTAGAGAGAATTGTAATTGTTGGCAACACTAAGCTGACCGTAAACGTATGCCTCCCAATGCTCATTAAACTGGTAGCCCAGAATGCCGTAGACACCACCATCATGATAACTGTCTCCACCATAGTTTACGTTGTTGATATAAGTGCCCAGAGCCAACCAGAGTTTGTTGTCTTTGGTGAGTGGCGTTAGGTAGGTTGCATCGATGGTCTGAGTGAAACCGCCTCTGTGAGGCACATTCTTGCCGAATGTGGCAAAGGCAGAAAGATCTACCGAGAGATTCAATCCCTTGTGCAGCCCCCAGCCATAGCCCAACGGATAACTCAAGCCGTTGGTAAGGTTGGAGATGGGATTATTATAATAGGTGCTGTCTAACGAAGCATCACCCAACAATCCGTTTTTGCCGAGATTTTCTTTCTTATCTGATAGTCGGGCAGGAGTCATATATGCATTCTTCACCGGTTTTCCCTGATAAATCATAGGTTTTCCTGCCTGGTAAACCGTATCGCCAGGCAGCAACCATTCTTCGCGCGGACTGTCCGGACTGTGCAATGGTCCGAAGCTTACCTGTTGCTGCGCACTTGCTTCTGTAGTGAGGAAAGTGCAAAAAGCGATGATAATATATATTTTTTTCTTCATAATTGATTGCATTTTCTGTCTTCTGGTGCAAAGATAGGAAGAATGTATGAAACAAAGTAACTTTTCCCGCATAAAAAATCAATTTTTTAGAATAAAATCATTATCTTTGCATCCGATAACATAAAGAGATGTAAAATTATACAAAAATATGAAGAAAATCATCAGATTATTGACACTCGCTCTTCTTACGGTGCCTGTTACGACATTCGCTCAGAGTGAAGGCAATCAGAATACATCAGAACCAGCCGGAAAAGTTGTGGCGTCTAAGCCCGATTCTCTGCTTGACTGGGAAACACCGCACGATCCAACCTGTCCTCAGGTGTTGCTGGAAACATCGATGGGCAACATTCTCGTGGCTCTCTACAACGATACTCCCAAGCATCGGGATAATTTCCTGAAACTTGTCAATTCGGGCTATTATGACGGTTGCATCTTTCAGCGTGTCATCAAGAATTTCATGATCCAGGGTGGCGATTATTCATGCAGAAAGGTGAACATGGAAAAGCCGCAGAAGTTTGATGTAAACTATACGGTTCCGGCAGAAATCATCTATCCTAAATATTATCATAAGCGCGGACAGCTCTGTGCTGCTCGCGAAGGAGATGATGAAAATCCGACCAAAGCTTCGGCGTCTACTGATTTCTACATCACCTGGGGCAGGAATTTCTCTCCACGGCAGATGGAATATTATGTAGAAAAGCAGAAAAGGGAAGGCAAGGATTACGCCATTCCTTCAGAACAGTTGCAGCAGGGCTACATCAAGCATGGTGGAGTTCCTCATCTTGATAATGGCTACACTGTATTCGGAGAGGTGCTTGAAGGCATGGATGTGGTTGATAAGATTCAGAATGTGGCTACCGATAAGGCGAACAACGACAGACCTCTCACGGATGTCATCATCCTGAAAGCCAAGCAGATGAAGTAACTTTCGGATGGTAAACTGAAGAAATAATTAACTGAGCCCATTAAAAGGGAAAAATCGATAAGTAAAAATATTAAATACGAGAAAAATGAAGTCATTAAAGGAATTATATCGAATAGGTAAGGGACCATCGAGCAGTCATACGATGGGACCTCAGCGTGCTGCCAAACTTTTTCTGGAGCGTTGCCCTAACGCTTCTTATTATGAAGTAACCCTCTATGGTAGTCTGGCTGCTACAGGTAAGGGACACATGACTGATGTGGCAATAGAAGAAGTGCTCAAACCTCATAAAACAGTGAATATTATCTGGCAGCCACAGACTTTCCTGCCTTATCATCCCAACGGAATGAAATTTGTGGGCAAGGATCTGAATGGCGATATTATTGAAGAATGGACCGTTTACAGTATTGGTGGTGGAGCCATATCAGATGGTACTGCCGGCAACGAAGAGCTGGGCGCCAAGGATGTTTATGAACTGAACAAGCTCGCCGACATCAAGCAATGGTGCTATGATAACGGACGCTCATTCTGGGAGTATGTTGAGAAATGCGAATCGGATGATATCTGGGATTATCTCGATATGGTTTGGCAAACGATGAAGCAGAGCATCAGGAATGGTTTAGACCATGAAGGTGTTTTGCCTGGTCCGCTGAAGCTACAGCGTAAGGCTGCCACCTATTATATAAAGGCGAAGGGTTACCGTGCTTCCCTGCAGAGCCGCGGCTTGGTTTATGCTTATGCGCTGGCTGTGAGCGAAGAGAATGCTTCGGGTGGCACCATCGTTACAGCTCCTACCTGTGGCGCCTGTGGTGTATTGCCAGCTGTACTCTACCACATGTTTACTTCACATGATATGAGTGAACAGCGCATCTTGAGAGCCTTGGCTACAGCCGGTTTGGTGGGCAACATCGTAAAGCAGAATGCTTCTATCAGTGGTGCTGATGTAGGTTGCCAGGGCGAGGTAGGTGTTGCCTGCGCCATGGCTTCGGCTGCAGCCTGTCAGCTTTTCGGAGGCAGTCCGGCTCAGGTAGAATATGCTGCCGAAATGGGATTGGAGCATCATCTCGGAATGACCTGCGACCCGGTTTGCGGACTGGTTCAGATTCCCTGTATCGAGCGAAATGCCTTTGCTGCCGCCCGAGCTTTGGATGCAGACCTCTACGCTTCCTTCTCAGATGGCCATCATACCGTATCTTTCGACCGTGTAGTTGAAGTAATGCGACAGACGGGTCATGACCTACCTTCGCTTTACAAGGAAACAAGCGAAGGCGGTTTGGCAAAGGGATTTCCAAGAGACATTTAGTCATAAAATGCTTCGCTGAATCATAAAATGTTTTTCAGCTATTTTATTCTGTTTGGTAAGAGGGCTTTTATTTTGGCACGCTATTTGTTAGCCCCCTTGCCAAACAATAATAAAGTAAATACGAATAAAAACATTTTATATTATGGCACAGAAAGGTAATATTGGTGTAACGACAGAGAACATTTTCCCTGTCATCAAGAAATTCTTATATTCAGATCACGACATCTTCCTCCGTGAGATGGTTTCAAACGCCGTAGATGCTACACAGAAGTTGAAGACTCTTGCAGCTCAGGGCGATTTCAAGGGCGAGATAGGCGACACAACCGTTCGTGTCTCTCTCGATGAGAAGGCTGGAACCTTGACTATCAGCGACCATGGTATAGGTATGACTGAGGAGGAAATCGATAAATATATCAACCAGATTGCATTCTCAGGCGTAACAGACTTCCTCGATAAGTATAAGGAGAACGCCAACGCCATCATCGGTCACTTCGGTCTCGGCTTCTATTCTTCTTTCATGGTAGCCAGCAAGGTAGAAATCATCACTAAGAGCTACAAAGAGGGAAGCAAGGCTGTAAAGTGGAGCTGCGATGGTTCACCTGCTTTCGAAATCGAAGATGCAGACAAGGCTGAGCGTGGTTCAGACATCATCCTCCATATTGCTGATGACTGCAAGGAGTTCCTGCAGAAGAGCAAGATTGAGGAACTTCTGAACAAGTACTGCAAGTTTATGGCAGTGCCTGTAGCTTTCGGCAAGAAGACCGAGTGGAAGGACGGCAAGAATGTGGAGACTGATGAGGATAACATTATTAATAATGTGGAGCCTCTCTGGACCAAGACTCCTAGCACCTTGAAGGATGAGGACTACAAGAAGTTCTATCACACCCTTTATCCAATGCAGGACGACCCGTTGTTCTGGATTCATCTGAATGTAGACTTCCCATTCAATCTCACGGGTATTCTCTACTTCCCACGCATCAAGAGCAGCATCGACATGCAGCGCAACAAGATTCAGCTCTATTGCAACCAGGTGTTCGTAACCGACCAGGTAGAGGGCATTGTACCAGAATTCCTCACATTGCTTCATGGTGTAATCGATTCACCGGACATTCCGCTGAACGTAAGCCGCAGCTACCTTCAGAGCGACAGCAACGTGAAGAAGATTTCTACCTACATCACCAAGAAGGTAGCCGATCGTTTGAACTCTATCTTCAAGGAGAACCGCAAGGAGTTTGAAGAGAAATGGGATGATCTCAAGATCTTCATCAACTACGGAATGCTCTCTCAGGAAGATTTCTACGAGCGCGCAAAGGACTTCGCACTTCTGAAAGATGTTGAGGGCAAGTACTTTACTTTCGAGGAGTACAAGACGCTGATTAAGGACAACCAGACCGATAAGGACGGCAACCTGGTTTATCTCTATGCCAACAATAAGGAAGAGCAGTATTCTTACATCGAAGCTGCCAAGCAGAAGGGATATTCTGTACTCCTGATGGAAGGTCAGCTCGATACGCCGATGGTAAACATGCTGGAGCAGAAGCTGGAGAAGAGCCGCTTTACACGTGTTGACGCCGACATTATCGACCGCCTCATCGTGAAGGAAGATGCTAAGAAGACCGATTTGAGCAAAGAGCAGTCTGACAACTTGACAGAAGTATTCCGCTCTCAGATGCCTCAACTTGACAAGACAGAATTCTTTGTTGAGATTCAGGCTTTGGGCGAACAGAACCAGCCAGTGCTCATCACTCAGAACGAGTACATGCGCCGTATGAAGGCGATGAGCCAGTTCCAGGCAGGCATGAACTTCTACGGTCAGATGCCAGACAGCTACAACATCGTACTGAACTCAGACCATGCTCTGGTAAAGAAGGTATTGGAAGATGCTGAGGCCAACACTGCTGAAACATTGAAGCCAATCCTGGCAGAAATCAAGGGTCAGGAAGCTCGCCTTGCCGTACTCCATCAGGAGCAGAACAAGAAGAAGCCAGAAGAGATTACCCAGCAGGAGAAGGATGATGTTCACAATACAGAGAAGGCCATCAGCGATGAGAAGGCTAAGCGCAACGAAATCATCTCGGGCTATGCTAAGAACAACAACATTGTTCACCAGCTCATCGACCTTGCCCTGCTTCAGAACGGTATGTTGAAGGGTGCTTCGCTCGACGCATTCCTCAAGAGAAGCGTTGACATGATTAAGTAATCCAACCTGAAAAAAGGTTCGAATGGAGAAATAAAACTTTGCGATGCGTAACATTTCATGTTACAAATTGTATCTATCATATGTGCTAAATGTTTCAAAACGAACATTTAGCACATTTTTTTTCGCTTTCCTTTGGTGGCTTTCCTTTTTTTTATTACCTTTGCAATATCGATAAACGAAAAACATGATTAAAAAAATCGCCATCATGGAACAAACAAATTCAAATTACAGCATTATTGCTGATTATTACTCTGAACACTACAACGAGCTGAAGTTGTATGTCATGTCCCGTTCGCTTCCGGCAGACGAGGCTGAAGACATCGTGCAGAATACTTTTGTGCGATTACTTCGAGGCGATAAGATGATTACGCCTGTTACTTTACCTTGTTTTGTATACACCATTGCCAAGAATCTGATTATCGATTATTACCGTCGCAAGCATAAGATTGAGGAGTATGAACACTTCCTGGGAGCTACCGACTGGATGGGAAGATATGATGTTGATGGCGAATCTGTTTTCTCTGCCCAGCAGACCAACGAGATTCTGGAGCGTGGCATTGCCCGGCTCACGGAGAAGAGAAGCAAGGTTTACCGCCTGAATCTCTTCGAAGGAATGCAGGTGAGCGAGATTGCCCAAAGTCTGAACCTCGGATATAAAGCGGCTGAGAATCGTCTGACTCTGGCTAGAAAAGAAATAAGAGATTATATGAAAAAAGAGTTGGCTAGTTAAAAATGCTAGTCAACTCTTTCTGTTTATTCTTACTGCCTTGCTGAAAGGCAATTCTTAACTATTTTTTAGTTTTCCTTAAACCCGATTACTCTTGTCAAACCTTTATCAAGATAAAAGGTTTGGGTTACTTCCTGCTTCTCGCCCTGATGGTTGGTCAGCTTGTATGTAGCCCTTAAATATAATAAGGTGTCGGGATAAGCTGCATCCTTATAATCAATATTCTTCTTGACGTAAGGCAGTTTGCTGACATTTTGTCGCATCACCTTCATCTGGCCGAAACTGATCATGGCGGTAGGAGTGAGGCGAGAGAACCGCTCATAGCTGCAGTCCTGATCAACGAGGTTTTCATCAAGAAAATCCTTGACCAGAGATTGAGCCTTGTGCTGATTGCCACACGAGGTGAACATCAGCACAAGTCCTGAAACCATGAAAAACATCATTTTCTTTATCATAGACATCTTCTTTTTATTTAGCCACGCTGCGGAGAATCTCCAGCAAGTGATCCCAAACCATCTCTACTGTAGGAATGAGAAGAGCCTCGTCTGGGGTGTGAACATTGCGAAGGGTAGGGCCGAAACTTACCATATCGAGCTCAGGATAACGCTCTGAGAAAAGACCACACTCCAAACCGGCATGAATACCCTTTACCAATGGCTTTTTGCCGAAGAGCTTTTCGTAAGCCTTCACAGCCAGGTCGGTAAGCTCGCTGTTGGCGCGCATCTTCCAAGCAGGATACTTGTCGCCTACACTTACCTCGGCGCCAGCCAGAAGGAAGGCTGCCTTTACGGTGTTGGTCATGTTCTCCAGATTGCTCATCACGTTACTTCGCTGAGAAGCTACGATGTTGATGCTGTTTTTATCGGTCATCACGCTTGCCACATTGCTTGAAGTTTCTACCATCCAGGCAATCGCCTCATCCTGACAGGTAGTAAGCGGACCGTTGTCTACAGCCTGGAGAGCCATTACGAACTTGTCAGCTACAGCTTTCTCGATGACAGGTGCAGCATCGGTGCTGCTCATATTGAACTGCATAGCCTGTTCGGTTACGTGGAATTCATCTTCTACTTCTGATGCAAAGATGTTCCAGTCGGCACGAACCTGTTCCTTATCAGCATTCTTGACGGCGAAAACAATCTTTCCGTCGCGAGGAATCGCATTGTGCATTTTGCCGCTGTTGAAGCTTACGAGGCGCAGACTTCCATCCAGTTTCTCATTTTCGAGGAAGAGGAAGCGGGCAAGAATCTTGATGGCATTGGCGCGCTTCTTGTTGATGTCATCGCCCGAGTGACCACCGTTGAGACCCTTCAGCGAAGCTTCCATGAAGAAATAACCCGCAGGAGCCTCTTCGCGAGAGAAGTGGAAAGTGGCATGGGTAGTCTGACCACCGGCGCAGGATACGAAGATTTCGCCCTCATCCTCTGAGTCAAGATTGATGAGCATCTTTCCGGTCATAAAGCCCGCCTTCATGCCGTGAGCACCGGTCAGTCCGGTTTCTTCATCACGTGTAAAGACGCACTCGATAGGACCATGCTCAATATCGTTGCTTGCCAGGATAGCCAGCTCGATGGCGCAGCCTATACCGTCGTCAGCACCCAATGTAGTGCCTTTTGCCTTAAGCCATTCTCCGTCTACGTAAGTCTGGATGGCGTCTTTGTGAAAATCGAAATCAACATCTACCAGTTTATCGCAAACCATGTCCATGTGGCTCTGCAGGATGATGGTTTCAGCATGCTCGTAGCCTGGAGTGGCAGCTTTACGGATGAGCACATTACCGGTTTCATCTACCAGCGTTTCGAGCTGATGAGCCTCTCCGAAAGATTTCAAAAACTCAATCATGTTCTCCTCGTGCTTGGAAGGACGAGGTATTTCGTTGATTTTTGCGAACTGCTCGAACACGAGAGCAGGCTTCAATTCACTTTTATTCATTTATTTTCTATTATTTTGTTTTGATAAAACATTTATTTCTGCTATTTTGTTTTGGTTATTCCCAAAAAAATAGTACCTTTGCACCCAAAAGTGCACTAAGGCACTGCAAAGGTAATAAAAATGATAAAATTAATGTTATTAAGCGTGTTAATAATTGCTATCTGCATGGCATTATTTTGCGTAAAGTTGATTTTTAAGAAGAATGGCAAGTTCTCTTCCCAGCATGTGCACGACAATCCGGGCTTGCGCAAGCAGGGCATTCATTGTGTGGTGGATCAGGACCGCGAGGCAAGGGAAGCCAACAAGGCTTATTAGAAAATAGTAATAATATAATATGATAGAAAAATGAGAAAGAACATTTTGAGTTCAGTGGCAATTGCAGCTGTTGCTGCCCTGTCATTGGCATCATGCAACAAATCTCAGCCTCAGGTAGAGGCTAAGTCAGAGAGCAAGGCTCCTGCTGAATTGAAGATTGCTTATGTAGAGGTAGACTCTATCATGACTCAGTATACCTTTGCTAAGGAGTATTCTTCTATCTTGGAGAAGAAGGGTCAGAACATTCAGGCTACTATTGCGCAGAAGGGCCAGCAGCTCCAGGCTGCAGCAGCCAACTTCCAGCAGAAGATTCAGCAGAATGCTTACACCCGTGAGCAGGCTGAGGCTATTCAGGCTGGACTGCAGAAGCAGAACAACGACCTGCAGGGTTTGCAGCAGCGCTTGAGCAACGAGTTTGCTGCTGAGCAGGAGAAGTACAACAAGGCGCTCCACGACAGCATTGCCAACTATCTTGCCCGCTACAACAAGGATAAGAAGTATAGCATCATCTTCTCTAAGAGCGGCGATAACCTGCTCTATGCTGACAAGGCTTACGATATTACAAAAGAGGTGATTTCCGGCTTGAACAAGGCTTACAAGGGTAAGCTGAAGAAAGAGGAGACTGCTCCTGCTAAAAAGTAAGAGAAATGCTTCGTAAGGAAAGATACGATTTTATATTGAATCATTTCAGAAGTGCGCTGCCGAATGTAACTACCGAGTTGCAGTTCGGTAGCGCATTTCAGCTTCTGGTGGCTACCTTGCTTTCTGCGCAATGCACCGACAAACGCATCAACATGGTTACGCCTGCTCTCTTTGCCCGTTATCCTGATGCGCTGCACATGGCACAGGCGAGCGAGGAAGATATTTATGAGTTGATCAGTTCGGTGAGTTATCCGAATGCCAAGGCGAAGCATCTTGCTGAAATGTCTCGCCAGCTGGTTGAGATGTTCGGAGGTGAGGTACCTGAGGCTGCGGATGATTTGGAGAAGTTGGCAGGAGTGGGGCGCAAGACGGCGAATGTGATTCGTGCCGTATGGTTCGGTCATGCTACGATGGCGGTGGATACGCATGTTTACCGTGTGAGTCATCGTATGGGTTTGGTGCCGAAAACGGCAGATACGCCCCGAAAAGTAGAAGATTATCTGATGAAACACATTCCGGCAGAGGATATTCCGAATGCGCATCATTGGATTCTGCTGCATGGCAGATATATTTGCAAGAGTACGAAACCGCTCTGCGATAAATGCTTTTTTAATGAATATTGCCCCAAACTGCTGAAGAACAGCAAACTTTAGGTAGTGATTAGTTATTATTGATTATTTAGTAGTGATTAGTTTGTTAATCACTAATCACTACTAATTAATCACTAATTAAAGTTTTATTGTTTTATTCAAGAGATAATTATCCAGAATCACCATGGCTGCCATGGCTTCAACCACTGGCACGGCTCTTGGCAAAACGCAAGGGTCATGACGGCCGCGGGCAGTCAGCGTGGTGGCATTTCCTTCCAAATCTACCGTATTCTGCTCCATCAGCAGAGTAGCAACCGGCTTAAAGGCAACACGGAAATAGATGTCCTGGCCATTGCTCAAACCGCCCTGTATTCCTCCGCTATGATTGCTCTTTGTTGTAATACGGGCAGCAACATCCTGATTCACAGCAGCATCTTCCGGCGTCTCTGCAGCATCAGCCTTCGGGATAAACACATCATTCTGCTCACTTCCGCGGGCAGTAACTCCGGCAAAACCCTCGCCATATTCAAAACCCTTCACGGCGTTAATGCCAAGCATGGCAGCACCCAGTTGGGCATGAAGCTTGTCAAACTCAGGCTCGCCCAATCCTACCGGGCAACCCTTGATGACGCAAGTGATGATTCCACCAATCGTATCGCCGTCGGCCTTAACCTGGGCGATGAGATCTTCCATCTCCTTCGCCTTCTGCTGGTCAGGACAGCGCACCGGATTATCTTCTATGGTGTTAAGGTCATACAGATGATAATCTTTCTCCAGCGCAATGCTGCCCACCTGCGATGTATAAGCCGTGATGCTGATGCCCAACTGTCGCAAGGCAAGTTTAGCCAGGGCTCCGCCTACGCATCGGGCAATGGTGATGCGGGCTGAAGAACGGCCGCCGCCACGATGATCGCGTACGCCATACTTCTCGTGATAGGTGAAATCTGCGTGAGAAGGGCGGAAGAGACAGCGCATGTTCTCATAGTCCTGAGAATGCTGGTTCTGGTTACGCACCTCAAAGCCGATAGGGGTTCCTGTTGATTTGCCTTCGAACACACCACTCAGAAACTCTACCTTGTCAGCTTCCTTTCTGGCCGTAGTGATGTGGCTCTGTCCTGGGCGTCGGCGGTTCAGCTCGCTCTGGATAAAGTCCATGTCGATTTCTATGCCTGCAGGAAATCCGTCAATAACGCCTCCTACAGCTATTCCATGACTCTCTCCAAACGTAGTGAGAGTGAAAAGATTGCCAAATGTATTCCTCATTACCTTATATATTATAAAGGTGTTTATTACTTGTTGCAGCCGCCTTCGCAACCACCTTCACAGTTGCCGTCCTTGCAGTCGCCGCCGCAGTTGTCGCAGCCACCTGAGCAGCCGCCACCTTCGCCGCTGATCATCTGAGCCATCTTGGCAATCTCCTCAGCAGTAGCCTCGCGGCTCTCGAGAATCTGACCGCAGAAGTTGAGCTTCAAGCCAGCCAATGGGTGGTTCAGGTCGCAGGTTACCTTTGTATCGCTGATGTTCTTCACTACTGCGTTGAAGTGGTTGCCATCCTCGTTCTGCAATGGGATGATAGCGCCTACCTGTACGTGCTGTGCATCAAACTGGCCGTTGACGGTAAAAATCTGCTTGTCGAGCTCCAGTACGCGCTCATCATAGTGCTGTCCGTAAGCCTGCTCTGGGTCCAGCTGGAAGTCGAACTCTTCACCTTTAGCCAGGTTTACCACCTTCTCTTCGAAAGCTGGCAGGGTAACACCCATACCGCTGATGAAGATGAACGGACGCTCGTCGGTTGTGCGCTCGATGAGCATCTCCTCGCCGTTGTCACCATTAGTTACATCATACAGTGCGTATGAAACTACAATAAACTTGTTTTTGTTGTTTGTTTCCATTTCTATATTTATTTTTTATTATTTCTTTTTCTTTTCTGAATGCTTACGCTCTTTACCATCTCCATGCGCTCCAGATAGATAGGGCGCCATTTGTCGATGATGTCCTGCAGACTTTTGCTCTTCTGCGAGAGTTCAGCATATTCCTCGCCGTCGGTCAGATTCTCTTTCTTGAGATCCAGCATTCGGGCGATGAGCTGTTTCTGGTGTTCCTCAGCCGCCTTGAGCTGGTTGCCCAGTTTCTCGAGACTTTCCATAAAGGCGAGTGCCTTGTCTATATGATTTTCCTGTACCATTTTGCTTGTTTTATAGGTTGAATCTTTTGCAAAGGTACAAATAATAATTGGTATAAACGAAGAAAAAGGGCTTTTTTTTCGATGATATTACAAAATGATAGAGAAAATGTAATATCTCTAACGTTCTGACGCCTATTTCGTCGTATTGTTGTTGATTTAAGTCAAGAAATAGGCAGAAAACTGAAAATATCCCAAGAAATGTTTGCGCACACAGAGAAAAGTTCGTATCTTTGCAGCGTCTTAAAGAAAAAGACTATAGGATAATGTTTAACAGAGCCGGCGTCTACGGATGTGCAGGACTCACAAATTAAAGAAAGGTAAAAAGATTATGAAGAAGATTATGGTATTAGCAGTAGCTATGTTTGCAATGGCAACAGCTACATTCGCAGCAGATGAGGAGACAAATGCAACAGCAGCTTACAACATGAACATTAAGATGTCTAGCTTGGCAGATGCTTTGAGCTTGAACATCGACCAGGTAGAGGCTGTAGCTGATGTACACAAGAACTTCACCGCAGACATGATGAATGCTGCAACAGCTAAGGGTGAGGATCGTTCTGCAATGATTGACAAGGCAGTTTTGAAGGATCTCAAGTACATGCACGTTATCTTGGACAACAGTCAGTATCGTAAGTACGTGATGCTTCTCAACACAACCCTTATCAACCGTGGTTTGAAGTAATCATCTTTTTATAGATGAGAAAAATAAGAGAGAGATTTAAAATAAGAATCCCAGTCAAGGTTTTATCCTGACTGGGATTTTTTTTGCTTTTGGGCCTTCAGTCCGTACTTAAACCACTTGCGAAACTTAGCTTCCTGATATGCGAAAGCTCAGTTAACTTGATAATCAGTCGATATCTATTAATTGGAAATGCTTGTTGAAGGTCAAATCCAACCCATTTGCCAATTCCACTTCGTATTCATTCTTGTTCATTTCAATCTTCTTTACCGCTTGCGCAGGATAATTCTCCATCAGATAGTTTCTGATGGCTTGCGGAATCAGCTTGACTGGCACTTTTCCCTGCTTGCAGTCAATCTCTGTGAGATTACCTTTCTTATCAAATTCCAGCTTGGTTCCGTTCTGCAGAACCACATCATAGGTTTTGTTGATAACCCCCGTCTCAATGGTAGCAAGCATCACCTTCTGATTGTTGAAATGGTTGCTGAGTAAGGTTTGAGCCTTAACTGGGAGTGCATTAACGGCGATAGGCTTGTCATTGCCTGCATTTGCTGCCATATTGCATGATAGTATGCAGCAAATGGCAATCATCAGAATTTTCATCATTCTTTTCATAAGCTACAAATTAAAAATTTATAATAACTAACGGAACTTTCGCATGGGGGGAAGTTCAGTTATTTTAACTTTACTCCTTTACGATTTCTTTTCCTGCTGCCTGCCAGCCAATAAAGCCGGAATCGAGTTCTATTACCTGATAGCCGTTCTTTGTCAATATAGCTGCGGCATTTTTGCTTCGCTTGCCGCTTCGGCAGTTCACGGCGATAGTCTTGCTTTTCGGAAGAGTGGCAGCGGCCTTCTGCTCGAAGTCTGATTTCAGTACGTCAATGTTGATTGCGCCACGAATATGCCCATTGGCAAACTCCTCTGCGGTTCGTACGTCGAGACGGATTACTGCGGTGTCAGCGATGGCTTTCTCATAGTCATCTGCCGACAGACTCTTATAGCCCTTATTTTGCGCCTGACAAGAAGACAGGCTTGATAGCATGGTTATAATGCTCATGATAAATATTTTCTTCATTCTCTAATCTTTTAATAATTATGCGCCTATAATCTAGGAGGATAAGCCATGCTCAACCCCCTACATTCTTGCAATATATCTGCAAAAATACAAAAAATATTCAGAAAAGTGATTATATGGATGGATTTTGTTGGCAGGGCGAACTTGATTTAACCTTATTTTATAAGATAGAGGGATATTTTGATAATCTGAAATCCTTAATGACCTTAATGACCATGACCGGAAATGACCGGAATCTTTGGGGGTTGAAAATGATAATGACCCTTAATGACTTTGACCCTTCATGACCGGATTTCCCGGTCGATTTTCATTTTTATGGCTGAGTCTGCTTATTATAAAAGGTGGACTCCATGTTTTTTATCCCATACAGCTCGTTACTCCGAGCGTAGTAGCGATAGCGGTCAGAATGCTGATGGCTATCTGAAGAATTGTTTTCCAAGTGTTCGCTTTCATTTTTTTGAATGTTGAATGTTGAATGT
>OFMH01000553.1_pt1 | contig 26293 bp, 29 predicted proteins | sample 1541761 | NCBI WGS metagenome assembly OFMH01 (sample SAMN04209249, study PRJEB22552) | human gut metagenome | biome: gut; material: feces | host: Homo sapiens | place: USA: Oklahoma
CTTGCGATGGAGACCGGTGCTCTTCCCGAATGAGCTAAGACGGCATGAAAAAAGCACGGTGCAAACTGCATCGTGCTAAAAATGGGCAACAAAAAACCACGGTGCGGGTGCATCGTGGTTTGCGTTAAAATTCACGAAATTCAACGGAAACGGTTTCATCATTCATTCGCCAGATTGCGAACAGGAATTTTGCTTTTGGAAAGGCATCTTGCAGATCTGCGGCAGTGCTGGAAGGCTTTGACCAAAACGCTTCAAATGCAGCTGCGTCATCGAGAGGGACGAGCCACCCACTGAAATCTTCGCCTTCCATTTCGGCTGTTTCAAAGTCCCGGCCTTCGCCAGCGAAACCGAAAAAGGCACAATTACAATTTTGGGCAGTATCCTGAATCAACTGCCAGAAATGATTAAACTTTTGACTTTCTTGCGTTTTCAACCCGAACATTTGTTGTGCCTCCTTTCAGAATTGTTACAAACTCACCGAAAGAACTTTCAATAACGACATCGTCACCCTTTACATGGAAGAGCACAGGATATTCTTGCCCACGCCACTCTCCATAGAAACGTTCCTCTGCATTGTTGACAATATCTGTGATGATTGTTTTCATCTTCTCGCGGTCGTCAGCAATGGAGGGGTTCATGCCATAATCAGAAGTGTGCTTTCCAATCTTTTTGCCGAACTGTGCATCCATCATTTTGATTTCATGCGGATGATATCGTTCTTTTGTCACCGGATTGATAGGGGTATTTGCGAAAGTGGATTTTTCTGTATTTATTTTAGCAGATTTCCCACTTTCTGTCGAGCCTTTTTGTGCCGCATACGCCGCCCTCTTTTGTGCATTGATAACATCCTTCCGGGCGGCATAGTCGATGCGGCGCAGGGCGTTCACATCGCTTCCAGCCGCCCGGTACTGCCGGAGATACTTTTCCGGGTCGTAGCCGGAGACGCCAAACTCCCGGCTGAACCGCACCGCAAACTCACAGTCACAGTTGGAATGGATGTGCTGGGCGTGGCCCTTCTTCAGCAGGTTCTTGCTGGCCTTCTGCCAGCCGTTGGACGCCAGCATCCGGCAGAACGGGCAGGCGTCGCCGTGGGGCACCCATGCCCACTCGGCACCGTCCCGGATGGCATTGTGTACCGTGGTGTCGGCACCGGCCTGCTTGACCATGCGGGAAACGCCGCTCTGCAGGTTTGCAGGGCTGTCCTGCGTGGCCTTGACCATGCCGGTCACTTCGCCGTAGGTGGCGGTGGGTGCGGGTTCTGCGGCAGGCAGGGTCACCCCTTGCACCTCGGCCAGGGTGTCGTACATCTGGCAGGCAAGCTCTGCGCTGCCCTCTCCGTACCGGGTGATGACGGCATAGGCGTAGGAGATCAGCGCCTCGGTGTCGGCTTCCGGGTGCCCGTCCATGTATTCCCGCATGAGCTGCCCGGCTTTCTGGTTCAGCCGGGAGAGCCGGGTTATGTACTCATTCCAGGCTCGTGCGGTCATCTGCATCGTCCATCTCCATCAGCAGCGCCTGCCCGCGCACCCGCTGTTCCTGTGCTTTGATGCGCCGGATGTCCGCCTGGTCAAAGCCGATCATCTCCAAAAAGGTGTCGGTGCTGGCAAACTCCCGCCGGGCAGAGGCGATCTTTAGGGCAGCGTCTGCCGTTACCGCCACACTGGGCATGGCGGGATTTTTGAAGTGCGCCATAACGCCTCGCTCCTCTTCCGTTAGATCTGCAAGGGTCACATTGCGGGCAATGGCTTGGGCCATACAGGCAATGGTGTGCAAAGCATCACCGTTGCCGGTGTTCAGCTGCTGGGCCATCAGCACCAAGGTCTGGCTCTGGGCAAGGATAGCATCACTGCTGGTAGGGTTGGCATCGTTCACTACGCCCACATCGGTCACAGTCAGGCCGGTGGCCGCCGCAAACTGGGTAGCGGTCATCCGCATCTTTTCCACATGGGGCGTCAGGCTGCCCTGGGGCAGCTGCCCAAACACCGGGTTTTCTCCGGTCTCTGGGTTGGCAGTGGCCGCAAGCAAGGAGCCAACATAGGTGCGGAATTTGTTGCCTACGATCGCATCGTACTGCTCATCGGTCACGCCGAGGATGTATTTCTGGGGCGTGGTGTCAAACTCCAGTGCAATGGTGGCGTTGGCCGCTGTGCGGATATAATCGTCGATCAAGGCGCGTATGGGGCGCTTCAATCGGCTGCGGCCAAAAGGCTTGCCGTTGGTGGCATTCCAGATCATAGGCTCCATCAGGGGACGGCCCATCCGGTGCGGGATCCGCTGCGCCGCCCAGCCGCGGTCCACAGAGCGCAGCACGATGACAGCGGTATCGGTGTAGAGGTTGACCAGTGAAGGCTGCCAGGCACCTGCCAGATGCTCGTCCTTTACAGTGTCGATAATGGCCAGCCCGCAGGCAATGCGGCTTTTTTCACCGCTCCAAAGAGCCGCTGCTGTGGCCGGGGAGTGAAACCGTACTTTGCAGCCGATGGCACTATCTGCGGACAATGTGGCGAATACGCAGCCGTATTTCAGCTGATCCCGGCAGGCTTTGGCATAGGCGGCAACCAACCGGTTATCCATCACTAGCTTTTGCAGCCCGTCCAGCGCACCGCCGTTGCCCACAAAGCCATCAAACATACTGCGGGCGGCCAGCGCATCCACCGCTTTCTGTCCCCAGCTGCATCCCACTTCCAGATTGCGCAGCCCCTGCGGCAGTGCGATCCCGAGGTTTACGTCCTGCAGTGTAACATGACCCTCGTAATATTTGTCCTTTACAGCGTTGCTGCTCTGGTGTTCGTTGTAGGTCTCGGTCAGCACATCCAGCTGTTGCTGCTCCTGCTCGGTCAAGCCCGGTACAGTACCAAAAGATAAGGTGGTCATGGTGCTCCTTTCAGCCGATGCGCATCTTGCGGGTCGGGTCGCGCTTGCAGGTCTTTGTACCCCACAGCGCCAATGCACAGGCTTCCACCGGCAAGCTGTTCTCCCCGCCAAAGCCATACCCTCCGCCGATGGGGCGCTTGATCGTGGTGCGGGCACTCTCGTCCAGCACGGTCTGGGGTTTGTACCAGGTCAGGCTGTGTTCACTGATGCTATTCGTAAAACCGCTCACTGCGGCGATCATTTCTTTGGTCGTGGGACGGATGACAGAACTCTTTGCCCGCCAAACAGCCTTGATGCGGTCCGTCAGCACATCCACGCCATTGCGTCCGTCAATGACCACGCAGCTTGCCTTGGCATACCGCTGGTTCAGCCAGTCCGACAGCCAGGCAAGACCCTGCCTGGTGGGGCGCAGCTCGATCAGCGAGACCCGGGCGGGTCCATCTGGCGGCAAAACAGCGCCGCACAGGCAGACTGCACTGCCGTCCGGCGCAAATTTGATGCCATAGGCAGTCTTGCCCTCTGGTTTTTGTGCCTCGCTGGCACAGGCTGCCCATGCCGTGTGGTTGAGGGCGTAGTCCAGATGTTCGGTGGCCACCGGACTCCACCAGCCCAGGCGTTCCCGGGCAAAAGTATCCGGGTCCAGCTGCTCCACCTCGCCCTCAATGGTAGAAAGCTGGATGCGCCGCCCCAGCGCCGGGTTGGCCGCCGCCCAGCGGGCGGGGTCCGTCACGTCCCCGATCTTGTCAACAGAGAACTCGAACCATGCGGCTTTTTTGGCGTCTCCGTCCAAAGCACGGCGGCGCAGTGCCCGAAATACGGTTCCCACAGCATCCGGTCCAGGCGGCGTGCCCACATAGATGGTCTGGGGGTTCAGGCTGGCAGAGATAGCGGGCAGAAAAGAGCCCTGCGCAGTCTCATCCAGCTCCTGCGCCTCGTCAAAGATCAACAGATCCCCGTGCTGGCCACGGCCGCCATTGCGGGTGCGTGCCAAAAACTTGATCCGGGCGCCGCTTTTCAGGATGATCTGCTCCCGTCCAAGTGCGGTGCGTATCTCCTCCACATACCGCCGCATCCGCCCACCCTCAAAGAAGGCTCGCATCTCCTCAAAGGTCTCGGTGGCAGTCTTTTGCAGGTGAGCGGTGTAAATAACGGTTTCATTGAACAGCAGCATCCCGGCCTCGGCCCGGCCCTGCACCAGCAGGCTCTTGCCGTTCTGCCGGGGCACGCTGCCGCCCGCTGTGGGCGCTGCCCACTTGCCGGAAGGGGTGCGCCCCATCCAGTCCTCCAGCACATCGCTCTGCCATGGATCCGGGATGGTGCCTCCTGCCCGCAGGATGCGCACAGCATCGCCGCCGTCAGTGCTCTGGTACGCTGGTGCGATGCGTGCGGACGGCTCCTGGCTTCCCATCCTGCTGCCGCTGTGCGAGGATCGCACCGACCTCATCATCATCTGTGGCCACCCCCTCCATCTCTTCGATCTCCCGGATGGTTTCCCGGTACTGCTTGGCCAACTGGGGCAAAAGCCGGGCATCCTCGCAGCTATCGATATTGCCGGCAAGGATCCGGGCCAGCTGCTTGAGCTGCTCCAGCCGCGTGCCTTTTGCCGTGATGCTTTTCATGGTCGCCATGCCGGAACACCCCTTTTTCAAAAATTCCCTGTGTGTAAATCGGCGCTGGACAGCGAGGAGTCGCCGTATGGCGTGGGAGGGGGTCCCTCCCCACCCTACCACTCGCCGTCACGGATCTGCGGTATACAGTTCACTTTTGCCCCTTTTTTGCCGGTTTTGGGGCTGTTTTGGCCGGTTTTGCTGCCTTTTTGTGCATTGCAGAAATAATGTGCCGCCTGCAAATTGCTCCAATCTTCTGCCGCTGCCCTGGCAGAGGGATACCCATACTGCCGCCATTTGGACACAGGTTTGATCTCGTCCACCACGAAGGACAGCGGGTGCTGCGCATCCGAAGGTTCCTCGTAATGAATTGGCCCGAAACGTCCATGACAGATGCCGCACTCGCAGCCCATTGCCCGCAGCCGCGCCCGGTGCTTGCGCCGCAGGCTGCCGTTTGCATAGCGAGGATTCGTCATGGTGCAAGCCTCCTTTTGCAGTGCTGCGGTTGAAGCGTACAGACCCCTTCATAGCCCGCCGCACCGCAAACACCCACGGGACAGTTATAGGGTGTATTGCAGGAGGCGGGCATAAAAAGGCCCCGCCGGGGTGTTTTATCCTCCGAGGGGGCAAATAAAAACCGCCCCTTGCGGAGCGGATGGAGATATTCAAGCTGACCGGCTGTGCAATCAGGCTGTTGAGCGGTAAGGTTGAGGCCCTGTCGCAGCCGGGCAGCACAAAAGCCGCAGGGTGTTGGATGTTCTCCAGCTCCTTGCGGCTTTTGCAGTTTAATTATACCACCGGACAAACAGTGCAAAACAGTGCGAGTTGCATCAAAAACAGTGCTTTTACTGGCGTGCTGTAACATGGAGAGCCTTTACAGCTCTCTTGTGCCGCCGGTACACCCAGCTTACATCCATGCCCATCTTGGCGGCGACCTGCTCCCATTTCTGGCCTTCGAGATACCGCAGACACAGGATCTCATAATCCTGTATATCCATTGGCTGGCCCAGCGCTTCCACTATTTCTTTGCGGATCGCCTGACACTCCACGATCTGCGCATTGGCTGCCTGTATCGCATCCATGATGCGCTCCACAGATCTTGGCAGCGCCTGCCCATCCCCAGCGCCGCCGGGGACAGGCGAAAGGACCTGCGTGATGTGTTCGGCCGCTGCACGGCACCGTTCCACCTCATCCAGCTTGATCCGCTCCAATGTGGCAGCCTTGCGGTACCGCCGGAGCCACTGCTTTTTCTCTTCGTAGGTCATGCCAGCTCCTCCACCTGCACGAACACGCCGCAGATGTCGGCCCAGAACTTCTCCACGATCTCGCTGCACACCTGGGCGTCATCATGCCAGAAGTGCAGGCGGGTCATCTCGTCCTTGAGGGCTTTTTCCAGGTTGTCGGTGTCCGGTTTTGAGGTGCGCCACGCACCAACTGCGTGACGGCCGTCAGCAGGAAAACACCACTTGACCAGCAGACGCACCGGACGGCCTGCCGGGATGGGCTTCTCAGGGGCGTGGGGCGCAAGGTAGGCGTGCAGCTTGGCACGGGCAGCTTTCAGTTCAGAGCTGTCATGCAGCACGGCGCAGGGCTTGCCACCCTTCATGTAGGCGTGGATCTGCTTTGCGTTGTGGGTCGTCGTAGGTGGTTTCATGGGAATAAAAAATTGTGTGTGCATAGTGTACCTCCTGTTTTCTTTTTCTTCAGCTGCGCCAACGTGATGGGGAGGGATACCCGGATGGATGGGGGCCGTGTTCGCCCCATCCTCCGGGATACCCCATCACACAATGCATTGTAGCTATTATATATAGGCTATTTTTCCGTCCGATATTGGGAAGGATAGGCCCATTTTTCCGGATTTCGGAGACGGATTCTTAGGAAGAATAGGCCTATTCTTCCGGGAAGGTCACCCGGAAGAGCCTGGCTCTTTCTTTCCGACATCTGTACCGTCCACCCAATAGCCGCCGTCCGCTTTCAACCGGCGTCGAACGGTGTCTGGTTTTAAGCCCATATATTCAGCAATGCTGTAGATGGTCACTTTTCCATCCATCGTGCAGGCTTCAAATGCAGCGGAAAGTTCTTGCCGGTTTTTTTCCTGGCTTTGTTTCTGCCGCTCGGCAGGACTTGCTGACCAGCGCTTTGCTGCTCCGAATCGACCGGTCGTTTTAGCATCATTTTCCGGCTGCAAATCCTCCAAAAGACCGCTGTCCGGCTTATGGATTGGATAATCAAACCAGAGATTTACCGGATCAAAGCGAGCAAACTCGCGCAGCGTTCCTTCGATCCGCCAGGCTGTCATGCCGTCTGCCTTCTTTTCGGCGGCAGCGATCTCTGCGTCAATGGCGCGCAGGTCTGCAAGCCCCAGGTATTCCTTTGCAAGAGCCAGCATCCTGTGGCGGCTGAATACATCGTCCGGACCATAGACATCGGTGTGACCGCGCTTGTCCAACATGGCTCGGATGACCTGGCATGCTGCCTTGGTGCGCAGCTGCTCCCGGATAGCCTCGGTAGGGATCAGCTCGGTCATGTCCAGCATAGCATCCGGGTCACGGGCAAATACACCGGAGCCGGACGCTCTATCCATGCTGCGTTTGCCGCCCTGGGCACCCTTGGAGTGGTGGTGACAGTAGATCACGGCGCAATCCAGCGCTCGACAGACAAGGTCGAATTGGTTGCAAAACTTCGCCATTTGGTCTGCACTGTTCTCGTCACCCGTAATGACTTTGTAGATCGGGTCAAGGACAACAGCGGTATACCCTTTTTTCTGCGCCCGGCGGATCAGTTTTGGGGCAAGCTTGTCCATAGGCACAGATGCGCCACGCAGGTTCCAGATGTCGATGTTCGTCAGGTTGTCCGGCGGATAACTCAGGGCTGTGTATACATCTTTGAAGCGGTGCAGGCAGGATGCCCTGTCCAGCTCCAGGTTGATGTACAGCACTTTGCCCTGCGCACAGGGGAACTGACCCAGCCACGGTCTGCCCTCGGCCAGAGAGATGCATAGCTCAATGAGGGCAAAGCTCTTGCCTGCCTTGCTGGGGCCTGCCAGCAGCATCTTGTGGCCCTTGCGCAGCACACCAGTGATGAGGGCATCGGCCAGCGGCGGCAGGTCGTCCCAGTCGTCAGCCAGACTTTCGGTTTCAGGCAGCTCATCGGTCTCGGCTTCCAGCCAGTCACGCCACTCGTCCCAGCAGCTTTTGCCGATGTTGGTCTCCAGCAGGGTCTGCCGCTGACTGCCGCGCAGGATGCCAGGCATCCGGGAAAGGCGGCTGGGGTTGCGGTTCTGCTGGTCGAGGGTCAGACCATTCTTCTGGCAGGCGGCATAGAGGTAATCCACCCGCTTGCGGTATTCGGTGTAATCCGGGGCATCCACCTTGACGATGGCGTGGACGCTTTTGCCGCCGGAGTAGACCAGGGCGGCACAGGGCAGCTCCAGCTGCCGGATAATGGCCTGCTGCTTGCCCAGCTCCATATTATCGCACTCCACAAGGGCATAGCGGTAGGCGGTGATATTGGCATCTTTACGTCCAGCGCCGTCTACCGGATTGAAGCAGATCCATGCGCCCACCTCGGGGTCGCAGTCGCCCACCACCTTGCCGATGTCCCCGCCGCAGGTGTCCAGCTCTGCGATGAGCTGGCCTGCGGTGCGGTCCCAGCAGCCTCTGGTGGGGCGGCGGCGGTCGTCGGCCATGAAGCTCTCGGTCACATAGGCCACATGCTCGTCCTGCTCAAAAAGAGCCTGCAGGTAGCGCCTGAGCTGGTCAACTGGGTCCCACTGCTCAGGCAGAGCCAGGTCGTGGGATTCCACCCACCGGGGGTCCACCAGCTGACCCTCCGTTCTGGAGGAGCCGGTGGTGAGCTCGTCGCCCCAGTCCAGCGCATGGCCTGCCGGGCCGCTCCATCCGTGGCTGTAGGCCAGCTGGAAGATGCTGCTCTCGGTGACAGGCTTTGTGCTGCCGTGGAAGCTCTCCCACTTCCGGGCGCACTCGCCTTTGTGGTAGCGGCCCCCGTCCCGGGCGCTCCATGCCTCCCAGACGGTGACGGGCAGGCCTGCTTCCTTGAGGCCCATGCCCACCATCGTCCACTCCTCATAGGTCAGGGAGGCCGGGGAAATGAAGTCCAATGCTTCTTTGAGTTCAATCTCATCATTCATCTGCGTTACCATACATCCCATGCGGGCGTTTCAGGCGGGGCGGGCGGCGTATAGGTGCTTGGGGTAACACCCTTGGGCACGCCTCGCCAGCCCTGGGCCGCAATGCGGTCGATCATGTGTTTGGCCTGCTCAAAACTCCATGTGCCCACATGCTGGAAGCCGTATTTTTCCAGACAGCGGATCTGTTTTGGTGTGGTGAGGCCTTCGTCCCGGCGCTTGTGCAGCCGGTCCAGCAAAAGGCTGGCCTTGCCTGCCGATTCCACTGCATCCGGCAGAATGCCCAGCTTTTCGAGGGCGGTGGTCTGCTGTTCGGTGGGTGGCCCGGCTTCCCAGCCAAAAGCCGGTACATAGCCGGACAGGTCCTCGGCCTGAATGCTCATTTCGTATTGGAGCGGGTCCACCAGCTTTGCCTTTTTGCGGCGCTGTTCGGCCAGCTGCTTTGCAAGCGCTTCTTCCCGCTGGGCCACCACGTCCTCGCAGGCCTGGGCGGCGGCTTCCTCGATGTCCTCAGGTACACCGGTCTCGGCCAGATTCTCGGTCATCTGCCGGGCCACGGCCCTGTCCTCGCACACCAGGTCTGCCGGGCGGCAGAGCTCGTGCTTGTCGGTCATCCACAGAAAGTCGAGGAGCAGCAGGTCTGCTTTTCCCTCAGAAAGCCGGGTCCCGCGTCCCACCATCTGGCTGTACAGGCTGCGGACTTTTGTTGGCCGAAGCACCACCACACAGTCCACACTGGGGCAGTCCCAGCCCTCGGTGAGCAGCATGGAATTGCAGAGCACGTTGTACTTCCCGGCATCGAAGTCGGCCAGCACTTCCTTTCGGTCGGTGCTCTGGCCGTTGACCTCGGCGGCCTGTAACCCCTTGGCGTTGAGCAGATCCCGGAACTTCTGGCTGGTTTTGATGAGGGGCAGGAACACCACCGTCTTGCGACCCCTGCACCGCTGCACCATCTCGGCGGCGATCTGCTCCAGATACGGGTCCAGCGCCGTGCCCAGTTCCCCCACGGCGTAGTCGCCGCCGCTGAGGGCCACGCCGGAGATGTCCAGCTGCAGGGGTATGGTCTGGGCCATGATCTTGCACAGATAGCCCTCTTTGATGGCATCGGTCAGCTTGTACTCGTAGGCCAGGCTGTCGAATACCTCGCCCAGGTTCCGCATGTCGCCGCGGTCGGGGGTGGCGGTCACACCCAGCACCTTTGCACTCTCGAAGTAGTCCAGGATGCGGCGGTAGCCGTCGGTAATGGCGTGGTGGGCCTCGTCAATGATGATGGTGCCGAAGTAGTCCCGGGGAAAGCGTTCCAGCCGAGCGGAGCGCTGCAGGGTCTGCACGCTGCCCACCACCACCCGGAACCAGCTGTTCAGGCAGGTGGACTCTGCCTTTTCCACGGCGCTGACAAGGCCGGTGGAGCGCTGGAGCTTATCTGCCGCCTGCTCCAGCAGCTCGCCCCGGTGGGCCAGGATCAGTACCCTGTCCCCCGCACGGACCTGATCGGCGGCGACAGAGGCGAACACGATGGTCTTGCCGGTGCCGGTGGGCAGCACCAGCAGCGTGCGGCGATGCCCGGACTCCCATTCAGCATGGATCTTATCCTTGGCACGCTGCTGGTAAGGTCTCAGCTTCTGTGCCATCAGAATGCCCCCTGTGTCCAGCCCTGTGAGGGTGCGGCCTTAGGTTCCGGCGGCAGGAAGCGGGTGACCTCGTTGCTCTGGCCGGTCTTGCCTGCATTGGGGCCGCTCTGCTTGGTGTACTCCCGGACACCCAGCTTGCACCGGCCCCGGGCACCCACCACCTCGTTCCAGCGAGGACGGAACGTCTCGCCGCGCTTGCACTGCCCGATGCTTTCAAAAAATGCTCCCAGCAGCCCCTGGGTCTTTGTGTGCAGGTACAGCCGGTGGGTGACCGTGGCCTCCCCCTTTGCGCCGCCATCAATGCGGAGCGTCAGTTTTGCCATGGAGCAGGGCGGCAGTTTGGCACCGCCCTCATAGCGGGCACGTTCCAGGGCAGTGACCTCAAAGGGGTACTCACCCTCCGGCAGCAGCACAAACTCCTGCTGTTCGTTGGTAAATTCGTCGTCCCAGCCGAATGCACGGCCTTCGTTGATCATATCGTTCATAAGTAAGTTCTCCTTTAACATTGATTCATGGCTCCCCCTTTGGGGGAGCTCCGCAAGGCCCTGGCAAAGCCAGGCCGAAGCGGTGAGAGGGTTGGCTCCCCCTTCGTGGGAGCTCCGGGGCTGCGCCGCCGTAGGGCGGACAGGCCCGGTGAGAGGGTCAAAACGGCAGGTCGCGGTTATCCAGCACCATCTGCAACACCTGCGGCCATGCGGCGATCAAGCACCCGTCCACAAAGTCGGAAGGATAACTGTGGATGGGCATATCTTTCGGGAAGTATCCCCGCTTGCCCACGACAGCTTGCAGTTCTTCCGGGGTGACATTGTTGGCGCTCATCAGCGGAGCCAGTTTTTCTGGTACGCCCAGTGCGATGAGATCGGGCGTAAGCAGAGCTTGGGGTACGATTTCAGGGGACTGTGGAGCTGGGATGGACAGGATATCGTCTTCGGCTTTTGATGCAGGCGCAGCAGACTGTGCAGGGGATTTCTGCTGCGTGCCGTGGGGAATGCAGGCAGCAATGCTGGCATAGTCGAACGGAATTTCTTCCGGTAGAGAAAAGCGGTTTTTTGCATCCCAGCAGGCATGATGTGTGGTGTACAGGACCCGTCTGCCGCCGCTGGCCTTATTCTTTGCATTGGCGCCGCTGCCGGATTTCTCCACCACTGTTTTGTAATTGGCGAACAGCAGCATATCACACCACTCCCGCAGCAGCGGGGCCACCTGCTTTGAGGTTTTCATGCTCCAGCGGTCATAATTGCCCACAGCGTCCGGCTGCTCAAATTTTGTGATGGCGGCATGGGCCAGGACGACCACATTGCACCCGCTGTTCAGGACCTCTTCCAATGCATCCAGGAGTTTTGCAAACTCCTCCTTTACATAGGTATACCCTTTGCCATAACCAAAATCTTCGATCCCGGTCACCTTCGCCTTGGCGCATACGGACTGGATGCACAACCGTTCCGCCCAGTCTGCTGTGTCGATGACCAGTGTGCCGCAGGGCACGCCGCCCCGGCGCACCTCTTCAATTTCATCCAGCAGCATGGCCCAGCTGGTGGGCTGGGGGAGGCGTGCAACATTCAACCGCTTGGTCCCGCCTTCGGTGTCAATAAACACAGGGTCGGGAAACTGGGCGGCAAAAGTGCTCTTGCCGATGCCCTCAGGTCCGTACAGTACAGCCTTGACAGGCGCGGACTGCACGCCAGATGTCACTGCGTACTTACTCATTTAAAACGCTCCTTTCGTCCAGCTCTTGGCGGGCTGGGTCTGTTCCGGGACGATAGGCGGTTCGTCAATCTTGACCATACCGTCCTCAATGATGATCTGACATTCGCTGCCGGTGGAAACGCGGGTGGCAATGACCTGCAGCCCTTCGGCCTCCAGCCATGCGGAGAATTCTTGCAGGGTAGCAAGATCCATCTGCTCCAGCTTGTCCATCAAAACAAACCCGCAGTCCGGGTTCAGACGGCGGACGATGGCGGCAGAGACCCGCAGCTGGTCACTGCCGGACATATCCCGCCAGTGTTTGCCGTTGTAAGTCAGCACGCCATCCTCCACACTAAGCCCTGGCAGGGGCAGACCAGCACCGTGAAGCAGAGCCATACGGTCGGCCCGCTTGCTCTGGATCTGGTCGGTGAGCCGGTCATAATCTTCCGCATAGTGGGCAGCCTCGTCCTCAGCGCGGGATTTTTCAAGGTTGGCCCGAACTTTCCGGTTGGTCTCCTCGATGTTGCGGATGGCAGCTTCCAGCTCGGCGGTGGATTCATCCCTTAGCTGTTCGGCAGACTTCTGAGCCGCCTGTAGATCATCCAGGGCGGCACTCAGCTCATGTTCTGCAATGCTCAGCTCACGGCTCAAGGTCTGCACACGTTGGGACAACTGCCGGGCCTTTTCCTCGATGCTCGCTAACCTTGCTCGTTTGCGCTGGTTCTCGCCATTCCTGGCCAGGATCTCCTGCTGCTGACGGATGAGCTCCGATGCGCTGACCGGCTCCTCCGGCGCATCCGGGTAAAAGATCAGCTCCTCGGCAAAGTGCTTTTTCTGCTGGGCCAGCTGGCCGGTGAAGGTGCGCTTGTCGTACAGCGCCTTGATCTCCATGTCCCGGACGTGCAGCTCGGTGCCGATGCCGATGATCCGCAGCAAAATATCTGCTTTTTCCTTGTCGGAAGCTTCCATAAAGCGGGGCAGATCCAGCGCCAGGGGCTCGATAAAAGCGTTGAGCAGCTGCTGGCCGCTGCGCCGTCCGGTGGGGTCGGTAACAGTAAGGCTGCTGTTCTTGCCCTTGCGTTCCACGACTACGCCATTGGATAATATGACCTTGAGATGAGCTGGGGCAACCGAACCCTCTCTCTGCGCAGCATCCGGACGGAAGCGGTCGCCGCCCAGTGCCCAGGCAAGGGCATCCAGCACACTGGTCTTGCCCTGATTGTTGTTGCCGCCTACAAGGGTCAGGCCCGTGGGGGACGGCGTGAGCGCAACCGCTTTGATACGCTTGATATTTTCGGCCTCGAGGGCCGTAATGGTTACAGACATTTATCGATTCCTCCTTGTCAGATCATCCGCCCGGCGGGGGCAGTCCTCCCGATGGGCGCACCAGGCGCAGTCCCTGGGCTTTGGGGCACGGATGGGGCAGCGGAAGGGGTTGGGCTTGGGGGCGGGCAGTGGGGTGCGCACATCTCAGCACCTCCCTTCCAGGCGGGCGGCATAATAACCGTAACTCATTCCAGCAGCGGTAGCTGCGTTTGCAACGGCATCCAGATCCCTGGATGGCGGGGGCAGAGCCGGGAATTTGGTATGTTTTCGCTTTCGCTCAAATTTCCAGACATCCCGGCAGGCGTCGCACCGCTTGCGGTTGCAGGCGACCCTGACCATCAGAGAACCGCAGTCTTGGCAAATACGGGCGTGATCGTAGTAGTTCCTCATGCTTCCCTCCGGGCCTGCGTTTCCGGGTTCCGGGCGTGCTGCCGATGCACCGGGCGGCCGATGCAGTCCGCCTCCATCTCCAGGCGGCGTGCGCACTCCACGCAGGGCAGCGCCAGCGCAAACACGGCCACAGCCGCCAGGGAATAGGCGATCATGCCGCCAAACGTGGCAGCGTTTTCAATGCCGCTGGCCACCAGCAGGCTGGCCACACCCAGGGCGATGGCGCCGGTGTAGCAAAGCTTTGCACGGCGGCGTAGGGTCTGTTTTGTTTTCCTTCTGGATTGCATATTCTCTCCTTACTTATAACTGCGCTTCTGGATGCTGGTGCGCCCATAGCGCATAAAATAGATGAATCCCAGACGAGGAACTCGGATGGTGCTGCCGGTCAGGATGACGGGGAAGCCCAGCGCCCCAGCATCGATCTGTGCCTGGCTACGGATGGACTGGGCGCTGCATCCAAGAAATTGCGCCACCTGATCGGCGGTCAGGGTCTGCTGCGGGTAGGTCTCCAGCTCGTCCAGTGTGGTAGGGAACGGTTTCTTTTCCATAAGAGTCTCCTTTCAAGCCTTCAGGTACAGCAGCCGGAAGGTCTCCCGGCCTTTGGGGGTGATAAGCGTCTGTACACCACCCCACTGGGTCTTTTCGTTGAAGCACTCCTTGACCTCAAATAACCCATTGTTCTTGCCCTCATACGGCATCAGCTTGCTTTTCTGGTCACGGTAGATGTACTTTTTTGAGAGCAGCCAGTCCACAAAAGCTTTGGGCTGCATGATCTGCTTGTCCACGGCCAGTTGGCTGTTTTGTGCAGTCAGCTCCGAGATTCGGGCTTCCCGATCTGTAAGAGTTTTGTTGGCCACAAGCAGAGCCTTTGCCATCAACTCTTGTGGAGTAAGCTGTTCCTGCCCGGCAATGTACCCGCCATGCTTGCGGATGCTGGGCAGCACTTCGCTGGTGACCCAACGCCGGAACTTCTTCGCTGTCGGCAGCTTGCTCGACAGCACCAGACTATACAGACCGGATTCGTTGATGAGGGCGGTTTTAGTGGAGCCAGAGGGCAGAGTCCCATTTTGGGCTTCTGCCTCCTGCGGCAGCATCTCAAACCGCTTGTCCTCATCATCAACATGTGCGATGATAGCCTTTGTAGGATTCTTGTATCCCAACGCCTCGGCCACGTCCTTGCCGACCAGCCAGGGTGTGCCGTCAATCTCGACGGTGCGCACCTGCCCGAACTCGGGATTAGTGAATGTCGTTAAGTCGTTCATGTAGTTTTGAACCTCCTTGTGAGTGGCTCCCTTCTGCGGTATACTTGGGCGGAAGGGAGGTGATTCAGATGAATAATGAAATGATTGATTTTAGCAAGGTTGTTTTGCGGGAAGAAGAACAAAAATATTTGGATATTCTGAAAGAGCCAAACATTATTCTTGTGCTGCAACCTCAACAGTCACGGTATCTTCTATCCCTCGGTTTTATTTCTCAGAGTCCGCGGTTTAGTGATAATCAGCATTTCGTTCTGGCAGAGAACGGTGAACGCTATCTAAAATACCTGAATGATGAGAAGTGCAAATTTGAAGAAACCGAGAGAAAACAGCAGCGGTGTTTTAATAGAGAAAATCATAGAGAATGGATTGGCATCATCCTTTCAACTGCGGTTGCTGTTGTATCCCTGTTCATTTCATGGTTAGCGCTAACAAAGCAACAATAATAGCGGAGCCTGATAGAATAGCTGGAATCCAGTACAACCACCACGATGGACGATGCGTATTCATGTAGTAAAATATCCGATGCGATAGATGTGGTTTGATGATCGTGCAGCTGTGTTCAGGAACAACAAAAATTCGGAGGGGCTCATCCAACGGATTTTTGAAAGTTCCATGTTCCATGATAACGCAAGTGATTCCATCATCGCGTCGCCGAAACTCGTCTACAAGTTCAATGGTCGGCACTTCTTCCAGCGCCCAGCGTTCCTCTTCCACAGGTTCGCTGGGCTTTTTCTTGTCATTCATGTTTCTCACCTCCTTCAAGTAATACTTGAGAAAACTAAAGTTTTGCCGTAAAAAAATAGTCGGGAATTTCTGCGTCCGGGATAGCGAGAACGCGACACAGGTCGCAGATTTCACCCTGAGTAAATTCCGTGTGACCGCGCAGCTTTTTATTCAGAGTGACCGCTGAAACGCCAATTTTTTCGGCAACATCACGCTGAGTCAACCCCTTGGCACGAATGCGTCCAAGCAGATTTCCGTAATCCATAGTTATCACCTCCTTGCCAATACTTTATCACTTGCGTTTTCTAAAGTCAATACGTTTTCTAAAGTTTTTTGAAAAATATCTTGCGTTTTCTATAAACATGCGCTATACTGTGATTAAGACATGACGGAGGTACGTTCAAATGAAACAGAGCGATTTCGCAAGTCGGCTGTCTCAAGCTCTTGAAGCGCGTGGAATGAAGGCCGCAGACCTCTCAAAGAAGACCAAAGTGGCAGAGGGCACGATTAGCTGTTATATAAATGGACGCTATGAGGCAAAACAGAATCGAGTGCAGGTTTTTGCAGAAGCCTTAAATGTAAATCCAGCCTGGCTTATGGGGTACGACGTGCCGATGGAGGCCGAACGGTCCACCCCGGCAAAGCAACCTACCATCCCGCCGGGCTTTGAGCCGATGCCAGCCATGGATGTGGTGCCGCTTGTGGGACGGATTGCCTGCGGTACTCCCATCATGGCAGAAGAGAACATCGAGCAAATGGTGTGCGTACCTTCCCGCTGGCACTCCACCTTTACGCTGACCTGCAAGGGCGACAGCATGGAACCCCGCATCCATGACGGCGATCTGGTGGCCATCCGGAAGCAGCCGGAGGTGGAGCAGGGAGAGATCGCCGCTGTGCGCATCGGGGAGGAAGCCACATTAAAGCGGGTCTATCTGCATCCAAACTTTATTGAGCTGCGGCCAGAGAACCCCGCATTTGAAAGCATCATCCTTTCCAGAGAGGAGATGAACTCTGTCACGATCGAGGGCAAGGCCGTGGGGCTGTGCAGAGATATCTGAGATACAAGGAAAAATCATAGGGCTGGCAGTAGAGGCATTTGCAAGATTTGCGAATGTAACAGACAGTATGATAGCAGCTAAACACAGGGAGAAAAGCTGATATTCCTGCACAAAAAGGCATGATACCAGCTAAAAACGGCAAAAAAAGCTTGTATCCAGTTCGGAAGGCCTGTAATATCGACTGAAATTATCATAGAAAGCTGCTAAAATAGATATGACCTACGAAAGGCACATCAAGACTAAAACATTAAGATCGAGGTGAAGCCAGATGCCTTACGAAACGCTTGAAAAGATTTCATATCGTCAGCCAGGGCAATATGAATCTATTTACGAAGAACGTTTTAATAACTCTGAAACCGTTCATTTAGACTTTGATGTCAACGGGAGTTCTGCATTTATTGTTCAAAATGGTGATATTTATCGTTTGCTGTTGCAAATTCAAAAAACGGATAAACAGGTCCAACTGCTTTGCAGAGATTTGCCCGGAGCAGCACTTCACCAGTTTGCGCAAAAATGTCTTGTAGATGAAATCGTGCTTACAAATGATATTGAAGGCGTTAATAGCACCCGCCGTGAGATCAGTGAGGTATTGGAGCAGATCGGCAATAAATCCGGCAAACGCCGCTTTTATGGACTTGTTCGCAAGTACCTGATGCTGCAGGAGGAAGAAGAGCGAAAGGTAAAGACTTGTCAGGATGTACGAAACATCTACGACGATTTGGTTCTAAAGGAGGTCGTTGAAGAAAACAGCAAGGACGCTCCGGATGGCGTGATTTTTCGTAAAGATTCGGTTTCCGTCAGCAATTCTGCTCAGAAAGAAATTCATAGGGGGCTTTATCCAGAGAATAAAATCATAGAGGCAATGGATCATGCGCTGGCTTTTTTGAATGGTGATAGCTGTGATCCACTTGTAAGGATCAGTGCGTTTCATTATTTGGTGGGTTATATCCATCCATTTTATAATGGAAATGGTCGACTCTCCCGGTTTATCAGCAGTTATTTGCTGTCAGATGAGTTGAATTTTCTGATTGGATATCGCCTTTCCTATACTGTGAAGGATAATATCAAACAGTATTATGACAGCTTCAAAACCTGCAACAATCCACGGAACCGAGGAGATCTGACACCATTTGTGTTATCTTTTTTGGACATTGTTCAGAAAGCCATGAATCAGCTGGAAGCTGCTTTGCTCAGACGAAAAGCAGATTATGACAAATATATGCAGATGATTCCAAAGCATTCCTTTGCAGTCAAGGAAAAAGATCAAGAACTAATGGGGTATTTGACGCAAGCAAGTTTGTTCTCTGGTCATGGAATTGCCACGAAGGCGCTTGAAGGACTGCTGGGAATTTCTTATACACCTCTAAAAAACAGACTCTCCATATTAAGACAGGATCACTTGCTGCTTGAAGAAAAAATTGGAAGAGAAAAGTTTTATCGTCTTGATCTTGCGGAGTTTGAAAAGCAAATAGGAAATCAGGGATGAAGTTTCCCTGATAAAACAATAAAAACTCCCCCGGTGCTTCCAACACCGAGGGAGTTAAGATAAGCGGCTCGCCCTTGCGGGGTCATCGCACACTCGACACTGCGATTATACTCCAAACGGGCAGGCTTGTCAAAGTGTACCCTTCTGGAGGTGAAAAAGATGATCGAATGCAAAAAATGCGGCAAGGAACTGCCGGACGGGGCATCCTTCTGCTGTTGGTGCGGTGCAAAGCAGCAGACCCAGCGGCGCACGCGGGCTCGCTCCAACGGAGAAGGCAGTGTGTACCAGTATGGTCCCGCGGGGAAGTGGCGGGCCGAGGTGAATATCTTTCGGGACGGTGTCCGCTACCACAAGATCAAAAGTGGCTTCAAAACCAAGCGGGAGGCGGTCCAAGCCCTGCCGGAAATGCGGGAGAGGATGCTGAACGGCCAGGAGTTTGCCCAGGATGCCACTCTACAGCAGTTGTGGGAGATGATTTGTCAGCAGTCGCTGCCTAAACTGAGCAAGGATAAGGCAAGCCATTACCGGACCGCATGGGCGGCCCTGGCACCGCTGAAAGATGCTCGAATTCGAAACCTGCGCTACGCTCACCTGCAACCTATCGTGGATGCAAGGGAGGGCGGGTATTACCCCAAGCGGGACATTAAGGCCCTGCTGGGCAAGATGTATGCGCTGGCGCTGAAGTATGAATATGCGGAGAAGGATTACTCTAAACTGCTGGAGCTGCCGCCGATCCAAGCCAGCGCCCGCACGGCACTGACCGAGGAGGAGGTGCAGCGGATCTGGCAGGACTATGAGAATGGCCATGAATTCAGTCGTTACTGGCTCATTATGGCTTATACCGGGATGCGTACTGGGGAGATGCTGACCATCCAAAAGGCTAATGTACACCTAACGCAGCAGTATTGTACAGGCGGCATCAAGACCCAGGCGGGCAAAGCAAGGCAGATCGTCTTTCCGAATCGGATTATGCCCCTTGTTCGGGAGGCATATCATGACAGCACAAAGCGGTTGTGCGAAGCGGATGAAAAGACCTTCTATGAGGAATGGCATGCTATGGCAAAACGTATCGGGTTGGAGGACATGACCCCCTACTGTTTGCGGCATACGACGGCAACCCTGCTGGCGGTGGAGCAGGTGGCGCCTGCAATCATCCAGGAGATCCTGGGACACACAGATTATGCTGTTACACTGGGGTATACCCATATTCCGCTGGAGGAGAAGCTGGAGGCGATGAACCGGCTAAAATAATCAGCTGCGAACCAGCGCATTGTACAGCATCTCCAAAAACTGCACTGCCGAGGGACATCCGGTCAGCGGATAGCCTGCCAGCTCCCGGACCAGGTTTGGGTTCGTGGTCCAGGCAGTCTGCGCTGCCCGTCGGACGGCGCTCTGGATCGCTGTCCAGTCACAGGTGTGGTTCTCCGCAAGGGGTTCGTAGATCTCTTTTTGGACAGCCTCCAGCCGGTCCTCCTGGTCCAGGATGCACTGCAAGCACTCAGACAGGATAGCGTAGGACCGCATACTTCGGATGATCCCCAAAGACCGGAGCAGCGGTGGGATACGGTATACAGCGTCGGCAGAACTTAAAACAAGCATATCAAACCCATCCTTTCCCCTCAGCACCAAGAAAGAATGTACTCGAAAAGTACAGAAATGCAGAAAATCTGCCGCAATGGGGCGCAGAAGGTCCAAATCTGTTGTCCACTCCTGGGGCTGGCCGATGGGTCACACATCGAGAAACGAAGAAAAAATACTTCCAAAACATTACACAAGCACTCCTTTTTGTGTTGGTAAATCGATTGGAAGTGTTTGCTCTTGCGCCCCTGCTAAGGGCGTAGGTCGTCTAAACAACGGCGCGAGGGTTCAAATCCCTCCTACTCCGCCAAGAAAGACCCTCGCAGCTCATGGAAGCTGCGGGGGTCTTTCCCTTTTGCAGCGGCAAGCCCCGCCGGACAGTTCTGCCTGCCCGGCGGGGCTTTTTTTGGTCCGCTGCAAAAAAATGGCCCGCGCCGATGCGCGGGCCGGGGCTCAAACTTCAGCCATCCGTGCCGAAGTGTCAGACATGGTACTCCATGGGGTAGGTCAGGTAGCAATGGGGGTCCAGCTGGTCGCAGGTGACATAGCCCGCAGGCGCATTGAGCAGCGTGGGGATGCGGTTGACGATGGTGGCGCAGGTGTGCTCGACGGTGGCGGGCTTCACCACATGGAACTCCGTATCCGGCTCGCCGGACAGCTTCCAGTCGCACATATCGCCATCGTCCGGACCGTAGACCTTGCCAATGGTCTCCTCCTCCACGGTGATGCCCTGCATCGTCTCGATGGTGACCACGGCCGACATACCGATGCAGTGCCCTGCCGGGATGGTGCGGCCCAGCGTGGCGCTGTACACGTCGTGATCCGCCGTGTAGGGGACGTTCTTCTGGCTGATGGACTTGATGGTCAGACCCAGCTTGTTGCAGATGGCCTCGCTGGCGTTCCACGCATAGGAGGGCTCGAACTCGGCCGGGTGGGCGATCTGCTGCTCAAACTCCTCGGTGGTCAGGCCGCAGCCGTGGGCTTCGGCCAGTGCCAGGCCGTAATCCTCTACATTATAGCTGTATGCGCCCTGGATGCGGGTCAGCTTGTGGCAGCCGCTGGCCGCCATAGCCACCATGTTGATCCAGAAGATGTCCTGCATGCCGGAGCCGGTGATGGTGCAGCCGGTCTCCTTGGCCAGCGCATCCAGCTTGTTGATCTGGGCGGCGGCAGTGGTCCAGGGATAGATCGCTTCCTCGCAGGTGGTGATCACGTTGATGCCGCGGGCCACGCATTTTTCCACATGGTCGTAGATGTCGTTCACAAAGCTGAACAGGGTCACGATGGCCACGTCTGCATCACACTCGTCCAGCACCTTGTCGGCATCGCTGGAGATCCGGATGCCGGTCTTGACGCCCAGCTCTGCAAAGTCGCCCACGTCCATTCCGACCACGGCGGGGTTCACGTCAATGGCGCCCACGATCTGTGCGCCGTGCTCATATAAATACCGGAGGGTGTACTTGGCCATCTTGCCGCACCCGTACTGTACCACTTTGATCTTTTCCATAATGCTGCCTCCTTACTGGATGAAAAATTTCTGACCGCAGCAACCGCAGCGGTGTTTGTTCTGGCATCAGTATAGACCCTCATGCAGGGAGAGAGTCAAGCTGTTTTGCGAAATTTTTCACGATTCGGCAAAAGGGGCCTTTATTTGGAAAAAGATACAGGGACCTGCAGCCGCAGGAACATCCGGTTGGGGTCGCTGTCAAACACAGGGAAGCCGCTCATCACTTCGCAGATATAGTCCCCGGCAATGCGGTAGCCGTTGGTGCGGCAGTACTCCAAAAGGCGAGTGGCGCAGGGGATCTCCTGGTTGTAGTTGTCCAGGTAGATGCAGGCGTACATCCCGCTGTCTACGGTGCGCGGCTGGGCAGCGGCGGGAAGGGTGCGCCCCACGAACAGAAAGATCTGCCCGGCAATAAAGCGGCCTGCCTCAAAATCCTGCTGGGAGATGGAGGTGCCGATGTTGTACGAGTGTACCTGCTCCAGCCCCTGCTGAGTGACGAACCTCCGCAGCTTGTGCAGAGAAAGCTCGTAACTGTGTATATTGTTGCTGTAAAAATTCTCGCAGCAAGGGATGCCCCAGACCTTGCGCTGGTCGATGTACTCCAAAGATAAGGTGCCGGTGGCAGGCGATTTGCGGTAGCGCTCGATGGACTGGATGGCCCGTTCCACTGCATCGTGACGTTCCTTCAGCTGGCGCATCTGCTGGTGGAGCTGCTCGTTTTTCCGGGCCAGCAAGGCCTCCATCAGGGCCAGGTCCTCGGTCTGCAGAGCCTGGCGGATCTCGGCCAGGCTCATGTCCAGATCCCGCATATAGGCGATCATGTCCAGGCGGGCATTCTGGTCGATGCTGTAATAGCGGTAGCCGGTGTCCGGGTCCACATACCGGGGCTTCAAAAGCCCTTTTTCGTCATAAAGACGCAGGGTGGGGATGCTGACCCGGTTCATCTGGGCCATCTTCCCAATGGGGATGCGCTCGTTGTGCATGATTCGACCTCATAAACTCTATTGCGGATGGAGAGTTTTCTCTCCGCAGGCAGCCTCGCAGTATAAAACAGAACGGGGCAGCGTCAGCGCAGCCCCAATGTATGGGCCAGCAGCCCCAGTGCCAGCAGGTGCAGCGGGTAGAACCAATAGTAGAACCACCGCTGCACCGGGCTGCACCGGCCCCGCTGCCCATCGTAACGGGCCGTCAGCAGAAAGGCCAGCGGCGCAGGCAGCTGGTAAAAGGTGAGGGCTGCCCCCCAGATGCCCTGTTGCTGCCGGTTTTGCCGGGTCAGATACAAACCTACGATCAGGCCCACGCCCAGCAGGCCGTAGTCGGTGGCCAGCAGCTGGGCACATAGTCCGCAGGCTACGGCGCCCAGCCAGCCCATCCAGCGGGCGGGGGCTTTGTCCAGGCACAGCAGCGCCAGCATGCCCAGCGCCAGTGTCCCATAAACATTTTGATGCCCGGGCCAGAATATCCGGCCAAAAAAGGCCCAGTCGAATACAGGCTCGCTGATCAGGGCGAACAGTCCCAGCCGGGCAGCATACCGGCCGGGGCTGTGGGTGTGGGTGTAGCCCTCCGTCAGCAAAAAACAAAAAAGCGGAAAGGCCAGCCGCCCCACGCCCCGCAGCAGGATGTACACCATACCGGCTGCCCCAGAGCCGGGGGGCAGGGCGGCGGAAGCGGGGGAGACGCCCCATGCGGGGGCCAGCAGTGCGGCACCAATGTGGTCGGCCAGCATAAAAAGGCAGGCCAGCTGTTTGAGCTGGGTGCCGTTGAGAGAACGATCCATAAAAGGCTCCTTTTCAAAAGGGATCTCCCGTTTTGCAAACGGGGCAGAAAGCGCCCCGGCAGAGGGAAGATGCATCGGAAAAGACCAGCCAAGGGCGGGCCTGGACGGAGGGGGAAGGCGCTTGGCTGTATTATACCATAATTCGGTCTGTATTTTGAAAAATTACCGAAAAATGTGACTACGTGTGTGCAATTTTTTTGTGGGACGGCGCTTGACAAGGGGGGTGGAGCATAGTAAACTCAAAAAGAAAATACAACTCTCTCATATAGAAGATGAAAAATATTCACAGCAAATGCGTTCCTGTTTATGGAAGGAGGTTTTGGGGGATGACCCTGTTTTCTTACGAGATCTTTGATGCGGTGGCCCGGCAGGGCAGCTTTAACAAGGCGGCGCAGCAGCTGCACCTGACCCCCTCGGCCATCAGCCACGCCATTGCGGTCATGGAGGAGGAGCTGGGGTTTGCTCTGTTCAACCGGGGCAAGACCGGCGTTACCATGACCAGCTACGGGGCCTCTCTGTACCCCTCGATCCGGGCGGTGCTGAATAGTGACGAGGCGCTGAAACAAAGCGTGGCCCGGCTGAATGGGCTGGAAAAAGGCAAGGTGAAGGTGGCGGCCTTCAACTCGGTATGCACCTGTTTGCTGCCCGGCATCCTGAAAAGCTTCAAGGCACAGTACCCGCAGATCGAGGTGGAGGTCTACCAGGGCACCTACGATGATATGAAAGACTGGCTGCGCAACGGCCAGACCGACATTGCGTTCCTGTCCTTTGGCTGCCGGGAGGAGTTTGCCCTTACGGAGCTGTTTGCGGAGCCGCTGCGCTGCATCACCCCCAAGGGATGGCCCGCCCCGCCGGATGGGATCATGACCCCGGAGCTGATGAACGGGCAGGACTTTGTGGTCCAGGGGGATGCTACGGATGCGGAGATGCGTCAGTATCTCAAAAAGCATAAGATCAGCACCGAGCGCCGCTGCCATGTGCTGGACGATCTGTCCAACCTGGCAATGGTGGAAGCAGGCATGGGCATCTCTATTATGCCGGAGATGCTGCTCAAGACCTGCACCAGCGAGGTGGATATCTACCCCTTGAGCCCGGCGGAGAATCGCGTGGTGGGCATCACGTCTCAGCGTCCGGGGGCGATGGCACCGGCGGTGGAGCAGATGTTCCATCATATCGTGGAGTATTGCAGAACTTATACCAGTCACAAAGAAGGCTGAACCCTTTGAGCGTCGGCAGAGCATATTTTTGCATCGTTCCATCCATAGGAGGTGTCCGCAAATGAAACAACGAGTGATCAGTATGGTGTTGGCGGCGGCAATGGTCCTGGGGCTTTGCCTGCCTGTGGGGGCGGAGGCTGCCCAGACGCCCCCGGTCGTCCAGGTGGGGCGTGCCTGTCCAGAGGGCATCTATACGATGATGTACCGCAGTGACCTGAGTATGGAGGATCTGCCCCATAACTACCGCTATGGGGATCAGTTGTTTGACGCCCCGGCGACGGAATATGACCACGAACTGGCCCTGGCTACCCTGGGCCTGACCATTGCGTCCTCGAATACCCTGGACAGCGACAAGCGGGTGTGGCTGGATGGCGACCAGGGCAGAGAGAACAATATCCGGGCGGCATACCAGACCCTGGGGTTTGATAATATGCGGTTCTTCCATTACGACCGCAGCCCCAACGAATACAAGGACGATACGGCGGGGCACGCGCTGGCGCAAAAGACGATGATCCAGCCGGATGGGTCGGTGCGAACCATCGTGGCGGTGATGGTGCGCGGTGCCGGCTATGGCGCTGAGTGGGCCGGAAATATGCGCACAGGCTCCGGTGAGGGACACGCCGGTATGATGGATGCGGCAGAAGAGGTGTTCCAAAATCTGCGCGGGTACCTGGCAGAGGCAGCACAGGTGCAGCCGTTGGGAGAGATCAAGCTCTGGATCGGCGGATTCAGCCGGGGCGGTTCCATAGCAAACCTTCTGGCCGCACGGGTGGCCGAAGGTCTGCCGGAGATCCGTCGGGAGAATACCTATGTGTATACCTTTGCTTCTCCGGCGGCGGTGACCGCAGGCTCTCCCGCACAGTTCAAGGCGGATTTTGACCACAACCATACGGCCGATGGCCAGGTAAAACCGACCTGGGATGAAAGCAACATCCATAATCTGGTGGCCAGCGGAGATCTGGTGGCCCGGATACTGCCCTCCAGCTGGGGCTACTACCGCAACGGAAACGACCGTTTTCTGCCCGCAACACAGCGGGAGGAGGAACGCCAGGCATTGGATGCCCATGCAGAGGAAATGCCCGGCGCCATTAAGATGAAGGTCTCCACGCTGGCTACGGCAGAGCAGACCGGTGCGCTGGAAATTGGTTTGGCGCAGCAGGTGGGCGGTCAACAGGGCTATTTTGAAAATTATCAGGCGCTGATGATGGATATGCTGCAATGTACCTTTACCTTCTCGGAGGATGAGGTGCGTCTGGGGACCATTCTGGGCAACGAAGCGATCATCCGCCGCCTGCGCAGCCTGAGCAATATGTCCGATGTCCCCTTGCTGGACCTGATGCAGGATGTGCTGCTGGCGAACCTCATGAGCCGCATTTTGCTGAAACGTGTGGGCGAGGGCGTGCCGGTGCGGGTGCAGCAGCTGGCTGGGCCGCTGCTGGCGGTGGGCCTGCATTATGGCCTGGATAAAGAGACGGCGCAGACCCTGGTCCAGAACCTCATCGAGGTGGTCGTGGTGAAACGCCAGGTGGGCCTCATCATGGGGGCTGTGGCGTGGCACTTCCCGGAATCCTATCTGAATGCAATGGAGTATTATCCGATGAGTACCCACGCACTGGAGCCGACGACTCGGAAATAAAAGACAAAACCGCTCCGGGATACTCCCGGGGCGGTTTTGTGCGTTAAAAGGACAGATCTGCGGGAGAGGGGGCGGAACGAACCCTCTCAGTCTCGCTTCGCTCGCCAGCTCCCCCGAAGGGGGAGCCCTTGGCAGAGAGGGAAAGTTTCGTCCTTATAGGTCAACGGCAGAAGAAGTCAGCCGATAAGCGGTAAACTTTCCGCCCTTGCCAAAGCCTCTCCCTTTCGGGAGAGGTGGCATGGCGAAGCCGTGCCGGAGAGGGTTGATTCCGGGACGAACCCTCTCAGTCTCGCTGCGCTCGCCAGCTCCCCCAAAGGGGGAGCCCTTGGCAGAGAGGGAAAGTTTCGTCCTTATAGGTCAACGGCAGAAGAAGTCAGCCGATAAGCGGTAA
>OFMH01000556.1_pt1 | contig 26179 bp, 15 predicted proteins | sample 1541761 | NCBI WGS metagenome assembly OFMH01 (sample SAMN04209249, study PRJEB22552) | human gut metagenome | biome: gut; material: feces | host: Homo sapiens | place: USA: Oklahoma
GCGCCGCGACCGGGGGCATAGGGCACCGTCACATCGTTGTAGCGGCTGCTCCACTGCTGCATTACGGCCAGGGTGTCGGTGCCACTGAACGAGTCGTAGTCGATGTAAGCATCGTAGTCGTTGCGCAGGGCATCGTCGGAGTCGGTAATGACCATAGACTGCGCCTTGTCCCAGCTGCGCTGGTAGATGGGGTAGCCCGCGCGGCTGTTTACTGCGTCATTGTAGGTGATGGGCTTGAAAGCCTCGGTAAGCTGGCGGCCAGTGGCCTGCGGCACATAAAAGTCGCCAGCGTAAACCGACTTGAGCGGCGAGCTCCACATGGTCCACTCGCCCGGCTGCATCTCAACGTCCACCCACGCCTGGTTATACTGCAAGTATTGCTGGTAGCGCAGTTCGGCACGCGGCTTGAAGTACACCTGGTCGCACGTGTTGGCATAGAAGCGCACACAGTCGTAATAGGTGCCTGTGGCCGATGTGACGGGCTTGTCGTTAAGCACCATGTAGTAGGCTATGTTGGTGGTGGCCGGCGCATTCACCGCGTTGTCAAGGTAGATGAGCAGCGAGTCGCGTGTGGCCACGGAGTAAGAGCCAAGGAAGGGAGGCTCCCCACCAGTTGGCACAATCACCTTGGTGGTGCGCAGCGGAATGAAAGCGTGCGGTGTGCTGCCGGCATCGCTGCCCGCAGTTTGCTGCAGTCCCGGAATGTCAGTGCCATAATCCTTGTAGGTGGTGCTGTACAGTTCGGCCTTGCTGGCGCGTCGCCAGTTGGCATCGTTGTTCCAGTTATCGTTGTTGGCCAGTTCGTTGGTCCACGTCACATACTCGGGTATGACCTGCAGCGTGATGTAGGTAGTGCCCTTGCAGGTGTTGGCCGAGCCGGGGTTCTGTGTGACATCGTAGTATTGCATTTCGAGCGTGTAGTCGTAGCCCTCGTGCAGTTCGATGCCCGCAGCCTTGGCCGGTGCCATATTGAACGACAGGTTGCGTGTGGTGGGCTGTATGATGGCGTTTTGCACTGTGCCAAAGCTCTTGCCAATGTTGGCCGTGTTGAGCGGGTCGTTGGTGGCGCTCAGTATGAGCTGCGCCGGAGCCGTGCCGGCATTGTGCGTGACAAGTTTCAGGTTGTGCAGTTTGGTGCTGATGGGGCGTTGCGCGTCGGCATAGCTGTGTATGGGCACACGCAGGTATTTGCCATCAGTCTTGAGGGCGGCCACTTGGTTGAGGTCGAGGCGCAGGTAGCGCGCGGTGTGTGCCCATTCGTCGGGATAGGTGACCGAGGGGAAACCCAGGTTGAGCACAGGCCCGTCGTGGGTGAGTGTGGCCGAGGTTTCGAGCGGATAGCCGCAAATGGTGAAGGTTTGTGCCGGCACGGTGCGCGTGTCGGTGTATTGTCCGGCAAGTGGAATGAGCGTAATCTTGACAATGCGGTTGCCATCGGCAGGCAGGTCGAAGGGCGCCTTGAAGGTGTTGCTTGCCTGCAGATAGAGCTTTTGCTCATACTCATTGATGCTGTTGCTTGGCACGTCCTGCACATATTGGTGCAACAGCGTGGAATCGGCCTTGGTGTAGCAGCCCTTGGTGGCTTGCAGGGTGGTGTCGTTGGGGTATTCGGCACGAAAGTTGACAAGGGCGGTGTTGAGGCCGCTCACCGCTTGGAATTCGGCTGCTGAGCCGCTGAACCAGTCGAAGCGCCAGCGGCTCACCTCAATGCGTCCGCCATTTACGCCGTCGGGCAGCGACAGGCGGCCCTTCATCTGCACCGTGACCGTGGTGGCGCCGCACTCGGCCGAGAAGGTGGTGTTGACCGAGCCATTCTCGTCGGTCACTACGGCATCTTGTTGCACATAGTCCTGCGGTTCGCTGTAGATGGAGCACGTGGCGTTGGGGGTGCCCCATGACGATGGTTCGTACACCTCCACCCCGTTGACAATGCGGCGCCGCGGCGTGGCTATCGACACATAGTACTGCTTGTGGGGGTCGAGTTTGAAAAAGCGGTTGGCCAGTATGAGGTGGTAGTATTCGTTGGCATCTACGTACAGGTTGCGGCGGTTAAGGGTGTCGGTGCTGTGCACCACAATGGCGCCGTAGTCGTGTGTGTGGCCGGCATTGTAGGTAGAGTCGCCATACGCCGTGTTGACCGGTAGCCCCGTGTCGGCATGCACCAGCCGCCAAAAGAGCGGGCGTGTGATGTCGGTGGTGGCGTCGGTATAGTTGGGCAGTTCGAGAGCGTCCTTCACTTGGCCGTACACCATGGTGAGTTTGAGTTTTGCGCCATTCTCGCGGTTTTTGCAGATGTCGGCATCGTCGCTTTGCTGCAGCACCTCAATCTTCGGGTTCTTAACGTAGATGCGTATGTCGTCAATGGCAAAGTCGTTGCCATCAGTGCTGGCTCCCTGATTGTCGACGGTGATGTAAAAGTGTGAATACTTTTCGGGGTGAGTGCCAGTAGCTATTACCGAGAACGCAAACACTTGGTACCACAGGCCGGTTTCGGTGGCACCTACCGACTTGAAATCGCCCGAGGCAAACGACTGTATGAGTTGGCTCTGCTTTTTCCCCGTTTGTTGGTCGATGGCCTCGCCGTAGAGTTTGAACATGAGCTGTGGCGGCGCGGCAGTCATAGCAGTCATGTTGGCAATGTTGATAGCGGCAATGACGGTAGAACCTTCGCACAAGTTGGCATCGAAGTCGGTTGAGATAATGGGGCGTGCCTCGTCGGTTGCATCAAGGTATACGAAATAGCCGTATTGCTTGCCGCCTGTGCGGTAGTAGGTGGCATCGTAAAGCGTTCCAGAGGCATAGAAACAGTAGTTTCCCTCGACGTTCTTTGAGGCAACGGGGTCGTTCATTGACTTTATAATCACGTAGTCGCCATGGTAGGGCGAGTATTTGTACCACTGGCTCATCCAGTCAGAATTAAGGTGCATTTGTGACGTGAGCCCGGGGTACACAAAACCATAGTAAGTGCGGTTCCAGTCTAACGGTTGGTTCCACTGGTTGTTGTAGGCATCGCCATTGACGTATATTGTGTCAGGCTTGTTATAATTCATGCCCGCCATGTCGTCGAAGCTGATGTCGGCCACTTGGGTGTAGTTGCGTTCGAGCACGGCTTGTGTGCGGTTGTAGTCGAGGCTGTCGATGTCCTGTGGAGCAGATCCGGCACGGAAGTAGCAGGTGTAACGTGCCACAGGTGTGGAGTGCTTGGTGGTGGCAGTGTGGCTGTCGTAGTCGTTGATATAGGCCAATACATAATAGGGCTTCCCTATGGCTATGCTGCTGACGGTGTGCACGTCTGATGAGGGCTGGCCAAGACCGTCGCTCACGGGCCTGTATTCGCCTTTGAACGATTCTATGTTGATATTGATGTCATATCGGCCTTGGAGCATGGCCTCGGTTCCTTCGGTATTTTTCAGTATGTGGTAGTAGTATTTAGTGCCGATACGTTTGATGGCCGTCCATGTTACCGTTTTGCCCTGGCATAGCGTGGTGCCGAAGTGGCTCTCCTGTGCAGGGGCAGCAAAGTCGGTGTTGGTGTAAGGGTAGAAGTAGTACATGCTCAAGTCGCTGATGGCCATGCGCAGGGTGATGTCGCCCTTGTGGCCATTGTACAGGCCGAGCGTTATGTGGCCGTTGTCCTCGTAGGCAGTGCCAGACATGAGGGCTTTCTTGATGTTGTCGGCAATATCGGTGGCTGGGCGCACCTTGAACAGATAGCGCAACGAGAGCGTGGGCTCGTATTTAACGTTAGGGTCTGTGCCGGGGTAGTCCTTATAGCGGCTCACATCGCAAGCCACGTCGGTGCCGGTCCAACCGCTTGTAGGGGTGTTGAACATTACAGAAGCCACATTCTCAACCGTGGCCCAATCGTTATAGCCAAGTTGATATTTGAACAGACCGTATGACTGGTCGTGGTCGTCATAGCATAGCTCCTCGAGTTTGTAGCCAGTGTTGTTGGTGGTGCTGATGTAGGTGCAGGCGCGGTCGGTGGCATTGTCGTACCACCTCCAATATCCAGTCGGCTCGATGGAACTGGTAGTCTTGTCGCTGCCATCATGGCTGGCTATGGGTACGATAAGTTTGCGTTTCTCGCCAGGTTTAACGTAGTATTGGTAGGTCCATTGCGCCACTTGTTGGCGGCCGTCTTTCAGTCCTTCGGGGGCATAGTTGTAGGCATAGCCCGAGGAGTGTTGGAAAGTGTAAGGCTTGTAAGTATATTCTGTCACCGACGTCCATGCCACGGGGTCTTGTGCTACAAAGTAGTTGGGGTATTTTTCGCTGACATTGACAAGATTACCAGCTACCAGGCCGGTGTTGTTGTCGCTATAGAGACGCACCACTTTGATGTCGCTGGGCTTTTTGCCTGCTGGCAGGGTGATGCGCAAACTTTGTGGGTTAGTAGTAGCTGTAGTGCGTGAGTAGAATGTTTGGCCTTGTGGCGTTTTGTAAAATGCCCCTAAAATAGGCCAATCGGTCTTGACAGGTGCTATGTAGTCTTGGCTGTTTTCAATCATCTGCCCTGTGGTGCGGTCAACCAGATACAAGCGTGAGAAATTATTTTTATAAAGTTCGCAATCGGCTGTTATCTCAAAGTACGTGGCATTCTTACTGCAAGTGAAATAGGCTTGGTTTGCCGTTAAGTGCGAGGCGTCGGTTGTAATATAGCAGGCTCGGGCATTAGTCTGGTCCACCAGTCTGAAACTGTATTTGAGCTGGAACTTGGCGGGTTCGGCTGTTACGGCACCGTTGGCCGTGGTGAGGGGGTTGGTGTTGTCAATTTTGGCAATGAGCGCCACCACCTTTTGGCCCACAGTGCCGGCATTCTTGTAGTTGAGGTCGAGAATGGCGGCGCTGTTGGCCGAGTTAAAAGGCGTGGTGGTGAGCGTGCTGCACCAATAAAGGCACTGCGTGTCGGTAATGTGCCCCTTGGCGGTGGTGGCAGGGGTGAGTTTGCCGTCGATGTTGGCCAAGGTGCCGTCGGCATTTTCGATGTACCAACGTATGTAGAGCGACTGCCCTGAGGCGTTCTCTTTCAGTCCTAAATCGGCCAGTATCTTGGTATAGTATTTGCTGAGTCTGATGGCCGTCACATCAGTCTTAGTTTCGGCTATAGAGCCAGATGCCACATTGTTGAGGTAGGTATGCGCCACGTCGGCATCGGCCACGGCCGTCACGCTCCAGGCACGGACTGTGGCGGTGTGGAATAATAACAACAATAGTAATGACAGACGTATGGTGAGATGCTTTGTCATAATGATTTAACGACTATACAATGATTGTTATGGACGCACGATGCGCACACGGCACACAAGGGTGCGCCCCGTGGCGTTGTGGGTGAGGTAAAGTGTGTGATAGGCCTGACCGGTGGCGGTGCCAAAGGTGCCGGTGATGTAGCGGCCACGGACGAACCATGAGGGGACTGCGGCATAGAAGCCGGCCGGCGGTGCGGCAGGGTAGGTGTCGGTGCTGAAGCGGCTGAATGTCCAGTCGGCCTCGGGCACGGCCGCACCATTGTCAAAACGTGTGACTTTGGGGGTGAGGCGGAACTCGCCGCCGGCGTTGAAGGTGCAGGTGAATGTGCCGTCGGCCTCCTTGACCGAGCAGGGCAGCACGCCAATGGCGGGAAAGTCGAGCGGTATGAGGTCGAGCTTGATGTTTTGCAGAATGATGGGTATGATGCGCCAGTCGTTGCGGGCAATGAAGTGCCAGTTGCCATTGTCGTTGCTCACCACGCTGTAACGTTGCTGTGTGGTGGTGCCGTCGGCCATGGTGAGCCTTACGGTGAGCATGAATTGGCCAAAGGGGTTGGCGGGGGTGGTGCACTCGTTTACGTAAAGTGTTTGCGTGATGCTTGCGTCGTTGGCCACGGTTTGGTTCAGCGCCAGAGTGTATACCTGCTGTGGCTGTGTGCCGTTGAGGCGCGGCTGTTGCACCACTTGCGTGTTGGCATCGGTGGGTGTGGCCGAGGGGAACAGCATGACGTTTTGCACGTCGCTGGAGGCCGGATTGGCGCTGAGGCTGTCGATGCTGATGGTGTTGAGGGTGATGTCGGCGCCGGTTTTGTTGGTAATGTTGAACTGCAGTTTGGCCAGCATGCGCACCACGTAGAGTGTCTTGGTTGTTTCGTTATCCTTGTTGGTAAGGCTCATGTGGCAAATGCCTGTCATGGGTATGCCTTGTGCGCGGCCCTTGGCATCTTTGGCTTTGGGGTCGAAGCCGTTGCCGTCGATGTGCCAGGTGGCCGAGGCTATGTCGGGCATGGTGCCGCCCTTGGCAAATGTGTGCCCGGTGGCCAGCTCGAGTTGCTTAAGGGAGATGTTGGCAAAGGAGTAGAATGTCTTGTTTGAGGCGGTGGTTCGCAGATTGGTGGCCACATCGTCGGTCTCAACGTTATTGGGGCTGGTGGCGGGTGTGAACACCTGTTCGATGGTGTGGTCGGCATCGTTGACCATGATGACCACCCAATTCTCGATGAGTTCGTCGCCCTGCTCGTAGTTCCAGCCTAATGTGGGTGAGGCGCTGGCCTTGCTTTGGGCGTCTTTGCTTTGTGTGTCTTTGTTTTGTGTGGCAATGCGCAGAGACAGCTTGATGGGTGTGCCGTCGGTAGCAGGGGGCGCTATGGGGTCGCTGCTGCAGGCCGCCAGTATGATTGACAATAATAGTATGCTGAGCAGGTGTTTCATTGGGCTTGTGTATTTGCGTTGAATGCTATTGATTGTGTATTCGTTGTAGAATTTCGTAGTGTGTTTGCAGCTTGTTCGTAACGATGTTGTTATGCTCACGGATCGCACTGATTACACGGATTAGTAGTTGCGTGTTATCGCACCACGGAGGTGACGGATATAACGGATTTTGTGAGCATTGCATGCTCACTCTGCAGCTTTGGCTTAATTGTTGCATAATCTTAGTTTGCGTGTTTGGCTGCGGGCTCGTAACGGGTAGGTGGCGAAGTGAGCATGCAATGCTCACAAAATCCGTTAGATCCGTTACCTCCGTGGTTTGAGAGCCACTTTGCAGTAAATCCGTGCGATCGGTGTGATCCGTGAGCCAAAACTACAACTTCCGTGAGTCCAAACTATAATATCTGTGAGTCCATAACAGCCAAGTAGCGAAGTGGACACACTCAACCTACTATCACACGCTTGATGTTGTGTTGGATATCAACACAGTTGAAGTTTACTAAGAGTCCTAAGCGCTTGTTCGTCAATCTTAGGTAGGTCTGTAATTGCTTAAAGTGTATAGGATGCAATTCGTCAACAGACTTTAATTCAATTATAATCAAATCGTCAACTACCAAATCTGCACGGAACTTGCAACTAAGTGCCTTCTCTTTGTATGTTAAAGACATATCAACTTGTCTCTCAACTTTGTGACCCATTATTTCAAGTTCTATGGTTAATGACTCCTCATAGATTTGCTCTAATAAGCCTGGGCCCCAATAGTTGTAGACATTGAATATGGCCCTTCTTATATCATATGTGATATCTTCGTATAGCAGCATCGTGATAATTATTACATAATAACATCGCTGTGCTTGTAGCGTTGCCAGGGCACCACACGTATTTGCAGCGTGATGTTGAAGTTGTCGGGGGTGCGGGTAATGCTCGTGATGCGCACGCGGTAGATGTTGTTGCGCACAATGCCGTAGGCCAGGGGCAGGGCCAGGTTGGGGTTGGACGCCGTGTCTGATGAACGGTGGCGAATGTCAAAGTCGTAGGCGCGGTCGTAAGCCTTGCTCTCCTCGCCGTTAGGCAAGTAGGTGCCGAAGAAGCGCAGCCCCGTGGCGTAGGTCCTGACATCGCTGCTTTGCTGCAAGGCCACGCTGAGCGTGTTCTCGGCGGTATAGGCTACTATGTAGTAAGGGTTGGCAGGATCGTCGGGGTTGGCGTGGTTGCCCTGCCGCACTGGGTATATGGTGCGCAGCTGGACACCGTTCTGCGGCAAGGCATTGTAGCGGTTCAGCGCTACGTAGAAAGCGTTGTAGGCGTCGGCCGTGGTGGCAGGGTTGCCCTTGTGCAGTGTGAGCGGGTCGGCCACATAGCGTGGAGTGCCGCTCTCGGTGCTCTCGCCGCCAAGGTAGATGACACCGCCCGTGGGTGTCTGTGTGGTGGCGTCGGCATCCATGCTCTGCTCGAACAAGGTGCTTTGCTGCGTGATGTTGTAGGGCTCTACAAACTTGAGGCGGAACTTGCTGCTGGTGGCAGAACCGTCGGGATCGGTAACGGGATATTCGTAGTAGATGGTGCCGTCGGCCGCCTTCTTAAGATAGGCTGCATCGGGCACAAAATCAATGCGGGCGGCCAGGCGATCGAGGTCGATGGGCTGGCCGCTGGTGGTGGTAAAGGCGTCGTTGGCCGTGCCGGCATGGGTGCTGCCCGTGCCCACTATTATTTGCGCGTCGTTGGCCGATGTCATGACAAAGTCCGATTGGCGTTCGGGCCAGGCGGTGCTTTGGTCGGCATATGTGCCATTGTATATTTGTGTGCGCACATCGGCCAGAGTGTGGCCATCGAGCGCGGCATAGTTGGCATTGGCCACCACCAGTACGTTGTATGTGCCATACTCCATGTTGGCAGGCAACAACCGGCTGCCGGTGGTGTAGGTGGTGGCGCCGAGCGGCTGCACGTCCCAGCAAAAGGCCCGCACGGTCACCTTGTCGGCATTGGCCGCATTGATGCCGCCCTCAGCCCCCTTGAAGAGTATGATGGTGATTTGGCTGATGCTGTTTTCGCGTGGCAGTCCCTCTTCGGCAGCAGTGGTGCGCTGCTTGCGTCCTGACGCCACTTGCACTTGCATACGCACATAGGTGTTTGGCCCCACCACCGGGGTGGCGGGCCCGGCAGTGTCGTCGTGGCAGGCTGACAGGAGCAGCCAGGCGGTGCAGAGCAATGTAAGGTGATATGTCAGTAATCGCAGTTTCATTTGTCAGGTGGAATGATGTGGGTGGTAGAGGGGGCTAAATGTCCTCGTTCTGAATGCGCACAGCCCATGAGAGGACGCCAATTTCGATGCTGGCGTAGCTCCAGCTGCCGCCCTTGAGGTAGAACGACAGACGGTAGTCGTAGCTGCGGTCGAGGAACTCCTGAGCCGTGTAGTTACGTTCGGCCGACGAGCGCAGGCGTTGCAGAAAGTCGGCCAGGTCGATGCACACCACGTTTTGCTGCGTCCTTTTGTTGTAAATGACGAGCTGCGCGTTGTGTGCGGCGTCGGCACCGCTGTGGTAAATGATGCGCGAGGTCATGAAATCGGCGTGCGCCATGCGGCCGGGAGCCTGCGTGTTGTTAGTGTTCGGGTAGGTAGTGGCGGAGGCAGTGTTGATGGGGTCGGTGGTGTTCCACGTGGCGTATGGCGTGTAGCGGAGCGTGGTACGCTCGTCCACTGTGTTGTAGCCGTCCACCGCGGCGTTGCGGTCGGTGATGGTAAACGTAAAGTCGTTCACATCGAGGCTGGCCGGATTGTCAAGGTCGCGCAGCGTGATGTTAATCTGCTTTGTGTCGCGCACCAATGAGCAGGTGTCGGCCTGTGTGGCAAGCTTGTCGTTGTAGCTCACCGTGACGGGGCGGGCCGACTGTCCCACCCACAGCGTGTCGAGTGGCAGGGCAGCGTTGTCAACCATCATGGTGTCGGCCACCCCGCTTATAGGTTTTGCGGGCAGGGCAATGCGCAGCGTTTGCAGATTGTCGCTGGCCGATTGTGGTGCCGACACCTTGAAGCGTGCGCCCGCTGTGGCTTGGCATTCGGCATAGGGCCGCTGAAAGGCTACAGCCTGATATTGGTAAGTGCCGGGAGCTATGTCGAAGTGTACGCGGAAGTCCTTGCTCTTGAGCGGCTGTGCTGCAGCGGTGTTCTGCACGGTGCGCTGTTCGAGGTAGTGGCCGTTGGCATCGAACAGATAAACGCTCACGGCCCCCACGTGGTCGGTAAACATGTCGGCGCGCTGCAGGTTGTAGTTGTATTTGAAGTGTATGTCAAGCCCTTGTGGACAGGGGGGCAGGTATTCCTTCATGTCGGCACATGAGGTCAGACCTGCAGCGGTGGCCAGCACGATGAGGGCTTTGCTGAGTAGGTGTGTCATCTCAATTTGGTGTGGGGTGTGTATGGTATGTATGCTGTGGCCGCACGGTTGGCGGCGCGTAGTGTCGGTATTGGTGGCAGCGCATTGTGTAATGGTGTGGCTGCAGAGGCAATATCCCGCTGTATTTTGCCATGCGCCCAGCGGCAGGGCGTGGTGTGTGAGTATAGAAAAGTATTGGGGGCTCGCCATGAGCCGTGGGCTGTATGGAAAGCCCCCAATGGTAAGGTTATAAATTAGAGGTCAGCACCTTGAGTGTGCTTGCTCCATGAGAGTACGTTGATGCTTACAGAGATATAGTTCTCAAGCACATCGTCGGGGTCGGTGGTGAATGCGGGTATGGTGGCATCGCCAAGTGTCTGAATCTTGTTCACGCTGATGTCGTACCAGTTGTTGCGCACCACGCCGTAGCGGCCAAGGAACCAACCATCGCTGGCACCCGCGCTGGGATTCGGATATATTAGGCTGTTGACGCCGGGTTTTACGTCCTGTCCTTCTACATTCCAAGGTGTGTCGCTGTCGCCAAAGTGCTTGATGCGCACGGCATAGTATGCCACGCCGCCCTTGTAGCGAACGATGTTGGGCAGAGCCTTATCGAACTTGGTTGTGAAAGTTCCAGCAAATGTCTCATCGGCAGCACCGGGTGCGGTCTTGCCCTTTAAGGTGGCCTCTTTGATGGTAGTCTTACCAGCCGCATCTTCGTTGAAGGTGATGTCGAGTGAAACATTTGTGTGCGCATCAGCCCAAGTCTTCACGGCAGCCTCCTTAAGCAGAATGTTCTTGAGGCGTTCGGCCAGAGAGGCTTCGGTGTAAACAACCTCCTTGTTGTCGTTGACGGTATAGAGGTCAGCATCATAGGTGCTTGTGCCGGGTGCAGACATTTTAACACCAAGCACCACGCGGGTAGTTTGGTCTTGATTTTGAGCCGTTACCTGGAAGGTGTTCTCGTTGCAATACTGCGGGTGCTCGTTGCCAAACTCTGCGCTCATCGCCATGCTGGCGTTGCTGGCCATTTGGTTGTAGTTGGCAGCTTTTGCAGCAGGGGTGTCGTATTCGGGGTCTTGGGCAAATGACGTGCGGTAAAGCTTGTTGCCTTCAGTAGCGTTGGGGTTCACTTCTGAACCCCATACAAAGCGGTACTGGTAGTCGCCTGTTGTAACTTTGTCGGAGTGGATACTGTTCCAATCCTTGTTATACTGGCGCACGATGTAGCTCTTCTTGTTGGTGTTGTCCACCACCCAGTTGTACAGCTTGTAGCTTATATTCTTGTTAACCTCGAGTGCGCTGGTCTTGCTCTCGCTCTGTACAGTCACCTTGGCTACGGCACGCTCCACGTAAATCTCTGCAGCGGGCTTCGACTTGGCCTCGGCCTCGGTAGTGTAGATGTTGTTGGTTACATCGGCCAATGTCTTGATTTTGGCATCGGTGCTTGGGGCGGTGGCGCCGCCAGGTTCGGTGCAGAGTGGGGCATTGGTCATGAATATGCCGTTGGTAGCCACGTTAGAGGCAAAGGGTGTTGTGCCGTCGGTATTTGTGCTGGCAATGGCCTTAGAGAAGTTGGCAAAGTTTGCAGTTGTGGCGTAATCTCCAGGTGTTATATTGGTGGCAAAAGTCAGTGTGTGAGTGGTGCCATCGACGGTAAACAAACCATTGTTGTTGAGCACCACCAAAGCGTAGATGTGTTTGTTGCTGTCAGATGGCTTCTTCGTGTCGTTGGCAAAGGCAATACGCTTTGTGATCGTTACGTGGTTGGGGTCGTCTCCCACCGCCTCAAAATTGCTGCTGTTGAGTGCGTAGGCACCTTTGATCGTGGCTGCATTTTCATCGTCTCCCCCCTCAAAGAGCACGAGGTAAGCGTTCTTGATGCCGTACTCGTTGGCCAGACCATCGTCGAGTTCGGTGCGGCTGCCGCGGTTGTTGTCGGTAGGCAGGTTGAGGCTCATCTTGACAAAGCCTCCCTTGCTCAGGTCGATGGGGTTTGACCCACCATTGTCTACTACATTGTCGCTGCTGCAAGCACCTAATGAAAGGGTGGCAGCGAGAGCTAAAGGTAAATAAATCTTTTTCATAAGTCTTATGTATGTAAAGTTTATATAGAGTGCTTAATTGGCGGCTGTAATGAGCGTCAAGTTGCGTTTGGCCTCGTCGGAGCCGTTGGCGGCAGCCTGCTCAAAGAGTTGTTGAGCCTGTGCCAAATGGCCTTGAAGCAGGGCCAGCACGCCGCGGGCATTGATGGCGGCAGGCGTTTGACCGGCACGCTTGAGGTAGCTCCCGGCGCGAGTGATGTCGGCCTGGCGCAGTGCCACGCTTGCAGCGTTGAGGTTGGCTTCGGTGTCGGCGGGATAAACGTTGGCGGCGGTCTCAATCACTTCGTTGTACTGGTCGCTGCCCGGTTCGTAAAGGGCCGCGATGCGGTACATTTTGGTGAGTGAGAGCAGCCTTGGCTCGGTGCTGATGAGGGCAGCGGCCTCGCGGTCGCTCATGGGGCGTATTTTGTACTTCACCTCATAGTCGGAGTGGCGCAGGTAGGGGTAGCAGGCGTTGAGCAGAATGCTGTAAGCCTCGGGGTAGCGCTGCTTGAGCTGGGCATCTTTGGCGTCGGGGTCCATGTCGGCACGCACAATGCCGAGCAAAGCCTGCTTGTCGGCCATGTTGCTGCGCACGATAAAGGTGTCGAGCCCTGCCCAGTCCTCGGGGGTGAAGTCTACATGATACGTTTTGGCCGGTATGTCGTACTGGTTGCGCACATACTCCTTGAGCGTGGCAGCACGTCCCTGTGCCAAACGGGCATTGTTGGTCCACGACCCCTCGGGCGAGGCATAGCCGTGAATGCTGATAGAGGTGATGCTCACGTTGGGGTTGTGGCGCACGGTGTCGATGGTGCTCATTATTTTGTGCAGCTCGGCCGCATTGTTGTGGTAGTCGGGGTGCAGTTCGGTGCGGTTGACGGGAAAGTCGAGGTAAGCCTTGCCCTGCAGCGAGAGCACGGGGTCGTCGGCACTGACGGCGGGCATCACGTTGGCCAGGGCGCACTTGCGCTCCCAGTGCGGATTGATGTCGACGGGTGTGCCGGCACCGTTGCCCACCAGATTGCCGCACCCGCAGGTGTCGGTGGCAATGCGCACGGTGGCGTCGTTCATCCACGGCTCGAGGTCGATGGCCTCGCGGTAGTTGTAGCATTGGGCGGTGCCGTTGTGGCGCTGCAGCTCAATGGCGTCGGGGTAGTGCTTGTTGCCGTTGCGCAGAAATACGTAGTGCTGGCGGCGTCCGTTCACCATGATGGAGCGCAGCGTTTGTGTGTGGCCGTGCTTGTCCTCAATGACGGGGGTGAACACCAGCGTTTGGTTGGAGCGTATGCGCATGCTGTCCATGGTCATGCGCCAGGTTACCACCAGCGACTCGCCGGCCGGCTTGGCCATGGGGCGTGCTGCAAGCTGGTGCATGCTGTTGCCCTGGGCACAGGCGGCCGATGGTGCGAGTGCCAGGAGCGATGTGGCTATGATGTGTTTGATTGACATAAGTTGCTGTTTGATAGTAAAGGGGTTGAGGTGGTTGTGGCAGGCGGGGCGCATTGGGCCGGGGCTGCACACCAAAATGTGGCTGTGCACGCGGTGGCGTCAGCGTTTAGAACACGTACATCAGGCTGAGCGCCAGTTTGTCGGGCCCGAAGTAGTGCTTGTGTCCGCTCTCCTCGGTGGTGCCGCATTCGGCGCAAGGGTAACGCTTGTAGCTGATGTACTGATAGCCCACGCCGAGCGATGCCTCGAGGTTCCAGTGCCGGCCCAATATCCATTGATAGCCGTAGGTAAAGCCACCCCCGGCGTTCCAGCCCTCGTAGCGTTTGTCGCGCAGGTCGGAAGGCCAGTTGTAAAAGGGCAGTTTGAAGCGCACCTTCTGCATGTCGAACTCGCCGCCCATGGCGTGCACGCCAATAAAGTGGCCGTTAAACTTGGAGCAGGGCCACCAGCGGTACTCGCCGAGCAGTTGCCAGTGTTTCCACATCTTGTCGTTGTTCAGGGGGTGTTTCCACAAGTTGAGGCTGTAGAGCACCTGCATGGTGCTTTTGCGCCCCAGGCCCAGCTCCACACCGAGGTTGGGCGTGAGGGTGGCGTCGTACAGCAGATTGGTTTTGACGGCCGCGTGTTGTGCGTTGAGGTTGAGGCATAGAATGCTGGCCAGCATCAGTGCCCCCAAGCGTTGCAATATGCGTTGTTTGAGGTTCATACGTGTTATCCTTTGGTGGTGTTCTGCGTGCGTTTGTTCTGCGTGCGCGTTATACTTATAAAAAGGAATGCAAAATTACTAACCTGTCACGTTTTATGAATGCAACAAATGTTGCGAAATGCCGTAGATACGGTGCATCATTATGCGTGATTAGCAAAGTTTATACATTTGGGGGGGGTAAAATGTCAGCTCCGCCTTACAAAACATTTTAGAGTAATTTGTGCAAAAAATAAGAGCGGACTTGCCGCAAACTCCGTTGTACAGAGTGTTGCAGCAAGTCCGCTTGCTATGGCGTGGTGCGCAAAGATTTAGCGCACTACTTTGCGTCCGGTGTTGGTTATGAGCACCCCCTTGGCAGCAGCGCCTGCACGGCGGCCGCTAAGGTCGTAGTAGATGGTGGGTTGCTTGGGTTGGGCACCAGTGGTGGTAAGCTGGTCCACAGCCGTGCGATAGTCTGTGGCGTCAACCGTCGCAATGCCGGCATTGACCACCTTGTTGGTGGCCACATTGATGAGCAGAGCCACCACATCGAGTTTGGTCTTGTTAAACTTTACGGGGTTCAGCTTGTCGGGCGTCACAATGGCGTCAAGCTCAAATGTGGCCGCAGCCTGGCAGGGCTTGTAAGCCTCCAGGGCATTGGGCAGTGCTACGTCGGTGCCGAGTGTGCGGGTTGTGGCAAGCACCACATCGTCGTAGTCGAGGCCGGCCACCTTGTCGGCAGTGCCAAGGAAGGGGGCAAACTCCGGCTCTGGAAATATGTCGGCGGTGGCATTGTTATAATAGTTCTCCTGCACCCAGCCATTGCCCGTGCCGCTCAAGCCGTTGCCCACGAGCACGAACTCGACCTTGTAACCCGCATTGCTCATGGCGCGTGTTGAGGTGATGCCGGCTTGGGCAGTCACCTCCTTGCCGTCGGCCGAGAGTTTGGCTTCGACAGCCACGTCGACAGGCACATACTGGTTGGCATAGGCCAGCCACTCCCGTTCAATGTATAATGGGTGGGTGCCTTTTGAGTCGGAGCCGAAATAGGGGTCGGTGGTGCCGTGACGCTCAATCGAGGCTATGGGGTAGCCGGTTACTGAAAGCGGGAACTGCTCTTGCGTCATGACCATCATGCTGTCGTTGAAGTGGTAGGCCAGTCCCACAAAGCGGTCGGGGTGCAGGCGCTTCATGGCCTTCATGGCAACGTAGCCGCGCGGGCAGTTGCCGCACCAGGTGCCTGTAAACTCCTCGACGACGGGACGGTGTGTGGGTATGAAAGCGCGTGCGTCCACCTTGAAGGCGGTGGGTGCTGCTGTGCTTGAGTTGGGCTGCCCGTTCACCTTGCTGATGCTGATGGTGGCGGGATAAGTGCCGTCGGCCCCGATGGCGGGCAGGCTGACGGCCACTTGGGTGCTCTTGCCAAATTCGCCCGGCAACTGCTGTCCGGCGGGCAGGTCGCAGTGTTGGGTGAGCGGTGTGCCGTTGACGGTGTAGTCGATGTCGAAGGACTGCACGCCATTGGCGCCGTAGTTGGCCACTGTAACGTTGGTGGTGGCCGTTTGCCCCGTGATGGTGTAGATGGTGGCGGGCAGGCTGACAGAAGCGCTGTTGGCTGCCACGCCGTCGATGCGTACTTTCATGGCCAAATTGGCTACGTCGGACTGGTCAACCCATTTGAGGTACTTCTTGGTAGAATGTATCATAAATCCGCCCTCGTTCTGGCTTTCGCACACAATCAGCGGGTTGGCCGCATTTTGATCGGTGCCAACGGCATTGATGGTGAAGGTGTAGCCCACATATACGCCACCCTCGGTGATGGTGTATGGCTGGTCGAGGGGTATGTAGGTGCTGCTGAAGGCCAATGCGGTGTCGGCGGGTTGTGTGCAGATGTCGGGCACATTCTGCTTTTTGCCGTCGATGGATTGGAGCGTGAGTTTCTTTGACAGCCACACTTTAAGGTTGCTGACAGCCGTGGTGTGTGGTATGCTGATAATCACCCCCTTGATGGTGGTGCCAGTGAGAGCCGGCTGATTGATGTGTATGGCCACGTCGTAGGTCTCCTTTTTGCCCGACCCGGTTTGTGCCAGGTCGGTGGTGCCGTCGTAGTAGCTGTAGTCCATGGTGGTGGTTTGTGCCACAGCCACGGGGCCTGTGCAAAGGGCCATGAGCAGAACGGCAAGACAGGTGTGTAATAGTTTCATGTGTGTGTGGTGGAATTAAAGGGTGGGGCCGGTGTGTGATGCTTAGAATTTAGAATTCAAGAACATCAGCACCACTCATTAAGAGATTTAAGAAGTCCGGGAGCCGGCATAAGGCTCCCGGACTTCTCAATATGTATGTGTCATAATTCAGACGTGCGGCTTACTTGAACAAGCGCTTGCTTGTAGTGATGGTACCGTCGGCCAGGCGTGTGGTCTGAATGAACAAGCCCTTGCCAGGACGGCTCACACGGCGACCGCTGAGGTCGGTGTAGGTGACGCCAGCCACCTTGCCGGTTTGAGCCACATTGCTCACAGCCGAAGGATCCTCGTCGGTGGCGCTTATGTAGGTGATGGCCGACTTGCGCACTTCGCCACCACCCTTGTAAATCATTTGTACACCGATGCGGTCGATGCCCGTGACAAAGGTGTAAACCTGCCACATGCCGGCATAATTGACAAAGTCGAGCATGTCGCTGTAGGTGAAGGGTATTTCGGTGGTTTCGTAAGGGAACAATGTATAGTCATCGGGGTCGATGGTCAGAACGTCGTCGTCGAGGTAGATGCTGTAGTAGAGTTTGTTGGCATCGAGAATGTAGCCGTCGGCGTCGAACTCGCTGGGTGCGAAGGCCAGCAAACCGTATCCGTACTCCTCGCTGAAGGGCATGTACGACATGGTGCTTGCGTCTACGGCAAGCGGTGTGGCGGCCTTTTCGGTCCATGGCTCAATGGTGGCGCCGTCGTAGGTGAACACCTGGTTGAACATTTTGTAACCCTGGTTGGCCACAAAGGTGCTGTCGGTGCTGAGTGTGCCCTTGTCGGCATCGTAGGCAAATGTGATGGCATCGGCCAGTGTGAGGCTCTCTATTGAATCCCCAATCTCGCTGTCCCACACCATGCTGTGCGACACGGGTTCGAAAAAGGCGTAGCTTGCTGTCACAGTGTCGAGGCCCATGTACTGGTGGCCGCTGAATGTGGCCTTGTTGCCACTGATGGTGCCCTTGGCCCAGCCAGAGGGAATGTTTTCGTTGAGCCCGGCAATGTAGATGTCGTTGCCCTCGCGCACGGCTTTCTTTACGCGGCCGTACATCTGTCCTGAGTCGTAGTAGGTGATGCTCATCTGGGTGGCTTTGGTCTCGTCCTTGGGTGCAACGGGCTGTTGGTCGAACACAGTGTACTGCTGTATGTAGTCGCCATAGCCATACCATTCGCCCGCCTCGGTGCACATGCCAAGCAGCTTGCTGTCCTGTGTGGTGTTGACAAGTACGATGCTGTCGTTGCGCCACACGTATTTAACGGTCTGGCTCGTAGAGTCGGGCTTGAAGGTTGTGTAGGTTTCGCCGTCCTGTTCAACCTTGACGGGCACGAGTTTGTAAAGCCAGGCATCGGTGCTCATGCCGTCGTACTCCTCGTGTACAAACTGCTGCGGCAGTTTTACCTCGATGGTGTCGCCAGTGGTGCGTTCGCCCTTAATCCATGCGTCAGAATAGTAGGCCCCGATGGGATTGTTGATGTATATGGTCTTGTTGTCGGGAGCCTCGACTATTTTGCCCCAAATGCCGTCGAACGGCAGTTGGGCTTCATAGCCCATCATGTCGACAAAGCTCTCGCCCGAAAAGTATAAGTTGGCGTGGAGCTTGCCTTCGGGCTGGGCATCGATGATGGGGGCTGTGGCAGTGGTGCCAGTAGTGGAGGCTATGTTGAAGCGTTTGCCCGATGCGGCTGTGCTGCCCAGCTTGACGGCCGGACGGAAGTTGGACTTTTTGGCCAAAGCTATGGCTTGCTTGTTAGGGGTTAGGCGCACATTGCGCGTGGCGGCGGTTTGTGCGGTAGCAGCCGAACTTGCTATAAGGGCTGCTGCAAAAGCTGTGTAGAGATGTCTCATAAGCTGTGTTATTTTGGTAGTTGTAAGGAGTTCTTAATTGTTGTATTGTATTTATAACGAAAGCAAAGGTAGTATGTTGATAGATAATATGCAAGTAATTTGCACGAATATTTCGCAAAATGTAATTATTTCGGCGTTTAGCAGTGCTTGCAGTAAGCTATATGTCTGATTGTGCCCTGGCCGCGAATGCCTGTGCCGCGGCTTGCACACTTTTGGTGTTGGGTGTAGCTTTTACGTGTTGCGTGAGGTGGCCTTTTGGGGTTCGGTGGGAGTGATTTTTCTGTTACGGGAGAGCGTTCTTCCTGTCACGGGAGAGCGCTTTTTCTGTTACGGGAGGCCGACATTTCTGTTGGACGAATAGATTTTTCTACCTCCCGTAAGTGTTTTTCAGCTTTTGCGCAAGTGCATTTAAGCCCTCTCACAAGTGTCTTTATGTATTCTTGCAGGTGGTTTTATGTATTCTCACAGGTGTTTTTATGTATTCTTGCAGTTGGTTTTCTGTGCTCCTACAAGCGCATCACGTTCTTTGCATGAGCAGTTGGCGTGTATGCAAGCAGGGCTTCTCCCCCGCCCCACCCTGCCCTGTCGTGGCACCGTATGGTGGAACTGTCAGGTGCTAAAAAAGCGGTATAGAAATCTGTATGTCAGAATTTCTATACCGCTTATCGAAAGGTTTTGTGCTATATGTTGGTTATAGCGTGGGTGTGAGTTAGTATTCGTCCTCGTTGAAGAGGAAGTCCTCTTTTGTAGGATAGTCGGGCCATACGTCCTCGATGGTTTCGTATATTTCGCCTTCGTCTTCAAGTTCCTGCAGGTTTTCTACCACCTCCATCGGTGCTCCTGAGCGCATGGCGTAGTCAATGAGTTCGTCTTTTGTTGCTGGCCAGGGTGCATCTTCAAGCTTTGAGGCCAATTCCAATGTCCAATACATAGTGTCAGTTATTTGGGTTTGAGGTTATACTTAAATGTCGGGCAGCATGGGCCGTTCCTTGGTGCAGCATGTGTGAGGTGCTGCGCAAGTTCCCAACTGCTCAGTGGTTTTTGGCGGCAAAAATACACTTTTTATTGTAATGGAGGGTATATGTTACCTTCTTTTTTGCCGCCAAATGCTGATTTGTGCTTTTGGCAAGGGTTTATTTCGCCATAAGCGCTTCAACCTCACCCGCTGTTATGCCAAGCGAAGTGGCGATGGTAGCCACATCTAATCCATTGTTCATCATGGCTTTAATGGCAGATTGCAGCATCTTGTTCTTTTCGTTGAGTTGGCTTTGTTGCTCATTGAGTTGGCTTTGTTGCTCGTTGAGTTGGTTTTGCTGCTCGTTGAGTTGGCATTTCTGCTCGTTGATATATGCCCTTTGTTCAGCTATTTCCCTTTCGTTATTCATAATGGTAGTGTCGCGGTTCTCGATAGCTGTGAAAAATTCGTCCTCGACGTTCATGTCATGGCGCAGTTTGGCATTTGCAGCAGCAGCGGTAAGCCTTCGTACGATGTAGAGCATGTCGTCATCGTTGGCATATTCCTCTTCGTTGATGTTGATGATATGGTGGTTGAACTCGTTGGTTCTGTTTTGGTCGAATACGCTGAGCACCTCTTCAAGCCGGTTGTTGACATGTCCGTGCAGACGGGGTATTTGTACAATGATGCTGTTGTGTACAAGGCTCTCGACAAAGGGGTCTGGCAGTCCTTGGGTAATCTCGTGCCCGTTGTAGTCGTATGACTTGTGGTTGACGTAGAGGATAGGCTCTTCGATGTTGCCCACTTTGTGCCCCAGCAGGTAGACGGTAACCATTGGTATGGCATATCCGTGTTTGAGGCGTTCCTCTTTTTGAATATTATTGGGGTCAGAATACTGTGCTCCAAGGTATTGGCGGAAACGCAGCGTCTCGGTTTCAATCCAGGTCTTTTGCAGTTCAATCAGTACCAGGTGTTCTGAGCCATCGGCCTCGCGCACCCTTGCTCCGAAGTCTATGCGGAACATGGAAATGTCGTTGCGTACATTATTGGTGTACTCATGGCGGCGGAATTCAACGTCGAGGACCTCTTTTTTTAGTAGTGCGGAGATGAGTATCTTTGCAATGCGTTTGTCTTCGACTAAATACTTGAATATGCTGTCGTAAATGGGGTTGGCTGCGTGTACAATCATGGTAGTGTGGTTTTTGTAGTTGATGGTGTGCTTTGTACTTCTCTGTGCAAAGATAGTGCAAACCGAGTGAAGAAAGTCAAGCTTGCTTGAACTTTCTTGTGAGGTGCCGCCTATCTTATCAAAAGATAGTGCAAACCGAGTGAAGAAAGTCAAGCTTGCTTGAACTTTGTTGCTTTTCAGGGTACTAAGGCGTACTTATTTGTTTGATATAAAAAGTCAAGAGGCAAGAAAGCCGTTGGCCTTCCTGCCTCTTGGTGTCAGTAGGTTAATGGGTTGTCAGTCCTTGATGTATTCGCTCCAGTCAACCAGACGCATGTCGCCCTTGCGGCGGTAGGTGTCGTGCATGGCAAAGGCTGCCGGTAAGATGTGGTGCGTGTGTCCGCCGTAGGCACCGGCCAGACGCATATATTCGCGCAGAATGGGACGGTAGTCGGGATGGGCAATGGCTATGAGAGCCTCGGCCTTTTCGAGGGCAGACTTGTTGCGGAGGTCGGCCACGCCATATTCGGTTACGATGGCATCGACGTAGTGTTCAGTGTGGTCGACGTGCGAGCAGAATGGCACAATGCTGCTTATGCGGCCCTCCTTGGCGGTTGAACCACAGGTAAACGTGGCCAGCATGGCGTTGCAGGTAAAGTCGCACGAGCCCCCCACCCCGTTCATCATGCGTGTGCCGCATACTTTGGTGGAGTTGACGTGACCGTAGATGTCTACCTCGATGGCTGTGTTGAGCGAGCATACGCCAAGGCGGGCAATGATTTCGGGGCAGTTGGATATCTCGGAAGGGCGCAGCAGCAGACGTCCGCGGTAGTCGTTCATATTGCGGTAAAGGTCCTGCAGATGTTCGGGGCTCAGTGTGAGTGCACCGGTTGAGGCGGCCATTACCCTACCCTCGCGTATGAGGCGCATGGGCTCCTCTTGCAATACCTCGGTGTAGATGGAGAAGTTGGGCACCTCCTTCGACTCGCCCAGGGCACCTATCACGGCATTGGCTCCGCTGCCCACACCGCTTTGCAGTATAAGCTTGTTGCGGAAGATGAAGCCCTGCTCCATGTTCCACACCAAGAAGTCGGCCGTGTGCTGGCCAATGGCACGTGTCACCTCGTTGGCAGGGTTCATGGCGCGTGCCTCGTCGGGCAGATGGGTCATGACAATGCCGCGCACGTGGTCGGGATCCACCTCGATGTATGGCAGTCCGATAATCTCGATAGGCTGGGTGATGCGTATTGGGTCACGGAACCAGGGGTCCTCAATCTCGTAGATGTCGTGCATGCCTATTACCTTGGTGCTGTGCCAGGTGTTTAGTTCAATGAACACACCCTTTTCGGCCAAACGACAGATGGTGGGCGCAATGCCTATGCCCGCAGTGAGGTAAATGCGCAGTTTGCCCCGCACCTCCTGCACATCGCAGGCTTCGATAATGCCCCATGTGATGCGCCCCGTGAGCCCCTGGCGCAGGTGTGAGGCATTGTCTGACAGGTTGAGGTCGGTGTAGCGTACATGTCCCGTGTTGTAAGCCTTGCGCATTTCGGGGTTGACGCTGAAGGGCAAACGGCGGTCGACGGCATCGGCTGCGGCCAGCTCGCCGTCGCAGCTGGCACCGATTGAGGCCCCCGTCACCACATTCACCTTGAAGGTACGCCCAGCCTCATGCTCTTTGCGGGCACGGGCTGCAAGAGCTGGCGTTATTACTTTGGGCGAGCCAGCCGGACCAAAGCCGCCCACGGCCAAGAGGTCGCCGTTTTGTATCATCGATGCCGCCTCGGCGGCAGTAATCTCGGGTATTGTCATGTTGCTAAGTAGTGTGTTTTGCTTGCAAATATACAAATAAATGCTGCATACACGTGGTGTGTATGCAGCATTTTGCGTATTTGTGCATAATTATTTAGCGGCGCATGCACTTTGTCTCCTGTGCCGCAGCCTTGGGCTTGTGCGTGGCGTGTTACTTGTTCTCCTCGAGTTTGGTTTGAAAGGCGAGGGCATACATGCGCACTTGCTTTATCATGGCGAGCAAGCCGTTTGAGCGGGTGGGAGAGAGGTGCTCGGTAAGGCCAATCTTGTCTATAAAGTAAAGCTTGGCGTCGAGAATGTCCTTGGGCGTTTGGTGGTTGACCACGCGGATAACGAGCGACACGATGCCCTTTACAATCAGTGCGTCGCTTTCGGCTCGGAAGTCGAGGCGGCCGTCGTGCTCCTCGCATGCTATCCATACGCGGCTCTGACAGCCGTCAATCAGGTTCTGGTCCGTTTTGTCAGAGTCGGGTAGGGGGGCTTGCTCCTCGCCCAGGTCAATGAGCAGTTGGTAGCGGTCCATCCAGTCATCGAGCTCGCAGAACTCTTCAATAATCTCGTCTTGTATCTCGTTAATAGTCACGGCAGTTAGTGTGTTAAGTGTTATGCTTTGTATTATTGTTCGGAGATGAATTGCAGCAGCGTTTGTCCCACGCCGCGCAGAGTTTCCTTCGATATGTTTTGTGGCGTGTCGCTGGTGGTGTGCCAGGTAGTGCCAAAGGAGTGCTCTCCCTCAATAAATGGAATGATGTCGATGGTGGGAATGCCAGCAGTCTCGTTCATGGGCACGTGGTCGTCCTGTGCATAGCCGCCCTCAATGGGCTGGAACAGGTGGTCGGCCTTGGCGCGTGTGGCAGCGTCCCACACCTTCACCATTACGTCGCGTGCATAGCGCATGCTTATGCCCTCGTAGGCAAATCGGGCGTCCTGTCCGCCCACCATGTCGAGCAGTATGCCGAAACGCGCCTTGTAGCCTGGCACATGCGGGTGGGCAGCCCAGTACTGTGAGCCAAGACACCAGTCGGAGCCGTCCTGCGGGGCTTGGCTTTCGGCCCAGTAGGGGGCGCCATAGTCCTCGGAGTCGAAGCAGATGAAGTCAATGCCAATGTTGGGCTTGAGCTTGCCCAGGTGGCGCGCCACTTCGAGCATTACGGCCACACCGCTTGCACCGTCGTTGGCAGCCATTACGGGCTGGTGGTGCTTGGTAGAGTCGGGGTCGGCATCGGCCCACGGACGGCTTTCCCAGTGTGTGCAGATGATGATGCGGTCGGTCAGATCGGGGCGGTAGGCCGCAATGATGTTGTTTGACTTGAGCACCTTGCCGTCCCAAGCCTTGAGGTCGGCCTTTTGCTCTGTCACATCAAGTCCTAAAGCCTTGAATTGTGCCACGATGTAGGCGGCGCAGCGGTCGTGCGCTTCGGAGTTTGGTACGCGTGCGCCGAAACTGCACTGCTTTTCGATAGAGGCAAAAGCCGAGTCGGCGTTGAAGGTTATTTGGGTCACCGCAATGGTGTCGGTGGCCGTGTCGTCGCCACTCTGCTTTTGGCTTTTGCAGCCAGCGAGGCAGGTTGTGGCTGCCAGTATGATGGCGGCCAGTGAGGCCGCAAATATCTTGTTCATGATAGCTGATACTCTGTTACTAATATGATGGTAGAGCGTTGCGCACAGCGTCATACGCAGTGTTGCGCACAGATGCTCTCAGTGTGTGGGTGGGGGGATATGCGAGAGGCGCAGGTGTCAGCATTGTGCTTTGTCCTGGCACAGCTGCATGACACGCAGCCAGTTGCCGCCCCATACCTTTTGCAAGTCGTTAGCGGTGAGCCCTTCGGCCAGCAAGCGGCGTGTAAAGTTGATGAGTTCGGAAGCGCAGGCACAGCCAGGCACTCCGCCGTCGCCGTCAAAGTCGGTGCCGATGCCCACGTGGTCGATTCCTGCCACATCGATAAAGTGCATCAAGTGGCGCACCCCGTCGTCGATAGTGGCCGGTATACCGTCGTCGTCAAGACGCAGGAAGCCGTGGTACAGTGTGACTTGCGCCACACCGCCAGCCTTGGCCAAGGCCCGCAACTGGTCGTCGGTCAGATTGCGCGGGTGGTTGCACAGCGCGCGGCTCGAAGCGTGTGAGCAAACGATAGGGGTGGTGCTGCAGGCCAGTGCATCGTAAAAAGAGCTTTCGGCCGCGTGGCTAAGGTCCACCATGATACCTGTGCGGTTCATTTCGGCCACCACCTTGCGTCCAAAGTCCGACAGGCCGCCGTGTTCGTTGGTAGAGCGGCGTGCCGAGTCGCAGATGTCGTTGTCGCCGTTGTGACAGAGCGTGATGTACACCACGCCCATTTGTGCAAATCGAGCCACATTGTCGATGTCGCGTCCCAGAGCGTAGCCATTCTCAATGCCGCGCATGACGGACAGCTTGCCTTCAAGCTTGTGGCGGTACAAGTCGGCCGGTGTGCGTGCAAGTGCCACATTGGGTGCGTCAGCCACGCGTGTCTCAATCTCGTTGAGCAGTTCGACAGCCATTTGTGTGGCTTGCAGCTCCTCCTGTTCAGAGCGTCCGCCCTGCGGCAGATAAGCCACCATGGTAGTGGCATCGAGGTGTCCCTCGCGCATTTTCGGAAAGTCGACGAGCAGTTGTGGGTCGCGTCGGGTAAGTTCCACCCCTTTGTCAAAGAACATGGGCGTGTCGCAGTGCGAGTCGAGAGTGAGCACATGCTCATGCACCCGTTTGGCAGTGGCAAATTGTGTGGCATTGGCTACAAAGTGCTCAAACAGTGGCATCATGCAGCTGTCGCCTTCGGGCCAGAAGCATTCGGGGTGCCATTGCACGCCAATGATACTCTTCATGTCGGTGCTCTCGATAGCCTCAACCACCCCGTCGGCCGAGCGTGCCGTCACCCTAAAGTGGGGGCCAGGTTCGCCCACGGCTTGGTGGTGGAAGGAGTTGACGGCAAAGCGTGTGCCCAGCAGCCGTCCGACTACAGAGTCGGCCTCGGCCGTTACAAAGTGTGTGGCCACCCCGCGGTCAGCGTCTTGTGAGTGCTTGACCAGAGTAGAGTGGGGCATGGCTGTGGCTATGTCCTGCATCACAGTGCCGCCCAGTGCGGCGGCGAGCACTTGTATGCCGCGACAGATGCCCAGCATGGGCACTTGGCGGTTGTATGCCAGGCGCGTGAGTGCCAGTTCAAAGGCATCGCGCTCGTTGTTGATGCCGTGCAGTGCCGGCACGGGGTCCTCGCCCATCAATATAGGGTTGATGTCGGCTCCACCCGAAAGCAGCAGCCCGTCGATGCGGTCAATCAGACTGATGAGCGAGGCGTTGGGCTTGCGTCGTGGCGGAATGACCACGGGGGTGCCGCCAGCAGCCTCGATAGAGCGGAAATAACCGGGGAGCAGCTTGAGCTGCCCTTCGTTAAAGTTGCCTGTAATGCCAATAACAGGCCGGTTGGCAGGCGCCGCCAGAGCCTCGGTGTTGAGTTGGTCAATGTCAATCATCATCTGCATAATGTTGTATAAGCCGCCACAAGCTGCGGCGCGCTATCTTTTGCCGTGTCCGGGCCCTTTGGGAAACCATCCTTTCTCCACCCGTTGGTGTTGCTCAAAAAGCTCGAGAATGGTCCATAGTGACGAAAAGCCCGTCACGCCCAGTACGGCAGACCCCAGCACATTGCTTACAAACAGTGCTGCGGCAATGCAGCCTATTCCGGCCACGAGAAACACCCACCACGGCCTGGTGCCGCAGTAGTATTCGGTCTTGATAACGATGGGGTGGAACGCCCCTATAATAAGGAACGTGGCCAATCCAATGAGCGGGCCAGTAAGTGTCATGTGCGAGTGTGTTATGTGATAATCCTTAAGGCGGGGCAGGGCACATCTGCTTATGTGTACT
>OFMH01000560.1_pt1 | contig 26035 bp, 24 predicted proteins | sample 1541761 | NCBI WGS metagenome assembly OFMH01 (sample SAMN04209249, study PRJEB22552) | human gut metagenome | biome: gut; material: feces | host: Homo sapiens | place: USA: Oklahoma
AGGTGCGAAGCCTGCGCTGTCACGCAGCTGTAAAGTGGAGCAAGCCTTAATTATGTCACTGGGAAACCGGGAAGGCAAGGCTTGCGAGGAAACTGAGCCAGAAGAATTGCCTGAAGAAGTTAACGGGAGTGTACTGCGAGTGACGGGAGACTACTAGAGGATAAGTGCGTCTTTCTGTAACTGTGCAGGAGGACGTTTTTTCTTGCCGGAAAACGAATAACCAGTAATATATGGCTTTTAACCGTTGTTGCATGCGAAACTAGGACAGCTCGGCAGCGAAGGTTAAAAAATAAATTTTTTGATGAGGTGTATAAGTATGACGAAAAAGAAAAAAGCATTGGTAATGTCAGTGCTGTGCGCAGTAGCAAGCGTAGGCTTTGTGATGGGTGCAAGTGCGGAAACTATGCATGGCAATCTTGATGAGGTTGTTGTCGAAGGCAGTGCAAATGTATTGCCGGGGGGGGATGGTCACCAAGACTGGTAACGTTGGTATCATTGGCAATAAAAATGTAATGGATGTGCCTTTTTCTCAAACCAATGTTACAGCTGACGCTATGGAAACCTTTGGCGGTATGAACCAGCCTTTGGATAATATTCTGGTAAATATTCCTTCCGTGCGTCAGACCGGTACCATGCTACATGGTGATTTTTCTGTAAGAGGTAAATCCATCAATGGTTCCTTCTTTTATCTGAATGGCGTTCCGGGAATGTTATGGCAGTTTACAGTTCCGACTTTTATGGCTGAAAGCATTCAGGTTACCGAAGGACCGAATAAAGCTATTTCCGGCTCCTTCCCCACAGGTGAAGGCACCGGTGTTGCTGCGGTAGTAAATGTTGAGAGCAAAAAAGCCCTTGATAAGCCTGTGCTCAGATATAAACAAGTATTTTCCGGTGAAAGCGGCTTAGGTGAATATCTTGATATCGGCAAAAGATTTGGTAAAAATAAAGAATGGGGTGTCAGAGTAAATACAGAGGTATTAAATGGCAACCCTGGTCATTATAAAGCAAGCAAAGAGGGTTCCAGCATTTTTGCCAACATCGACCATCAGGACGCTGACAGTAAATCTAATTTGCTCGTCGGTTATCAATATTATGAAGTTGATGATGGTATGAGATGGTTCGGCTTTGATTCCGGCAATGTAAATAATGGGCTTTTGACTCACGTTCCCTCTGCTCCGAATTCCAAAAACAATTACAGCTTCCCCGGCATGACCAAAGCCGCTGAATGCGCAGTTATGGTACTGAACCATGAACAGCAAATCGGCCACGGCACCAAAGCATTCTTTAACGGTGGCTGGACAAGAAGCAATTTGCGTAAAAATATTACCGGTTTAGGTAGCCGTTTATATATTCTTGATGATGCAGGCAATTATGCAGGCAAATATTTTACCAGAAGAACCCCTGTACATAAATATTATGTACAGACCGGTATCGAAAATAAATTTAAAACCGGTGAAGTAGAGCATGATGTTGTTTTAGCAGCTGACAAATCCTGGTATAAGTCCTGGACCGGTGTTGTCGGTGGCTATGGGCAGACTAACTTCAAAGGCTTGGGTGGCACCTTAGCAGGTGGCGTTAATCCTAATGAGAGCGTAAACATTCCTAAATTCAGCAGCTTCCATGACACAACAAGAAACTTCTGGGGTGTTTCTCTGATGGATACTATGAAATTAGGCAAGGCTCAGATGATGTTAGGCGTGCATAAGCATGAGTCAAAAGCGGTTCACCATCCTGATCCGACTCAATCCGGTAATGTAAAAACTGTTAAGTCCAGCGATGTTTGTCCTGCTTTTGGCTTTATTTACCAGCCTACCGATGAAGTATCTATTTATGCCAGCCATTCCGAATTCTTTGATGCAGGCGAAAAAGTCAGCGGCAGCACCGTTTATAATGCAGGTGAAATCTTAGATCCGTCTAAGAGCAAAATGGACGAAATCGGCGTTAAATACAGCAATAAGAACTTCTTGGCTACATTGGCTCTGTTCAAAAACAGAGAGTCCTCTACCTTAAACATATACGACGATAAAAAGCCTGATTGGTATTGGGTTACCAACGACGGCGAAAACGAGTACAAGGGTATTGAGCTGTCTATCAACGGAGCCATTGCAGATAAATGGAATGCTTTTGGCGGTTTAATGTATCTTGATACAGAAAGAGTAAGAACCAATAAAGGTACCTATGATGGCTACAGAGTAGGCGGGATTCCGAGATTCAACGCTGTTGCCGGCTTACAATATAAACCGAATAATGATTTGTCACTTTTGGCAAGAGCCGTATATGTTGGTCCTACTCCTATTTTCCCGGCAAGCAATGCGATTGAATGGGAAGTTCCTTCTTATACTACTTTTGATGCAGGCGTTAATTACAAGACACAGATTAACAAAATGCCTGTTACATTGAGTGCAATGTGTTATAATCTGACCGGTAAAGATTATTGGATTGCTTATGGTTCCGGCTTGCATTTGTCCAGCCCCAGAACCTTCATGCTGTCCGCTCAATTTGATATTTAATTTATGATGTTTAAGAGGGCGGTTTTACTGCCCTCTTTTCTTTAACTTACATGTTTTGGTAGTGTTATGAAAAAAATATATTGTATTATTGCTCTTATATTACTCGTTCTTGCGAGCGGTTGTGGCAAGCAGGAAGATATTAAGGAATCTGCGATAAATAAAGATAATGATACAGTGATTCTTGCAGGCTATCGTCAGCTTGCTCCCGGTAATAAGGATGCCTATTATTGCAGCAGCTCATTAGGTGTTTGGGAGCCTTTGATTACTAAGGACAAGGATAATAAGCCTGCACCTTGTCTGGCGCAAAGCTGGGAGATGCAGGACAATGGTAAAATTTGGATTTTTCATCTGCGTAAAAATGTCCTGTTTCATAACGGAACAAAATTTAATGCGGATTCGGTGATTGCTAATTTTGACCGGATGAAAAAGGGTGTTAAGCGTTCAACCTTTTATGGCTTGAATATAGATGCATTTTATCCTTCGCTGTTGAAATATGAAAAATTAGATGACTATACTGTTAAACTGACCTTTAAAGAAGCGAATATTAATGAGCTGTATAAGATGACGGATTTCGGCAGTCCAATTTATGCTCCGGAATGCTTCGCTGAAGATGGTAATTTTAAAACCTTCGCAATAGGCACTGGACCATATAGAATAATAGAAAATAAACTGAACAGTCATGTTAAGATAGAGCGTTATGATAATTATTGGGGTGAAAAGGGCAAAATAAAAACATTTATTGTGCGCAAAATACCTAATACGGATACACGTTATGCTGCATTAAAATCCGGCGAAATTGACGGCGTAACCGATTTGAATGCAATACCGCCTTTTTTAGCGGAAGAACTGAAAAAGGATAGCAATTTTGTTGTTTATAAAAATAAATCGACGATGGTACGCTATTTGGCATTAAACGGTACTAAATTTCCTTTTAATGATGTCAGGATGAGGCAGGCTGTAAGTCTGGCAATTGATAGGCAGGATTTAGTTAATGCTCTATATATGGGCTATGCCATACCGACTGTTAACATTTTGAATTATTGCAGTCCGGGATATAAAGAGTTCCCAGTAAGGCATGACTTGCAAGAAGCGAAACGTCTTGCACATGAGGTGCTTGGAGATAAGCGTATTGAGGTTGTTTACGGAATTAACGGAGCGGAGCCTTTGCAAAAAGGCGAAGCAGAAATTATTGCTTATTGGCTGAAAGATATTGGTTTAGATGTTAAAATAAGAGTATTGGAATATGCAACCTTATTAAAAATGATACGGAAAGGAGAGTGTAATATAGTTCGTTTGCAAAAGGGTTTGGCTAACGGAGATCCGTATACTGCCTTGTATCCCTTTGTAATGCCTGACGGAGCGTTAAACAAGAACAATAGCGTTGCGTATGAAAATAATGAAATTGTTGAATTGATGAACGAGGTTAAGCATACTACGGACGAGCAGAAACGACGCGAGATATTCAATAGAATACAAGAAATTGCTGTTGAAGAGCAGCCGGTAGTTCCTTTGTTCAACGATATGGCAATTGCTGCGACCAGCAGTCGTATAAAAAATTACGGTGCCATCAATAAAATTGAACTTGTAACAGATGATGAGTAAAAATTGTAATGATATATTATGAAGAGAGGAAAACTCTATGAACCAATATTATCAGGATAACATGCTTTTTGGCATGAACCCTTCCAGCTATCTGCATCGCTACGCCGTCAACGGCAAGGTGTCGGGAAACCTTGCCTGCATCAGCGAAATCAAAAATGCCGCCGTTGTCTTATACAGTCCGCGCGGCTGCGGCTTTCATTACCGCTGTCATGTGCGCAGCGGCCAAAGCCCGGTTTATGAGCTGGAATGTGCGGATTTGCGCAACAATGATGTAATTTTCGGCGGTGAAAAAAAGCTGACGGCTTTACTGCAAAAGGTGGAGCGTGAGCAAAAGCCGGAGATTATTTTTCTGCTGCCTTCCGTGGTGTCGGATATTATTAATGATGATTTGGCTGGCTTGGTCTGCAGCCTGCAGCCGCAGTTTAAAGCGAAGCTTGTGCCGATTACGTCGCAGGTTTTTTCGCATATGGACAAGAGCAACGGCCGCAAGGTTTTGCGTGAAAAGGCTTGCCAAAAGCAGAAGCAAAAGTTTTCTTCCAGTGCGGTCTATCCCGGTTGCGGTTATGTAGAGGTGATGGATGCGCTGGTTGAGCAGGTGATGGAGCCTCAAAGCGTAGAGCCGTTGAGCGTAAATATTGAAGCCTTTGTCTGGGGCTATAATGGTGAGGATAAGCTGCAGGGCATGAGCGATATGCTGCAGAAAATGGGAATTACCGTTAATGCTTATCTGCCTGCCGCTGATTTGCAGACAATCAAAAGGGCTCCGCAAGCAGCGCTGAATATAGTACGTCGCAAGAAGTGGGCGTTGGCGATGGAGCAACGCTTTGGCACGCCGTTTCTGCATGTTGCCGATATGCAGGAGTGGCATGGCATTGAAGGAATCAGTGATTTATACAGGCAAATAGGAAAAATGCTTGGCTGCGAAGATGCTGTTGAACGCGTTTTGCAGGAAGAATATGAACGGGTTGCCGCCCGTTATCAGGAGCTGCGCGCTGATTTTGCCAAGCACAAATTTTGCCTGATTGCGCATGGTATCGCCTATTTGCCGGATGCTTTGCGTGTTTATCAGCAGGATTATGGTCTGCCGATTACGAAAATATGTATTATCATGAATCCCTCTTATCAGGCAGAAACCGGGTTGGATGATGCAATGATGCAGAGATTTAAGGACAGAATTGAGCTTGCCAAAGCAGAGTATGGCTGTGATGCGGAAATTTTACTGGAGCCTTCGGAAGAGGCTTTGCGTGAAGCTGCGCAGAGCTGTGATTTTGTTATCTGCAACGGTCATCCGCGCTATGCTTCTTTAAATGTTCCGGTGCTTTATAATTTGTTTGACCGCTCGGTGTGGAATTATCAGGGCTTTGTGGATATTATGGAAGAGGTTTGGCAGATGCTGCAGCAAGCGCAGCGAACAGGCAGCAGTCTTTTGCTGAGCAAGCTGGCCTACGACCCGGTATTTTATCCGATGCGTGAGGCTGATAAAGACAGTAAAGCAGCACGCGAACTGTATAGCAGAGTATGGAGGCAGAGAAAATAATGAAACCATTAAGTAGCTGTGCGTTGTTTGGTGCTGTGCGTGCTCTTGGCGGTATTAAGGATGCCTTAATCCTGCAGCATTCCGTTGTCGGCTGTCAGTGGGGCAGCCTGGCATTCAGATATGCAGGCAAGCCTTATGATGTACGTCAGGCCTCTGATGTTATCTATGATGAAGATGTTGTTAATGGCGGCGAGAAGGTCTTGCGCAAGGCTTTGCAGGAAGCAGAGCGTATTTTTACGCATTGCGGTGCGGTATTTGTAGTCAGCGGCTGCGTGCCGAATATGATTGGCGATGATGTAGACGGTATTTTGGCTACTACCGAAGGCTCGCAAAAATTGTTGCATGTAAAAGCGCCCGGATACGCAGGTAATATTGACAGCGGTGTCGAAGCAGCTTATTTAGCGTTGCTGCCCTTGCTCCGAGCCGCGGAGAAAAAAGAAGCTGCCACGATAAATATTTTTGGCATAATGAACGATGATCCTTATGCGGATAATGATTTGGAAGAGCTGAAAAAATTTTTAGGTTCCAAGGTTAAAATTAACTGCGCGCTGCAGGATTGCAGCTTGCGCGATATTGCAGCAATGCCGCAGGCAGAGCTGAATATCTGCTTTGGCTATGGTGAGCTGTTGGCACAAAAGATGCAGGAAAAATTTGGCGTGCCATATATCAAATGCGCTTATCCCTATGGTGTGGCAGGCATGCAGAAGTTTTTACGTCAATTAGGTGAAGCGTTGAAAATTGATTTTTCCGATGAGCTTGACGAACTGGAAGCTGCGGCTGAAAAGCTCGTTTATCGCTGTGCGGATTATCTGGTGAATTTATACCAGCTGCCGGTGGCTTTGGCTACGGACAAGGCACATTTAGCGGGCTTACAGAGCTTTTTTGCCGAAGAACTGGGCATGCGCGTTGTTATTGCAGAGGACACTGCGGAATTTAGCTTGGATAAAATGGCAGAGGCTACAGCAAAGCACAATCCTGTATTGTTTTGCGGTTCTTCATTCTTAAAGAAATTGGCGGATGAACAGCAGGTGCCGTTAGTGCGCTGTGCTTATCCTGCCTTTGACCGGTTGTGCTTTACCGATAATACGCTGATTGGAGTGCGTGGTGCTGCCTTGCTCATTGAGCAGATTGTTAACGGTGCCTTGCAGCAGCAATATAAAACAGATGGCCGATATGCCGGCTTGCGTGAAAGTATTTGTGAGGTAAATCATGAGTGAGCTTGAAACACATCCCTGTTTTACAGCTAAATGCAGCGATTACGCCCGTATTCATCTGCCTGTGGCACCTAAATGCAATATGCAGTGTAATTATTGTCTGCGCAAATACAGTTGTGTAAATGAAAGCCGTCCCGGCGTCGTGGCAAGGGTTATGGTACCGGAGGATGCAGTCGACTGGTATCTGCATATGAAGGCCAAGGTGCCGAAGCTGACGGTAGCAGGTATTGCCGGCCCCGGCGATGCACTGGCCAACTGGCCGGCGGTCAGCAGAACGCTGAGCATGATTCGTGAGATTGATAAGGATGTTTTCTTCTGCCTTTCGACTAATGGCCTTTATCTGCCGAAGTATGCCAAGGAAATTGCGGCTTTAGGTGTTGATTATGTTACGGTGACGGTGAATGCAATTACCAGCAATACAGGGGCGCATATTTACAGCTTTATTAATGATGAAGGCAAAAAATATGTCGGCGAAGAGGCTGCTGCATTGCTTTTAGAAAGGCAGATAGAAGGCTTGCAGCTGCTTGGCGAATACGGCGTGAAGGTGAAGATAAATACGGTGGCGATACCCGGCGTGAATATACAGGAAATCCCGGCAATTGCCAGACGTATGGCTTTGCTGGGAGCGAAGCTGCAGAATATTTTACCGATGCTGCCGGTGGAGGGAACCGGTTTTGCGCATCTTGCGGAGCCTGCGGCCGAAGAAATTGCTCAGCTGCGTCAGGTTTGCAGACAGTGGATGCCGCAGATGCAGCATTGCAACCGCTGTCGTGCAGATGCTGTGGGCGCGTTGGCTAATCCCTGCGTTTTAGAAGAAAGCTGAAATAGAAAATCCGTGTAAACAGAAGTCTGACTTTGGTTTGCACGGATTTTTGGCTTTAATATGATATTTAATTTGACGGCATATTCTGCACTTGCTACAATTAAATTTAGAATATCTCATCTGTTGAAGGAGAAGTAAATGGATTGTACTGCGATTATTTTGACAATCGGGATTATTTTTGCAGCGTCGTTTTTTTCTACTGTTTCCGGCTTTGGCTTCGCTTTGGTGGCTATGCCGGTACTTACGCTGGTGATGTCGGTAAAAGCGGCGGTTATTTTTGTGCTGCTGTTGAATTTGGTCCTGCGGGCGATTACTATGTACAGAGTGCGCGACGGCTTTGATAAAGAAACCGTTATTTTGACGACATTGGGAAGCGTTGTTGGCATGGTTCCCGGAAGCTGGGTGCTGAAGGTGTTGCCTGCGGCACGGTTGGAAGTGTTTTTGGGAGCAGTGCTTGTGGCTGCCACAGTTTTGCTTAGCCTGCAGTGTACGTTGCCGATAAGAAATAAAACATGCGGACGTTTGGGTGCAGGTATTTTGAGCGGTTTTTTCGGCGCATCTACCAGCGTCAGCGGACCACCGCTGGTTTTATATTTTCTTAACGAAAAACTGCCTAAGGATGTTATGCGGGCTAACATGATTTGGTTCTTTGGCTTAAGCGGCTTTTTAACAGTGTTGGTAAATTATTTTTACGGCAATGTTAGCGGCACCGTTGATTTGAGTTTGCTGCTGTATACTATACCGGTGATGCTATTGGCTATCTGGTTGGGAGAAAAATTTTTCTATCGCCTGAATCAGCATCTGTTCCGTAAGCTGGCGTTGGCGGTGGTGCTTATAGGCGCGTTGATGCTGCTGTGGAGCGGGTGGCAAAATTTATAAGTAGGCTATACTGTGTCTTATAAATCAGCAGTAAAATTTTGTCTTAATGCTTTGAAGATAGCATTATTACTGTAACCTAGTTTACAATAATAGTGCGATAAGATAAAAAATAAATAAAATTTAGCTTTTTCCTTGACGTTTGCGGAGCAGTAGGAGTAAAATAACCTCAATCGCTGATTGCGGCGATAAATTTTGAAGCATAAGGAAATGCTGAAGTTGTTGCAGGTGAAAATGATGGAATCTAAAATGATGAACACTGCAATTGAATATGGTTTTTATTACGCACCGGTATTTAACTATTATTTTAGCACCGGTTATTTTGCATGGGAAAAATCATATAGCAGTAATCATCGTATTGGAGACTATAAATAGTATTTGCGAGCGCAGTGCTTGCAATTAAGATTTGGCTTTTACAGCAGGCTCTTTTACGGGAGCCTGCTTTTTTTGTAGCATGGTAGCTTATAGCAGTATGGTAAATTAAATGACAAGGGTGTCAGAACGAAGGGGAGACAGTTTATGGTAATAGTATTCAAGCCGGGAGCGCCGGAGGAAAATAAAGCGAAGATGCGCAGCAATTTGGAAAGCAAGGGCTTCCAAATTAACGAAATCAATGGTGTCAACATGACCATCTTCGGTATCATCGGCGATACCAGCATACTTGATATCAATATGCTGCGTATTGATGATGCGGTAGACAAGGTAATGCGTGTGCAGGAACCGTTCAAGCGAGCCAACCGCATGTTCCATCCGCAGGATTCCGTGATCAATGTCGGCGGTGTTGAAATCGGTGGACGCAAGATTCAGGTTATCGCAGGTCCGTGCTCCGTAGAAACGCAGGAGCAGGTTACGGACATTGCCAAGTCCATCAAGCTTGGCGGCGCCTCAATGCTTCGCGGTGGCGCCTTCAAGCCCCGCACATCGCCGTATTCCTTCCAAGGCTTGAAGGAGGTTGGCCTGGAATATTTAAAAGGTGCCAAAAAGGAAACAGGCCTGCCGATTGTTACAGAAATCATGTCACCTTATATGATTGAGCGCTTTGTAGAGGATGTAGATTTGATTCAGGTTGGCGCCCGCAATATGCAGAACTTTGAACTGCTGAAGGAGCTGGGGAAAACCAATAAGCCGATTTTGTTAAAGCGCGGTCTGGCAGCAACGATTGAGGAATGGCTGATGGCAGCGGAATATATCATGAGCGAGGGCAACGAAAACGTTATCCTTTGCGAACGCGGTATACGCACTTTTGAAACATATACGCGCAATACACTTGATGTAAGCGCAATTCCCGCTGTGAAAAAGCTCAGCCATCTGCCGGTAGTAGTTGACCCGAGCCATGCAGCAGGCCTGTGGTGGATGGTAGAGCCTTTGGCCAAGGCTGCTGTAGCAGTCGGTGCCGACGGACTTTTGATAGAAGTCCACAATAATCCGGAAGCAGCGCTCTGTGACGGCGCGCAGTCCTTAAGACCTGAACGCTTTGCCAGACTGATGGGTGAGCTGAAAGGTATTGCCAGAATTGTCGGCAGAGATATGTAAGTCAAGGCATTATCCCTTAGCAATATCAAAAAGCGTAAGGGTTTGTAATAACTCCTGATCTGGGAGTAGTATTGTAGTATTGTAGATTAGATTAAAGGAGAGATTTTATCATGATTATTGTATTCAAACAAAATGCAACTGTTGAGGAAAAAACTAAGCTGAAAAACCAATTAGAAAGCAAGGGATTTCAGATTCATGCCAGTGATGGCGTAAATGCTTCACTGTTTGGTGTTGTTGGTGATACCAGCGCTTTAGATATCAACCTTTTGCGTGTTGTCGAGGGTGTAGAAAAGGTAATGCGTGTGCAGGAGCCTTTCAAACGTGCGAACCGCATGTTCCATCCCGAGGACAGCATTATTGATGTTGCAGGCAGAAAGTTTGGCGGCAAAAAGCTGCAGGTTATTGCAGGTCCCTGTTCCGTAGAAACTCAGGAGCAGGTTACGGAAATTGCCAAGGATGTTAAGGCTGCAGGCGCTACGCTGATGCGTGGCGGTGCCTTCAAACCCCGCACTTCTCCGTACTCCTTCCAGGGCTTAAAGGAAAAAGGCCTGGATTTCCTGAAAAATGCCAGGGCTGCCACCGGTCTGCCGATTGTTACGGAAATCATGTCACCTTACATGGTGGAACGCTTTGTCGAGGATGTTGACCTGATTCAGGTCGGTGCCCGCAATATGCAGAACTTCGATCTGCTGAAGGAATTGGGCAAAACCAATAAGCCTATTCTGTTGAAGCGCGGTCTGGCGGCAACGATTGAGGAATGGCTGATGGCAGCGGAATACATCATGAGCGAGGGCAACGAGAATGTTATCCTTTGCGAACGCGGTATCCGTACCTTTGAAACCTACACCCGCAATACGCTTGATGTAAGTGCTATTCCTGCAGTAAAAAGACTCAGTCATCTGCCGGTAGTAGTTGACCCGAGCCATGCAGCAGGCATGTGGTGGATGGTAGAGCCTTTGGCTAAGGCAGCAGTTGCAGTCGGCGCAGACGGCCTTTTGATTGAAGTACATAACGATCCGGAAGCAGCATGGTGTGATGGTGCCCAATCCTTGAAACCGGACCGTTTTGCTAAGCTGATGGGCGACCTCAGAGGCATTGCGAACATTGTCGGCAGAGAGTTATAATAGTAGTATGGCAGTTTAGGAGTGATTTTTTTGGAAGCTGATTTTGGTGGCGAAAATAGAAGTACAAGGTGGCAGGAGCTCAGCTTTGCTATCGTTGGCCTGGGGCTGATTGGCGGCTCCTATGCCAAAGCATTGCGTAAACTGGGCACCAAGCAGATTATCGGTATAGAGCGTGATGCAGCAACACTGCAGGAGGCAAAGCAGCAGGGCTTGGTTGATATTGGCATGACTGAGCCTGATAACCGACTTAAGGAGGCCAACGTAATTATCTGCGCTATTTATCCTGAAGCAATCGTGGGCTTTATAGCTGCAAACGTTGATTTCTTTAATGAAAGCGTTTTGCTGACTGATGTTGCAGGCATTAAAAACGATATGATCAGCAGAGGGCAGGCACTTTTAAAGGATGGCATGGAATTTATTTCCGGCCATCCGATGGCCGGACGTCAGGGCAGCGGTCTCGGCATGAGCGATGCGCATATTTTTCAGAATGCGAATTACATCATCGTGCCGGAAAAACATAACACACAGGCTGCTATCAGCTGGCTGGAGCAATTTGCTCTGGCTCTTGGCTGCAAGCATACGGTGCAGGTAACACCGGCGCAGCATGATGCCACGATTGCCTATACCAGTAATTTGCCGCATGTTACTGCGGTAGCGCTCATGGACAGCGCTTCCTTTGATGATAAGACCAAGTACTTCGTTGCCGGCAGCTTCCGAGATGGCACTCGTGTAGCAGATATCAATCCTGAATTATGGTGCAATCTGTTCCTGGCCAACAGGGAAAAGGTTGCGGATGAAATAGACAGATATATGGAGCAGCTGGCGCTGTGGCGCGACGCTCTGCGCAGTGATGACGGCGAAAAGCTGAAGGAGCTGATGCGCAAGGCGGGAGCACGGAGAAGGGAGCTTTTTTAATGAAGAAAATTCATGTTGCATTAGGCGCTCATGCCTATGATATTGAAATAGCCGCCGGACTGCTGCCGCAGGTCGGCTCTAAGGTTGCAGCTTTGCTGCCAAAGGCGCGCAAGGCTGCAATTATAAGCGATACAAATGTTGCACCGTTATATGCAGCAAAATTACAGGCTAGCCTCGAAGAGGCTGGCCTTGTTGTGCATAAGGTGGTAATTGAAGCCGGAGAGCAAAGCAAGAACATGCAGGTGCTCAGCGATGTATTGGAACAGCTTGCTGCAGCAGGGCTCACGCGCACTGACGTTGTGCTGACGCTTGGCGGCGGTGTTGTCGGTGATTTGGGCGGCTTTGCCGCTGCCAGCTTTATGCGTGGCATTGCCTTTGTGCAGATACCAACCTCACTGCTGGCGCAGATTGACAGCAGCGTGGGCGGTAAGGTTGCCGTAGATTTAAAGGCAGGTAAAAACCTTGCCGGTGCCTTTTATCAGCCGAAGGCTGTGTTTATTGATACAGATTTGCTGGCAACGCTTTCTACACGCTTTTTGCACGATGGTTTGGCAGAAGCGATTAAATACGGTTGCATTAAGGATGCGGCGCTTTTTGAAAAAATCGCCGGCTATGCTGATGATGCTGCGCTTTTGGCAGATATTGACAGTGTTGTTGCTACCTGTTGCGCTATCAAAGCACGCATTGTAGAGCAGGATGAATTTGATACAGGCCTGCGGATGCTGCTGAACTTCGGACACACTTTAGGACATGCGGTAGAGCAGCACTTCGGCTACAGTTGCTTTACGCACGGCGAGGGCGTGGCGATTGGCATGTATCAGCTGACTAAGCGCACCGAAGAGCTGGGAATGACAGCCAAAGGCAGCGCCGAGCGTATTAAGAGCGTACTTGAAAAGTATAATTTGCCGTTGACTGCGGGCGTAGAAAAAGCGCAGCTGCTTGATACAATGGCAAGAGATAAGAAAAAGAACGGCAACAGCATTACCCTCATTATTTTGCAGCAGATAGGCGAGGGCGTACTGCAGAAAGTTGATTGGCAGCAAGTGCCAAAGTATTTGGGGTGAGGCTAAATGGAAAAGGTAAAAATTTATCCTGCAAAATTAGCAGGAACGGTGCAGGTGCCATCATCTAAAAGCATGGGACACAGAGAAATCATTTGTGCAGGTCTGGCAGGCGGCACCAGCATTGTCGATAATATCAGTATGTCTAAGGATATTGAGGCAACGATGCGCGTTCTGCGTGCTATGAATGTGAGCGTGGACGAAATCCCCAGCATGATAGAGGGACGTAAGGCTTTGCAGATTACAGGCACAGGTCACCCGATTGCGGCGGCAGATAATGTTGACTGCGGTGAATCCGGTTCTACCTTGCGCTTTTTTATTCCCTTGGGAGCAAATCTTGGCTGTCCGCTGACCTTTATCGGTCACGGCAAGCTGGTATCGCGTCCTTTGCAGGCGTATTACGATATTTTGGATAAGCAGTTTGTGCAATATTTTAATGATAACGGCAATCTGCCCTTGACAGTCAACGGTCATCTGATGCCGGGTAAATTTGAACTGCCGGGCGATGTCAGCAGTCAGTTTGTCAGCGGTCTGCTTTTTGCTTTGCCGTTATTAAAGGGCGATTCCGAAATTATTATTACTTCACCGCTGGAATCTGCTTCTTATGTAGATATGACGCTGAACTGTTTGGCGAAGTATGGTGTTAAAGTAGAAAATGTAGATGGCGCACATCGTCATTATCTTGTGCCCGGCAAGCAGCATTTTAAAGCGCAGGACAGCAAGGTTGAGGGCGATTGGTCGCAGGCAGCCTTTTGGACTGTCGGCGGTGCTTTGGGCGCAGGCATTACGGCAAGCGGTGTTGACTTTGCTTCGCTGCAGGGTGATAAGGCTGTGGTAGAAATTATGCAGCGCATGGGTGCTGATATTGCCAAAACAGATGACAGCGTAACCGTAAACAGCAGTGCAACGCAGGCAACGGTAATAGATGCTTCTAACTGTCCCGATATTATTCCTGTGCTTACAGTGCTGGCAGCAGTCAGCGAGGGAACAACGAAGGTTATCAATGCAGGACGCCTGCGTATCAAGGAATGCGACAGGCTGGCGGCCATGACGAGTGAATTAAACAAAATGGGTGCGGCAATTACGGAAGAGGCCGAAGGTCTGACAATTACCGGCAAGCCTGAGGGCTTGCGCGGTGGTGTAGTGGTAGATGCCTGGAACGATCATCGTATTGCCATGAGCCTGGCAATTGCTGCGCAGTGCTGCGCCGAACCGATTATATTAACCGGCGCAGGCAGTGTAAGCAAGTCTTATCCTGACTTCTGGCAGGATTACCAAAGCGTAGGCGGAAAAATTGAGGTGCTGGCATGAGCGGAATTTTTGGCATGAATATAAAAATGGCGATATACGGCGAATCGCACGGAAAATCCATCGGCGTAGTGCTGGATGGACTGCCGCCGGGACTGGCGCTTGATGAAGCGGCGATTGCTGCGGAAATGGCGCGTCGTGCTCCCGGGCAGAATGCGCTGAGCACAGCACGCAAGGAGAGCGATACGGTAGAAATCCAAAGCGGCTTCTTCAATGGCTTTACGACAGGTACACCGCTGTGCGCGCGTATCGTCAACAGCGACCAGCATTCCAAGGATTACAGCATTCTTGCCGATAAGATGCGCCCCGGTCATGCGGATTACGCAGGCCATGTGCGTTATCAGGGCTTTAATGATTATCGTGGCGGCGGGCACTTTTCCGGTCGTCTAACGGCACCGCTCGTTTTTGCCGGTGCTGTGGCCAAGCAGGCGCTGGCGCAGTACGGTATTGTTGTCGGTTCGCATATTCTGCAGATTAACGATATCAAAGAAGAACGCTTCAATCCTATGGGTGTAAGTGATAAAGCATTAACAGCGCTGCATGCGAAAAAGTTTGCGGTTATGGATGATGCTGTCGGCGCAAAAATGCAGGAGCGCATTTTGCAGGCTAAGAGCGAGCTTAACAGTGTGGGCGGCGTAATTGAAGCCATTGCACTGCATTTGCCTGCTGGCATTGGCGCACCGTATTTTGATTCCGTGGAAAGCATGCTGAGCCATGCGCTGTTTTCCGTGCCTGCTGTTAAAGGTGTAGAATTTGGCGATGGATTTGGCTTTGCCGGGCTGACGGGTGCTGAAGCAAATGATGCTTTGCATTACGTTGATGGCAATGTGCAGGCGCTGACGAACCATAACGGCGGCGTTACCGGCGGTATTACCAATGGCATGCCGTTGGTAGTGCGCGTGGCCATTAAGCCGACACCGTCGATTGCGCGCGAGCAGCAGACAGTGAGCCTTAAGGAGCAGGCTGATACAACGCTGGCAATTGTCGGCAGGCATGATCCATGTATTGTGCAGCGCGCTGTGCCTGTTATCGAAGCAGTGGTAGCGTGGACGCTGTGGGATTTACTTTTAGAAGCGAAGAAATGGGAGAAATAAGATGCAGGAGCTTGATTTAGAAAAAATCCGCCAAGAAATAGACAAGGTTGACCAGCAGCTGGCAGACGTACTGGAAAGCCGTCTGCAGCTTGTTATGCAGGTGGCTGCCTATAAAAAATCCAAAGGACTGCCTGTGAAGGATAAAAACCGTGAGGCTAAGGTTATCGAAAAAGTAGCAGGCTTTTTGGAGAACAAGGAATATTCCGTGGCTGTGAAAAATATTATGCGCGGTATTATCGATCAGGCCTGCCTGTTGGAAGAAACTGCGCTGTCGGAAGCAAACGACAAAACCTATGAGGTTGCTTGCTTCGGTCCTGCAGGCTCCTTTACGCATCAGGCGTTAGAGGAATATTTTCATGGACGCCGCTACAATCGTCATCACTTCCAGACCTTTGAAGAGGTAATTTCCAGTATCAGCGATGGTACTATGGATTACGCAGTTCTGCCTATTGAAAATTCTTCGACAGGCGGTATTACCGAGGTATATGATTTGCTGCGTCAGTATGACTGCAGTATTGTGGGTGAGCAGTGCGTAAAGATTGAGCAAAATCTTTTAGGCTGTGAGGGCGCTTCATTGAGTACGATTAAAACAGTGTATTCGCATCCGCAGGGCTTGAAGCAGTGCGCTGATTTCTTTCATGACTATCCGGATATAGAGCAGGTTCCTTATTTCAGTACATCCAAGAGTGCGGAGGAGGTTGCCGAAAAGCAGGATGTAACCTTAGGCGCTATTGCCGGTAAGCAGGCAGCAGAGCTGTATAATTTAAAGATTATTGCGCCTGCAATTAACAGCAACAGCAATAATTATACCCGCTTTGTTATTATCGCCAAAAAACCGGAAATCGTAGCGAACGCAAATAAGATTACGCTGATTGTTGCCGTGAAGCACGAAACAGGCTCGCTGTATAAGATGCTCGCCAGCTTCTACCATATGGGCCTGAATATGCTGAATCTGGAATCGCGTCCGATTGTCGGCAAAACGTGGGAATACTTTTTCTACATTGATGTCACCGGTAATTTGGCAGATCCGCTGGTTATTGATGTGATGGAAGAAATAAAATCGAAGAGCACCTATTGCAAGGTTCTTGGCAACTATCGTGCTTACGAACGAAAGGAATAAACAGATGAAGCATTACGGACTTTTAGGCGGTAAGCTGGGACACAGCCTTTCACCGCAGATTCACGAGCTGTTTTTTAAGTATACAGGCATTGAGGGCGATTATACGCTGCTGGAAACAACGCAGGAGGACTTGCCCAAGCGCATGGAGGAGCTGCGTGCCAATTATGCGGGCAGCAATGTTACCATTCCGCATAAATTGCATGTTATGCCGTTGTTGGACAGTATTACGCGTGAGGCTAAGGCTATCGGCGCTGTAAATACGATTAAATTTGATGAAAACGGTGCCGAAGGCTACAATACCGATTACTTCGGCTTTGGCAGAATGCTGGAATACAATAATATTGATGTGCGCGCTAAGCGTGTTGCGGTGCTGGGCACCGGCGGCGCTGCACGTGCAGTTGTCAAATATATGGTTGATAAGCGTGTCGGCAAGCTGTATCTTGTTACGCGAGATGTTGCCCATGTTGATAAGGATTTCCTTAAGATTGCGCCCAAGTGCAAGTTTATTGATTATGACGGCTTAGCAGCTTTGACAGGCGATGTGATTGTCAATTGCACGCCTGTGGGCATGTATCCCAAAGTTAACGCTGCACCGGTTACGCCGGAGGAAATCAGCAATTTTGATGCTGCCGTTGATTTGATTTATAATCCTAAGCAGACATTGTTCTTGAAGCAGGCTGCCGAGGCAAAGATGCAGACTGTCAATGGTTTGTTCATGCTTGTGGCGCAGGCTGTGGCTGCTCAGGAAATCTGGCAGGGCGAAAAATATGACAGCGAGCTTATCGTCAAAATTATGCAGGATTTGGAGCAGAATATATGAAAAATATTGTGCTGATTGGTATGCCGGGCTGTGGTAAAAGCACCTTTGGCAAGCGCATGGCAAAACGCTTACAGCTGCCGTTTTATGATGCTGATACTGTCCTCGAAGAGCGTGAGCAGCGCACGATAAAGGCTTTCTTTGCGGAAAGCGAGGATGCGTTCCGCGCAGCGGAAACGCGCACGCTTGCGTATCTGGCGGAATGTGACGGAGCTGTTATCGCAACAGGCGGAGGTGCCGTAAAGCGTGCGGAAAACATGGAGCTGCTGAAGCGCGGCGGTGTTGTAGTTTTTATCGACCGCAAACCGGAAAATATCATCGGATGTATTGCCGGTGATGCGCGTCCGTTGCTTGCTGCCGATAAGCAAAAGCTTTATACTTTATATAACGAGCGTATTGCGCTGTACCGCCGATATGCGGATTATACTATTGATAATAACGGCGATTTCGGCAGAGTTCTGCATGAGCTGCTGAATATTGCCGCTAAGCTGGAGGGATAAAGATGCGTAAAATTTTAGTTTTGAATGGTCCTAACATTAATATGCTGGGCATCCGTGAAAAAAATATCTATGGCCGTGATGATTATGACAGCCTGTGTGCTTACATTCGCTCGGCAGCTGACCGCCTTGGCGTAGAGGTGGAGCTGCTGCAGAGCAATTATGAGGGCGATATAGTTACCGCTATTCAGAATGCTTACGGTCATTTTGACGGCATTGTTATCAATCCGGCGGCGTTTACGCATTACAGCGTAGCAATTCTGGACGCACTTAAGGCAGTAAATATTCCTGCGATTGAGGTGCATATCAGTAACATCCATCAGCGCGAGGAGTTCCGCCATCATTCTGTAACGGTGGCAGGCTGTGTCGGCCAGATTTGCGGCCTGGGCTTCGCCGGTTATGCGTTGGCAATGGAAGCTCTGAGTGTGTATGAAGCAAAATAATATATAATAATTTTGGTAAACAGTCTTCGTAGCTTTGCTTTCGAAGGCTGTTTTGTTATAATGATAATAGAGCAATATTTGCTGACATAAGCAGTTTTGGCTGTTAAATTTTCATAATAGTAAGACAACGTTAAAATCATTCTTGGAGGTGACATTATGAGTAAACGTGTAGTAATCGTCGGTGGGGTGGCCGCCGGTATGAAAACGGCGGCGCGCTTGCGCAGGCTGGATGCCGAAGCAGAGATTATCGTGCTGGAACGCGGACCGCAACTTAGCTATGGCGCCTGTGGCTTCCCGTATTTTATCAGCGGTGAGGTTAAGAGCATGGACAGCTTTGACCATACACCGCAGGGAGCCTTGCGCGACAGTAATTATTTTGCGGCCGTGAAGGGCATTGACGCCCGCTGCGGCTGTAATGTGCAAAAAATAGACAGAGTGCAAAAATGCGTGCATTATATGGAAAATGGAGAGTTGAAACAGCTGTCTTATGACGTGCTGGTGTTGGCAACTGGCAGTACGCCAGTGAAGCTTCCATTGCCTAATGCTGATGCCGCAGGCATTCACAGCTTCTGGTTCCCGTGGGATGTTGAAGCGGTAGATAAGGAAATTGCCGAAGGCGGCGTTAAGGATGTAGTTATCATCGGCGCAGGCTTTATCGGTCTGGAGCTGGCGGAAGCTTTTGTGCGCCGCGGTTTGCATACAAGCGTTCTGGAACAGCAGGACAGACTGCTGCCGCAGCTGCTTGATGAGGACATGGCAGCACTGTTGCTGCGTGATACGAAAAATCCGCTGCTCGATATTTATCTGGAGGAAAGAGCAGGTGCCTTTACCATAGAAAACGGTAAAGTTAGCGGAGTGCAGACAGATAAACGCGTAATCCCGGCACAGCTGGTTATCGTTGCCGTCGGCGTGCGTCCGAACGTGGAGCTGGCGCGCGAGGCCGGCCTTGTTATAGGTCCGAGCGGCTGTATTGCGGTTAACGAATACCTGCAGACAAGCGATGATGCAATTTATGCCGGAGGTGACTGTGCGGAAAATACTCATCGTGTCAGCGGAGCCAAGGTGTTTGTGCCTATGGGTTCTACCGCCAACAAGCATGGCCGCGTGATTGCGGATAATATCTGCGGAGCGCGGAAGCAATATCCCGGTGTCCTGGGGACTGCCGCCTGTCGCTTCTTTGCGCAGGAAGCCGGGGCAACCGGTTTGAACGAGCGGACTGCACGGCAGGCCGGTATTGATTTTGCAAGCGTAGTTGTACCAGGCTCTGACCGTTTGGGTTATATGCCGGGAGTAGGACGTATTGTGCTGAAGCTGTTGGCGGAAAAGAGCAGCGGACGCGTATTGGGTGCGCAGGCTGTTGGGGCGAGCGTAGCGAAGCGTATTGATACATTGGCGGCGGCAATTTCTTTAGGTGCAACGCTGGAGGATTTGTCCGGACTTGATCTGGCTTATGCTCCGCCGTTTAATACGCCGATTGAGAATATCGCAACGGCAGCCAATGTCCTGCAAAATAAACTTGACGGACAGCTGCGCAGCATTAATCCTGTAGACTTTGAAAAGAATCGTACGCAGGAGAATTATTTATTCGTTGATGTACGCACGCCGGCAGAGGTAGCAGCTAAGCGTATTGCCGACATTCCGTCGAGAGTAAATCTGCCGCTTGATACCTTGCGTACAGCGGATATCAGCAAGATGGATAAAGAGCAGAAAATAGTTACAGCCTGCCAGATTGATTTGCGTGGCTACGAAGCGGAGGTTATCCTGCGCGCCCGCGGCTTCCGTGATGTTTACAGCCTGGAGGGAGGCATGAGCGGTTGGCCTTATGCGACGGAAAGCGATAACGACAGGAAGTGAGCGTTTTAATATTGTTATGCAAGGAGGAGAAAAGCATGAGTGAATTTAGCGAAAAAATGGGCATGGCAGCAGGCAACAATTTTAAGAGCGGTTATAACTGCTGCGAAGCGATTGTGCAAACCTTTCGCAAGGAGGCAGGCGTGAATATTGATGATAACGCTTTCCGTCTGTGCTCCGGCTTTGGCGGCGGCATTGGCCATGCGCGTGATTTGTGCGGAGCGATGGCAGGCTGTGTGATGGTCATTAGTACGTTGGCCGGTCGCAATCAGCCGAGCGAGAAGCCGTTGGCAGAAATTTATCCCTTAACGTTGGAATTCCATGAGCGCTTTGCCAAGGAATTTGGCTCCTGCGCCTGCGGTGATTTGATGCCTTACGAGTTTAATACACGTGAGCATTTGAAAAATTGCCTGAAGCTGGTGAATAAGGTGGCGCAGTTGTTGGCTGGGTATCTGGAAGAAAAGGAACTGCTGAAGTAATATTGATAAGCTAAAAGGGACTGTAGCGTAAGTAAAACTTACTTGCGGTGACAGTCCCTTGGTTATTTTTCTATGTGTGAGAATATGTAAATAAGATAAAAGCAATAATAAAAAATTGCGGGGCGCTTGTTAACGGCAAAAATAATTGGCTATCAAAACAAATTAATTGAAGTTTTTGCCGTCAACATGCTATACTATTCTTAGATACAACTTAACGGAGGTGAGATTATGAAGTATCTTTCAGTAGCTGAAACAGCGGAAAAGTGGCAGATATCCGAGCGCAGTGTGCGTAATTATTGCGCACAGGGACGTGTGCAGGGAGCAGAGCTGCATGGCAGAGTATGGAGTATTCCGGAAACGGCAGTCAAACCGGAGCGTGTTAATAAGATTAAGCAGAGCGAGCGTAGCTTGTTAAATGTTCTGCAGGAAGAAAAAGCAAGCAGATATGCAGGCGGTATCTATCATAAAACGCAAATTGAGTTGACCTATAACTCTAATCATATGGAAGGCAGCAGACTGACACATGAGCAGACGCGTTATATTTTTGAAACGAATACGATTGGTGTGGAAAATGAAGTTTTGAACGTGGATGATGTTATTGAAACTGCTAATCACTTTCGCTGTATTGATTTGCTTATAGATAAGGCAAAGACTGCTTTATCCGAAAAGCTGATTAAGGAATTACACTTTATTTTGAAAACTGGCACGAGTGATGCGCGTAAGGATTTGTTTGCTGTCGGTGATTATAAAAAGCTTCCGAACGAGGTTGGCGGCAGAGATACAGCTTTGCCGGAAGAGGTTAGCGAGCAGATGCGAGCACTTTTGGCAAAATATAATGCGAAAAAGAGTAAGACGGTTAAAGATATTTTGGATTTTCATGTGTGTTTTGAAAGGATTCATCCGTTTCAGGATGGCAACGGACGCGTTGGCAGGCTGATTATGTTTAAAGAGTGCCTGAAATATAATATTGTTCCGTTTATTATAGAGGATAATCTGAAATTGTTTTACTATCGCGGTTTGCAGGAGTGGGGCAAAGAAAACGGTTATCTGACGGATACCTGCCTTGCTGCACAGGATAGATATAAGGAATATCTCGATTATTTTAGGATTGAGTATTAAAGCATCTTATATAGAGAAAATAATGATAAGAATTATGTTAAAGCGAGGCGATGAGTGTGCTAATGAATACGGCTGAGTATCTTTCCATTATTGAAAATATTAAGAGTGAAATTACTGCGGCACAATATCGTGCGGCAATTCATGTGAATGCAGATATGCTGCTTCTCTATTATGATATTGGTTGCGTAATCAATGAACATAAATCATGGGGAAACAAGTTTATTGATAACCTTGCAGCAGATATTCGGATTGCTTTTCCAGAAAGCAAAGGATATTCTGTTCGTAATTTGAAGTATATGGCAAAATTCGCAGAGATTTATCCAGACCGAGAATTTGTGCAACAGGTTGTTGCACAAATTCCATGGGGTCACAATATAGTTCTTCTGGATAAGGTCGCTGATATGGATGAACGTAAATGGTATATCAAAAAGTCAGCGGAAAACGGCTGGTCTCGAAATGTTCTTGTCCATCAGATTGAAAGCAACTTGTATCAGAGACAGGTGCTGGCAGATAAAGTTACAAATTTTGATCACCGCTTACCGTCTCCGCAAAGTGAACTTGCAGCGCAGACAATGAAAGATCCATATGTATTTGATTTTATTCCTTTCCGGGAGGATATGCTCGAACGGGATATTGAGCAGGCACTTGTTAGGGATGTCACAAAGCTCCTTCTGGAGCTTGGAACAGGGTTTGCTTTTTTGGGAAACCAGTATCACCTGAACGTAGGCGGCGATGATTTTTACATTGATTTGTTGTTCTATAACCTGAATCTTCGCTGTTATGTGGTTATCGAATTGAAAACCGGTGATTTCAAGCCGGAATATGCTGGTCAGCTAAACTTTTATCTGTCAGCCGTGGACGGCATTTTAAAAAAAGAGCAGGATAATCCGTCTATTGGTTTGCTTCTGTGCAAAAGCAAAAACAATGTGGTTGCAGAATATTCACTCAAGGATATTTCAAAGCCGATTGGTGTAAGCGAATACAAAATAACCAGTAGCCTGCCGGATGATCTGGAAAAGCAACTGCCATCTGTTGAAGATATTCAGAAACGGATTAAATAAGGCTCTAATTAATTCTTAAGTTTTAGAAAGGACACACCAATGCATAAAATTCTCTTTATCTGCCATGGCAACATCTGCCGTTCGCCTATGGCAGAGTTTTTATTGAAGGACATTGTAAAAAAGCGCGGCATTGCTGCTGATTTTGAAATTGCTTCGGCAGCGACGAGCAGGGAAGAAATCGGTAATCCTGTGCATCACGGCACGCGCAATAAGCTGGCGCAGTACGGCATCAGCGTCGCAGGCAAGCATGCAGTACAGGTAACGAAGCGCGACTATGAATATTACGATTTGCTGCTGGCTATGGACAGCAATAATATCCGTAATTTGCGTCGTGTAATTGGTGAAGATACGCAGGGTAAGGTGCATCTTTTGCTCGATTATACCGAGCGTAAGGGTGCAAGCATTGCCGATCCGTGGTATACGGGTGACTTTGAAGTGACCTATGACGATATCATGGAAGGTCTGGATGGCTTACTGAAGTATCTGAAATATTAAAACAAACAAATTTCCGCGCAAACCGTTAATAAGTTAACACAATTTGCCATAAAAATAAATAGAATTAATCGAAAACGGTATTTTGCTTGTTTGTTTTAGATTGTGGTGCTACAATAAGTGTTACGGTAAAATAATATAGTTTCCAATGAAGAGAGGTTTTTAAACATGAAATTCGCAACACGTATGGAGCGTATGCAAGCTTCTGAAATCCGCGAGCTGTTAAAATTAACTGCTCAGCCTGATATTATTTCCTTTGCCGGCGGTCTGCCTGCACCGGAGCTGTTCCCTGTAGAAGAAATTGCCAAGGTTTCTCATGACCTGGTACTGAAGGAAGGTCGTCAACTGCTGCAATATGCAACTACCGAAGGCCGTCCGTCCCTGCGTGCAAAAATTGCTAAACGCATGGCTGATAAATATCACACCAACGTTGATCCTGATGACATTCTGATTACCACTGGTTCTCAACAATGCCTGGACTTCGCAGGCAAGCTGTTCCTGGTCCATAACGATACCCAAGCAGAAGCATCGAAAAAAAAGGAGGCAGATGACCATGCCGCTGAAAGTCATGACGATCTTCGGGACCCGCCCGGAGGCAGTGAAAATGGCCCCGCTGGTGAAGGAACTGGAGAGCAGAGCGGAGATTGAGAGCATCTGCTGCATCACGGCCCAGCACCGGCAGATGCTGGACGATGTCCTTTCGCTGTTTGCCATCACGCCCCATTACGACCTGGATATCATGGAAGCCGGACAGAGCCTGTACACCATCACCAGCAAATGCCTGCTGGGGCTGGAGACCGTGTTTACCCGGGAAAAGCCGGACCTGGTCCTGGTCCACGGCGACACCTCCACCACCTTTGCCGGGGCGCTGGCGGCCTTTTATCAAAAAATTGACGTGGGCCATGTAGAGGCTGGTTTGCGGACCGGAGACCGCTACTCGCCCTTCCCGGAGGAGATCAACCGCACCTTGGTAGGGGACCTGGCCCGACTGCATTTCTGCCCTACGCCGGCCAACCGGGAAAACCTGGCCCGGGAGGGGATCCAGACGGGGATCTATCTGACGGGAAACACCGTCATCGACGCGCTGAAAACCACCGTGCGCCCGACCTATTCCTTCCGCACGGCGCTGCTCAATACCCTGGAGTATGAGAAGCGGCAGGTGATCCTGGTCACCTGCCACCGCCGGGAAAATTATGGGCAGCCCATGGTCCATATCATGCGGGCCCTGCGCCGGGTGGCAGAGGACTTTCCACAGGCGGAGCTGGTCTATCCGGTCCACCTGTCCCCGGTGGTCCAGGAGGTGGCCCGCGCCCACCTGTCCGGCCTGGACAACGTCCATCTGATCGACCCGCTGACCCCCGATGAGATGCACAATCTCATGGCCCGGGTGTCCTTTGTCATGACAGACTCCGGCGGCTTACAGGAGGAGGCTCCTGCCTTGGGCAAGCCGGTGCTGGTCCTGCGCCGGGAAACTGAACGCCCGGAGGCGGTGGCCGCCGGAACGGTACGGCTGGCCGGCACAGAGGAAGAGGAGGTCTATGCCCAGACGGCCCGTCTGCTCACCGATCCGGTATCCTATGAGGCCATGGCCAAAGCGGTCAATCCCTATGGGGATGGGTTTGCCTGCCGGCGGATCGTGGATGCGATCCTGTGGGAGAAGGGTCTGCGGTCACAGCCGCCGGAGGAGTTCCATGTCTGAAGAAGAGCGTCCCGAGAAACGGGAAGGGGACCCCATGCGGGAAAAAAACCGCACCTTTCTGGTCATTGCCATTGCAGCGACGATCCTGGCGGCTGTTTTCTTCAGCATTGTCCTGCCGGCGCTGACCGGCCGTGCGCCCGAGGTGCTCCTGCCCGACGTGAACCAGCAGGGGACCCAGAGCAGCGAGACCTTCCTGCCGGTCACGGTGACCCCGGAGACCGTGCAGAACGTCATCGCCAGCCTGTCCCGGCCGGACAGTTATCGCCGCACGCTGACGGTGCGTCTCTACTGGGAGGGGGGAGAGTCCGCCGACCAGGTGGAGATCTGGGCAGACGGCGACTATGTCCGCACCGCAGTGACTACAGCGGGGCAGACCCAATACCGCCTGGTGGGCGACGGCAAGCTGCGCCTGTGGTACACCGGAGACCAGACCTGGCAGGAGACCGAGGCCCGGGACGACAGCGCCGACCTGGCCCAGCGCATCCCCACCTATGAGGATGTGCTGGACCTGTCTGCCGAGCAGATCACGGCGGCAGGGTATGAGGAAAAGAACGGTGCCTATTGCATCTATGCAGCGGTTGTGACGGAGGAAGGCGGGCAGACCCGCTATTGGATCGACACCAAGAGCGGCCTGCTGTGCGGCGCGGAGACCTATGAAGGCAAGCGCAAGGTGTATGAAATGGTCCAGGGCCAGTTTGCCGCGCCCCTGGAGGCGGGGACGGTCTTTTCTCTGCCGGACGGTACCGTCCTGCATGAGAGCTCAGGCATCGCCGTCTCGCAGTAACAGCAGGGCCAGCCCCAGCAGCAGGACCAGGTCAAAGGAATCGCCTTCCCGCCAGAGCAGGAAGAGGATGAGCAGC
>OFMH01000563.1_pt1 | contig 25864 bp, 24 predicted proteins | sample 1541761 | NCBI WGS metagenome assembly OFMH01 (sample SAMN04209249, study PRJEB22552) | human gut metagenome | biome: gut; material: feces | host: Homo sapiens | place: USA: Oklahoma
TTCAAAAACAAGGAAAGAAAAGACATCTAGTAAGAATAATAGGAAGATTAGATGTACCAGAGAAACAAGAACTAGGAGTATATAGAGGATCTGTTCTCCTAAATGTAACAATTAAATAATAAATACATAATAGTTCCCTTATTTTTAATTAAATAAGGGAATTATTTTAATTTGTTTATACTTTTCTTTTATGATATAATAAAAGAAAAATAAATTAAAGAGTAGATAAAAATACTAAGCAAGAGGAGAAAACAGAGATACTCTATTGCTGCTTAGATAACTATTTTTATTAAAAATTAATTTATTTATATAGAGGGAAAGCCAGAAACTAGGAAACGGAGAGCCTAAGATTAAGATAGCATTTTTGTGCTACTTAGTTTTAGACTCTTTTTTTATTTTAATTTTAAAAAACTAACGGACAAATTGTCCGTTAATAGAAGGAGGGAAAAATGAAGGATATTATGTTAAAAATAGAATTATTATTTTTAAATCTTATTATATTAGGAGCATTTGCAGCTATAAGCTATTTTTTTCTTTTTTTGTTACATAAATTGTTAGATTGCATGTTTTAAAAGAAAGAGAGGAGTTAATATATGGAAAACTTTAAAAGTAAAGAAATTAAAATATATGATGTAATTATTGAAGTAGAAGTAGATTATACTCAAAGTGATGAATACAGAGAGAAAGTAAAAAAATTAACTTATGAATATCAAAATTGCTTCCTAGAAGATAAAAAAAGAGAAAATTTTAATAAATTATTAGAATACAGTAATGCAATGAATAAAAAAGAGAAAGTAGAATTAACTCTTTATACTGAAGCCTACGATCATAATGTAACATTAAATGGGAAGATAACTAATAAAGAAACTGCTGAAATTACAAGAGAATTTATGAGAAGTGATTTAATGGAACAAGTAACAGTAACAAAAGAAGAAGTTATTTTAAAAGTAGATGGAGTAGGAGTATTTAAAGGGGAAAATAAAAGCAATATAAAAGAGGGAACATACAATTTAAAGGTTACTGATAGTAAAATTGAAGAAAAAGATAGTAAAGTTACAGGAATAGCTATTATAGGAGATACCAGAAGGGAAATTGTAGAGAGTTTAATAAGAAATATAGATGAAAAAGAAAAATTATTTTCTGATGAATTATATAAAAGTCTTTTAAAGCGTCCAGAAAACCCTATAAACGATTCTTACTATAAAGGGGTAAATAGGTTAAGGTTATGCTATACAATGGCTAAAAAAGGATATAAGGACTCCAGATGGGTAAGTTTTAAACAAGCACAAGAAAATAAATGGAAAATTAAAAAAGGGGAAAAAGGAACTCTTTGTGAAAAGTGGGAATTTACTAAGAAAGTAAGAGAAAAAGATAAAAATGGAAAAATAGTAGAATATGAAGAAAAACTTCCTAAACCATATTCTAGCTACTTTATGCTATTTAATGCAGAACAAATAGAAGGTATACCACCACAAGAAGAAAAAGAAAAGAAATCTTTAGATGAGGTAATTAATCAGTTGAAAGCAAACTCTATTTGCAATATAACTAAAGTAAATAGACAAGAAGCTGAATATAATGATAAATTTGATAATTTATTTATGCCAGATGATATTTTCTTCTTAAATAAGGAATCTTATGCAGAAACACTAATCCATGAAATGTGTCACGCTACAGGCTCTTTAAATAGGTCAGGAAGACATCAAAGTATCAACAATTTATTACAAGAAGAGTTAATAGTAGAAATAGCTACAGTATTTCTTAAAAGTGATTTAGGAGTAGATTTTAAAGGAGATCATATTAATCATTTCTCATATTATGATGGATTTAAAAAAATATTAGAAACAGATCACCATGACTTTTTTAGAATGTGTGCTGAAGCAGAAAAAGTAGCAGATATGGTTTATAAAAGTTATGAAGGAATAAATGAAAAAAAAAAGGAAATAGAAGCAATTAAACCACCTTTTGAGAATTTCAATGTTGTATTCTTTTCTTCAGAATATAATTTTAATTTAGAACCTAAAACTAAATTAACAGGAATAGAAGCATATGAGTTCCTGGAAAAAATATTAGATCTGGATAATAAATCTAAAGATAAATATAAAACTACTATATCTGTAGGTTATGGAGAAGACTTGCATAAATTTAATCTAACTTTAGGAAATTGTGAGTTTAGTATGAGTAATACTGTATCTGAAGCTTTAGAATATAGGCTTAATTTCTATAGGGATAAAATGCAAGAGTATATTGATAAAACTGGTAAAACAGAATTTTTGGACAAGTTTAATAAGCAATTAAAAATAGATGGAAATATAGTAAAAAATATAAAAGCAGAAGAAAAAGAATATGTATTCTATAAAAGAAAAATAAATAAAATAAAGCTTGAAAATAAGCCGAAGGCAGAAAAAAAACCTCTTAGAAGGAGAAATAGTAGGTCAAGAAGTCGTTAATTATTTAAAGTCAGCAATATTATATTGTTGACTTTTTTTATTTTAAGTGTTAGTATGTTAGTATATACTAACATACTAATTGAAGGAGGAATTAAATATGTCAACTTTAACATTTAAAATAGATGAGGAACTTAAAAAGGAGTTTAAAAAGATCTGCTTGGAGAAAGATGTTACTTTAACAGATGTCTTAACAGAGTTTATCCAAGAATATATTGAAGAGAATAAATAAAAAAAGTCCTCACAGTTGTGGATTACTGCAAGAACTTTTTTTAATTTAATATTCTTTGAGCTTAGTTAATTATTATCTATAGACTAATTGTATCATAAAAAGCAAATAAATTCAATTAAAGACTAAGATTAAAAATTTTAAGGTTTAAATATAAGTCCGATAATAAATAACATAAAAAATTAAAAACAATAAGGCTCATATAATCGAAATAGTCTATCAATTTTAGGCTTAAAATGAAAGAGTTTTTATATAAAATATTTAATAAAAATTATTAACTAACATAAAAAAGTTATGATTAAAAGTTATATTTTAGAAAATAATATTCTCTTTATAAAAAAAATTTATTACTAAAAGTATCTAATCTATACCAAAGCTCATATATCTTTAAGCATTTTTGTGGTTAAAAAATCAAATTTAATTTTTTATAGTTAAAAAAAAAGCTCCAACTATCATTAATAAAAGTTTAAATTTAACAAAAAAATTAATTATTAAAAGTTATATTTTTTATATACTATTCTTTAATTCTAATTAAGATAAAAATAGAATTATAGAAAATATTGTGATTAAAAGTTATATTTTGGTTATTAGAAGTTATATTATTGTGACTAAAAGTAAGATTTAAGTTATCAAAAGTTATATTTCCATTATTAAAAGTATCTAATTTCTATTAGAAACCTTTGATATTACAGGGATAAAATGGTCGGAAAACTAGAAACCTGAAACCCCAAAACTTGAAACTACAAAAAAGAATGTAGTTATTCTTTTTTATCTATATTTAAATAAGTTATATCTAAAAAATTTTCTATATATAGTAAAAAATAAATATTCTATAAAAAAAGAGTTATCAAAAGTTATATTTTTACTATATTATTCTCAAATAGTAAATAAAATAATGAAATTTATAAAAAATATATCATTATTAAAAGTTATATTTTAGTTATTAGAAGTTATATTATTCTTATTAAAAGTAAGATTTAAGTGATTAAAAGTTATATTTCCGTTATTAAAAGTATCTAATCTTTATTAAAAATCCTTGAAATTAAAGGGCTAGAATAGGCGGAAAACCATAAACCTGAAACCTCAAAACTTTAGACTACAAGAATATAGTTGTTCTTTTAAATTAAACTTTTAAAAAAGAATTTGTATATTCAAATTATTATTTATTTTCTAAAAATATAATTAAAAAAATTAATTATTAAAAGTTATATTCTATTTAAAGAGGAGCTAAAATGAATATTGATGATTTTACTAAAAAAAAGAAATCTGAAGAAACTTCTTCATCTTTAACTATATTAAAAGAGGCTAATTTAAAAGAAGAACAAAGTACTATATTAAATCAACATAGTGCTTTAGCCACATTCAAATTAGAAAAAGGCAAATATTATAAAGTACCTGTAGAAAAAGCAATATTTGCCTTAAAAAGAGAAACTCAAAAACAACTAAAAGCAGTTTATAGGGAAGCTTATATAAACATAATAAATAGAATAACTACTCAACCTTTGGAAGATTTTTTAGAAAATCTATATAATAAAAATTTTTCTATAGATGTAGATAAAATAAATAAAAAAGAATTAGAAAAAGTAGCTTTTGAAATTACTCAAACAATAGCTGAAGATATAAAAGAAAGATCTTTTATAGAGTCTGAACAAAGAGAATTATTTGATAATACTATGAAAGAGAAAAGTATTACTAAGTTTTTACCAGGGAATAACTTATTGGAACTAAAAGATAAAGAAAAACTAAGCTTAACTCAAGTAGAAGCACAAAAAATAATCCAGGATATAAAAGAACATTGTAAACTTATAGCTTTGAGAAAAAATATGAACTTTAAGACTATTAACTTAACTATTTTAGCTAATTCAATTGGAGCAAATAGTACAGAGTTAAAAAAAGGAATAAAAGAAGCAGTTAAAACTTATTTGAGCTTTAACTATATTGATAGAAAAAATTTAAAAATAGAGGTAATTACTAATATTTTAGCTTCTGTTAGAATTACCCAAAAAGCAAAGAGTACTGAACTAACTTATCAGATTCCAAGAGAAATATTAGAATTATTAATACTACCTGAAGTTTATGCTCCACTAGATGAACTACATGTAGATAAAATTCAAGGAATATATACATATAGAATGTATTCCCTTCTTAGCGATCATCTTAAAAGGGGAGAAATAGAAGTAACTAAAGAAGAGATATTTACTTTTTTTGATCTTCCTAAAAGTTATGAAATTAAAACAAATTTTACTAAAAAATTTCTTACACCTGCATTAGATGAAGTAAAAGAAATTTCTGGAATTGAAACAAAATATGAGTTTATTCCAAATTATTCCTGGAAAACAATAAAATTCTATCCTAAAAAAGTTAAAGTTATATCAAATGCTACTACTCCAGCAGTAGTAGAGGAAGAACAAGACATATATGATAATCCTAATGTTTTAAAATATATAGAAAAATCTAAAAGAAATATCTATATCCAAAAAGCTTGGAAGAAAACAGTGGATAATAGATTAAATAAGATTTTAAACACTAATGGAGAGGAAGTTACTATTAAAGTTTTAAAGGCAATGTATGAGCTAAAGAGTCCAATTGAAACAACTTTAGTACAATATATTGCTGGTATATTAAAAAACTTTAAAGAAGATACTAAAAAAACAAAAACAAAATCAAACTCTACAAAAGAAAAAAAAGAGAAAAAAGAAAAGAAAAAACAAACTTCTGATAATGCAAATTTAAATTTATTCAATTTAGAAGATAAAATTATTTCACTTGAAACAAAAGATGAGTTAAAAATTGAATTTGAAAATTTAGATAATAAACAAAAATTAGAGGTAGAAAAAGAAGCTGTTAATTTATGTGCAGAAGCAGAAGGAATTTCACCTGAATTTCTTTTTACAATGAAGAGAAACTCTCCAAGCATATATTTTAATACTATTAGAAAATATATAGAAAAAACTATGAAAAAATAAGGTGATACTTTCTACTTGTATCACCTAAAAACTTGTTTTAAAGGTAAATTACGAGTTTATAATAATAATTTTTTCGCTATAAAAGGAGATAAAAATAAAATGGATTTACATAAACAAACAAATATTAATATACAAGAAAAATCAAATCTAATTTGGGCAATAGCAGATAAAATAAGGGAATACTATAAACCACATGAATATGGAAAAGTAATTCTTCCTATGACAGTTATAAAAAGATTTAATGATATATTAGCTCCCACAAAAGATAAAGTATTAGAAGTTTATGAGAAAGTAAAAGGATTTGAAGTAAAAGATCCATTCTTAGAAACAGCTTCAGGATATAAATTTTATAATTCAAGTAAATATGATTTTCAAAAGTTATTAAATGATAGTGAAAATATAGAAGCTAATTTTAGAGAGTATTTAAATAGCTTTTCTGAAAATGTACAAGATATCTTGGCTAATTTTGATTTTGATAGGGAAATATCTAAACTTGCTAATAGTGATATGCTTTATTTGATAATAGAAGAATTTAATAAACCTTCATCATATTTAGGAGCAGATAAAATTACAGCAGTTGACATGGGATATATTTTTGAAGATTTAGTAAGAAGATTTTCAGAAAGTTATGATGAACAGGCAGGGGCACACTTTACTTCCAGAGATATAATATATCTTATGACAGATATATTAATTGCTGAAGATAGAGAACTTCTTATTAAAGGTTCAATAGGAAAAACAGTATATGATATGACAATGGGAACTTCTCAAATGCTTACTTGTATGAGTGAAAGATTAAAAGAATTAGATAAAGACGCAGATATAAAAGTATTTGGACAAGAATTAAATCCTGAAACTTATGCTATTGCTAAAGCAGATATGCTTATTCGTGGTGGAGATAGTAACAATATGAAACAAGGAAATACTTTATCAGATGATAAATTTAAAGATTTCCAATTTGACTATATAATTTCAAATCCACCATTTGGAATTGAGTGGAAAGTTGAGAAAAAAGCTGTTGAAGATGAAGCTAAAAAAGGTGATTTAGGTAGATTTGGTGTAGGATTACCAAAGATTTCTGATGGACAAATGCTTTTTGATTTAAATGGAATATCAAAATTAAAAGATACAGGAAGAATGGCTATAATTCATAATGGTTCATCATTATTTACAGGGGCAGCAGGTTCTGGAGAATCAGAAATAAGAAGATATATGTTAGAAAATGACTGGTTAGAAGCTATTATTCAACTTCCTAATGATAGTTTTTATAACACTGGAATTACAACATATATATGGATAATTTCAAAGAATAAGCCTGAAGCAAGACAAGGGAAAGTACAACTTATTAATGCTTCTGCTATGTGTGAAGCAAGAAGAAAAAATATAGGTAATAAAAGAGTAGATATTACAGAAAAATATAGAGAGATAGTTGTACAGGCTTATGGAGAATTTAAAAATAAAACTTATGAGATAGATGGTAAGACTTGTGAATCAAAGATATTTGATAATGTAGATTTTGGATTTAATAGAATACAGATAGAATCTCCTCTTTATGATGAAAATGGAAATGTTGTAATGAAAGGTAAAAAAATAGCTCCAGACACTTCAAAAAGAGATTATGAAAATGTACCACTTGTTGAAGATATAGACAGTTACTTTGAAAGAGAGGTTAAACCTTATAATCCTGAAGCATGGATAGATAAGACAAAAACAAAAGTAGGATATGAAATTCCGTTTACAAGATATTTTTATAAATATGAAGCTCCTGAAAGTTCTGATGTGATAGCAGAAAGAATATCAATTCACGAAAAAGATATTATGGAAGCTCTAAACAGATTATTTTCTAAGGAGGAAAATTAATATGGCTAGAGAAATGAAAGACAGTGGAGTTGAATGGATAGGGCAAATACCTAAAGAATGGGGAATTGGAAAAGTAAAAAAATGTTTTGTAAGAAAAAATGAAAAAGCAAAGCAAGAAAATCCAATTGTTTTATCTTTAGCAAGGACTGGAGTTAAAATTAGAGATATTTCAACAGGAGAAGGTCAAATTGCAGAAAGCTATTTTAATTATAATCCTGTTGAAATAGGAGATTTATTACTTAATCCAATGGATTTATATAGTGGAGCAAATTGTAGTATTTCAAAGGTTAAAGGAGTAATTAGTCCAGCATATATTAACTTAAAAGCTATAAATGGAAATAATTCTATATTTTATGATTATTATTTTAAGACACAATATTGGGGTATGGTTTTATTTGCTCACGGAAAAGGAGTTTCATTTGACAATAGATGGACTTTAAATATAGAAACTTTATTTAATTATTTTTTACCTATTCCTTCAAAAGAAGAACAAGAAAAAATAGCAAGTTATCTTGATAAAAAAGTTGTTGATATAGATTTAATTATAGAAAAAACAAAAACTACTATTGAAGATTATAAAAAATATAAGCAATCTATAATAACAGAAGCAGTAACAAAAGGTTTAAATCCTGATGTTGAAATGAAAGATAGTGGAATTGAATGGATAGGAAAAATACCTAAATATTGGGAAGTAACAAAAGTAAAACATTATGTAAAAATAGAAAATGGAAAAGACCCTAAAACAGAAGGTGATATTCCTGTATATGGTAGTGGTGCTGAAAGTTTTAAAACTTGTGGAGAATATAAAATTGGACCAACAGTATTATTGGGAAGAAAAGGAGCTACTTTACATATTCCACATTATATTGAGGGAAAATATTGGAATGTTGATACTGCATTTAATATTATTCCAAATAATAAAATTTTTTTACGATATTTTTACTTTTTAGCTTGTTGTTTTGACTATAAATATTATATTTCACAAACCACATTACCAGGAATGACTCAAACTAATTATGGAAATATTTATATCCCATTTCCAGAAAAAGAAGAACAACAACAAATAGCAGATTATCTTGATAAAAAAGTTGCTGAAATTGATAATCTTATTGCTAAAAAAGAGAGCTTAATTAATGAGATGGAAGAATATAAAAAATCTCTTATATATGAATGTGTTACAGGAAAAAAAGAGATAGTTTAAAATTAAAAAATATAAAAAAAGAAATAATATAACTGGGGGAGGTTATTTCTATGATTGATACAAGAGAAAAGCGTTTTGAACAAGATATAGAAACATATATGATTAATGAAAATGGATATATTAAGGGAAATCAAAAAACTTATGATAGAAAAAGAGCTATAGATTTAACTAAACTTATAACTTTTATAAAGACTACTCAACCCAAAGAATGGAATAAATATGAAAAGATTTATGGAGAGGAAGTTCAAGATAAATTATATAAAAGATTCCAAGACTCTGTAACTAATAATGGATTAATTTACACTTTACGTCATGGAATAACTGACAGAAGTGTTAAATTTAAATTTGTAGCTTTTAAAGCTGAAACTAACTTAAATCGAAAGGTTATTGAGGATTATAACTCTAATATTTTAGAATGTATAAGACAATTTAAATATTCAGCGGATAATGAAAATTCAATTGATATAGTTATTTCAATAAATGGGATTCCTATAATAGCTATTGAATTAAAAGATCCACTTACAGGGCAGAACATAGATAATGCTAAGAAGCAATTTATGGAGGATAGAGATCCTAGAGAGTTATGTTTTAACTTTAATACAAGATTTTTAGTATATTTTGCAGTAGATACATTTGAAGCAGCTATGACAACTACTTTAAATGGAAAGAAAACATTCTTTTTACCATTTAATCAAGGAAGTAACGGAGCAGGAAATGTTGGAGGAGCAGGAAATCCTACAATAGAAGATGACTATACAACAGAATATTTATGGAAAAAAATCTTAAAAAAAGATGTAGTTTTAGAACTTTTACAAAGATATATTCATGTATCAAAAGAAACTAAAATAGATCTTGTTAATGATAAAAAAATCATAAAAGAAAAGTTAATATTCCCTCGTTATCACCAATTAGATGTTGTAACTAAGCTTATAGCTGATGTGAAAGAAAAAGGATCAGGACATAATTATCTTATTCAACATTCAGCAGGATCAGGAAAATCTAACTCAATAGCGTGGTTAGCTTATGGTCTTGCTAATCTCCATAATAAAGAGAATGAAAAAATATTTAATTCAATCATAGTAGTAACAGATAGAACTATTCTTGATAATCAATTACAAGAAACTATTGATTCTTTCGATCATACAAAAGGAGTAGTTGCAAGAATAGATGGCACTTCAAAAGATTTAAAAGAAGCTATTAATAATGGGAAAAAAATTATTATAACTACTCTACAAAAATTTCCATTTATCTATCAAGAAGTAGAAAATAATAGTAATAAAAAATTTGCAGTTATAGTTGATGAAGCTCATTCTTCACAAACTGGAAATAGTGCAAGAAAATTAAAAGAAGCTTTAACTGATACAGAGGAAGCATTGAGAGAATTTGCTGAATTTGAAGGGGAAGAGGAAGAAAAATTAAAAGATGATGAAGATATCATATTACAACAAATGTTATCTCAAGGTAAACAAAAGAATCTTTCATTTTTTGCTTTTACAGCAACTCCAAAAGCAAAAACACTTGAAATATTTGGTAAATTAAATTCTGATGGAAGTTATAGTCCTTTTCATGTTTATTCTATGAAACAAGCTATTCAAGAAGGATTTATACTAGATGTTTTAAAAAATTATACAACTTATAAGACTTGCTATAGAATAGTTAAAGCTGTGGCTGATAATCCAGAATTTCCAAGTACAAAAGCTTTAAAAACTATTCAAAAATTTGAAACTTTACATTCATATAGTTTAGCCCAAAAGACAGCTATAATAATAGAAATATATAGAGAAGTTACTAAAAATAAAATTGGTGGAAGAGCAAAAGCAATGGTTGTAACTTCTTCAAGACTTCATGCCGTAAGATATTATGATGAGTTTAAAAAATATATAAAAGATAAAGGATATAATGATTTAGAAATACTTATAGCATTTTCAGGAGCAATAAAAGATAATGGGAAAGAATATACTGAAGAGAGCATGAATAAAAGAAAAAATGGATCTACCATTAAAGAAAAACAATTACCTGATGAATTTCATAAAGATGAATATTCAATGCTTATAGTAGCTGAAAAATATCAAACAGGTTTTGATGAGCCTTTATTACATACAATGTTTGTTGATAAAAAATTACAAGGAGTAAAAGCTGTTCAGACTTTATCAAGATTAAATAGAATTTATCCTGGAAAAACAGATACATATATCCTTGACTTTGTCAATAGTGCTGAAGATATTAAAAAAGCTTTCCAACCTTATTATGAATGTACTTCTCTTGATGAGGGAATAGATCCTAATAAAATCTATGATATTAAAAAAAATATAGAGGACTATAATCTTTATGGAGAAAAAGAGATAGAAAAATTTTTAAAAATACTATATAAAAATAAAAAGCAGACAGAAACAGACTTAGGAAGACTTACAAGTATATTTAAGCCTATAACAGAAAAATTTTTAGAATTAGATGAGAATCAAAGATATGAATATAAAGGTTTAATAAAAACTTTTAATGAGTGGTATTCATATATTTGTCAAATAACTAAAATGTTTGATAAAGAACTCCAAAAAGAATTTAATTTTACTCGTTATTTAGAAAAATTATTACCACAAGTTAAAGATGATAAGGAAGTTGATTTAACGAATAAATTAAGATTAGAATTTTTTAAATTAGAAAAAGTTTTTGATGGAAGCATAACTTTAACTCCAACTGAAGATGATAGTACTTTAAAATCTCCTAAAGAGATAAGATCATCAGGAAAAAAAGAAGATGAAAAAGAAACTTTAGATAAAATAATTGAGAAGATAAATAATAGATTTAAAGGAAAATTTGAAGATGGTGATAAAGTAATAGTTGAAACTATTCTAAATAAATGTAAAAAAGAAGAGAAAGTAAAAACATTTGCTAAAGACAATAAAGAAACTTTCTTTACTCAAGTCTTATTTCCAGAAATTTTTGAGGAGATAGCTAAAAAATGTTGGGAACAGTCAATGGAGTCTTTTACTAAATTATTCAAAGAAAAGGAATTTTATAATAGTGTAAGAGAAGAAATAGCAAAAGCTATATATAATGAGTTAAATCAATAAAAAAGTTATAGGCGGACAATTTGTCCGCCACTTAGTCTAGGAGGAAAGTATGAGAATTGAAAGAATAGAACTACTTAGTGATTATAGATGTTTTAAAAAAGGAACTGTTTTTAATTTTTTTGATACTCCTATCATATGTATTGTTGGAAAAAATTCAACAGGTAAAACTATATTTTTAGAAATGTTATCTACGATCATAACTGAAATCAATTTATATTATTCTAAAAACCAATTTAATAATAACTATAATTTAAATAATTCAAATTTTACTCTTTTTAATCAATCTAATTTTGATTTTAAGATAGAATTTGATAATGAAGGAATAAATTATGAAATAACAAGGGAAAAAGAACAAATTAGAGGAAGTACTTTACCATTTGGCAAAGACGCTGGAGTAGGAATAAGTATGATTCCAGGAATGGATATTCATTTAAATTTCTTAACTAATTTAAATAAATACTCTCAAAATTTTATTCCAAAAAATAGCTTTATTTTTAATAAAGCTTTATCTTATGTTAATTTAAAATATGATAGTAGTAGACGTTATTATCTTAAAGAAAACATAAAATTATTAGAAGAAGAACTCTCTGAAGGAGAAAAATCTATAATTGATATATTTTCGTTATTTCCAGAAAAATATTATGGAAATGAAGAGGAAACTTTATATCTATTAGATGAACCAGATAAATATTTAAATAATGACTTAAAAAGAAAGTATATTTCATTATTACAAGAAGCTATAAATGAAAAAGATCAAATTATTTTTACAACACATAGTACAGAACTCATAAGTGACTTAGAAGAAATACAAGTATATAAGTGTGAGAACTATGAAATTGAAAATATCAATTTTAATCCTTTTGGAGAAGACAGTTCTACATTAACAGAAAAATTATTTGACGATAAGTTTGGAATATCTGATATTGCCCAAAAAACCTATAATGAATTTAGAATGAAAATAAAAGCAACAAATGATGTAGAACAATTAAAAAATCTAAAGAAAGAAATAAACTATAAATTTCCTGACACAATATATAGTAATGATTTAATTAAACTTATAAATAATAAAATAAAAGAGTGATAAAAATGTGGTATTATTTTAATAAATCTAAATTTTATGAAACAGAATTTAATACTACTTCTAATCTTTTGAAAAATTATTTTAAAAGTATAGATATTGTATTACATAGTGCTGCTAAATCTGAAGAAACAGATTATGAAAAAAATTTAAAAATCTTAGAAGATTATTTTGAAAACAGTCCTAAATGCTCTAAGAAAATAAGATCTTTTGATGAGTATTTAGGTAAGATTTCGCTTGAAGAAAGACAAAAGTTTAAAAATATTATAAAGACTAACTTAGAAATTAAAAATTATTTAAAGGATTATGATTCCTTTATTTCTTATAAAAACTTAAAAGATTATGGATTTAGTACTGAATTTACTAATATTTTAAGAGAAATGGATAATGCTTTTTGGGAATATCTTAGTTCTAAAGATAATGGGAGTGTAAAAAAGCAATATTACGAGATGTTGTATAATTCTTTAAATGGAAAAATTTATTGTCCATTTTGTGGTATTAATAAATTAAAAAATACAAATACTTCAGTTAAATTATCTCCATTAGAACATTTTATCCCAAAAGCTAAATATCCTTTTGTAGCTTGGAATACAGATAATATATTTTTATCTTGTGAGGATTGTAATTCTAAAAAAGGTGAAAAAATTCTTAACAAAAAAAATATAAAATTTTTTCCAATAGGATTTGATATAAATCCTCAATTAAAATTAGATTCTTATGATTTAATAGTAGAAGAAGATTCATCAATGGATAGTTATAATTGTTCAATTGAATTTATATTAGGAAATATTTCACCAGATGATTTTAGTGAATATCTCTCAACTTGGAATCATTTATTTAGTATAGAAGATAGGGTAAAAGAAAGTTTAATTTCTTATGTAAAGAAGAAAGAAAGAGAATTTAAAAGAAAAAAAAGAAAAAATAAAAATTTTGATTTTTTAACAGATATAGAAGCTGAATTAGAAGAAGCTGAAAAAGAAGGTAATATAATAAAAATAGCATATCTTACATATAAAGAAGATGAACTTAAAAATAACTAACGGACAAATTGTCCGCCACTTAGCCCAAAAAGAATTTATTTATTTTTTGTTTAAAATATTATCTTGTTCTTATTATATCAGATGTTTTAAACAATATTTTTAAATGCTGTTTTATTTATTGGTCTGATACTTTACTTTATTTTTTGCCAAGAATAGAGGAGTGACAATAAAATTTTTTTGTTAATATTGACTATTCTAAGTTTTAAAGTATACTTCTATTAGAACATAAATTATGAGTTACATAGGAGGAGGAAGATAAAATGAAAAACTTTAAACTTTTGTCAGGAATTTTAGTTTTGTTAGCTTTAACTGGTTGTACCTCTACAAAAACTTATGAGAATCAAGAAAAAATTAATCAATTAACTCAAAATGGAATGGTTTTCTATTGGCATGGTGGAGATCTTAAAAAAGCTGAAAAAGAATTTTTTAAAGGTATTACTTTAAAAGGTAAATATGATGTTGTAGAAAACTCATTTAAAGAAGCTAGTCAGCTTGATCCAAATAGATTAGATTTAAGATTTGGAATTGCTAGTTCTCAAATTTTACAAAATAAAACAGAGGAAGCTTTAGCAACTTATAAAGATATTTTAAAAATATATCCTTCTTGCTTTGAAGCTAGTATGTTATTAGCTGGATATAATAAAGCTTTAGGAAATGAAGATGAATTTAATTCTATCATAACAAATTCAATGAAAATACACCCTGAAAAAACTGCTAACTTTATAGAAAGATTCAATAGAACAGAAGATACTTTAAACATAAAATTTGAAACTAAAGCATATAAAGTAACTGATCCTAATACAGCAATTATTACTTTAGGGTATGCTCTAGGAAAAGGTGGAGTAATGGAAAAACCTCTAATTGGAAGATTAGAGCAAACATTAGCAATAGCTAAACTAAATCCTGAACTTCCTATAATTGTAACTGGTGGAGTTCCTCAAGGTGGAGTTACAGAAGGTTTTGTTATGAAAAATTGGCTTGTTAAAAAAGGAATAGCTCCTGAAAGAATATATATCGAAGATCAAGCTAAGGATACTGTTGGAAATGCTTTATATTCTACAAAAATTTTAAAAACTTTAAATGCTGAAAATGTTGTTCTAATAAGTAGTGCTACACACATGAGAAGAGCAACTGCTGTTCTTAAAGAAATGTCTGAAACTGAAGGATTAAAACTTAATAAAATTAATAACTTAGTATATTTTGATTATAATTCTTTAGAAGAAGCATATAACATTCCTCAAAAAGAAAAACTTGTTATCTATAGAGATATGATGAGAGCTTCAGGAATGTGGGCTTATCCAGGAATACAAATGTAAGTATTTTATATAATGAGTTGTTGTAAATAAAAAGAGAGTTTTTAATTAGACTCTCTTTTTTTATATATTTCTTCCATTGAAGTAGTTTCAAAAGTTATATAAATTGTAGGAAGTGACGGTAATTCTTTACATTGCATTATTTCTCTCAAAGTTAATTTTCTTCCAAATTTTTTTTCTTGCTCTTCTAGTGCTTTCAGAATCATTTCTTTTGTATAAATTTTTTTGGCTTTTCTAGGAGTATATCCCCATTCTCTTCTAAGCTCACTTAAAGGCTTTTTAAATGCTATAAAGAACACTGATTCAGTAAATCCAAGGTATTTTCTTACCTCATGCTTACTAGCTCCTGATTTAGTTTTGCCAATTTTTTCAGAAAGCTCAATATATTTATTTTTAAGTTCTTCTTTTGAAAAATTATAGTTTTTATGTGGCACGAAAGTTGACTCTAAGTTTCTATCTATAATTTTTAAAATTTCTTTCCAAGTTTTGACACCAAAAACATTGTAAAAACAATTGTATGATGGATAACCTGGCTTGTTCAGATCTATCATTGATTTGATAGAACCATTGTCTATACCATCTTGTAAAAGCTTTGTTAATTCCTCTTTGGTATAACTTTTTTGATGACTCTCATATCCAATACTCTTTAAAAAAGCTCTGTAACTACCAAATCGGTCTTGTATAGTATCACAAGAAGGTAATTCTTTAGGAATATTTCTTGAACTAGGAACTCCATTTTCTTTTATATATTTAATATACATTTCTTTTATTTCATCATCACTAAGGTTTTTATGGTGATTGACTTTTAGTCCAGCTTTTATAAGAATATCATTATATCCATGAAATAAATTGAACCCTGATATACTTCCATATTCAGCTGTATATTCCTTTCTTGTTGGAGTTTTTCCTAATTTTATAGCAAGATTTTGGACTCTTTTTATAATTTCAGTTTCAGATAACATTTTTTACCCCTTAAAGTTGTGTTTCATCAAGGTAAAGAAATAGAATTTCTTTTATATCTTCATCAGTTAATTCTTCTTTATCTATTTTCATATAAGCTTGATACCAAGTATCAATTTGCTTAACTGTTAAAACTATTCCAGATTTTACTTGATTATCTCTAGGAGATATAAAAGTAACTAATTCAACAGTAGATCCAGCTTTATTAAATATTCCATATTTTAATCCATTTTCTTCTTTAATGTGATTAAACTTGATTTTTAATCTGTTTTCTAAATAAGATGTAATATCATCTTCCTCTAAGTGCATTACTGGGATTATATACCCTTTCCAATTTAAATCCATTATTTTCCTCCTAACATTGACGGACAATTTGTCCGCTATAAATAAATATAATTACTAACTCATTAATCCTGATATTAAAGATTGAACCAATTGCTTATCTCCAAATAAAATGTCTATGAAAAAATTTTCACTATTTATATTTAGGTCCAGACACATATTTAAGATGTAATATATTACATCATTTTTTTCTTTCTGATTTTCTTGTAATATATGTGCTGAATAAAAATGTATTTTATCTTTTTTATTAAGCTTTATAAATTTAGTTTTAGCATTAACTCCAAATTGATATGCTTCTTCCATAAGTTTAGTTTTCATAATTTCCCCCTGATTAAAATCTTTAGTTATAAGAATATCCCCATTGCTAAATTGTACAGTAGTAACTTTTTTATCATCTTCTGTTACTCCTAGTTTTTCAATCCAACTATTAGGAATTGAAATTCTGGGAGAAATAGCTCCATTTCCAGACTTTGAAAACTGAATTGATTTATCTTTTTTTTCCATTAGTTAGCTCCTTTTATTATTTTTTCTAATTCTTCTATACTTCTTACTTCACCTAAATTTCTATCATAATAGCAAGTAATATCACTTCCATTTTTTCCAGTATATGTTAATAATTTATAATTGTTCATTAAATGTATTATAGCTCTATCATAGATCCAATCTTCGTAGTCTTCTACATTGTATTCTTTATCTTCATCAGTTTCAGAATGTTGAACTATAATTTGATCTACAAGTTCTCTAACTTTAGAAGTCATTTTTCTAAAGTTAATTATTTTTTTTGCTTTGTATAAGCTATTATCAATATAACTATTTTTTATTTCTATATCTAAAATGTTTATAACTTCTTCTAAAACTTTCTCTTTACTAAACATGTAACACCTCATCTTCTGATTTTTCGCACCGATTTTATATTTTTATTATATCATTTCGCACCGAAAAATACAAGAAAATATGTACTTTTTTAAATTTTTATTGTACAATAGGTTAATATCCTATTTTAATCAATAAAGGAGGAATTATGGAAAAGAAAATGTCTACTCGATCTCTTTGGAGAGAATATTATATTAAAAGAGATGAACTTTATGATTATATTAAAGAAAATACTATTTGTTTAAGGTCTGATGAAGAGAATAGAGAAGAAACAGACTTTGGTAGAACTAGAAGAGTAAATAAGGTTCGTGGAATATATTATACTAAAGATCAAGAAATATTAAGTAGTATTTCTAAAAAAAGTAAAGAATTGGAAAATTTTTTTAATGAAATTACTATGGGAAAAAGAAAATCCATGGATATTCCTATGATATTTAATGATGTAGAAAATATTAATATTACTATAAATGAAGCTTATGAATCAATAAAAATAGATAAAAATAATGCTGAAAAATACTTTGATATTGTTAAAGATAGTGTTTTAAGACTTGATTGGGGAGAAAATTATTCAGAAAATATGAAAAAATATAAGTTAGAGAATTTTCTTCAATTTGCTGCAATAAAAAATAAAGATCTTTTAAAACTTGCAAATGCTAAAGTGTTACAAGTTAGAAAAAAATCTGGGAATAAATATATGGTTAAAATTAGGAAGAAATGTGAACATCAATCAATAAGAGAAAGATATGGATTTATTGTAGTTGATACTATTCCATCAATCTATGACTCACCTAAACAGGCTAAAAGAAGTCATTCACTAGAGCTTATAGGAGAAGAATTTGAATGTCCAATACCATCTTCTTATACATTTTATATCAAGAAGTAATATAGCAGTACTAAAAAGAACTACTTTTATTTTATTAATTATAATAGGTTAATATCCTATTATACTCACGAAATAAATGGACAACTTGTCCGTTAGAAATAAAATAATTTTAAAATTATGATATAATAGAAGCATAGAAAAAAAGAGGAGCTATTGTGCTAAAAACTTATGATAAGAAAGATAAATATAATTAATTAAGTTAGAAATGGAGGTGCTTATGTATAAAATAATGTCAAATAATCTAACAGATTATGAAGCTATAAATCAAATTGAAGAGATTAATAAGATATTTGATGATAATAACATAGTAATTATGCCAGATTATCATGCTGGTAAAGGCTGTGTAGTTGGAACGACTATGCTTATAACTGATAAGGTTTGTCCTAATCATGTAGGTGTAGATATTGGCTGTGGAATAGCAGCTTATAAAATAGATAAGAGATACTTTAAATTTAATACTGAAAAACTAAAAGAGCTAGATGATATTATAAGAAAAAATATTCCAAGTGGAATGTCAATTAATACAAGAAAATCAAAATTTGTTACAAAAGGATATGAAATAAATTTAAGGGCAAAAGTAGATAAACAATCTATGGATAGAGCTTATTTAAGTTTAGGAACTCTTGGAGGAGGGAATCATTTTATAGAAGTTGGAGAGAATGAAGATTGGTATATTTTATTTGTTCACTCTGGAAGTAGAAATTTAGGAGTTCAAGTAGCAAATTATCATCAAAATATAGCTATAGAAACTTGCAATAAAGAGAGAGTAGAATATATTTATAATATAACTAAAAATGCTCCACCAGATGAAAGAGAAAACCTTATAGAAAAATATAAAAAGGAAAATCCACATATTCCTAATCCAAGCTGTTACTTAAAGGATAATTATTTAGAAGATTATCTATTTGATATGGAAGTAATGGAAAAATTTGCTTGTTTAAATAGGGAAATTATAATAAAAACTATTTTAGAAAAGCTTGATATTCCTTATTTAAAAGGGAACTATATAGAAAGTACACATAACTATATAGAAAATTATAAAGGACTTCATATTTTACGTAAAGGGGCAACTTCAGCTAAAAAAGATGAAAGAGTTATAATTCCATTAAATATGAGAGATGGAATTATTATAGGAATAGGAAAAGGAAATACTGAATGGAACTATTCAGCACCACATGGAGCTGGAAGAATATTAAGTAGAAAACAGGCAAAAGAAAAATTATCCTTAGAAGAGTTTCAGGAAACGATGAAAGGGATTTTTACTACCTGTGTATCCAATAACACCTTAGATGAATCTCCTATGGCATATAAACCTGCTGAAGAAATTTTAGCAGTTATTGGAGATACAATTGATATAGAAGAAATAGTAAAACCTATTTATAATTTTAAAGCAAATTAGGGAGTTAAATAATAATTAAAAAAAGGAGTTAATACTCCTTTTTTTATAGAATTTGAGATGTTTTATTTTTTTATTTTTACAAGGTACAAAAATACCATACTTTTTAACGGAAATCAATCAATAGTTTTACTACATTTAAAGTTTACAAGGTACAAAAACCTATGTCTTTAGGCTGCTCATTTGTAACTGATTTTACTACACTAAAAATTTACAAGGTACAAAAACCTCAAATTCTATAAGAAAATAATATCATAAATTATTGAAAAAATCAAATTCTACAATTACATGTTTTTTCTAGTTCTAAGATTCTTTTATTTAATTTCTTCCCAATTAATCTTTTATATTTTTCATCTAAATCTATAAATAAAGCAAATCCATAAAATGGTTTAAGTCCAGAGAAAGTTTTTAATGATCCAGTTCCCCTTTTAGCTTTAATTATAATGTTATGTTGATAAATATCAGGATCTATTACTTCATTATCAAAACTAAAATCTTCTATCCCTATTAAAAGTGTTATTTTATCTCCAACTATGCTAGAGTACTTCTCATATGCTTTTGTTAAATCAAAATGTATAACATCACAATCAATTTTTCTAATATCTTTTATAAGACTTTTTGAATTGTCTTCTATACAATATTTTTCATAATCTAAATCTTTATGGAGAACATATCTATTAGTACATATATCTGCTAAAATATAAGAATTATACTCTTTTTTTAGAAATTTAACTTTTTCTTTAAAATCAATTGGTTTTAATTTTGGTGTCTTATTTTTAATATTATCTATAAACTCATCTGGAAGATTAATTTCATAATTAAAGACTTCCTTATTATAAGAAAGATTAAAACCTTTTATTATTATTTTATTTTCTTCAATCTCTGATCCATTTATCCAAAAAAATTGCCAACCTATATCATAGAGAAAAATAGCAATAAATAATACTTCTTCAACTAATATTGTTCTGATCTCTAAAGAGTTTAATAACTTATCTAAGGTAATAGCTAAAACCCTATTTCCTTTTATCTCTAGTTCTAAATATTTTTTTAGTTTTAAATTTATTTTTATCATAATAACACCGTTTTATTTTTATTATATCATATAATAAAGTATATGTTATAATAATGTTAAAAGATTCTTTAAGCAGGAGAAAAAAAGATGAAATTTAGAGATTTTTTAGAAGAAGAATTAAAAGATGAAGAGTTTAGAAAAATATATGAAAAAGACAAAATTATGTATGATATTATTTCCCAAAGAATAGCAGAAAGAAATAAACAAAATAAAAATAGAATAAATGTAAATTTTCAATATTAATGTGATACTATATCTTGTGTATATAAGTTCATGGTTGATAAAAAATAACAGAATATATTGTGTTTATTTAAAAAATGCAACAAAATCTTATTAATTAAGACAGAGGAGCAGTTTTTTTATAACTAATTTTCTTAGTAGTTTTCTTGGAAAAGCTACTTTTTTTATAATATTCTTTTAATTAAAATTTTAATTTTTTCAGGTTCTTCAAATTTTTTTTCATATTTATTTTTCTCCTAAAATTTCTATTTATATTTTTGTTTTTTTTATTCATATTTTTTAAAAAAAAACGAAATTTAACTTCATAACATAATTTGCTATTTTTTTTATTATATCATAAGAAAAAATTTTTCTATAATTCTTTATTAAAAAAGTAAGGAATATTTCTTGAAATTTTATCTATAATCTATTTAAAAGTTTACTTTTAAATAGATTATAGAATTTTAATTTTTTTGCAAAAAAATATATCTTTTTTAATATTTTTTTTAATTTTTAATCAAGTAAACTTTTACGGAATAAAAAAGAAAAAATACTGCATTTTTATCTTTTTTATTATTTTTATTACAGTTGACTTTTAAAAAATAGTAGAATATAATTTAAGTAAAAAATGGTAGAGGAAAATTATGAGTAATTTTTTTGATATTAAAAATAAAAATGAATTAATTATAAAACTAAAAGAAGAAGGAATTAATATTAATTATGAAAATATAAATAATCCAATTTTAGAAAATGAAGTTTTTTTAAATTATATCAGATTATATTTAAAATTAAATTTTTTAAAAAATAAAATAAAAAATTTAGAAATTAAAAAAGAAAAAAATAGATTTAAAACTTTTTTGATTTTTATGGTTGGAATTATTTTAGGAATAAGTCTAAACTTTATAGGTGAATTTTTATGAAATATGGTTATATAAGAGTATCTACTAGAGAACAAGATGAAACAAGGCAAATTGAAGCACTAAAAAAAGTAGGAGTATCTATAGATAATATTTTTGTAGATAAAAGTACAGGAACAACCTTTGTAGGAAGAGATTCCTGGTTTAAACTTCTTGCTACAGTAGTAATAGGAGATACTATTGTTATAAAAGAGTTAGATAGACTTGGAAGAAATAATAAAGAAGTTAAAGAAACTTTTGAGTTAGTAAATAAAAAAGGAGTATTCCTAGAGTTCCTGGAACAACCTCTTTTAAACACTTATGGAAAAAGTGAAATAGAAAGAGAATTATTACAACCTTTAATTCTACATTTACTTGGATATTTTGCTGAAAAAGAAAATGAAAAAAGAAAAACAAGACAAAGGGAAGCTTATGATGTTCTTCCAAGAGATGAAAAAGGAAGAATTATAAGTAGAAAAAAGAATAAACCTGTAGGAAGAGAAAATGCTTTTGATAATATGACAGCAGATCAGAGAAAAGCTATAGAGCTGCTCCATACAAAAGTTATTTCTTTAAAAGAATGTAAAGATCTGACTGGGTATAGTGTGTCTACAATATATAAAATAAGAAGAATGTTATTTACTGATATACCAAAAAGAACTGGAAGAAAAATGTCAGAGTATCAAAAATCTATTTTTGAAAAATGGATTAATAAAGAGATAAAAATTTCAGAATGTTCAAAAATAACAGGGTTCAGTAAAGCATATTTATATGTTTTGAAGGAAAAACACTTAAAAGAGAAAAATCAGACGCCGTAAAATTGATTTTAACGCCTTTCAAAAAGGTTAGACGACAAATAATAGGCTAAAAAATAAATGAAAACTTAAATTCCGCAGACAGTGTCTGGGAAATTGAGTTTAAAAATTGGAGGAGTTAAATGTTTTCATCAGAAAGGGAAATGCAAGATCTATTTGTAATTTTATTGAAGAAAAAGAAAACTTGTGGTTTAATCTTTGAAGAGGTTGGTAATAGAAATTTCTTTTTTAGAACTGATGTTGTTGAGTACAAAAATAGAAATGAGATTATAGGATATGAATTAAAGTTAAAATACTTTAATAAACTTATAGAACAATCTCTTTTTACATTAAATCTCTTTGATAAGAGTTATATGGTTATCCCATTGGAGATGAAAAATCATTTTTTAAAGATATTAAATGAGTATCCTAACAAAAATAAAGATAAAATAGGAGTTATAGTAGTAAGTGATGAAAAATATAGAGTTATTAAAGCTCCAGAAAAAGCAAGTACTAGAAACTATAAAGAAAAATGGTACTGTACTTTAATTCCTGATTTAATTATTAGAGGATACCATAAAGATGGAGTTAATAGATGTAAAAGTTATAAATAGGAGTGTATATGAAAGAATTAAAAAATAAAAAAGATGACTTTCTTGGATTAGAAGATAGAGGAATAGGATATTTAGGTGTTTTAGAATTATTATTTAAAGAAATTGAAAGCTATGGCGAAGAAATGGAAGAAAGATGTTGCCTTTATTCTCATAATTGGGAAGAAACCAAGAGAATATATATTGAATATTATACTAAGGATTTAATGGAAACTAATTATCTGTGGTCCTGTATTGCAGATTTAGCAAATGAATTATCAGAAGCTTTAAAATATAATTAATTGTGCAGACAGTGTTTGCACAATTATTAGAAAAAATTAAGAAAAGGAGTTTAAAATGAAAATATATAATAAGGAAATTGAGGATCTAGTTAAAGAGTACCAAGAGTATAGAAACTATAATAGTGAAAAATCTGATTTTAATGGAACTATTATGATTAACGGAAAAGAATATCATGGTAAAAATATAGTTATAGAAAACAATGTTATATATATAGATGGAGAAAAAATTGAACCAGAACAAAAAGAAGAAAAAAATATAATTATTGAAAAAATAGAAAATATTCAATATATAAATGTGGCTACAAAATCAGGAGATATAGTTATTAATGGAGATTGTCATGGTAGTTGTCAAAATATGAGTGGAAACATTACTGTTAAAGGAAATGTTTCTGGAAGTTGCAAAACGATGAGTGGAAATATCACTGTTAAAGAAAATGTTAATGGAAGCTGTAGTACATTCAGTGGAAACATTATCAATAAATAAAAAAGGAGTTTGTACTCCTTTTTTTAGAATTTGAGATATTTATTTTTTATATTTACAAGGTACAAAAACCTGCGGGAGTTTCCCAAACCATTTTAGAGTGTTTTACTATACTAAAATTTTACAAGGTACAAAAACCTCAAATTCTATAAGAAAATTGTACCATGAGTCAGGCAAAAAATCAATTACAACGGACAATTTGTCCGTTAATATTTGAATTAAATTTTAATTTTGATATAATATAACTAATAAATATCAAGCTAAAAAGAAAGGAAAATAATGAATAAAAATTATTATGCTATTTATTATATAGATTCTGGTAAATATGATATAGTTGATTCTTTAGAAGAGTCTAATAGATTAAGAACAGGTAAAAATAATATAACTAAGAAATTTTCATCAGAGGAAGAAGCAAAAGAATGGCTTGAAAAATGCAATAATAATGAAATAAAAAGTATAGAACAGAAAAAGAAATATTATGCTATCTATTTTAGAGAAGATAATACTACATTTATCTCTTCTAATTTTAGTGAAGTAAATACTTTAATTCATTCTAAACTTAATTATTGTAGAAAATTTTCTTCTAAAGAAGAAGCGGAAGAATGGCTTAAAAAAGTTAAAATAGCTGGTAAAGATGTTTCCCCAACGAAAAAAAATAAGCAAAAAATATATTATGGTATTTATTTTTATGAAAATAATAGCACTCTTATTTTAAAAAATCCTAAAGATGTACAATATAGAGTATATGGAAAATCAAATCTTTGTAGAAAATTTTCTTCTAAAGAAGAAACTGAAAAATGGCTTAATAATGTTAAAATACATCAAAAAGATATACTGGTTACTCCAGAAAATGAAAAAAAATATGCAATTTTTTTGCCAGATACAAGAGAAGAGTTTGTTGTAGACTCCAAAGAAAAAGCGGAACTTATAATAAAGGGTAAACAATTTTTTTGGAAAAAAGTAAATGATGAAAAAAAAGCTGAAGAATGGTTATTTTATTTAAGAAATAGTGGAAGATTTTACTATGCTGTTTTCTTTTTAGATGACTTAACAAGTTTTATAACAAGTGATATTAAACTAAAAGATCGCTTTATAGAGAATAGATCTCATATTTTAAAGGTATTTCAAGTATTTTTTGAAGCTGACAAATGGACAAAAAATATGAAGAAATTATATACTAAAGAAAAAGAAAGCTTATTCAAAAATGATACTATTTTCTTTGATAGTGGAACTGGAAGAGGGTTAGGTACTGAAGTGAGGATCACTGATTATCTTGGAAATTCTTTATTACATGAATTAGAATACTATAAAGATAAATTAAATCAATTTGGAAACTATAATCTAGGTAACGATATAAAAGATAATAATTATGGAGAGTTATATGGGCTTTATTTAGCTTTATTACTTGCAAATCAAAAGAATATAAAAAAAATATCTGGAGATAGTAGTACTGTAATTAATGATTGGAAAACTGGGAAACCTTTATCTAATAAATTAAATAAAGATATATTAGATTTAATAGAAAAAGTAAGAACTTTAAGAAATATATTTGAAATGTTTGGAGGAGAAATACATTTTATTCCTGGAGGAATTAATCCAGCAGATTTAGGTTTCCATAGAAAATAAAAAAGGAGTTGATACTCCTTTTTTTAATAGAATTTAAGATAATTATTTTTAATATTACAAGGTACAAAAACCTTTTTAATTTAAACTCTTTCTCTTTTATTGCTTTACTCTACTAAAATTTAACAAGGTATAAAAACCTCAAATTCTATAAGAAAATTGTACCATAAGTCAGACAAAAAATCAATTACAACGGACAATTTGTCCGTTAATATTTGAATTAAATTTTAA
>OFMH01000569.1_pt1 | contig 25610 bp, 20 predicted proteins | sample 1541761 | NCBI WGS metagenome assembly OFMH01 (sample SAMN04209249, study PRJEB22552) | human gut metagenome | biome: gut; material: feces | host: Homo sapiens | place: USA: Oklahoma
TACATCATCCGGGTGGGGCTCGAACCCACGACACAGAGATTGGGGTCTCCCGTTCTACCATCTGAACTACCGGAGATGTATTCGACAAGACGCTGTCCTTTATCATCATAAAGGGGGTCTCACCCTTTGTCGGCCTGCCCCGAAAGCAGGTGCTCCTTCGTTGAGCTAATGTTAATAGATAATGCTGTTAGCGTCTTTTACAAAGCGCATTCTTTATTCCGGAGAGGTTACTACGCCAGACCAGAACAGCGTCTATGATTAAAAGTCATATGCATGGGTTTGCTGTATGCGCTTTTCGTGATTTAAGAATACCGCCTGTTCAGAGGAAAAACACGGAAAAAAAGTTGCGAACTCAAGAGCAACTACCTAAAAGTCTGCGAAAAATTGGTTCAAACCCATTCCAGACCGCAGTTGGCAAGGAGCTGTTCTTTCATTTGGACACCTCCTGTGGTAAAATGAGGCCATAAACTGCAGGAGGTGGATTTCGTGGCATATAGTGAGTTGGTCAAGAGTTTTGAGCGTATCCGGAGCTACATGCGCGAATTCTATGTCTATGGGTTTAAGAGTCGGGAAGAGTACAGCATCAAGAGTGCCCGCAGCTACGATAATGAGCGGCGAAGAATTGAGAGTTGGATCGGCGACTTTATGTCCTTCCATCAGGACACATCCGGCAAGAATGTATTCCTCTCGGTTGACAGCAGACGGATCCCACACAACCCGCTCCACAAGGCTTTTAAAGCCAAAAGCTTTACCGATAAGGACATCACCCTCCACTTCTATGTGATGGACCTGCTGGCCGATGGCAGCGCGCTTTCTTCCAGAGAGATTGTCGATTGCATCAATGATGACTATCTCTCTCATTTCAGCGGCGCCTTCTCTCCAGACGAATCCACCGTGCGGAAAAAGCTCAAGGAATATGAGGCGCTTGGTCTGCTAAGCTCCGAGAAATGCGGTCGTGAGGTACTCTACCGGAGAACGGATGATAACACCGTTGATTTGAATACCTGGGCAGACGCCCTATCCTTTTTCTCCGAGGAGGATCCACTCGGGGTGATTGGCTCCTTCTTGATCGATAAATTGGAAAAACCTTCTGATAGCTTCCGATTCAAACATCACTACATGCTCCACGCCCTGGACAGTGATGTCCTCTGTGATCTGTTGGCGGCAATCGATGAAAAAAGAGCTGCGGAACTGACCGTCAGGAGCCTGCGGAGTGGCCGCGACTATCAAAGGACGGTTTGTCCTCTGAAGATCTATGTCAGCACCCAGTCCGGGCGCCAGTATCTGCTCGGCTACCATTACCGGGGGCGGCACTTATCTTTCTTCCGGTTGGATGCCATCAAAAAGGTCACGATTGGGAATGTCGAGAAACACTACAGCAAGTACTTAGGGTACCAGGAGAAGTTTGACCAGCACCTTTGGGGTGTCTCAACGGGTCCCGACCATAATTTGGATCATATTGAAATGACGGTCCATTTTGACCCGGGCGAGGAATTCGTGCTGCACCGCCTGGAGCGCGAGAAGCGCCATGGTACAGTCGAACTATTGGACTCACAGACTTGCAGGTTTTCAGCCGATGTCTATGATGCCTCAGAGATACTGCCCTGGCTGCGCACCTTCATCGGCCGCATTGTAGATCTCAAATGCTCCAGCCAGTATGTTTTGGATATGTTCCAAGAAGATTTGGCTCGGATGGACGCTCTGTACGGAGGTGGCAACGATGTTATTCAGTGAGATCTACGGAAGCTATTTCAATGTCGTCGCAGCTGTCCTTTCCGAAGCATCCGATGGGAAGTTGACAGATCGAAGAATGACCGAGCTTGTCCGGGAAAAGGCTTTCGCGGAAAGCGCGCTTGCAATTCCGGCAGCGCTGAAATCCGGAACCTGGCCTTTACTCGATCAGGAGTATCATTCCATACTTCACCACAAGCCAACCATGCCTTTGACAATGCTCCAAAAGAGATGGCTCAAAGCGCTGCTGTCTGATCCCAGAATCGCTCTGTTTGATCCGGACACGACCGGGCTGGAAGATGTTGATCCGCTGTATGCTCAGGACACCTTCATTCTCTTTGACCAGTACGCGGACGGAGATCCGTATGGGGATCCCGCCTACATAGCTTGCTTCCAAACAGCACTGAAGGCAATTCGAAAGAAGAGAAAACTGCGTATCCGGTTCCGTGGCCATACCGGCGCCCGCCATTCGATCGAGTGTATACCTTACCGCCTGGAATATTCCGCCAAGGACGATAAGTTCAGGTTACTGGCAACCGGCAAGCGACGGCTCAACACGATCAATATGGCTCGTGTGCGTTCATGCGAGTTGCTGGATGCCTATGATCCCAAATCCATCACGCTGCCTCAGGAAAATTCCGAAGAGCTTGTAATGCTGCTTCATGACGAGCGCAACGGGCTGGAACGTGTGCTGCTACACTTCTCCCATTTTGAAAAAGAGACTCAGAAGTTGGCCGATCGGCTCTATCAGATCAGGCTCCGTTACGACAAGGACGATGAGACCGAGCTGCTTATTAGGGTGCTGTCCTTCGGCCCGGTGCTGGAAGTCATTGAACCAAGCGCTTTTGTCACGCTGATGAGAAAGCGGATTGCCGTTCAGAAACAGCGCTTCTGCCAATAATTCTCCTAAGCACAGAAAAAACCATCATTCGTCAGAAAGGCTGCACGAGAAATGACTGATAACGAAACCAATTTGACCTTATTGAATGTGAATCAGATTGTGAGCCTATTGTCCCGGGCCTATATCAAGCTCATCAAAAACGGTACCCCACTAAAATCTTTTCCCTCCGTGATGCTGTGGGGGCCTCCGGGTATCGGCAAATCCCAGGGTGTTCGTGAGATAGCGGGCAACATCCAGGCTAAGACCGGAAAAAAGGTTTCCATCACAGATGTACGCCTGTTGCTATTCAACCCGGTAGATCTCAGAGGCATCCCGACGACCAACGCGGATAAAACCCTATCGGTGTGGCTGAAGCCTCAGATTTTCCAGATGGATGAAAGTGAAGATGTGATCAACATCCTCTTCCTAGACGAGATCACCGCCGCACCGCAGTCGGTGCAGGCCGCTGCCTATCAGATCACGCTGGATCGCGTTATTGGTGAGCATAAGCTGCCGGAGAACTGTATCGTCATTGCCGCTGGCAACCGCGTTACCGATAAATCCGTTGCCTATAATATGCCACGCGCATTAGCCAACCGTCTCTTGCACATTACTGTGAAGGGCGATCCTGACTCCTGGCACGACTGGGCTGTCAAATCAGGCATTCACCGCTTTGTCACCAGTTTTCTGGAGTATAACCCAACCGCTCTCATGCGCTCCGATAGCCCTGAATCCACCTTGGCTTTTCCAACACCTCGTTCCTGGGAGATGGTCAGCAACATCCTTACCAATATCTCAGAAAACATGGACGCAATTCAGCCTTTGATATCCGGCTGTATCGGGGCAAGCGTAACTTACAATTTTGCGAAATGGTGCACTCTGTTTTCAAACCTGCCTTCAATCGAAGACATCTTCGCCGGGAAAAAGACTGCTGTTGAGAAGTCTCCGGAAATGCAGGAGGCCCTTAGGGCTGAGATGGTCGCCTATGCGCGTCAGCATCCGGGAAAGGAGCTCATCAACAACTCTATAGTATTCGCTTGTGATCTTCCTTGGACTTTCCGCACCAACCTCCTCCATGATTATCAGCTCATCCCTAAGCTCCGCCCCATTCTTGCAGAAAACGCAATATACCTGGATGCGGTTAAGGCAGGCATGAAATGACTGATAAGCGAATCAATAAGCTCAAAAGAAAACTCCAGGAGGCCCGGTATCGGCTTCTGACACGGGAGCCGGAGTTGGCGGCGCCGCTGGTAGAGATGTTGTTTGTCACCAATGTGGATGTGCGCCGGATGTCAACAAACGGGAGTTGCATCTACTTTGACGCGAGCTGGTTGGAAAAGCTCGACGACAACAGCTTGGATTTTGCGCTCTGCCACCAGCTCATGCATATCCGGTTAGGGCATCTCTCACGCCCGCAGTTTTATAAAGGTGACCGTTTTCACTTTGCCTGCAATATCGTTGTCAACTCCTCGCTTATCCGGTATGACTTCACGGATGACAAGCTCCCTGGAATCGGCGAGATCCACCATGAGACTTTTTATCCCAAAGTTGAAGGCTGCGAGTTGACGCCTTACGAGGCATTTCAGATGACACCTTTGGATCCTTCCACGTTGAGTGATGCGCAGCGCCGCAATCTCCTGCTGGATTCAGATGAGTGGTGGGATAGGCCGAACGCCCGCACCGAGGATGGGGTCCTGATTCTCAGCCCGGATGACCCTGATCCCGATGACCTAATTCCATCTGAGCGCATTCGAGGAATCATCGAGCGAGTGTGCAAAGGGTTCCGCAAGCAGGAGATGCCTGAAGTATATCGCCCGGAAGCAGATGATGATGACGAACTGGACGATCTCATCTTCGAGTATACAACACGCCCGAGTGCGAATCTCAAAGAGGCAATTCGGGAAATCCGGGGTTCAAAGGACCGCGATGCAGAAAACTATGACAGTAGCACCCTTTGTGAGCGCGTCCTTCACCGATCGAAAATCACGACTCACGATTGGCAATCTCTCTTGAACCACTTTATCATGGACGAAACAAGGGACTACAGCTTTACCCCTCCCGATCGCAGGCTGCAGGACCTGGACTTCTTTCTGCCGGATTACAACGAGTCTGAAACGCCCAGGCTCAATGTTTTGTTCATGGTTGATATCTCTGCCTCTTTGAAAGATCAGGAAGTGGCCATGGCCGCCGCCGAGATCTGCGCAGCTATTGAGCAATTCGGCGGGATGCTTAGCGGCTCCATCGGTTTCTTTGATTCGGAAGTCCGACGGGTAGTTCCCATTACCAGTGCGGAAAACCTGCTGCAACTGAAGCCATATAGCGGAGGCGGGACAAGTTTCCAGTGCATTTTTGATTATGTTCGGGAACATATGTCTGACAATGTTCCTTCAGAAATCGTCATCATGACAGATGGGAAAAGCGATTTCCCGGAATATGAGGCCTCATCCGGCATACCTGTGCTCTGGCTGCTCACCAATAACCGTGTTAGGATCCCCTGGGGGCAGGCGGCGTACTTCCGAAAATAGGAGGTATTTGTGCATACACAGGAACAACGTATTAGTCAAAATGCATTGACTTGCCAATTCCGGCCATTAACGGTACAATATGAGCACAGAATCATCACCATGGAGGTATTGCAATGGCAACGGATAGCACCCTTCAAAAAATAGCCGATAATCTTCTCGCGCAATTCGACAAGACTCTACTTGATAATTCAACAGATTTTTCTTCTTGCGACCAAATATTGAACGCAGCTCCCTCTGAACACAAAGGTGGGTTGGAGTCCCTTTACTGTGATCTACTTTTGGACGCACTTATTTCGGGTTACTACAGGTATTCCGAGATGGACACCAAGCAGTTGGTCGATGACCCACTATATACAAAATTCAAGAAAATGGTATATGGACTCGATAGATCGGATCCATACAATTTGCTGTACTACGCCATTATTGATTTGGTATCCGGAAAGAAAGAGAATGTTCTTCAGTACTTGTCGGCTTACCTAGATGAAAAAATCAAAAGCCTCAAAACAGAGTCTGGGATATTCACAGCTGAGGATTTCACATACATTCTGGTGGTTCCACTGAAAGAGGGCTTTCCCGGTATGTGGAGCGCCATAGGAAGAATGCTGGATAGAGACGATGTTGAAGCAGGAATCCCTGAAATGTGTGCTGCTCTGGATCACCTGTATTATGACTCTAAGAATGAGAGCATCATCGAGTCACTTACCCAGGTCTTACAGTGTAATCCGAAGATCCTGTTAGCAAAAGAACTCCTCGGATATACCTACTACAATATGCAGATGTTGGGAAATGCACTCTCATATTTTGAGCAATTTGAAGATGGAAAACCCACATCTCGCATTTTCCTTGAGGGCACCGTCTACTTCTGGATGGCATGGTGCTACGGAAAGAAAAAGGACTGTCTCAAGGAAGAAGAATACTATCGGAAGTCACTTGAGGCTCTTCCTGTCGGCGAAAATACCCTAAATAATCTAGGGTACTCGCTGTATAAACAGAGGAAATTCAAAGAAGCCCAAAGCGTATTTGAAGACTGCCTGCGGCAGAATCGAGATGTGCGCTATGCCGCAAATAATCTCGTGCGAACCCTTCTCGCCCAAGGCAAGAATGGAGAGGCTCAGAGAGTCATCCAAGAGCATGAGCGTTTTGTCTCAAAGGATTTGAAGAAGAGGGCTGAAAAGCCAGTTGGCAAAGTAAAAATCGCTGTCCCAGAGCCTGCCGTTACTGATGTTGAGGCGGAAACGATCGTAGACATCGGCGTAAAAAAACAGCAATTCTCCAGCGAAAAGCTTCTCGAAGATGAACTGGTGCAGCGGATGGAAATTGGCATTCCTGTATTTGGGATGCCGCTCCGTATATATCAGAAGCGAGGTGTCTATGGCAGGCAATTTGTTTTGAGGAATGGCAGGCTTGATATCCTTGGGATTGATACCGCTGGAGACCTGTATGTTATCGAGTTGAAAAAGGACTCTGGCTATGATGACGCTTATGCACAAACGCGAGAGTATATCGATTGGATTGAGGAAGATGTTGCAGTCAAAGGACAGCGTGTATTTGGCATAATATGTTTGAATGATCCGACAAAAGATCTCATTGAAAAAGTCAAGGCTGACGATCAGATGCGGCTATTTGAGTACTCCATTTCCTATTCAGAGATTATCTAACGAAGAAGGCATGTATCCAGCAAGACCGTCCGATCAACTAGACAATCCTCGTTTCCTTGAATGAAATATGTTTTATTCCTCTAATCGGTACGGATAAAGGCAAAGAAGTGATGAAGAATCTTTTCAAAGAGCAGCTTAAACGCCAGAAAAAGTAATGTCAAAAGGCATACCTTTTGACAGAGTGAACTGAACATGAAAAACACGCCCCAAGAGTGCACCAAAACATCGGCGTTCACTTTTGGGGCGTGTCATTTTCGCTTCATACATTTTGGGCCAGCGGGGCAACGAGGAGCTTCCCACTAGCCCTCGGCTTTTGTAAAGATTATTTTGTTATCAACGACTTCGAAAAGCAGCTCATCTCCGTCGTTAAGATCCAATGCATTCCGCACCCATTTTGCAATATGGATCTGCCCATCACTAAACATAGTTGATTCTATAATCCTGTTCTTCCCGTGCGATGAACAATTTAGGGCAAATCTTATTTCGGAGTGCAGGCACCACCCTGCATGGGCAGCTTGTTGACACCCTTGTAGTCCACGAACTTGCTGGCAGATGGTTTTGCAGCCGGCACTTTCTGTACGGTGCTGCCCATCATTGCCTTCATCTTTTCGATCTTCTTATCGAGCTTAGGGGTAGGTTGTCCATTCCGGGTTGCCTGCGCCTTGGCCTGCGTGAGCCGCTGGTATTGTTGTTTCAGAGAGAGTTCCTGCTTTGCCATGCTGTGCTCCTTTCTATTACAAGACCCCTATTTTCTTTATAATATCAAATAATGTGCTTTTCTTCAAGCTTTGCCCAGTTTCTTATAATACTCCTTATGAGAAAATCGGCGATGAAGTACGGTCGCTGGCAGATGAGATACCGTTCGACATCCCCGATTCGTGGGAATGGGTAACGCTTCAAACCATCGCAACAAGTTCGTTAGGCAAAACACTGGATAAGGCAAAAAACAAAGGCGACCTTAAACCATATCTCTGCAGCATAAATGTTTACTGGGACGGAATTGACCTTACGACGGTAAAAGAAGCGCGTCTTGAAGAGAATGAGCTGCCAAAATATCTCTTAAGACCTGGTGATCTCCTAATCTGTGAGGGTGGCGATGTTGGCCGTTCTGCAGTTTGGGAATCCACGCAAGAGATGTACTATCAAAACGCCCTACACCGTGTGAGGTTCTATGGCGAAATAAATCCTCATTATTTTCAGCTTCTGTTGGAGTGTTATAAGGGAAATCAGATTCTCGACGCTTATAGCAAGGGCATGACGATTAAGCACTTGGTGCAAACGGCGCTGAATACAATCGTTTTTCCTCTTCCGCCATTATCGGAACAAACCCGTATTGTGGACGCTGTGAATCGACTGCTGCCATATCTCCATAGCTATGACAGAGCTGAACAAAAATTATCAGCACTCAATACAGGCTTTCCCGAAGCCCTCAAGAAGTCGATACTGCAAGAGGCAGTCCAGGGTAAGCTGGTACCGCAAGACCCGTCCGACGAGCCTGCAGAAGCTCTGCTGGGGCGTATCCGGGCGGAAAAGCAGCGGCTCATCAAGGAAGGAAAAATCAAGAAGGACAAGCATGAATCCGCCATTTTCAGACGGGATAATTCTCATTATGAAAAGCGGGGTTCGGAAGATGTCTGTATCGACGAGGAGGTACCGTTTGAGATACCAGAGAACTGGGCCTGGGCACGCCTTTCGTCGTTCGGTGTTTTCAGTAGTGGCAAAACGCCCTCGATGTCAAACCCACAGTTCTGGAATGGTAATGTACCATGGGTAACTTCAAAGGATATGAAGCGTCCGGTGATTACAGATTCTGAGATGCATATCTCTGAATTGGCAGCGTCAACTATGCAATTGTATCCTACCGGTACGCTCCTTCTGGTTGCCCGAAGCGGCATTCTGAAAAGGATACTTCCTCTGTGCAAGCTGGGCATCGACAGCACCATAAACCAGGATATAAAAGCCTTCTCACTTTATGATATTGAGCTGTCTGAGTGGTTGTTCTACGGGATTAAAGCCTTTGAGCCGTACATCCTCAAAGAGCTGGTGAAATCAGTCACAACGGTAGAGAGCCTTAAATTTGATGAGTTCGCAGCTATGCTCATTCCCGTACCGCCACTATCGGAACAGCGGCGAATCATAGCTGCAATTAAAGCAGCGATGAACTTGCTGGCACCATTGTCCAGCAACCCGTTATTCTCATTATGAGAAGTTGGACGGAGTGGAGCGCTGTATCGACGATGAACTGCCGTTTGAAATACCGGAATCTTGGGCTTGGGTGCGATGGGGATCAATCGCAGAATCCATCCAATACGGGTACAATGCACCAGCAAAGCAGGAGGGACGCATCAGAATGGTTCGTATAAGCGATATCCACGAAAACACTGTGGCATGGAGTTCTGTCCCGTTTTGTGATATCAAAGGTTCTGATATTCCTACATATCTGCTTCAGCCAAATGATATTCTGTTTGCACGAACCGGAGGAACGGTAGGAAAATCGTTTCTTGTTAACGACGTGCCGTGTGAATCCATCTATGCTGGGTACTTGATTCGTACTCGTTATAGTTCGCTTCTTTGTCCGCAATACTTGAAGTATTTTATGGAGTCTCCGCTATATTGGCAACAGTTAAAAAGCGGGACGACCGCCACTGCACAGCCGAACTGTAATGGACAGACACTAGCAAAGATGCTGCTTCCACTGCCTCCGGCAAATGAGCAATTACGGATTGTTGAAAATCTTGTCCGTGCATTTGCTATAATAGGTAAAATGTAACAACCAGGCATACGCCATAGCCGTGCGTATGCCTGGTTTCTTTTTACCAGTCTATGACCTCATCGACGATAGCCCGTTGCTCGGTTGATGTTTTGCGGAGATAAATGCGGGTAGTTTCAATACTTTCATGCCCCATAAGGTCGGCGAGAAACGCAATGTCGTTGCAGCGATCCAAGAAACTCTTTGCAAAGCGATGGCGGAAAGAGTGCGGGTAAATGACGACAGGATCGATGCCATACCGGACTGCCAACTTCTTTAGCTGCCCGGAAATACCTCTGGTGGTGATCCTGTCGCCGTATTTATTCAAAAAAATGAAGCCGCTTTCTTGGTGCTTATCGTTCAGCCAAGAAAGGGCTTCATTTTGCAGAGCCTTGGGTATGTATATTCGTCGGAGCTTACCGCCCTTCGAATATAAGTCCAAATGCCCCAGCTTGATGTGTTCTACCTTGATCTGTATGAGCTCACTGACCCGTGCGCCGGTTGCGGCCAGAAAGCGTATTACAAAATACCAGAACAGTTCTTCATCCCGTTTGAGGCAGGTTTTGAAATACTCATAGTCGGCCTCGCTGATGACATTTTCCAGAAAGGCTTTCTGCTGCACTCGTACAAACGGCATTTTCCAGCTCTCTTTGCCGATGCTCTCCAAGTAGCAGTTGATTGCCCTCAGACGCAGATTGACGGTCTTGGGTTTGTAGTTCTCAATCAACCACACCTTATACGCCCGCAGGTTCTTTTTCGTGATACCATCGTACTGCAAGCTATATTGCCGAAGGGCAAAAAGATACGAGGATATCGTGTTTTCCGAGAGGTTTGTGCCTCTCAAGTGTCTTTCGAATTCTTCTATCATAGTGAAAGACCTCCTTTCACTATGATATTATACAGTGTTCCTTTTACAGCCCTTTGACCAGCGGGAGCAATTCCTCAATTCGCTGGACAATACGGTGCTGCTCGGCAAGCGGTGGCAGCGGAAAGAGCAGGTGTAGCACACTTGTGCGATCTATGCCAGGTATTACACCTTGTCCTTTGGCTTTGAGGAGGTCAAAACTCGAATCTAAAAACAATTTGACATACTGCATATCGAGCAAGTCGCTTTTTTGCACCGCCATAATCTGTCTGGCGATATGTGCTTGTGCAATATTACAGATAACGGTTTTGCCATACCCCGAACCTTTACAAACGAGCAAAACATCACCTGCATGTGCAATTTGACGCGGTGTTTCAGTCCAACGATTCACAAGTATTTGCGAGTCAACGATATTACTGGCTCCGGTTATGTAGGCGATACCCTTTCCGGCGCTGTTATACTCATCCGGCGCAAAATCTGTTCCGGACAGCAGTGTAATTGTGCTTTCGAACCGAACCCAGCACCATTGGGGGGGTATCTCAAAGGGCAGTTCATCGTCGATACAACGCTCCACTCCGTTCAACTTCTCATAATGAGAATTATCCCGTCTGAAAATGACAGATTCGTGCTTGTCCTTTTTGATTTCGCCTTCCTTGATGAGCCGCTGCTTCTCCGCCCGGATACGCTCCAGCAGAGCCTCTGCAGGCTCGTCGGATGGGTCTTGCGGTACCAGCTTGCCCTGGACTGCCTCTTGTAAAATCGACTTCTTGAGGGACTCAGGGAAGGCTTCCTGCATTGCTGTGGTTTCATCGTATACTACGCCATAGTTCTTCACTACTGGTAGGACTTCCGACAGTTTCGCCAAAATACGGCGTTGCTCATCAAGGGGAGGAATTGGTGTTAGATACGCTTTGATGGTCGCTGTGGCAAGTTCCTTCTGCTTCGTAGTACCGTCTGCCTGATCTTCTATAACGCTTTGTACGCTTGGATTGGCAAAGTAGTAGTACAAGTATTCCGGGAGAACAAACTGTTTCAGAGGGCGTATAACGGTGACATGGCTATCAGCAACAGCCAGCTCATACGGATTAGCTGTGGTTTTGTAAATAGCCATTCGTCCAAGTGTGCCAAGGCCAGTAGAGTTCCACATTAGGTCGTTGTCCTGCAAAAGACGCTCAGGCCCATAGGAGGACAGAGAATTCGGCTCAATAAACTGTGCCTTTTCAATCGAAAAACCGCTCCATTGATTGCACTTTTGGGCGACAACGGGGTACTTTTTGATTGGAGAATACTTCGGTGACTTTCCACGCTGGATGTACTCACAGACATCAATGAGCCGCACCCACTCCCACGAATCGGGGATTTCAAACGGTACCTCATCCGCCAGCGACCGCACTTCATCGCCGATTTTCTCATAAGGAGTATTATCGGCACCTTTGAAGATAACGGAGGGGTTCTTTTCGCGCTTGATTTTCTTCTCTTTGATGAGCCGCTCTTTCTCCGCACGGATGCGTTCCAGCAGAACGCTGGCTGGCTCGTCATTCGGGTCCTGCGGCACGAGCTTGCCCTGAACAGCCATCTGGAGAATGGAGTTTTTCAGTTGCTGCGCAGTCATTCGTCGCCCTCCTCCGTAATGTCGATGCCAAGGATATCGGTGATCTGGGCAAGGATGCGATCAATGTCAGCGTTCAGGCTGGCCCGTTTTTCCTGATACTGCAGAATCAGTTCCTTCGGCGGAAGGATCTCCTCCTCTTCATGCGGATAGCCGCAGAGATCAATATTGTAATTCCGCGCCTTCAGCTCTTCAACAGAATATTTCTTCGCCTTGTCAAAGCCGCCAATAGTGATCTCCTCACGATTGTCCCACCACTCAACGGCCGGAGCAAAATGCTCCAGCTTCATGGGCTTCGTCTTGGAGAAGTTCTTATATCCTTCCGGCATATCCAAGCGGTAGAACCAAGTTTCCGTCGTGGGATGCGTCCGATCGAAGAACAGAATATTTGTCGTGATAGAGGTGTACGGTGCAAAAACGCTATGCGGCATGCGTATAATAGTGTGAAGGTTAAATTCAGATAGCAGTTTTTCCTTAATTGCAATCTTTGCATTATCAGTGCCGAACAGGAAACCATCGGGGAGAATGACAGCGGCACGGCCATTCTGTTTGAGCCGATACATAATCACGGACATGAAGAGGTCGGCAGTTTCACTACTTGCAAGATCTGCAGGAAAGTGATTCTTGACCTCTGTTTTTTCATGTCCGCCGTAAGGGGGATTCATAAGAACTACATCGAACTGATCTTCCTCGGTATAATCAAGCACATCCCGCAGAAGTGAGTTGTCATGATACACCATCGGAACATCAATGCCGTGCAGCAGCATGTTCGTGATGCACAGAGTATACGGGAAAGGCTTCTTCTCAATCCCATAAATAGAGGTTGCATACTCCTGCTGGTCTTCTGCCGTTACGACCTGCTTACTCAGTTCATTCAACCAACTAGTCAGAAAGCCCCCTGTGCCGCACGCAAAGTCTGCGACCTTTTCGCCGAGCTTCGGTTTAATTGTCTTCGCCATAAAATCAGTCACAGCACGAGGCGTATAGAATTCACCAGAGGATCCGGCGCTCTGGAGTTCCCGTAAAATGGACTCATATATTTCCCCAAACGCATGGCTCTCCTCGTAATCATCCAAATCCAGGTCATCGATGATATTGATCACTTGGCGCAGCAAAACGCCGTCCTTCATGTAATTGTTCGCATCCTCAAAGGTTGTCTTGACAATAGCTTTTTTGATGGGTGTTGCTGCAGTCACATTAAGCCCCTTCAGAGTTGGGAAGAGTTTATTATTCACAAAATCAAGAAGCGTGTCGCCCGTCATCGCCTTACCCGACTTATCATCAGCGGCCCAGTTATTCCAGCGGCATTCTTCTGGAATAATTGATGTATAGGGCCGATCTGTATATCGCCATTCCTCTTCCTTTGTATTGTAGACTTTCAAGAAAAGGATCCAGGCCATCTGCTCAATGCGCTGAGCGTCACCATTCACTCCCGCATCATTCCACATGATGTCCCGAATGCGCTTTACAAAACCTGTTAAACTACTCATGATTAACCCGCCTCATATAATTCATTCTCAAGTTCATGAACAGCTTCGTTATACTTATCCTCGCCGCCGAAGAACTTGAATATCCTCTGGATCTTCCCAAATTTTGCGAATTGTGGAGTTGTCAGAATAGCTTCATGCTCTAACTCGTAGATTCCGACATTCATATACTGATCCAGAAGCGCTTCCAAGACTTCTCTTGCCACCCCGCTATACTTGCTGAGGAAATCCCGCTTCTTCACATTGTTAGCTCTCTCTTTTCTGGTAAGTGGCTTTTTGTCAAAGGCAACATGGCAGATGAAATCGAAGTCATCTACATCGCTCATATGCTGATCCGCTTTCAGTGCTTCAAGGTCAATCCCCTTGCTGGCCAACAATTCTTGAATCTTCTTTTTCTTTTCCTCGGATGTCCACTGCCGAATAAAGTTGTCGAGGGAAGCGTATGTACCAATAATATTCGTTTTGGTGTAATCGACGATGCTCTCCTGCCGCAGGAGTTTCCCATTCGTATCATACACAGAGACCGTTTTATTGATTATGCGGACACGACACCCATTTTCATCAACAATGGGCTTTTCTTCTGGTGGATACGGTGGATCAACTGGGTCAGGGTCGGGATTTGGTTTAGGTCCAGGAGGACAGGGACCACGCTTTTCTCTCCCATAATCTTCATCAATTTCAATCGGGCCATCCCAATCAGGATCAGCAAAAAGGGCTGTAACACCGCGAATGTCCATAACTATAAAATGGGTCTTTCCATCTTTTTCGCGTATTCTTGTGCCTCTTCCGATAATCTGCTTAAACTCAGTCATTGAGTTGATCCACTCGTCTAAAACGATGAGCTTTGTCATCTTGCAGTCGGCTCCAGTTGACAACAGCTTAGATGTCGTTGCAATGACCGGCGTTTTCGACCCGACCGAAATGAAGTAGTCGAGTTTATCCTTGCCAAAAGTATCGTTGCCGGTAATGCGTACAACATAGTCGGGATACTTTTGCATCATATCAGGATTCTGCCTTGCGAGCTCATTTCTCATACGAAGTGCAGCATCTTCTGTTGCGCAGAACACAATGGTTTTGGACATCCGATCAGTCGCTTTGAGGTAGTCTGTAATTTCTTTTGCGACTTGGACAATGCGGTCTTCAATTATGATGTTATAGTCATAATCCCTGTTATTATAAATTCGGTCAGGGATCTCATGCCCGTAAATATCAAGTTGACCTTTCCGTGGGCGCCAACCATCGCCAATGTCGGTCGTTATATTGATGACTTTGAAAGGCGCCAGAAAACCATCCTCGATGCCATCTTTCAGGCTATAGACATATACCGGCTCGCCAAAATAATCTATGTTGGAAACATACTTAGTCTCTTTTGGGGTTGCGGTCATGCCAATCTGGGTTGCCGAGGAGAAATACTCCAAGATCTTCCGCCAATTGCTTTCCTTCTTGGCTGAGCCGCGATGACACTCATCAACGATTACGAGATCGAAAAAGTCTTTGCTGAATAGCTGAGCAAGACGTTCGACAGTCTCATCCCCATCTTCTGTATCGTCATCGTCTTTTCCCGCAAGTTGTTGGTAGAGTGAAAAGAATATCTCGTGCGAGGTAATCGTAAGAGGATCGTCCTTCACAAAATTGACTTTATGAATCGTTTTTTCGAGCGGAGCAAAATCCTGTTGGATTGATTGATCGACCAAGATGTTACGATCAGCCAAATACAATATTTTTTTCTTCATTCCGCTCTTTAGAAGGCGATATACAATTTGGAATGCAGTATAGGTTTTGCCTGTACCTGTGGCCATCACCAGCAAGATGCGATCTTGACCTCTGGCAATCGCATCAAGAGTCCTATTGACAGCGTTACGCTGATAATAGCGAGGGGGATATGTATTCTGTCCTGAATAGAACGGCTGCCGAATGACGGATTCCTCTTGCTGTGTGAGCCCTTCTCCATGGTTGGCTCCAGCCTTGAATCTCGCATAGAGAGCATCAGGAGCTGGAAAATCCTCCATAGAAATGCTGCGCTCTTCTCCGGTGAGGAAATCATGCTCCATAAAACCATCACCATTAGAACTGTAGGCAAATGGAATGTCCATCATTATGGCGTATTGCATTGCCTGCTGCAGCCCATCTCCGACAGCATGCTTGTTATCTTTCGCCTCAACGATTGCAATCGGAGTGCTTTCGTTCAAATAAAGAATATAGTCTGCTTTCTTGGCTTCCTTGCGGGAGACCATATTTCCTCTCAAGTTGATTTGTCCATCTGTAATTCTTGTCTCCATTGTAATAAGACTAAGCGCCCACTTTTTTGTTATGGCAGGCGTAATAAACTGAAGCTTGATATCCTCTTCAGTCATCTGCCTTTTCGATAAGACTGCTGCCATGCGATTATCCTCCAAACTTCCGATAGTTGCTGATTATCAGAACTTGATGCATATAAGAATTATTCTACGATTCTGCAAATTTCGGCAACCTCATCCAAGGTTTCGGTTCTTGGGGTTAATCTCATCCACCAAATATTTCTTGGTGATCTGCGCATAAAGAGTATCGTCCTCAGGAATAACCTTTCCATCTTTGATCAGGTTGGCCATAGCCAAAAGGAGCAGGGAAACGGTCGTAATGCGTTGCTGACCATCAATGACGAGGTAGTCAGAACTACTGCCCATAGGATCGCTAACAGAGACAATTCCTCCAAAGAAATGCCAACGTTTTCTATCACGAATGGTACGAACAAGATCCTGATACAGTTTCCTGCAGTGTTCCTCGCGCCAATCATAGTTTCGCTGATAGACAGGAATGATCAGCTTGTCCGCGTTTTTCAAATAATGAGTAAGAAGTTTTCCTTGGCCGTTCATGATTTACCCTCCAGCCCATCAGTGGCGTTCTTCTCTCCGGGTTTCTTATATTTCTCGGAGTAACCGATATACTTTCCGCTCTTTATTCTGGCATCCACTGGCTTTTCTGCGTCTTTCGGAAGGAGCCAACAATAACCAGTACGCTCTGCGCCCGGTATCCGCCCTTGAGAGCAAAGCGTTTGAATACGCCTGTTAGATAGGTTCCATTTAGTTGCTGCTTCGCTTATGGTCATATAATCCATCTCGACACCTCACACATAACAAAGAGGTCCTGTCGTGGCAGAACCTCTAAATGGCTGCCAAAGTACGCAGCTGTAAAACTATCAAGTATCAAGTTAATAATACACCATCATGCGAATAATATCAAGCCAGCTATGTGGATTAGCTACGACCATTTCGTGAACAATCGGCACAGACTCCCCGGTTTGCACCTCCCTTGCCACCGTAATAGGACATCTGCGCATCCTGCTTAATTCGGCCGCAAACCGTACACATGATCCATCGCCGATTGTAGCGATCCACTGTCCATTCATCAGAGGTCGGGTCATAGCTCTGGCAGATCTGGATATATTCCGCATCCAGATCCTCTTGCGTAGGACCGGATGGGACCACATGCCTAGCAGCATACGGTGTTGGACGAGTATAGACTGATCTTCGTTCGAAATATCTTTCTCGCTCTTCGCGCAGCAGGATCTCTTCTTCATTCGTTCTCCTGATCTTATCGATGTCGGATAGCCGATCTTGCAAATCTCTCTTGAAGTCTTCTTTCTTCTGGATGCCGGCCTTGGCGACACAGAGGCAGGCTGGAGGCTCAGCCACATTGAATCTGCAGTATGCGCAATCGACCCACCTTGCCGAGTATTTCCCTTTGTAACGGCCAATGGAGATGGGGCAATGGTATCCGCTCCCATGTCCTTCAGGCTCAATGGCTACCGCATAGTATTTCTCTTTCCAGTGCTGTTCAAGACGACTGAATACCCACTCCGCTTTCTCATAATTCTTCAGAATGGTCATAATGCGATCAGGTGTAAATTCCTGATCCTCGTCCAACTTCGGCATAGCATACTTGAGCAGTGAGTAACCGTCATTCTTCGCCTCGGTAGCCAACGAAGCGAGATCCTCACTGTCATAATAATGGTTGAAGTCAAGGAGGATGCGTAAGCAACTACCCTGTGCTTTGATCGTCAGGAGGGGCGGATAGGCAAACGGCTCGCATTTGAACTCCACAGAGTCAACACGGACAGTTTTGACGTTTTGGAGCAGCTCATCTTTGGACCATGCAGGGAAGCGCAGCATCACGGGAGGAAGGGTCAAACAATCCGTCTTTTCCAATTCGGCTGCCAAAGCCTTATAGATAGCAACCTCACTAGCATACATGCACTCATAGTTGGAGACATGCGCAAAGTGATGTCGCCGAATCGAGCCCTTTCTCGCTTCGAAGGGCTGTCCGCAGGCAGCACAAACACAGTTGCACTTCTGGCCACTCGGAACTTTGGAAATGTGCATGATCTCCCCTGATTTGCTATGTACGCCAAAGTAAATATGGCTTGCAGATCGCTTTTTTATATCATGAGCCATTGCAGGATCCTCCCGTAAACCCGATGGAAAGTATCTCCGTCATATGATCATTATGCAGAATCAAAGCTTTCTGTCTGACTAGACAATCATGCCTCAAAAAGAGATCTGTACTGCTCAAGCGTCGCTAATACCTCAGTGCAAATCGTTATGTTATATCCGTCATCTCTGAACACCTTGCCGTGGCTCTTGCCTGCATCCGTTTTCATCGATGTAAAGTTCCCTCTAAAGTCCCTTACATACACATCTGCGTGCCCCTCGGGATCCTGACAGCGAGCTTCCAACTCTGGCCTACACACAAAGCCACGTTCCTTCTGCAGTTGCAAAAAAGCGCGAATAATTCTATGGTTATTCTGATTTGGCGCAGCTGCCCAATCAGGAATCTTACGAATTGCCTTCCACTCCTGTTTATCTGCTGGTGGCATTGAAGTAGGCTTCAATTTGCATTGTGAGGTCGTAACCGCAGAGACTTCCTTATGCGTTGGTTCAACTTTTGTGGCCAGATTATAAAGCTGAAGTCCCCTCATGAATAATTCTGAAGTGTCTGCCACAGCTGATGCCTTTTCTACCACTGGATACATGACCTCGGAGCTAAAACTATCATTGCAATGCAGGATTGCCTTTATGTTCAGCCCGTTGTCATGAAGTAGTTTAGAAATCTCATCAAAGAGAGGAACTAAAGCCGTTTCGATGGCAGGAGTTATTTTGGGAGATACGAAAAGCACTTCCCCAGTAGACATGCAGAAATAGCCATACAGGCAGAGTGCTGTTCGGATACACTTTTGGGCGATCTTTGTTATCGTCTCATCCTTTCCCCCATAATTCAGGCCGCCCTCATGATAAGCTACATCAACCGCGTAGATATACGGTGCTTCCGTGGAATACGCAATACCAATTCCATCAATTTCTGCCTGCTTGAGGAACTGTTCCAGACTGCACCCTTTTGAAATATCCAAACTATGTTTTTCGAGGAAATAGTTCCTACATATGACGAAAAGATCCTCAATTTCTTGACGATTTTCAAGTTCCCAGAAGGGAGAGACTTTCCAATTAGTTTGCACCAACTGACACAGCTTCTCATGTCTTAGCCAGGAGTAAATTAGGGATTCGCCCATTTCAATCTTCATGTTCCGTCCCTCCATTGTGATGTGCTCGATTCCACGGAGAAAGGTTAATATATAGTTTTTTCAACTCGTCCATATTCCAATTCTCCTTGTGAATCGTTTCAAATAGCTCCTCTTGCCGAGGCTGACCAAGCGTAAGCCGATAAACTGAGAGCACATCCATCAGATGGTCATATCTGCAACGATCCTGACTATATGGGTACATGGGAACGATGCGCTCTATCTTATATTTAAAGGGAAAATCATCAGGCAAGCACCAGTAGGGGATCAAATCTGAATAGTTCTGCTTCAAGGCCACTGTCGCACGATCCATGGTCTCCTTCCAAACGCTCTTTTCAAATGGGAAAGCTCCGAATTCGCTGTCTGCCAGGTTCTGACGGATCGCATGGCAGAGATAACGGTTGATCCGGCCTTCCCGTTGCTCCAGATCAATTGGGTTTGATGGCAGATTCCAGTGCATGATTTTTCTGCAGTAGTTATGGAAGTCCAGTCCTTCTTGCCCGATAGATGTTGTTGCCAGCACAAATGGACGGAAGGGGGAGTTGAAGGCGCTTCGGATGTTCTCAGTTCTCTGCATGGTCTTCTCATTGACCTGAGCGTTAAAGTAGCCCACTGCAAAGTGTGTGCGCAGCCTGGATTTCTCCCGATGGCCAAGGAAGGATTCCCGCGTTTCAATCTGGATGCTCGCAGTATCAACAAAGCCTGACTTCATCTGCCGCAGCAACTCCAAGTCACTCCCGCCCCCCAAAGTAAAGGCATATTCGTCAAGAACGGCCTGTAGGTTTCCCTCAACACAGTAGCTGGCCACATTCCAGTAATAGGCCTCATCAGAATCCTTATTGCCATATAGCACATCGATGATTGCCATCGACTCCTGCTTATTAAAGAGGGCAATGAATTTGTCCGCGAGGTCCATCGCCATCGTACCTGCCATAGATGCCCCTTTGAACAATCGATATGCGCAGATCGCCGGCGAGCCAATGGCCAGTTCTGTCAGCAGCTTCTCCGTACCAGCTGCAATACCATTCAGTTCATAGCTCGGCTCTTCGCCATCTAAGGTCTGCATGAGTGCCACTACTTGTGCAGCGCTCTGTCGAACAGCATGAAGTTGGTGCGTCTGCCGGAATTCCTGTAGAAGCTCCTGGACACGGCCACAAACGATCCGGCGTACTTCATCGACCGACCTATCAGCCAATTCCAGCGGCTCATAGAGCTTTGCCAGGGTTCTACATGGGTAAGTAAGAACCTCCTCCATCTCATCGCGGAGTCGCACAACCACTTTGCGCCGTTTTCGCTCCCCTTCAGAACTGTCCTGGGCAAAATATCGCATTTGTTTGGCATCTTCTCGGTTTCCGAGCCTGCCTACGGTAAGCCGCTCCGCCTCATATGAGGTAAGTCCTGCAATCATGCGGGGAACCATCTCCCAGCTGGAGAAGACCAGTGTCTTCGAATATCCTTTATTTTTATCGAAAACACTTTTCGTCGAATAATATGGACGAGATGCAGGAATCCATAAGAGCAATTCAGCGCCATTCCGTTCTCTGCTAAATGCCTCATTAAAGAGTGTCTGCAGGCGGCCATTGTTGCAAGGGATCTTTTCGTAGCGATTGATTCGGGTTCTACGCAGCAGCATGCTTGTGGATTGCTCTACAAGTCGATAGTCTCCCTGTTTCTCCAACGCATCGACAATCTTATCCTTGACCCGGTAATTCATAAATGACAACAGATATGGTGCCGACTTCACATACTCGATAGGAAACTTTCCGAGTGACAAAGAATCCATCAGCATCTGCAATTCGGTATATGACCGAATATCCTCGGTGGTTATCTCGGTCATCTCCGTAGCTTTGCTGCGGTCGAAAATAGCATCGCTCAATCGCTCTGTCCGGCAGACGCAGCGATACATTTCATCCTCTGCCCGCGTCTTTTCTGCGACCAGCACTGTGTAATGTTCTGTCTTAATTTCAGCCAAATGGCGAGAATAGTCACTCCATACCTGATGGAATTGATGTTTCTTTTGGTCATCATTCATCAGGAAATCCATGACCTGCATAAATTCCTGATAATGCCCTTCGCCTGTTTCTGAGAGCTCTTCAAGTGTGGAATAGGGCTTGTAGGGCGTCGCAGACAGCAAGAGCACCTTCACATCATTATCTTCGATTAGGAACTTCCTTGCCAGCATGCCACTTTCCGAATTGTCTCCAGCAATCAAATCCTTGAATCTCTGGAACTCATCCATGATGACCAGGTCGGGTTTAAGTCGATCCAGACTAATACTCGCAAACATCCGGCGTAGCCCATTAACGGCTTCTCGCCGACGCCGGTGAGGCAGTTCCATCACCTCCGGCTGCTTGCAGATATCCAAAATTTCATCCAGAAAGGCAGGCTCAAGTTTGAAATATCTGCTGATTGCATCCATCATATCAGAGAGGTAGTTTCCGGTCTCTGCATCGCATTCATCAATGCGTTTGTTATACTCGTCAATATTCCAATCCCACCACTGCAGCGTATGTTCATATTGCAGCAGTTGTTTCAATGGGTCCTGATACGACTCGAATACGGGATAACGATGCAAAACAGCATAGATCAATGCACGCTCATGCTTTGACCCTTGGCCACCCGTCATGGAAAAGGAGGTCGCCGGGGTCATTGGTATCAACTGCATGTAACTGTGATCTCTCCCTGCGCTCTCATAGATGCGAAGGTGCTGCATCGACAAACGACTCTCCTGAAAATCAAGGCAGTCCTCTTCCGGTATGCCCAGCTTCCTGCAGTTCTGATTTGCGATGTTGATATTGGAGCAAATATAGACGACCTTGAAATGGTCATCCCAAGCAACATGCAAATCCGCTACCTTCTGGATGACCGCGCTGGCGATGATCGTTTTTCCAAGGCCAACCTCATCTGCCAGCAGAACGCGATACTGTTTCTGCTGGTAAAGCTCCAGAATACGATTTGCAGTAGCCTCCTGGAAATCCAACGGTTTCAATGCCGACATGATCGATCACCTCCTCTTCACAGCTTCCCGGAACGTTCTGATCAACATGCGGAAGGAGTCATCAAACAACTCAGGTGATACCCGTTCCATGATTTTTTCTACTTCATCAAGCCGTTTCGGATAAAACGCTGCGGTGCGTAGCAGACGTTCGTAAAGAGCAGAAGGGATCACTGTCTCCGTGGTATCCGCGCCAATGGCCAATCGTTTCATCAGCTCCTGCTGCTCGATACCAGCCTCCGTGTAATTGTCTGCGAGCAGGAATGCCACATAAGCCAAGAATCCGCTCTTGCTCCCTATCACTGCGTTAAAGATGGCAGAATCCCGATCTTCCGGAATTCCCTCAGTTGGAATCTTAGCAATACAGTATTGATTTCCACGTCGAATGACATATAGCTCACACAATTCCCGAAGCAGCATATTGTGAAACTCAACTTTGTCCTGCAAAGGCACAAAACTTGCACTACGGTATATCGGTGCAATTTCTGCCGGTTTCTGAAGACGGCCGCAGGAGATCGTGAGTTCGTATTGTTCTCCTTCTGCCTGAACTGAAGCTCCTTCTATGGAATCCAACACATCGCGCAGGCCATCCATCGTTTCCTCACTCTCGGGAATCACCGAGATAGTCGGTAAATCCTCCAGCTGTTCGAACATCGGGTTTCCTGTCACCAGGTCGTCAAGCACTGCGCTGTAAGAAGCATAATAGGGCTTGTACTTCAACTCAAGCATAAACTCGACATTGTGGTAAAATGCGTTAGCTGAAGCGTTGAGAGATCCAAGGTAGAGATAGTGCTTGCTCCCAACCGACTTGAAATAGATTTTTGCATGCAGATCCCGTTTTGCTACGGATTGCTGATCTGCATCGCCCAGCAACTCATCATCCAGGAGCATCTCTGAAGGCACATAAACATGCTGGAAGGAATCCCATGCTTTCTGTGTTACTGAATTGAGCCGGGTGACGAGGGTTGTTTCATAAGGCCCGTTTCCCAAGCGCTCTACGACACTATCACTCAGGAATGGTGATACCACGATAAGGCTCTGCGCATCATCCACCATCTGCGAAGCCTGGCTTTTATAACGAGGAATGCCAAAGGGGAGAAATCTACAGGACTCAAAAGGATCCTCACATTGGAACTTTTTAACCCTCAGGACATCACGCGCTAAGCTGGAGATTGCGTTCTGCTTTCCAGCCGCTGCATACTTCTTAACGAAGTAAAGCATGTCGGCCAAAGGACGATTCTCTTCCTTTGTTTCCTGCCCAATCGTACCTGTTACCTCAACGGCAATATCCATGCTCCGATCAAAAGTCAGATTTCGGCTAAGTACAATCACCTTGATAACCGCAGCTTCCGTCTCGCTGTGATATTTAATTACCCAGAGCTTTGGATGGAAATTTGCGTTGCGTTCCAGGCTCACAGGAAAGATGCTGTTTTCCAACAAGGCGTAGACAGGGCGGATGTTTTGCGGCATCTTAATTCCATCTGCATTGCAGAAAATTGCAAGTTTATCGCTGCACTTCCGAATCGCTTCCAACAGGAAGAAGGGATTCTGTGTGGCTGAGCTGTCATAATCCTCAAACATCCCCAGCGACACTGGTACTCCCAGAAGAGCCTCCATGTCCAATGAGTAAGTCATTCCCACAGCGAATTCCAGATCATATCCCGGAGGCGGGCAGAGCATTTGGCTGTAGTCCAGTCGGTTTTCTTCGGGGTTGAATTGTCGCCTTGCCATGCTCACGCCTCCAATCCCGTCAGGATGTCGTTGATAATTGTGGATGCCGTGCCAAAACGGTAGTCCAGCTTGTAGTAATGGATTGGTCTCTCAAAGCGGTAGCTTTTAGGGTTGTTGAGCTTAGCACGATTCTGCTTTACCAACCGTTCGCGCCGGATCAATAAGTCTCTTGCTGCATCGATGTCACCTTCTTGCAGAGCAGTATCAAAGGCCCTGAGAAATTGGCTGGTCATTGGGGGGCACTTTGAAATCGCGAGCACATCTTCCAAGTGAATTGGGTGATAGTGATCACAATAGCCTTTGAACTCAGCTCGAATAGCTTCTACTTCATCGTCATGGATACCACATCCATCTGCGTAGATGATGTTGTAAAGAAGATGCGCGCCATAAATGAACTCCGCAAATTCCTGCGCCAAATGAACGGCATCGCTAATGTCACTTGGTACCGTCGCATAGGGGATTTCCCAGAAGGAAGGAAAGCGGATTTTTTCACGCAGCATATACGCCGTGAGGGAATTGCAAGTCGCTGGACTATCAAGGAAATGATCGTAAAGATACTGTGCCTCTTTTTTGGTAAGTTCAATAGTCGCGTCCTTTTGAACATCGTAGTCTGGCACGATAGGAGAGAACAGAACAGTTTTTCCGGCTAATGCGTCCGTATCGTCAGCCGCCTCATCTGCACTTTCTGTTTTCAGAGTAACTTCTCTTTTTATCCTTTCATTCCGAAGGACTATTTCACACGCTTCATCCAGAGAAATGTTTGGATATCGAAGGATACCGACTGTCCGCAATCCATTCCAATAGATGGAACTTGGCTTCATCTTCACCATCTTTTCCATGTTGCGACTACCGACGATCCCATATGCCTCCGGCCCGGAATTCTTCACTAATGTTTTGACTAGTGTGAATTCTTCATTATGGATATAGGCAAGAACATCCCGCCGGTGCTTAAACCGATGGTTTTCGGCTTGGGCAAACAAATAAGGAAGAATCACAAAATACTTTGCTCGTGTCTGCAATGTAGAGATCCCCGGGAAGAGCATATCGGAGAAAGCATCCCGAACAGTTCCAATCCCCAACTCATCCAGCGCTGTTTGGGTCCCAAGTAGCCGTAGAATGGATACGACTTTGTCACGCTCAGTTTTAGAAAAATCAACCCATCCGATCTGCATGAACCCAAATCCTCCTCGCGAACACTGTGCTACACACATGAATGATGTCTATTCCACATGCATCTGTAGAATAATTCGTCTTGTCATTATTTCTCCAAATTGAAATAGCAATCTAATCAGTCTTTCTCCCTTGTAAAAACGCGCTGGAGTCGGTCTCGATAAGCCGGCAACTGCTCCAAATAAGGATGGATCCGCCGTTCAATTTCTCTGCGCTCCAATTGCGTTGCTTCAGTGGGATCAATGGTGTGACCGACTTCCTCCATGATATCAACCGCCAATTCCCACACGAGTTTATCAAATAGCTCTTCTCCACAATTAACTACGCAGCAGCCGGTATCGCCGATGCTACCTTGCACATTGTCAATGCTGATGTAGATATAGCCCACCTTATCCGACCAAAGCAGTTCGAAATGCGTCGATGTCCGGATATAGTCATTGAATACATCAATAACCTGCTCGATGGCTCTCTTCGTTTCCGGTTCATAAGTCTTTTTCATTGAGTATTCTCCTCGCTATCAATTTCTAATTGAAGGCACCTGAATGTTACCATACTCGTCAGTATCGTTCACGACACGAGGATAGCAGCAATAATAGAATCGGCCGCCTCTTCGATAATCCGTGCCTTTTCGGTATTCTGTGATCAGATTATGCCGACAC
>OFMH01000573.1_pt1 | contig 25544 bp, 9 predicted proteins | sample 1541761 | NCBI WGS metagenome assembly OFMH01 (sample SAMN04209249, study PRJEB22552) | human gut metagenome | biome: gut; material: feces | host: Homo sapiens | place: USA: Oklahoma
GCTCCACAGTTCATACTCTCCGTCTTCGCCGCATCATCGGTCTTTGCCGTGAGCATTACGAATGGGAGATGAGAGTATTCTGAATTCTCACGCACCCTACGGCAGAACTCCGGACCGTCCATCTCCGGCATCATCCAGTCGCTTATGATGAGTGAAACCGGATGCTTCTCCAGTCTACGTAGCGCATTCTTTCCGTTGTCGGCAGTATAAACCGTATACATCTTTTCGAAATGAGCCTTCACAAACTGGCGCATGTCTTCATCATCATCCACAATCAGCATCACCGGTTTTGCCGGTTCACGAAGTGGACTGGCAACAGCATCGCCTGCCTTTTGAGAACCTTGCTCAACTGGAGTTTCATCTGTCAGCAGATTTTCCTCAGCAACAGTTTCTTCTTCCTTCACCATTTCATCCGCCTTCTCAACCACAGCATCCAACTGGTTGAGCGGCAAGGTTACGATAAAGGTAGATCCCTTACCTACTGCAGATTCTACTTCAACCATACCATGATGAGCCTCAACGAGATTCTTCACGATGTTGAGACCGATTCCGGTTCCCGGTTTGTTGTCACGTGCCTGATAGAAGGCTCCGAAGATTTTCTCCTTTTCGTCAGGACTGATTCCCAATCCGTTGTCTTCCATCTCTATGCGGAAATGGGTTCCATTCTCCAGCAGGCGGCAGGACAAGCGTACATAATCCTCGGTATATTTCAAGGCGTTGGTCATCAGATTGCTGATAACCTTGGTAATGGCCTCCTGATCTATCATCGCCACGAGATCATCAGCAGGATAATCAACATCAAAACGGATGCTTTTCTGCTCGAAGGTAGGAGCGAAGCGCTCTGCCACAGCATGCATCAGCTTCGAAATATTATTCAAACGGAAATGAACCTGCATGCCCTTCTGCTGCACTTTGTTGAAATCGAGCAGCTGATTGACGAGCAAGAGCAAACGCTGGGCGTTACGGTCGATAACAGAAAGCGTCTGCGTGATAGTCTCACCATCAGAAAGTTTTCCGGAAACCTGTTTCCAATGCTCTTTCAGACTCTCCAAAGGTCCGATGATAAGCGTTACCGGCGTACGGATTTCATGGGCAATCATCGTAAAGAACTGCAGGCGGGCGTCTCTCATCTCCTGATCCTGCTTGAGTTCCAACTGGTCGAGTTCTTCCTGATGACGGAGTTTCTCACGTTTCAACCGGCTCTGCATGAACCAGTAGATTGCGTAACCGATGAGCAGAAGATACAGAATCTTGGCTGGCAGAGACCACCAGAACGGCGGATGAACCACAATCTGCAGTTTTGCCTCATTCTTCGACCATACGCCATCATTATTGGTTGCCTTAACCAGGAAGGTATAGGTTCCGGCAGGAAGGTTGGTATAGTTGGCACGATGCTCATGGGTATAACCCCAATCCTTGTCGATTCCTTCGAGCTTGTAAGCATACTGGTTCTTCTCAGGCGATACATAGCTCAAGGCTGCAAACGAGATATTGATGGTATTCTCGTTATGAGACAGATTGAGTTCTGCTGCATGACTCAGAGATTTCTCCAGCTGGTCGCTCCCCGCCTCTATCGGCTGACCGAAGAGTTCTACCGAGGTGATTGCTACAGGAGGAGCTACCTGGTTGATCTTGACGAGATATGGATAGAAGCAGTTGAAACCTCTTGTAGAACCGAAATAGATTCTGCCATCAGAAGCCAGGAGTCCGGCGTTTGGCATAAACTGGTCGCAAGTGAGTCCATCATATTTATTGAACAGCTGGACAGGTTCACCCGGCGTATATTTCACAATTCCCTTGCTGGTAGAAATCCACATTACTCCCTGCGAAATGACAAGACTCGTGAAATCCTGACTTGGCGCATCGATGGAGATACGGCGGAAGATACCTTTAGAAGGCAGGAATTCGCAGAGTCCGTCGCCGGTTGCAGCATAGAGCTGCCCCTTTTCGCCAATAGTCAGACAGTTCACCTGATCACTCACCAGCGAAGTAGAATCATTCTCTACATGTTTATATTGTTTCCAGGCATTATTCTTACCCAAGCGCCACAAGCCACCTCCCTGGGTAGCAAACCATACGTTGCCCTGAGGATCTTCCTTGATATCGATGGTAAGCGACTTGAACGACTTGATTCTTCTGAACTTCTGCTGACCTTCGTCGAAAAGACTGGCTCCATCCATCGAAGCCGCCCACAGCCGGTTCTTCCTGTCGCGATAAATACAATAGGCATTACTTCCCGAAACCATTCCATCGGTTTGGAAAATCTGCTGCGCTCCGGTAGCCATATTCATTCTGATGACACCATTACCATAGGTTCCCACCCACAGATCGTTTTCATCAGCAAAGAGCGCATGAACATTATACTTGCCCATAGCCGCCTTGCCCGGATAAGAAACAAAACTGTTGGTCTGGGGATTGAAGCAGTCGAGTCCGGCATCATCGGTAGCTATCCAGATGCGATGCTGCTGGTCTTCGAAGAATCTTCCTACCACATTACCGCGCAATCCCCCCTGGCGGGCTGGGTAAGCACGGAAACGTTCTTCAATACTCGTAGAAGGAAGATAACTCACACCTCCATAGAAAGTAGTAACCCAGATGCCGCCTTCATTATCGCCCGCAATACCATAAACAAAACGCTCGCTCGTGCTCCGGCTCGGATTGTTTACTTCCGACAACATACGCCAGGAGCGGTTCTGGATGTCATACTGCACCAATCCATCATCGCTGGCTATGAGAATATACTTGTTGCCGTTGTTGTAAAGCTGGTGGATATGATGAACTGCATTACTCAGAGTTCCGCTGATGAGCTGCTCGGCACTACCATCGGCGTTGAGCTTGTAAAGTCCGTTTTCCCAGGTTCCGACATAAACATTGCCATCGGGAGTAGCCAGCATCGCCATGCCGTGAAACATGGTCGCATCGCCCTTCAGAGGGAATGCTTCAAACTGATCGGTCGACTTATTGAGATGATAGATGCTGGCTTCACCATGGTTACAGAGCATCCATACCTGGTTGTTGGCATCAACCAGCGTGCTTTTCACTTTACCCTGAATATTCTTCATTGGATACTGATGCAGTTCGTGAGTAGTCCGATTGTATCTGAACACGCCCTGTCCGTTGGTAGAAATCCAAACATTCTGATCGCCGTCAAGCGAGAAATTTAGGACAGGCGCCGTAATCTTATCACTCAGTTTCTGGAATCGGTCGGTTGCATTACAGAACAGATAGGCTCCATTATTGCAACCTACCAGCAGGCCTTCTTCGCAAGCAGTAAGAGCGCTCACAAACTGGTCTACAGTCGTAAAGGGATTATAATAGGTTTTGACATCGTATCCGTCAAAACGGCACAATCCGTTGTCTGTACCAAACCACATGTATCCCTTGGAACCCTGAACCACGCTACGCACAGCATTACTCGGCAAACCATCATCCATCGTGATAGAGCGCACCATAGGGTCGATAGGAGCCCATTGTGCACCCGAGTTGGTTTGCGTTATCGTATGTGGCTGCGCCTGAATATCCGTAGCCCCTTTCGAGACAAAAGCGGTTGGCACCTGCGCCTCAGCCCCTACAGGCATCATCATGCAGAGCACAGAAACCATTAGAGTAGATATCTTTCTCATTATATGGGTCTTTATTTTCTGTTGTTGGATAAAATAATGCCGCAAAATTACAAAAATATAACGAGAAATACAACAAAAAGAACAAAAAAAGCCCTGAAACAAACAAATAGCTACTTTTTTAAAGTAAGACTATCCGTTTGCTTCAGGGCAAAACTTAAATAATGATTCAAGTGAGAAGTTTCACTATCAACAGATTGAAACCTGAATTACTTGCTCTTTACATCGCTCCATTTAGGCGGTTTCACACCCAGCAGATTCTTCACGAAGAAATCGTAACGCTTGTGCTCGCCATAGAGTTCGCCCATGGTATGATGGGCTCCAGGAATCACCACGAGTTCGAAATCCTTGTTCGCCTTTTCCAGGGCATTCACCACCTGATAAGTGCTCGAAGGATCTACGTTGTCATCTATCTCGCCTACCACCAGCATCAACGGGCGCTCCAGCTTGTAGGCGTTCTCCACGTTGCTGCACTCCACGTAACTGGAATCGATAGGCCAGCTCATCCATTGCTCGTTCCACCAGATTTTATCCATCCGGTTGTCATGACAGCCGCAGGCACTATAGGCTGCCTTGTAGAAATCGCCATGCAGCAATACGGCTGTGGTACTCTCCTGTCCGCCTGCCGAACAGCCATAGATTGCCACATTATCAGCATCCATATAAGGATACTTCTTGGCTGCAGCCTTGATCCAGAGCTCACGGTCTGGGAATCCGGCATCCTTCAGGTTCTTGTAGCAAACCTCCTCAAACTTCTTGCCGCGATAGGAAGTTCCCATCGCATCGAGCTGGACTACGATGAAACCGAGTTCGGCAAGCGAAGTGGTGTACCAGTTGTATGGCATGAAACTCTTCGGAGTATAGGCATCGCCCGGACCCGAATAGATATACTCGATAACCGGATATTTCTTGTTCGGATCGAAATTGGTAGGGCGCTGGATGATGCCCCACATATCGGTCTTGCCATCACGCCCCTTAGCCACAAATACCTCAGGAGCAACCCATCTGTGCTTCTTCAAAGTAGCAATATCAGCCGTCTCCAGGGCCTTGACGAGCTTGCCGGTCTGCGCATCTCTGAGCACGGTAACAGGAGCGGCATCCACCTTAGAATAGGTATCCAGAAGATAATGGTAATCATAGGTATATTGGGCACTATGATTTCCCTCTTCAGGAGTGAGCGCCACCATATTCTTGCCGTCGATACCTATTTTATAATAATGTACCAGATATGGGTCCTCATTCCTGTTCACGCCACTAGCCGAGAAATAGATTTCTCCCTTCTCTTCATCTACACGCTGGATGCCGCGAACAAACCATTCGCCCTTTGTAATCTGTCGGATAACCTTCGATTTCTGCACATCGTAGAGATAGAGATGATTCCAGTTGTCGCGCTCGCTCATCCAGAGCAGTTGCTTGCCATCCTTGATAAACTGACGCCACAGACGACCATAGTTCACGAAAGTATTGGCACGCTCCTCTACCACGGTACGAAGTTTGCCGGTTTCGGCATTCATCGCCAGCATCTGATAGAGATGATGCCCACGCTGGTTGTACTCCATCGTCACCTCCTTGCTGTCTGGTGTCCATTGCATCCACTCCAGTTCATACTGGTTTTCTATCTGATGCTTGTCAGCCTCCACCTTCTTTCCGGTAGCCACATCGATGATGACCGGATAGTGCTGTGGCAGGGCATCGCCCGGCTTGGCATACTCCTGCTTGTGGAGGATAGGCTGCAGCTGGTCGGCAGGCGAAGATTCTACGTAGTAGGCATAGCGCTTCTCTACCGGCACACGCTTGCATACGAAGATGTGCTTGCCGTCTGGACTCCATTGGATGCGGTTGCTGTAATAGCAGCCGATAGTACCATCCTGAGTGAGGATTCGCTTGGCTTCGGTATAAGGTTTTCCTGCCTCATGAACCACCACGTTGTAACCTTCGATGTAGGCTTCCATCTTGCCGTCTGGCGAAAGTACCGGATAGGCCTCCTTCTCCTCATCCACCTCCATCCAATGGCGCTCATGGCGTCTGCCAAACTGAGGCTTGTAGGCAGGACGAGGTTTGATGCCCAGCGCCTTCTCCATCGCTTCCTGCGAATCATAAGTCTTCATCTCATCCTTATCGGCATCATAGGAAACAAACTTCCTGCCCTGAGGAGTAGAAATCTGATAATGCAGTACGTGGGTAGAATCGCACCAAGCCGATGAGCGTGCCCAATGGAACACGGAATCGGCAGAGAATTGATGACGAAGAGCATAGGCTCTGTTGTAATCTTCTAATGTGCCCTGTGCTGAAGCTGTAGCTGCCGGCATCGCCAAAGCTGCGCTCAACAGCGAAAGAGCTAAAATCTGATTCTTCATTATGCTTGATATTTTACTTGTTAACTTCTTTAGTTTTTTTCTCCAGTTAGGAAAATATTATTTCCCAGTATAGAAATCTGTGATGCGTCGGATAGCACGCTGGCAAACCGGACAGAAATCATCCACTTCGTTGATTCGCATACGGCAGACCTGTGCCGGACGGTAACATCCCCTGCTCTGGTTGCCCGCACCCTCGAACACACCAATCTTGAAGACGGCTTCGTTGAGTTTCTTCTGCTCCTTCTCGTTTCTGATATTCTTATGATCCGGAAGTTTGGCAAGCGGCGTTGGAATCTTCACGCCCTTCGGCATCATATCTGCCCACTTGCTCTGGAAATCCTTCAGCGTGGTGAGGTTCGGCTCCCAAGGCTCGGTATCACTAGGATACATCGGGTCGTACTCATCGGTACTGTACTCATCGCCCAAGCCCGCATAGCCATGACCGAACTCATGTACCAGCACCTTCTTGAACGTAGGATGATCAGAGGTAGAAAGCGTAACCTGGTTATAGATGCCACCTCCACCATACGTAGGAGAATTCACCAATACGATAATCTGCTCGAAAGGCACATTACTCAAGGCATCATAGATGCGATGAATCTTGCTCGTGGTAAGATAACGGTTCGAATAAAAAGTATCGTAATGAGAGCAAGCCATCGTGTTCTTCCATTTCCCTTCGTGCGGAATACTTGGTCCCTCATCGAGCGATGGAGCCGCAACAGCCACCACGTTGAATCTCGACTTGAGCGAAGCGAAAGGTTCGCGCTCGAAGATGGCATCGGCTGCCCGCTGCGCATCCTGATAGAACTTATCCATCTGGTCCTGGCGATAGCCCTCGGCGATGATGGCGAGGTCAACACAATCGGCAGTCTCTCCGCTCTTCACGATGTAGCGGTAAGGGATGCCATTCTCGCCCAATGGTCGGATGAGGATATCCTGTGGATTGATGGTATGGCGCAGTTCAGCCGTCACCTTCTGATGCGTATCGCTCAGGGTAATGCTAACATCCACCGGCTTCTTTGGGAAAGGCACGAGGAAACTGCTCTCGAATGATTTCTGCAGATGCTTCGCCTCCAGGGTAAGCTGCCACTCCTGGAAGAGTGTAGAGAAAGTGTTTATATAGAGCACCTTGTTGGTACCATGTTCATACACGGTCACCTGTCCGTTTCCGTTCAGGAATTTCTCATCCAGTCTTGTCTTTCTGCCCGCCCATGTAGGGTTGCTGTAAGCCTGTTCGAAATAGATAGCCTGGTTCACGCTATCTCCCGCCACGATATAATCCAGTCGCAACGTCTTGTCCTCAAAGTTATCTTCAAACTTCTGTGCCTGCATCGGCAAAGCCATCATCAGGGCGAGAGATGCAGTCAATAATCCTTTATTCTTCATATTATATTTTTACAAAATTCCATTATAAAAAGAGATGCGCCATTACGTAAGCCTTTACAAATGTGTCATCAACCATTCTGCCAAAACCTTGCAGTAATGATCATGGTCTTCTACGAAAGGCATGTGGCGGCTTCCCACGAAGAGTTCCCATTTACTGTTAGGCAAAGCATCATGCATGGCTTTGGCGATGGCAGGAGTACAAAGATCATCACTACCACTAATTACCAAGGTAGGGATGTCGATGCTCTTCATCTTCTCCAAATACTCAAAATCCTTCAAGTCGCCAGTAGCATTTAGCTCATTAGGTCCCCAACCATAAATATACGACAAGGTACCAGCCTTTTTCTCTCTTCTCAGGCATTCAGGCGAGTCGGCAGTAACAGGTGCAGCACAATGTTGCTCCATATAGTGAGCAATTGCACTTTTGTATGCCTTACTGTCAAAATCCCCCGTAGCCTCAGCCTTGGCTATGGCTTTTTGCTCTTTTTCCGGTAAGTATTTTACCAAGCGATGTTGCTCCTTTACCCACATCGAAGCCGATGGATTGGTACTGGAGAGAATGAGTGAGCGAATCCCATCGGGATGACGTTCATAGACGTACGCCAAAGCCAACATACCTCCCCACGACTGTCCCAAGAGATGTATTTGGTCAAGATGTAAGTATTTACGGAGCGCATCTAGCTCATCCACCCACGTCTCAGTCTTCCAAAGTTCCGGATGACCTTCTACATACGATTTTCCACAGCCCAACTGGTCGTACATAATGACCTGATGGCCAGTCTCGGCAATTTGATCCAGCACCTCGAAATAGTTGTGGGTACTGCCTGGTCCACCATGCAGCAAGATGATAGGTGCCTTACCTTCCTGGCGTTCGCCCACAATTCGATAATAAACCTGATGTCCTCGGAAAGGCATGTATCCCTCCTCTACTTTCTGCTTTTGCCTGGTGAATGCAAAGTTCTTGGCACGCAACAAGTCTGTATAATCGCAAGTATAAATGTTTTGCTTCTTGTGCTTGCTTATCTGTAATTGAGTAGCAGGGAAATACTGTGCCAACAGATGATACATATCAGGATCCATCGCCTGCAATTCCTCACGGGTGTTAATCCAGTTATGCTTGCCGTCAGCACGTTGTACCTCTGCATTTACATTAAACCAGTCTTGTACAGCCTCGGCAAAATATTCCATCCCATTGTCCAATCGATAAGTATTGGCATAAATGCCACGAGCTTTCGCCTTGTCAAGAAGCGAGTCTAGCTTTTCATTGATGGTAGGATCCACCTGATAGATACCTATCAAATGAATGGAATGTGCAAACTCATGGATGAGGATATCCTCGGCATGATACTTATCTATTTGGTAAGCAAGGATGTTCTCTTCCGCACAGGTTGTGACAGGTACTTCCATCGTACCTTCCATTCCTCGAGCCCGCACATCCATATTCACCGTAGTGTCATTGATCATGAAATGATGTTCTGGGATGTCGGTCTCGCCCTCATATCTAGCCATAATAGCCACACGAGTTCCATGCTTTTTCATCGCTTCCAACACCTCTGGTTTTAACATACTCGTCATAGCATAGAGTGTATGATGCGCAGCCACTATACATGAGTCTGGCACTCGCCATGACGTTACGATCGGAATGCCATTCACATCCACGTATTTCTTATAAAATTTATCTAAATGCATAGATTTGGGTGGTGCCGTTATCTTGCATTCCGGGATGCGTAGCTCTGCATCCCCCGCATACTCTTTGAGTTGTTGTGCCTGCATCGGCATCGCCATCATCAAGGCGAGAGATGTCGATAATAAAGTCTTATTCTTCATTTCGATTGTCATTTTTATGTTATTTATATTTCGCCACAAAAGTACTGATAATCTAGCTAAAACGGTCGCAATATCGTCTAAAATGATACAAATATCGTATTTTCCCAAAGAACATCTTAAAGATTCGTCAAAAATCACATCAGAATGATAGATTTGTGCAAAAAAACTTGGGAGATATTATAAAAAGTCGTATCTTTGCCAAAAGAATCTATAAAAAGAACAGATTATGAGATTATCAGAAGAACGATATATCAGCTTACTTACCGACTTTGGTTTCAAACGTATCTTTGGAACAAAGCCAAATAAAGACTTGCTCATCAACTTTCTAAATTCACTTTTTGATGGAGAGCAAGTCATTAAGGATGTCCGCTACCTCAATAGCGAGCACGTTGGTGATGTTTTCGCTGAGCGCAAAGCTATCTTTGACGTGTATTGTGAAAATGAGAAAGGAGAAAAGTTCATTGTTGAGATGCAGAACGCTTTTCAGAAATATTTCAAAGACCGTTCTCTCTTCTACTCTACATTTCCTATCAGAGAGCAAGCACCAAAAGGACAGGATTGGAATTTCAAGCTAGCCCATGTTTACACGGTAGCGTTGCTCAATTTTGATTTTAAGGAAGAAGCTTTCGACCAAAAAGAAATCAACCACGATGTTGGCCTGCTAGACAAAAAGACATTCAAGGTCTTTAACGACAAGCTTTCTTTCAAGTATATTGAGATTGCAAAGTTCAACAAAAGCGAGACAGAGCTAGAAACGCTGTATGACAAATGGCTCTATGTACTCAAGAATTTACCCAAGCTTGACAAACGACCGAAAGCTTTAAAAGAAAGAATTTTCACGAAGTTGTTTGAAGAAGCAGAAATCGCAAAATTCAGTCAACAAGAGCTACGAGAATATGAAGACAGCCTCAAGGCTTACCGAGATATAAAAAATTCGATCGATACTGCGAAGGAAGAAGGCAGAGAAGAAGGCAGAGTAGAAGGCATTGCCAAAGAAAAGTTGACCACCGCAAAACGTCTTCTCGGCATGGGGCTCACACAAGAGCAAGTTGCCAAAGGTACAGACCGTTCAATAGAAGATATAGAGAGACTTGTTTAAACAACAGAACTTTCGCATGTGGTTCAAGAACGGGCTGAAGGCCCAAAAGCTCCTAGCTCAGGGCAGCGCCCTGGGTATAATAGCAATCAGCAAGGCGCCCTGTAAGGGCGACAAGTTTGCGTCCATAATAAGTAGCTGTATCACACTTCTGTCAAGCAATTCAAGCTGTTCAGCCAAGCACCTCAAGTAGTTCAGTAAGCGAGTTCAGACGTCTCAGTTAGCTGATGCAGACGTCTCGATAAGCCTACGGATACGGCTCCGTTAGCTTACGCAGTAATATCTGTAACCCGATGCAGTCATATCTGTAACCCGATGCAGTCATATCTGTAACCCAATGCAGTCATATCTGTAACCCGATGCAGTCATATCAGTAACCCAGCGCAGTCTTCATATGAACAAATTTTATGTAATAATCTATCATCCATCACGATTTATATGTATTACACATCTTAATATACTAATATACAGACACTTGAATAGCGTGATAGATACTTCGAAAACGGAAATATCCATCACGCTATCCATCACGATTTGGGGGTATCCCTCACGATTTTCTCACTACACTCTATCAGATACTGCATATCATTGTTGAAAAGCTTGCGATAGATGGCATCAGACCTTAAAGAATTAGATTCGTGTGATTGCCGGCATATGGCAGCAACCATGCAAATCAAGATGTTCAAGCCAAATAAACGTGGAAGTATGACTGTTTAAACTATGAATTATAGAGTATTAAGACAACACATCTTACGCTTCGGATATGTACGTATAAAACAATGGCAGTATCCAAACTACCAGCCAAATAAGTTTAGTACATTTCATTTCGTTTATATTTAAATAAGTTCATGTTAAGTTCCGCTTGCAAAATAACTATTTTTTTCATGAGACTAAGTGAAAAAAATCGTCCAAAATACCATTAAAATAATAGATTTACGCAAAAATACTTGGAAGATATTATAAAAAGTCGTATTTTTGCCAAAAGAATTCTATAAAAAGAACAGATTATGAGATTATCAGAAGAACGATATGACAATCCTGCCTATCGAGACATAAAAAATTCGATTGATACTGCAAAGGAAGAAGGCAGAGAAGAAGGTGTTGCCAAAGAAAAGTTGGCCACCGCAAAGCGTCTTCTCGGCATGGGGCTCACACAAGAGCAAGTTGCCCAAGGAGCAGGACTTTCAATAGAAGATATAGAGAGACTTATTTAAACAACAATAATACAGAAAACCATCCGATAGCATTAGTTATATCGGATGGTTTTCTGTATTATTATCAAACCTCATAATTAAAAGCATAAAAGATGCCTATTCCGCATTTTTTGCCTTCTTATGAAGCTTGAACGCCAACGAGAACATCACGTAACGAGGGATGGTATTATACCAAGTTTCGGTTCTGCCCTGAGCATTGACGGTATAAACCTTGTTGGTCAACTGGTGCAACAAGTCGTAAGCTTGAAGCTTGGCTGTAACATTTCCCTTGCAGAAGGTACGGGTCAACATGGCATTCCATACCAAATCGTCGGTGTTCATCTCGTTACTGTTATAACCTTTTCGGGTAAACATGGTGAGGTCTGTCTGAATACCCACTTTCATCCAAGGGATGGTATATTGCAGTTCCGTGCCATATTGGAAATCACAGGCTTTGATGTCTTCAAAAATTTCCAGATTACTACAACTGTACTTTCCCTCATACTTTCCCTTCACCTTCCATAGGAAATCCTTGAGCTGATAGGTCAGGCTTGCGCCTACTGATGGACTCCAAGTATTCACCTTACTCAGTTCTGCCCCCTTGTTATCGTAGTCGATGTCGAAATCTACGCTGCGCACATAACCCAGTTTTGCATCTGCCGAGAAACGGAAGCGATGCTGCTTGTCTATGGAACGTGAAAAACCTGCAGCCAATTTGGCATCCCAGTTTCCGTTCACGTTGTCATTCCTATAGGTAAAAGCACCCGTCTTTGTATTATAAGAGGTGCGCGTACCCCATGAGTTCCTCACCAAATTAGCCTCCATATCCACCCATCTGCTCAAGTCGGTAGAATCAGAACTCCAACTCATATAAACTCCCAGATGATGGCGAATCAGCATCTTAAGATCTGGATTATTGATACGAACAGCCAGAGGATTGGTATCATCGCCGTATGGCATCAGATCGGCAAAGTCTGGCTGTTTCATACTGAGACTATAATCTATCTGCTTAGAATTCCTGCCCCAGTTCGTATAAAAAAGCTGGGGCTGAAAAAGAAACTTTCTCCTCTTCGCCACCGTGTCCATATCCAGTCTCATATAGTGATACTGTTCTTGTTGCCACTCTAGAGGCAAGACAATTTGCAAGAAACCTTCATCACCTTGTCTGATTACCTGGAGTTCACTTTTACAACCTTTTTTCCACAAGTCTGAACTATAGGTATTGTCTGCATCCTGCGCCTTCATCCATTGGTCGGTAGTAGAAGGCAATATGCCTAACTCATCAAATCCCCCCTCATCCAAACGATCCAGACGATAGTTGGAATGATGGCGATTCTCATGCTGCTGTATGAATGATACTGGGATATTGATACTCCAACCATAAGATAAGCTCAGATTATATCCCACTCCAAAGCTATAATCATAGGAATGCTTGTGCTGGTCGCTATAGAGATTACGAACATCCTTAGCACCTTCGACAGCATAATTCATTTTATTGAGCGAATAGGTATCATTTGGCTTATTATGAGAAACGTTTATGCGTGAAGTAAAAATAATAGCATCACCCCACGAAAAGCGTTTTTCAAGGTAAAGCCTCGTACCCGCATAAAGATAATCTGCCTTAACGAGACCTTGATTCAAACTTTCATTAATCAGCTGGTCACGATAAGTAGAAGTTCCTGCCGAAGACAGGGTCTTGGCATGGTCATAGCTCACATAGGAACTAGTATAGAGCGCAAACTTATCTGTAAAATGCTGGAATTCATCTTCCAGTCGCCAGCTGAAGTATTTATTCTTTTCCTTGGTAAACCCTTGCTTTAAGATATTGCCATCTTTGGCAAATACCTCTCCCTGACTTTCACTCTCTATCTTCTCTTCATTCCATTTTACTGTCGTTTGGAAATCGTTGTCGATGGTTTTCTCCTTATTACCGGAACGGACAGAAAGTCCTACCTCACGATTGGTCTTCACACCTTGCGAGAAACGAGAAGGAAGCCAATCGCCATTTTTCCTTGGAGCACCATCCTCATTCAGATTGTTGGCATTGGCATAGAGCATCGCATCATGCTTTTCTCCCATCAATAGTCCGAAAGTACGTGCCAACCAACGGTCTTGGGTTCCACCACCAGCTTCCACGGTAGCTAATGCATTCTGTATATAATCACGTTTCAGGCTCAGATCCATCACATAATCCCTGCCCTCACCTTTACTTATCTGCTCTGCCAAAGTGCGTTTCTTGTTAAACACTTTGATATCCTTCACCGTATAATAAGGCAGGTTTTCAAGCATCACTTGATTATTGCCATTGAAGAGTTTCTTGCCATTCAAGGTAAGAAAATCCACTTTCTTGCCATTCACAAAAATCTCTCCCCCTTCCTTGAGTTCTACACCTGGCAACTGCTTAATGAGAGCATCCAGCATGGACCCTTCAGGCAAGGCAAAGGCTGTCGCATCATATACAATCGTATCGCCACGATGCACCACCTGAATCTTGGTGGCTTTAACAACCACCTCATCTAGCTGCGCCTCGTAGTTTTGATTATCTCTCTTCATCAATATCTTAGGCAAGGCATTCTCATATTTTCTGCCTTTCGGCTCGAAAGTATAGTTGATGAATGTATCGAAATAACCTGGATAAGTTGCTTTGAGGATATAATCACGGCGAATCTTCTCCACGGGGAACTTAAAGAAACTATCTTTATTATACACTTCTGCCGACAAGGTATCTACAATAGTAGAATCCTTCAACATCAGAAATACCTTTGCACTCAATGGCATACGAGTGAATGAGTCGTAAGTTTCACCAAACAAGGTATAAAGTTTCTTGACTTTTGTTACCTCCCGGCTACCAGACTTTTCCTGTGCCTGCACAGAAAAACAAGAAAGCAACAACAAGAGGCTTATCATTAGTTGTTTCATAAACGGAAATTTTAAGTTGTTCTTACTTCACTCTTACCTCATAAGGGAAACGGCGGGAAGATGGATCGAGCGAATGATTCGAAGGAGCTCCCATCACCACGAGATAGAGCGCCTTGAGAAGCTGGGACTTTGGAGCCTGAAACGAAACCTTTCCATTCATCGCATCACCCATCTGACCATAGATGCATTCATCAGTATCGGCGGTTACTCCCACCAATCCATAACGATAACCGATGGTGCGTGCCATCTTGTCCTTGGAAGCCTTGAACGCCTTACCCTCAGCATCGAGTGCTCTGAAATCTACAGTAACCTTCTTGCCAGCCTTCGGGATTTCCAACTTGATGGCATTAAAGCCATAGTTCTCTGGAACCGAAGCTGTATCCGGACGGAGATAACCATTCTTCTGCTCCAGCATCTTGGTATCGAAGGTGCAGGCGTAAGGACGGGTCTCCTTGCGGGCATAACCGAAATCGAAGTTCACGAGATGACGGTAGCAGTCGAACATTTCATCATTAAACTGCTTCTGACTCATCTTATATTTCCGCTTGTAGGTAACAACCGGGTCCTCTCCTACTTTTCCTTCCCGATAGAGCTGGGCGATGCTTTCCAATCCATGTTTCTCTGCCCACCATTCTATCACGTATGGCGAATGATAGATGTTGTCCAGATGCAGATAACCCTTATGGGTAAGCTGTCTGAAGGCATCAAAATGATACTTCTCATCTGTTATCCAGTCGGGATTCACTCTCCAGAGCATCCATTGGGATGTCATCTCGAAGAAGCCACTTCCTCCCCAGGCTTCGCCCGTTTTGTCTGCCATGATCTGAAGCTGAAAACTGTGTCCCAACTCGTGAGCCAGACAGTTGAGTTTTTGATCTTGAATACGGTTAGGTGTTACCCAGAGCGCTCCGATAAAGTCATCATAAGTTCCGCCGTAAGCAGTTCCTTCCAGCGAATAGTTCACCATCACCATCATCTTATACTTGTCGCAGATGCTGCCCGGCAGAGAGAACTTCAGGGTGTCGCGGAAGAAACGGTAGAACCGTTCTACCTGAGTCTGCAGATTACCCAGATCGAATTTCATCGGCTTACCTTCGAGCGAAGGAGGATTCTGCGGATTGTCTCCGAATGGCTTTTCCCAGAAATACACGATATTCTGGGTCTGTGCACTATGTCGCCAGCACCATCTCTCATCATCCTTGTTGAAATCATAGGATTTCAGAGAGTCCGGTACAAAGATGAGTTTCTGTGGTGCAGAAACAGGATTTACGGGTCTGTTGGCAGGAGCCTCAGATGGGTCCTGCTGCGCCAGGGCTGCAGTAGCCCAAGGCAAGGTAGCTGCTGTAAGTATCAGCGATAAGAATATTCGTTTCATTTCGGTTATGATTTTTGCGTTATTTATTTTTTCGTTATTTATATTTCGCCACAAAAGTACTGATAATCTTGCAAAAACGCTCGCAATATCGTCTAAAATGATACAAATATCGTATCTTTGCCAAAAGAATTCTATAAAAAGAACAGATTATGAGATTATCAGAAGAACGATATGACAATCCTGCCTATCGAGACATAAAAAATTCGATTGATACTGCAAAGGAAGAAGGCAGAGAAGAAGGTGTTGCCAAAGAAAAGTTGGCCACCGCAAAGCGTCTTCTCGGCATGGGGCTCACACAAGAACAAGTTGCCAAAGGTACAGGTCTTTCTATTAAAGAGATTGAAAAACTTATTTAAGTTTAAAAGAAAACAAAGCCCCCGATAGCATTGTTACTATCGGGGGCTTTTATATATATTCCCTTGTCTTATCTCTAAAGATCTCAAGGGAAATTGAAATTCAAGATTTACTGCTCTGCAGCCTCATCTGGTTCCATAGGCCAGTATGGATTCTGGTACAATGGAGAGTCTGCATAGGTCTTATGGTCAGGAGCAGTAAGCATAAACTGACGCAAAGGCATTGGCTGCAGGTACTGAGCCATAGACCAGGTCATACCATTGTAAAGCATATTGGTAGAAACAATCTGGTATGGACGGAAATATTCTGTCAACTTACGAGAAGATACTGTAGCTGTAACAGAACCATCATCTACCAACTGGTCTTTTGTATACCATTTTTCCATTGGAGTATTCCAAAGATGGAAGCCTTCTAACTGATAAGGCTGTTTCTTCAACTGATCAAGTGAACGCCAGCGAATCAAATCCATCCAACGAAGACCTTCAGCCATCAACTCAGTACGACGCTCACGACGAATACTATACAAAGTAGGATCAGTCAATGCCTTGCCAGCAGAAAATGCGCCCCAATCATATTGTGTACCAGAACCATCGGTATAACCCTTTAACTCCTGTGCCATATCTGTGGCAGCAATAGTTGTCTGAGGGTCAGCAGCCTCACCAGTAAAGCCAGCAGCCTCACGGATAGCCTTCCAATATGAAATGCTCTTCGCATTTAAATTGTGGTCGAGCATATATTGAGCTTCAATATAGTTGAGCAAAGCCTCTGTGGCACGGAAGGTGATAGATGCAGTATAACCAGCCTGGTTTTCGGCCAAGTTCTGATTAAACGTACCACCCTTTCGAATAGCATAACCAGTAGTATAAGTTACGTCAAATGAGCGGGTAAACACTTGAGGAACTGGCTCTATTGGACGAACCTGCTCAGCAGCAATATTATTATCCTCACCCTGAAGAACGTTCTTCTGACCAGGACGCTTCAAGAAGATAAACAAACGTGGGTCACGATTGCGAACTACTGCATGAGTCGTTGTATCTTCATAAACATATCCATCATGGTGTGCATAAGTAGGCTTACCATCCTTCATCAGAAAGGCATCAATCATACCACGGGTAAAACCAGTATAGGTATTACCACGGTTTACAGCTACCTCAATGTTATCAGTCACACCTTTACCCTTATTATAGGCCTTCCAGAGAAGAACCTCAGGATAGGCAGACATATCGGTATTACCAAACTTATAGAAATAAGGATTGGTATCAGATAAAGACTGAGGTACGATACCTGTATTCTTATCCAATTTGCCTACATAAGCATCACCTACAATGGCAGCCTCATCAACCGCCTTCTGGAAGAAGTACTTAGCTTCAGCCTCAACGCTACCTGTAGGATACTGATAATTTGCATTATAGTCTTTTGCCTTTCCTGGCCATCCCTCACCATTAGGAACGAATGGAGTACCAGCAAAATTGGTCAACCAAGAACCCTCAAACAAGGCTACACGTGATGCAAACAGATGAGCAACTGCAGGAGAGATACGTGTGGTTGCTTCCCAACCATCAGGCTCCATATAGGTTACAGCAGAATCCAGGTCGGCAAGAATGAAACGAGCAACCTCGTTGCGAGGACTACGCTTATTAGCTGCTACAAGGATAGCCTCATTGTCAGGCATGGCCTCTGTCACAATAGGTAAGTCACCGAAGCTCTTGTACAAACTGAAATAGGCATAGGCACGGAAGAAGTGTAACTCGCCGATATATTGACGAATCTTATTTTCATTACCCGCAATCAATCCATTCTCATAGTTAGACTGTGCTATATTCAACTGATAGTTGATATCACGAATATTGTTCCAGCTCCATGAAGAGTTGTCGTTACTAGTCTTCCAACTACCTTTCTTATACTTAGAATCGCCATCAGAACCGGTCTGATTATCTGTACCATTATCGTATGCGAATGTACCATAGCCTGCACCACTATGATATGGCAATACAGTCTGATAAAAAGCATTAGCTACAGCTTGAAGCTGAGTAGCATCCTTGTAATAGTCGGTAGGAGTAATATCTGTAAGAGGCTCTTGCTTCAGAAAATCATTACAAGAAGCCATCAACATACCGCATGCCAACAAAGGAAGTACCTTTAAAGATATATTGAATTTCATATCATTCTAATATTTATAATGTTAAACTTAAACCAAAAGAGAAGGTTGTGTTCAATGGATATCCATTACCATACCATGTACCGATGGTCTCTGGGTCATACTGCTTGCGGAGAGATGTTCCTGTCCAGAGATTCTCACCCGAGAAGTAAACACGAAGTTTCTCAATAGAAATCTTACGTGTCAAATCCTGTGGCAAGGTATAACCAATCTGAAGGTTCTTCAAACGAATGTAAGAAGCATCCTGCAGATACTTTGTCTGAACCTGCTCATTCTTGGCGCTATAGGCTGCACGTGGCAAGTAAGCGTCCTTGTTTGGCTCCTGGAAGCCATTGACAACAGACCAAGAGTTCTCGTCACGATAATAGTCTTGCAAACCATCCAGGCAGACCTGATACCAACGACCATATTCGAAAGTACCAAAGAAGTAACGTGTACTAGCCCAATATTCACGCTTCATGACACCCTGGAAGAAACAACGTACATCGAAGCCTTTCCAAGCAGCATTCAAGTCGATACCGAAGAGATAACGTGGTGTGGAATTACCTATCTTCTTAAGATCTCCATGATCTTCCAATGTATTGGCACCCCAGGAAATCTTACCATCATTATTGAGGTCACGATACATGATATCACCAGCACCCCACTTGTTATTGTCAATAGTACTCTGGTCAACCTTTGCTATATGAGCATCCATCTCTTCTTGGCTCTTAGCTATACCGATGGTCTCATAACCGTAGATATCACCAATACGCTGTCCCTCAATATAGTTACCCAATGAATGAGAAGGGTTATTAGGATACCTTGTGATAGTAGCATAGGCATCAGAGAGATTGAAGCTGATTCCATACTGCAAACCATTAGACAAGCGGTCGTTCCAACCGATAGTCAACTCCCAACCATTGGTGCGCAAGTCGGTATTGTTAGTAACAGGTACAGCTGTACCCAAGATGCTTGGAAGCTCAGGGGCATTACCTATCATATTTTTTGTCTTACGCACATACCAGTCAAATGATCCATGCAAGCGATCCTTCAAAAATGCAAAGTCAAGACCGACATTAAAACTCTGGATGGTTTCCCATGTCAAATTCTGAGAAACCAGTCCTGGTGCCCAAGCTGTCATTGGTTTCAAACCATCCTGCATCCATGTACCATTGTTGGCATATACACCAATCGTCTGATAAGTCTGGTAAGTACCAACATTCTGGTTACCCAAGTTACCATAAGATACACGAAGTTTCAATTGACCAATCCAATCATTGATTGGCTGCATGAAGTTCTCTTGTGCAATATTCCAACCTGCAGAAACAGATGGGAAAAACTTCCACTGATTTCCCGGACGGAATCTAGAAGAACCATCATATCGGCCATTAACCTCAAAGAGATACTTGCCCTGATAATCATAATTCAAACGACCAAAGAAACCACAAGTTGTCCAACGGCTCATGTTGCCAGACACAGATGGATCCACAGGATTACCATAAGCATCAATACCAGTTGTACCATCAATTTGAGGCTTATTACCAACGATGAGACCAGCTCTATCTGCATATTTGTACTTCATACGCTCATCCTCAGACTGGAAACCAGCCATAATATGGAAGTTATGCTTCTTCTGCAAATTGAACGAATACTCAGAATAGAGTTGGAAATTTGTATAATTTTCCTTATAGTAATCTTCACCTACATAGGTAAAATTATTCTGGTCGTAAGCCTCACCATTCAGATTATACAGATAAGTATGCTGCATATCTGTATGACTCTCATTATGGGATGTACGATAGTTGAAGATAGCATGGGTAACCCAATTCTTGATTGGTTCAATGTCCAAACCTACTTGATGATTATACTCATCATTCTGATAACGATAAGTACCACCATTCGTCATGGTGTTGACCATCTCATTATAGAGATTACCATTTCTATCATATAAAGGAACACATGGCCACTGTCCACCAAGATATTCATAAACACCCTGACCCAAAGACTGAGGACGATGATAATCCTTGCGAACAAAACGGAGAGAGTAGTTAAACTTCATCCAATTCGTCCACTGTGAAGAAATCTTAGCAGTAGCAGTATATCGGCTACTACCTTCATCAGCAACCTTGATCAAACCATCCTGACCTAAATAGCCAAATGAAGCATAGTAGTTGAGTTTGTCATCACCACCAGTTGCACTTACATTGTGCTCCTGAGAGAATGTATGTTTTTTGTATATTGCATCATAGAAATCGGTAGAAGCATAACCATCGGTAAATCCACTCAACCAATAGCCATTAGCATCCGCATCCAAAGAATAAATCAAATTGCCATTTTTATCCTTACGGGTACCCGCATTAACATATTCGCCCTCAATCCAATCCTTCATACGCTGAACATGATCTGGTGTAAAAAGCTGACCACCACCAATATTCGTATTCGCATCATTCTGCATACAAGCAAAATCGACAGAATTCATACTATGCTTCATACGAATTGGGGTACTGAAGCGGAAATTATTATTGTAGTTCACACTTACCTTGTCACGCTTGCCACCCGTCTTTGTAGTAATCAATATGACACCGAAAGGTGCACGGGAACCATAAATAGATGATGCAGCTGCATCCTTCAATACTGATACGCTGGCAATATCCTGAGGATTGATGGTATTGATATCACCCTCCATACCATCGATCAAGACCAACGGACTTCCGCTGGAACCCTGTCCGATTGTAGTTGTTCCACGTACATTCAAGCTTGGAGTATCATCCAAACTACCTGCAGCCTGGGTAATCTGCAAACCAGCCACCATACCCTGCAGAGCCTGGGTTGCATTACTTACAGGACGGCTATCCAATTCCTCGCCCGATACTGCGGTCACCGCACCGGTAAGGTTTACCTTTTTCTGGGTACCGAAACCTACGACCACCACTTCATTCAATTTGGTATCGTTAGATTTCAAAACCACTTTTGAAGTTCCGGCAGGAACTACCTGAGTAGCATATCCCAAGTACGAAATAGTCAACTGAGCATTACGCTTTACCTTAATAACATAGTTACCATCAATATCAGTAACCATACCATTACGGGTTCCTTTTTCCATAATGGTAGCTCCGATGACTGGCTCACCGGCATCATCAACAACTGTACCCTTTACGGTAATTTCACTCTGTTGAGCTTCCTCTACCTTTGGGTTTGATAAGATCTCGCTTGCTGCTAAAGTAGGTAATGTACCTCCGCAGGCAAGGACCAAACACGCGATGGCTTTTACATAAGCTTGACTATGTACAAAGCCTGAGATTTTTTGTGTCTGTCTCATATTCTATTCATGCTAGGTTTATTATTGTTTAAATTTCGATTGCAAAGTAACACAATATTTTGTATATTATGCTACATTATCGTCTAAAAAAGTGAAAATATCGTCCAAACCTGGCGATTTAGACGATATTTTCGTCTTTTAAGCCGATTTTGTTACACTTAAATGTTGTTTATTCTAAATGATGTCTTTGTTGTCTTTAATGTTTTATTGTTTTGTTGTTTCTATATCTTTTTTATTGTTTCATCGCCTTCTTCAGTTTTCCCACAGCAGCATGAATCATGTCGTGGGTTCCACTTCCGTCGGTCACGTATTTCTGAACCATTCTGCCATAACTGATGGCTTCCTTGAGTTCCTCGCTGGTGTTGTCATCCGGCCAACCGGCACGGCGAAGCAGACCGGAAAGTTCTCGGAGGTCTTCCATCTCTGCAAGATTGCCAGGACGCATCGTGTTGATGGCACGGTTCAGGATGGCAGTAGTACCTTCCAGTTCATCCTGGGTTACCTTCTTCTTGCCCTTTGCCACCAGCTCCTGTGCCTGAGCCATCACCTTCTGCATGCGCTCATAGCCGAACGGTGCCCATGGAGCATACTCCGGAACCTTCTGCGAAAGGGCATTCCACTTCTCCTGGTCAGCCTTACGCTCTGCGGCAAGATTCAGGAGAGAATTCAGTTCGGTGAAATCTATCTTCACCTTCTTGCTCTTCTTGCTCTTGGCATCGGTCAGGTTGATGCGGTAGTAGTGGGTACTGTTGGCGTTGCGATAATAGTCTGGCTGGAATTCCTTGCCACCCAACTTCAGGGTAAGGAGATTGGCTCCTGCACCTGTGGTCACGCCGTTCGATTCGCCCACGGTGATATTACTCAATCGGGAGTCGATGTTCAGCGTAGCCTGATTCCAGGTCTGTGCGCCTGTGCCCGCCATCACCAATGGTCCGTACATCAGGGTTCCTACCCAGGATGTCTTCAGCGGAGTACCGTCCAGACTTGCCACATCGCTCGAAAGCTTGTCGGCACCATATTCGATATGCTTGCTGAATGGCATGTCGATTTCTACGACATCTCCCACCTTCCAGTGCTTCTGCTCCAGTTCTACATAGGTGCTAGGCTGATAGCTCTTTGCCATTTCCTTGCCGTTCACCTTGATGGAGAAACCTTGCGTAGCCCAGTATGGTACACGGAGCTTCAGGGTGAAATCGCCCTCGCCTTCCGTAATCTTGATGGCTGAATGCTGTGCCGGCCACAGGCAATCCTGCTTGATGGTCACGCCCTTCTCCTTCCAGTGGAGGGTGGTTGGCATATAGAGACCTACCCAGAGGGTATGATCGTTGGCAAAATAAGCCGACTGCTGGTACTTGGTATGGTTTTCAGAACCTGTACCACCGCAGCAGGTGCTCTGAGGAGTCTCGTTGCCGAACGGCTTGGTGGCATTCAGACCTACTGCATACTGATAGCAGGTCTGATACTGGTCCGGATTGAGCGAACCGATAATCTGATTGTACAGCGTGCGCTCGATATAGTCGAGATACTGCGCATTATCAGGGTTATAACAGTTCAAATCCTTGCTCAACTTGACGAGGTTATACGCGCAGCAGGTTTCGTTGATATCCGGATAAGCCTCCGATTCGCCTTCCTGCAGTCCATTGGTTGCCATACTCAGAATCTGGGTATATGGCTGGCGGAACATCTCTCCATTTCCTACACCACCCATCGCATACATGTATCTGCCCTGCACCAGTCTCCAGAAGTTCTCAGCCAGATTGTAATAGTATGGCTTCTGATTGCTCTTGTAGCTGCGCAGCGCTCCGATAATCATCGGAATATGCTGGTTGGCATGGCGGGTGCGGATGTCATCGATGTTCTTGCTCAGCGGATCATAGAACTTAGGCGCATCGAAACAGTTGGCAGCCTCGAGGAGCTTTGCCTTTTCATCCGGATTGGAAACCATCTCGGAAAGTCGGGAGAGCGATTCGCTCATACCTCCCACCTCACCGGCGATGTACATGTCCCACATCTCGTAGCGGTTGCCCGGCTTGGCTCTGCGCTCATCCTGGGTGCCGTCCTGCTTTACGTAAGTGCGGTAGTGCATGCGGTTCCATACCCAGAGTCCCATATCCTTGGCGATGAGGAGAGCCTTATCGCAGATTTCCTTATCATCAAAATAGGTTGCGATGTCTATCAGACCGGCAAGCTGCTTGTGTACGCTGTAATAAGGTGCCCAAACCCAATCGGAGTTGTTGTAAGCACGATACATTTCAATCAGAGCACAATGCTGAGCCGGAATAGCGTTGATATAGCCGTGGCCATAAAGTTCAGGGTGCTTCTTATACTCATCAAAAGCAGCCCAGGTGCCCTTCATCTCTCTGAGTTCAGCCTCAGGAGCGAAATCACGAGCCTCCCAGTTGCGCTTCAGTTCCTTATTATATACGAAGGTCTTCTCCTGACACTCTCGCAACTCATTCACCATTCGGGTGATGTTCTTGCGGAGGATTGCCTTCTGTTCAGGATTAGTTGCCACGGCGTATGCCTGTGCGATTGCCGACATATAGTGGCCTGTTCCATGACCCTTGAGCTTGGTATCCGGCGAATCCCAGCCATCGCTCTTGGTATAACCCTCGGTACTGAGTCCGTAGGTATCGCGATAGTTGTAGAGTTGTTGGGTAACATCCCAGGAACAGATCTCACGGAGTGTCTCATCACGGTTGTGGGTGAGTCGGTTGTCACCATCTATGCTCACATCAGCGAGCGAGAAGGTATGAGCCACTTCCTTTTCTGGAGTCTGATAGCCTTCAGCCACCACCTTGATTTGTGCCTTGACAGGATAACCATTGTCGGTAGTCTCATCACCAATCACAAAACCACCTATCTCATATTGGCTCCCGGCAGGATGTTTCTGCGCATCAGCCTCAGCCTGCTCATCAGCAAGCGGAGCGTTAGCCCAGCGTACCTGTCGATACTCTGAATAACCATCAGAATAGGTTACCCATACGAGATTAGGAAGTCGGGGAGCTGTGCCCACCGGACAATCCACTGATATTGCCTCCACCTTAGAGATAGTGCGATAAACCGTGGCTGCTGTTGTCATTCCAGGCAAACAAGCTACTCCTATTAATAATGTGAACTGCTTTAAATCCATATCTTCTAGGTTTATTATTGTTTCGTTTATTTTTCTGGCTGCAAAATAACAGAAAAAATCAACGAAGTCCTAAAATTATCGTACATAAAGATGCAACTATCGTCTAACAGGGGGCTTTTGATACGATATTTTCATCATTTTGGACTTTCTTTGCATTACATAAACAATTCTATTCGTAAATTTGCAGCAGAAATAAAAACTTGTGGTAATCCGGTAATACAGGCATTGCCACCAAGCGAACAACCAAACGGACAAAACAACAATAAACCTAGAAAGTTATGGTTAAGAAACTCTTTTTCATCGCCACCTTATTATATATAGGGGCAACAGTATCGGCAGAGAACTATCTGGTGAAATCACCAGATGGTAAAATCGTAGCAGAACTCAACACCAACAAGTCTCTCTCTCTTCAATTTAAATACAATGGCTCCATTCTTTTACAGGAGTCTTCAATAGGTGTAACGCTGAACGATGGAATGGACATGGGTAAGAATCCGAAGGTAGTAAGCCACAAGCTTAGCAACCATAAGGAAACCATCCATGCGCCATTCTATCGTCAGCAAAACTTTGAAACAGCTTATCAGGAACTGAATCTGAAACTGAAGAATGGTTTCGGCATCATCCTGAGAGCTTACGATGAGGGAGTGGCTTACCGATTCTATACCCAGCGAAAAGGCAAGACCATCATCCTGAATGAAACCGCCGCCTACCAGTTTGGCAAGGACAAGAAAGCATGGTTGCCATACACTACGACTCCAGAAAAGCCTTTTGCCATGGCTTTCCAGAATATCTATCACGAAACACGGCTCGATACCGCTAAGCAGG
>OFMH01000579.1_pt1 | contig 25356 bp, 34 predicted proteins | sample 1541761 | NCBI WGS metagenome assembly OFMH01 (sample SAMN04209249, study PRJEB22552) | human gut metagenome | biome: gut; material: feces | host: Homo sapiens | place: USA: Oklahoma
CCGCTTTTACCTTCTTCCAGTCCACCTTGGGCTGCCATTTGGATACATCAATTCCCTGTTTCATCTTCCTCTTCCTTTCCGTCAAATCCTTTTTTCAGCGCTCCTGCCCTGCCGTGCTGCTTGATAAGCTGATTGAGGCAGATTGCCGCAGCCGCCAGCACATACCCTTGCCCGATGCTGACTGCAACCAGAATTACCCACTGAATCCAGTTTGTCGGCTCACAGGATGCCACCGACACCAAAGCGGATAAAAAGATTCCAACCACACATAAAACGCCCGGAATCAGGGTGTCATCAATCCTGATCGAGCGTTTGATGATGCTCCCCAGCGCATACAGGCAAGGTACCAGCCATACCGTTTCCGGCGATATGTACTCCTTCACCAGCGCCGAGATTTCGCTTAACTCGTTCATCTTTTAAATCACCTCCTTTCATATAAAACTCCAAAACAAAAGGGAAATTGCCCTAAAAAGAGCAACTTCCCTTCGTTGTATAAAATGTTATCTATTCACCACTTTTTGTTGACAATATATGTTTTATCGTATATAATGAATATATGATAAAACATATATAAGAGGTGTTGTCATGCAGCGTTTTGAGGTTGAATACTTTGAAAAGGAGGATGGTACCTATCCTGCTGAGGAATTCATTCTTTCACAGGATGTCAAGATGCGAGCAAAACTCTTTCGCCTGCTCGAGTTGCTCGAAGAAAAAGGAAATACCCTCCGGGAACCTTATTCCAAATCCCTGGATGATGGAATTTTTGAAATCAGGGCAAAACAGGGCAGCAATATCACCCGTGTTTTGTATTTCTTCTACATCGGCAACAAAATCATCCTGACAAACGGTTTTATAAAGAAAAGTCAAAAAACTCCTCCGTCCGAAATTGATTTAGCTAAAAAATATCGGGCAGAATATGAAAAAAGGTTGGTGTAATGATGGGAAAGAACTTCCGAGAAACTTTAAATGAACAGCTCAAAGACCCTGCTTTCAAAAGAGAGTACGATGAACTGGAGCCGGAGTTTGCAATTATCAATGCTATCATTGATGCTCGCAAAGAAATGGGACTCACGCAAAAACAGCTTTCCGAGTTGACCGGTATTACACAAGCCGACATCAGCAAGCTGGAAAACGGAAATGCAAACCCATCCCTCAAAACGCTTCAGCGCCTCGCTGCCGCCATGGGGAAAAGTGTTAAAATTTCATTTGTTTAAAAAAGAGAAGGGCTTTCCCTTCTCTTTTTATTTTCCACGGTATCTCTATCTCCTATGCCGCTGCGCTGTCCCCAATCAGCTCTTTGAGCTCAGTGTATTGCTCGGTTGTGATGCGGTCAAACATCAGGAATACATCCAATTTTGCCTGCCACTGCTCTTTGTCGAGCTTGCCTGCTTTCTTCTGGCGGTTGATGGTGTTTTTTGTCATGGTGTAAATGTTCATACTTTTTTCTTCCTTTCTGTTTAAACAATGGGTTCCTGTGCCGCTTCCAGCATCAAAAGCCGGTACTCGGCATCGACTACGCTTTCCTCAAAGGTTGCCTTCAAAAGCTCGTGTTCTTCCTGCAACTTACGGTGATTTTCCTGTAGTTGCTCGTACTCCTCGCGCTTTACGATTCCCCCTTTCTGCTGCCGCTCTATTTTCAGGCTTTCGGCTTCCTCCACGGTGAGCAGCCCTCTAGCTACTGCCGTATCAAGGTGCTCATCGGTGGCATAGCCTCTGCGATAGCGCTCGATAATCTGTTCTTTTGTCATGGTTTTTCATCCTTTCTTTGTAGTCACTTTTTGGGTATATGGTTTTTATTTTGGAGTTCCGGGCAGGTGGTAAACATCGTGCCGAAAGTCCTTCCACCGAAGCCGACCTCGTGGAGCGAAATCACAAAACTGTATAACTCAAGTGAATGGATAGCGCCAGAAGACGGATGGTTCAAAATTATCATTGCCGGGCGTGGCGGAAATGGTGGGCGTTCAGATTCGCGATGGGGGAAAAGCACAGCAATCAATATGGGAGCGGGCGGCGGCTCCCCAGGATGCGCTGTTAGTGAAATCGCATTACAGCAAGGCGAATCAGTAAGAATTACTATAGATGGATATAATTGCTCTTGCGTTATCAAAGACATATCCATGCAGGCTACGAAAGGCGGTGATGGTAAAACAGCCAGCACAACTGCAGAAAACGGAGGCGATGGAGGAAAATCCTCTGGAGGCAACAAGCACAACTATGAAGGTATCAGAGGGGTAAAATCAGGCGCTCAAGAGCAATCGAGTGATTACAGTTACACCTCCACAGTATACGGTCGAAAAGGAGGACAGTTAAATGTAGATGGGTATTCTTTTTATGGAGGAACCGGTGGCGGCGGCACGCTTGTGGCAGTTGAAGGTAACTCTAACGGCGTTCGCGTGTGGAATAGAGAAGTATCGCCAAGCGGAGGCAGCGCACCCATCTGCATCATCCTCCGCGGCAACACGAACATCCCATTGGATATGCAGAATGCTAGGGATATTACCGCCAATGCGTTGGCGATTACTGCTCTGGCGCAGGAACAGACCAGCATCTTACTGGGCACTCTGGCTTAGCATGATGCCGGTGACTTCCTGCTCAAGTCGGCTGTTATCCAGCATGAGGGTGGTAATATCCATTGCGTTGAGCTGGGCTTGGGTAAGGTTGGTGTTGCCTCGTAGAGCAACGATGTAGCCATAAGCGGGATTCGGCTTGTAGTTTTTTGATGGGAGACCCATGCCTGCAGCAGTACTATATCCCTCGTATGAGTTTGTGCCTGCCCATCCGCCTTCTTCCAATCCAATCTCAAAGCCACCTGTACCGCCGCTCGCTCCCGCTTTATTGACAAGGTTTCCTCCACTGGCACTTCCACCTCTTCCGCCTCTTCCACCGCTATCTCCTGTAGCTGCATCGTATCCATCGCTTCCAGCGCCAGCGGTTGCTGTCTGCCCTTGCGCTTGGATTGTGGCATAGCTGCCTACTGTCAAAGTTACGGTTTGCCCTTGCGTAAGTGCAAATACACTTACAACAATTCCTCCGGCACCACCGCCACCACCGCCTCTTCGCCAACGTTTTCCGTTTGGGTCAGTCCAGGTGTTGCTGTTTCCACCTTCGCCGGACTTTGCCACACCGATAAATTTAAACCATCCATCTTCTGGTGCAGTAAAGGTGGTTGAGGTGGTATATTTTTGCATTTCGCTCCACCCGGTAGGTTCTGCTGGAAACACATTTGGTACCAAATTTACAGTCTGCCCATTACTCCAAAAATATGAGCCTGCCGCATTTTTGAGGAAAACAGTGATGTACAAATCGGCACCATTCTTCTGCCCTACCTTTGTAAACTGTACCGTTTTCCCCGTCACTTTTGGGTCGATTTCGGCTGTTGCGATTACCTCTCCGTCCTTTTCGGTGGTAGGCGTGCCGCCCTCTTTTTGGATTACCACATAGCCGGTCACAAAGCGGTTGACTGCCTCTCTGCCCTCTACCATCACAACAGGCAAATCAAAGCTGCCGGTGGTCGTTCCCTTTTCGTCCGTTGCGGTCAGATTTGTCACGGCTCCCGGCTCTTTGGCAGTGAGGGTAACGCTTGCGGTTGCTCCCTCCTGCTTGTCGTTGAGCTGTCCGGTCTGGTTTACGGTAAACACCCGGTAATGATATGCCTGGGTGGAAAACGGCGGCAAATCATAAAAGGTGTCGTTGCTGCCCTCATAAGCCAAATCACCGTCAATGCTGGTCGCTGGCATTTCGCCGGATTTTCGCCGCACCATGATTTTATAGGCGTTTACGTCTGCCGGGATTTTTGTTTTTACCAGTACCCTGTAACCGTACTCCGGGGCGGATGCGTCCGCTGCACTCGTCTGCGTTACCTGCTCCGGCACAATCGGCTTGAGGCTCAGGCTTGCCCTTGCTGGAGTGTCGCAGGCTGTGCCCTCCACATTTACTGTATACACCGCCCAGTGATAATCAATGCCGTAGTTGGTGCTGGTGGTATCTCGCACAGTGGTGTCCTTGCCGGTGTATACTACCGTACCATCACTCATGCTCGCCGGTGCGCTGCCCTCTTTGCGTACTACTACAATATGGTCGCGGTACACATCGGTCGGCAGCTGGATAGTAAGCGTTGCCGCAAAGGCGTTTTTGTCGGTGGTGTCCTTTGCACTCACGCTTGTGGGGGCGAGCGGCTTTTGTGCCGGGATAGTGATTTCTGCGGTGGTCGCCGACATCTGATAGTTTCCGGCGGCATTGCGTGGGAAGTAGGCAAAAATGTATTTAACTCCCGCTTTTAGTCCGTTTGTATCATCAAATGATGTAATTTTGCCGTCTGCCACCAGCACACCGTCCGTTGGTCCCACCGGCGCCACATTTTCGCCTCTCACAATTCGGGTGGCATCCCAGTCCAACGATGGGTTGATGTGGGTACCATGGATTTTGAGCTGGGTGTTGGTGCTCTGGTTGCTCAGCTTGATGCTGCTCGGCTCAATCGGCAAAGGCAGCGGTGTACCGATGGTGCCCGGATTGCCCAGCAGGTTGGAGTAATAGGTTTTTGCCTCGCCCGATTTGGAGCGGTACAAGGATACCTGTGCATACATACTGATGCCCGGAATCTCTCTGAGTGCGTGGAAAATGATTTTTCCCTTGCTCTGCTCCGCTACCAGTCCGATATTTCCATCCACCATCTGAGCAATGAGGTTCGGGTCCGCCTTGATAGCCAAATCCATGTTTGCAAGCACCGTCTCAGGCGGCAACTGTGCCGTTACATCCTGGATGTAGGTCACCCCATCCGGGTCCCTCTTCCAGCCGGTTTTGCTCAGATTTACCGTTGCCACCAGCAGCGGATTGTCCCAGTTCTCCCGGTCGTCGGCGGAGACGTGGAGGGTCATATCTTCAAAGTGACCATCGTGAGCTTTTTTGTCTTTATCATGGTCCTTTATATCTTGCATCGTGGCAATAATCACTGTACCGTCTACCGTTACCACGATACCATCTCTGTTGCTCACTGCCACCCTCATGCCGACCTGCATATCGTTGTTGATGCCATCGGCAATGCTGATTTTCGGATAGCCCGGAGCGTTGGCGATTGCAAACAGCTCCCCTTCTCCATCAATCAAGCCGATTTCCCTTACATTCCAGCCGCCTACATCGGTTGGAATCACTGAAGTTGATTTGATTACATTTTTGTTTGCCTGGTCCAGCACCGTCTGCGCCGGTCCTCGCCACACCTCATTTACCAGTGCGGTTCTCGCCGGGTCCGGCATCGGGATTTGTCCGTTGCCATCGCCTACCACTACAAAGGCAATCTCGATTTTTTTGCCCGATTGCAGATAGGCTGCCATCTTTTCGGTGCCCTTGTTGGTTAAAATCGCAAAATACTCAAATTCTTGCGGCATTTTCCTTCCCCCTTTTTTATCTTCCGATGATGAGATAGTTGCCCGCTACTGCTATTGCTTTTGGATGTACCGTTCCGCCTGTTACCAGCTCTTTTACCCGGTACGGGTCTACAATCAATGACATTCCCACCTCCGGCAGCGCTGCCGTGTGGATGGTGCCCGGCTCGATTACATCTACCGTGATACCCTGCAACCAGGAGCGCACGTTTTTGTATTCCATGATGGTGTCCAGCAGCCTGCCTACCGGATTTTCCGGCACCGGCTCCTGAGCTGCATCCACCGCCACTCGGAAGTAGTACGGTTTCCCGCCATACTCCCAGTTTTCCTGGACGGTAGTTCCACCATGGATGATTCCCACCGCATCCTCCACCGCTGCTTTCGTGCCCAGTCGGGCATAGTTGAGTAGAGCCGAGCGGATGAGCAGTCGCTTTTTATCCAGCGGCAAATCCGCCTTGTACCCCTTAATATCCAGAGATAGGCACAGGTGGTCTGCCATTTCCTCATCCAGCTCCATCACAAAGCCGAAAACCATGCTCGCCCGCAGCGCAAGCTGGCACACTTTGTGGTATTCTTTGTCCCAAGCAGTTGCCAGGGCTTTTTCTTTCTCCCCGTGCAGGTTGGGCGGCAGTAAGTCGTAAAGGCTGATGTTTTCCAGCTTAATCATCTTCCAGTCCTCCGTATCTTATCTGCACATTTCTGCGCTTAAAGATTTCCCCGGCGCTGATTATCTGTTTTTGCGGCTTTGTTACCTCGATGCGCTTTGCACCAGCTCCAATCACCAGCGCCACCAGCTTGTCCGGGTTGAGGTCCCTGCCGATGGTGCTCTCCTGCCATGCAAGATATTGCTGCACTGCCGCCTCCACCGCTGCCTTTGTCTCAATCTCCCGGTTTGCGTCCGAGCGGTTGATGTAGTAGGTGATGTCCAAGTCAAATTGCACCACCTTCGGCGCATGGATGGTCAGCTCATCGGTCAGCGGGCGCTTGTCCTCCAGATACTCTTTCAGGCGCTCGATATAACTTCCTTCCGGGATTTCTCCGCCTGTAAGTGTCAGGCAGATGTCCACCTTTCCGGCGCTCGGGCTGGTAACTCCCACACCCTCCACTGCCTGGGAAAACTCTCGCACCCAAAACTCATAGGAGTCCTTCGGACCGGCAACGCTGTATCCCTTGGGCGCATAAAAAATGCGGGTGCGCAGGCTCTCATCGTTCTCCACATCCGCCCCGCCCTGGGTTTTCTCAACATTTTTCACGGTTGCCACATACGCAATCGGGTCAACAATAATATTGATTCTTCCTTTTGCATATCCGTTTCCGATGCTCCCCGCCTGCTGGCAGGTGATTCCCACCCGCCCGCTGGTCGCCGGTGACCGGATAATCAAATCCTCGTCGGTGGCAAAAAACAACTTTTCGCCCGGTGATACTCTCGTGCCTTTTGGGATAAAAATATCCTCCTCACGCACTGCTGATAGAGTAAATTCCGCTACCCCCACCGCTGGAGTAGCCTCCCTGCGGCTAAGCCCCCAAAAGGATGCCAACACCTCCAAATAGTTCCCTCTGCTGTATTTTGGCAGATTCATCTTTGCCCTGTCCGCAAAAAGCTGCGAAATAGCAGCCAACTCAAAAGCTATGGTGTTCAGGATGATTTTCTCCCGGCTTGCTACCGGCAGTTTCTCACTCTGTCCTGTCAGTTTTTCCAATTCTCCCTCATAGGTATCTTCCAGCCGCCCGAGTATCGTTTCTGCTGTTTCCGGTGCAAAATCAATATCAGGGATAAAATCGTATGGATTGGCGGCGCTTTTTCCTGCGTTTGAACCTGCCTGTTCCTGTGCGCCGCCCGGAATTTCGGTGCTTCGCCCTAAAATTCCTCTGGATTTTTCGCTATTATTTACCTGCATTCCTCACAATCACCTCCAACTCTACTTTGCCTTCCGCCGTTCCGGGATAGGTTGGTTTTACTTGCTCCAGCTGCAGTCCTGGGATGTATCGCTCGATTTTTACTGCAATTTCCGCCGCCGCAGCGTTTGCCGCCTGCCCGATCGGCATATCTAAAAAGGATAAATCAATCCCAAAATCACGATCCAGCACTACCGTTCCCACCGGCGTGCCGATCAGCACCTCTACCTGCTCACGCAGATCAGGCGATAGGTTTTTACCAGTTACAATCATCAGTGATACTCCTTTAAGCTCACATCTACATCGGCAGATAAGATTTCCCCTCGCCCGGTGACTACCCCATAGGTTTCGCCGACGCTCTCGATCAGATATTTGCCCATATTTCTGCCGCCAATGATTAAATTGGCATATTCTCCATTGGAGCAAAATTCCCGCAGCTGCTCCGCCAGCCGGATCGGGCTCACTCCCCTCCAGGCGGCAAGCCGCATCGTAAAGGATGCCCCGCCCAAATCCGGTCCCAAAAACTCCTGTTTTGGCTTTGCGCCGATTACCTCATGGGCGCTCCACCTGACGGAGGTTTCCCGGCTCATCTCGGCAAAAGTTTGCACCTGCCCCTCTGATACCGTAAAGCTGATGCCCGCATACATCCCAATCAAAATATCACCCCTTATATGTTTTGTGCTGTAACAATTCCAGACACAGTAAGATTGCCATTGATGGAGGTTTCCCCGCTGATGGAAGTCTGCCCGTTTACACTCAGTTGTCCGGTTAAACTGATGTTGGCAGCCTCAATCTGCACCGCGTTTGCCTGTACCTGCACCTGATCCGCTGCCTTCAGGATGATTTGCTTTCCTTCCAGCTGGATTTTCTCCAACCCCTTGAGGATGATGTTTTTCTCCGTTTGGATGATGAGCTCTTTTTTCGCCCGATCGTAAATCAGAATCAGGTCGCCCTTCATCGTTTTGTAAAACAAATCTTTACCCTGCATCTTGGGCAGTTCGTCCTTGTTAAAGCACTTTTGATAGCAGATTCCGCTGGTGTAGGGATTCCCGTAGGCATCCGGCTCAAACTCTACCTTTACCAAGTCCCCTACCTCCGGCATCTCATACTCGTTTGCCGGGAAGGTGATCCAGCTACTCACGATGTTATCTTTTGCCGGAAACTCCACCTTGATTAAACCCTTTGCATAATCAATCTCTGATACTTTGCAAATCTCCACGCTATCCCTCCACTCTGTGCATCTCCAAGTCTGTGGTATATCCACCGCTCACGGTATGGGTGCTGCCATCAATCAGGTACTTGCCGCCAAACTTTCCAAAGTCCTCCGCATCCAACTCCACGCACACACCGGATACCAGCGCCGGATTGCCCGGCAGCGAGCAGGAAAAGGTGGTTTCTCCTCGGTTGAGCTCCTTGTATTTTGCCTCGGCTACCTTTTGCGCCATCCCAAGATTATCCAACTGATTGCTCAGCTTAAAAATTTTGGGCGCTTTGTCCCCACTGCCGGTGTAGGTGTAAGTCATCGTTTCACCGTTGGTGTTGATGTACTGCACTGCTACCCCGGAGTATGAGGTGTCCAGCAGGGTGGTTTTCCCATCCCACGAAAGCATATCGCTTTCTTTAAGCTTGCACACCGCCCCTGCCTGCTCGAGCTTGTCCATCTCGTACAGCACCAGTTTGCGGTTGTACAGCTTCATGGTGATGCCATGTTTGGCAGCCAGCTCCTGTAAAAACTCCTGGTCGGTTTTGTCCTCCTGCGTTTGAAATTGGATGGTGGGATTGATACCGGCATCATACTCCAACGCCACCCCGGCGCGCCCGGCGATGGTGGCTGCAATATCCTGCAAGGTTGCCTGCTCCCAAGTCTGATTGTGCTTTACTTCCGAAAAATCCTGATCGGACGGCTTTGCCACTCCCTTGATGCTCACCGTTAGCGGTCTCCCGGACATTCCCACATCATCCAGCAAAAAGGTACCGCAATCCAGCGTGCTGCTGTCTGCGATAATCTGCGCCGAAAAAGTGTCCCTCTTTTCCGGGAACCAGCCCTTGAGCCACTTCTTTTCCCGGTTTTGGATTTGAAAATCCACGTTGTCTGCGTGTTCCTCTGCGCTGTCGGTAAAGGTGAGCGATAGAGTGTCCCCGCTCACATCGGAGCTGATGTCCACCCCGTTGAGCGATACCTTTACCTTTGTTCTCCTGCCCTTCAAACCCTTACCTCCTCCACGGTGGCACCATCGTGTTTTCCTGCTCCTGTGCAGTAAATTGGGGCAGATGCAATATCGCACCCGCCCCAAAAACTGCCGTATCCAGATACGTAGGGTTTGCCTGCATCAGCAGTTCCATTGCCTTTTCGGTGCCATACACCTTTTTGGCGATACTGTCCCACATATCCCCTTGAATTGTTTGATACTGCTTCATCTGGTTCTCCTTATGCGAGCTTCGGCTTCGGTTTTATCCTGGTTCTCCGCTCATATTCTTCCTGTTCTCTTCTCCATTTTTCAAAGCGTTTTTTATCCTCTGTCATGATTCGCTCTACATCCTCCGGCTTTCCGCCGTTCACCTCGATGTGCGGATTATAGTGATATACATTTCCGCCACCGCCGCCGGTGCCCTTTGCTCTCTGGATCAGGTTCTGCAGCTTGGAGAGCGGCAAGATTGCCTCATGCTCCCTGCCTTCGCCTACCATTGCCAGCGTCGGACCGGTTGCAATACCGCCTTTTGCCAGCAGAGGGATGGTCGGCAGATTAAATCCGATGGTTTTCCCGCCAAGCCCCGGCACCCATTCGGGAGCGGTAAAGGACAGTTTGTTTGCACCGCCGATCAGCGTGTTGATTCCCTTGATAAAAAAGTTGATAAATCCCTTGAAACCGCTAGTCAGCCCCTGCCAGATGCCAGAGAAAAGTGCTTTTACATCCTCTCCCATCATCTGGAAAGCTCCCACGATTGCAGAGCCTAAGCCTTTAAAAAACTCGATTGCCTGCCCCCACTTTTCTCCGACCCAATCGGCTGCACCGTTGAGCCAATCCACTGCGGGTTGTACTTTTGCAATAATCCAATCGCCCAATTTGGAAAAGGCAGCTTTGATTTTATCGGCATTTTTGTAAATCAGGATGATTCCCGCTACTACGATGCCGATAATCAGTGCCCACTTGGCAAACGGAGAGGCTACCAATTTTGCAATGCCGCCCAGCCCTTTAAAGGTGCCGGAAAGCTTCTGGATTTTGCCCACAATCCCGGTAACACCTTTTACGCCTTGGAATACTTCTGTCAGCTGTTTTACCTTTCCGATAGTGTTTGAGAGTGCATTAAGCCCCTTAAACGCCAAAAAGCTCGCAACGACGCCTTTTACGATTGGTCCAATGATATTCCAATGGTCCGCGATAAAGTTTGCAAAACTCATGGCTTTGTCCGCCAGCTTTGCTACTGCCTCCACCGCTTTGGGGATGTACCGCTCAGCAAAAGCTTTTATCGGCGGACCGGCTCGTGTAAATTCGTCTGTCAGCTTGCGTCCTAGGCTTACCGCCTTGTTTTGGATGCTCTCAAAGGTCGGGCGCAGCGGCTCCAGTTTTGCGGATATGGTGCGGATGGTATCTCCCACGCTATCCTTGATGCGCTTTGCCACATCCAGCACCTTTTTGCCGTACTTGATGCCCGTTTGCACTGTTGAGCCGATTTTTTTACCGATTTTTTCAAAGGTTCCCGATTTGGATAGACTCTGCATCTTATCGGATACCCAACCTAATCCCTCTTTGGCTGCATCAAACGCGCTGCCTTCGATAATCTCGCCGGTGCCGCTGATACCTGCCATCTGAGCCAGTCCCGTTTTCCAAACGCCGGAGATGGTGGACATTAAACCTTTGTAGCTCTTTGCCTGTATCTCCATACCGCCCTTAAAACGCTCCTCCATCAAAGCAAAAAGGGCATCGTTGAATTTTTGCTGATCAACGATTTGCCCTTTATTGTTTACAATGGTTTGATTTTTGTACAGCTCGGCTCCTTTGGCGGTAATCATAGCTTTCGTGATGCCAAACTCTTTGAGCCTTTCCAGCTCTCCCGTCTGGGCATCTGCTACCGCTTCTACTGCTTGCATAAGGTCCTTGTTCATCACGCCTGCCATGTCGCCGATCTGCGTCATCACTTTCTGCGCCTCGATGCCGTAGGACTGCAAGCGGACTGTTGCCTCTACCACTGAGTCGGTTTCAAACGGCGTTTTGTTTGCAAACTCCACCGCCCACGCCATCATCTTAGCGGCTTTCTGCTGGTCCTTCAGCACGACATTCAGGGTACTACGGTATCCTTCCAGCCCGGATGCGCTCTCCAGTGCGGATTTTCCAACATCTTTCAGTGCTTTCGCGCTGATATAGGTTGTGGCAACTCCCGCTACCGTTTTGGTAAGGCTTTTCACGCTTTTGGAAATGGAGGAGAAAGTTTTGTCAAAACTTCCCTGCTTTTTGGCTCCGAACAGGAAGTCAACAATAAATCTATTCTTTGCCAATCTCTGAAAGCACCTCCTCCGTGTCTGCCATCAGTTCCATCAGCTCCCATATTGGCATATCTCTCCACAATCGGAGGAAATCAGTGTGCAAAACGATAGAAAGGCTGATGGCAGACTTTTTGAGCAATGAGCCGCCGATACCGCTTAGTCCTCGCTGAGAAAAAAACTTCCGATGGTGTATCTCAACCGGGCGGTATCTTTTGCGCTCAGCTTTTTGAAAAAATCATACGGCAGACCGGTAACCTTGGCAGCTGCCAAATAAGCAAAAGTTAAACTCTTTTCCGGCACCATGTCAGCGCCGTCCAGATTCTCCGTCTGCTTGAGCAAGCTGCCGTATTCCTCACCGCTCAACTCTTCCAGTCCGGATAAATCAAACTGAGTATATTCGTTGCTTTCAAATACAACGCTTTTTTTCAGTTTAAAAATTTCCATGTTTCATTTTCCTTTCTCCTTTAAATCAAGTCGCGAATCTCCTTGAGATAATCAATTCCCTCAACACTGTAGATGTGGTTGAATTTGTCCAGTTCTAAAACAGACACATTATCTCGTGTGATTTTAAGATAAGACAGCTCCAGTTTCGCCGTTGTTCCGGTTGGCTCTCCTTGTTTAAAAGTTCCGACTGAATAGCTCTTACAGGTGCCGCGTGCTACCACCTTGATACCCTCATGGGTGTTTTCACCCGTTGCCGGGTCATGTCTTGTCTGAGCGGCTCTTAAAGTCAGCGTGTGCGCCTTTGGGATGGCAAGGCGGCTGGATTCCTCCGATACCGTTCTGAATTTAATTTCTAATTCCAATGAAGCAAAATAACCAGGTGTCGGGTCCTCCATAGTTCCTGCAATTCCTGCTCCGGCAATTTCACTGGTTACCGCCGCCAGTTCCGGTAAGGTAACTTCTGCCTCAATACCAATCAGACACTCGCCTTCATTGTACACATTGTAGTCGGTCAATTTGGTCGGAATACTGCTTCTGTTCATCATTCACCCCTCCTTTAAATGAGCGCCGTTTGTAAAGCGTTCGTATCGTACTCTACGGTTGCCCAAATCTGTTCTGCCGGAGGATACGGAGAAAACAGCATTCGCACTCTGACGATACCGTTGATTAAGTCGGTTTCAGGGTTATCTTCCGCCTCAAATACCATCTTGGCTTCTGCTGCCTGATAGCGCTGCTTCCAGGAGTTTCCCTTAATGTTCTCGCTGTCAACGATACTCTCAATCAGTCGCTTATTGAGCGGATTGTCCACCTTTGCAAAATAACTTAGGATAAACTGATTTGCCCACCAATTATACATTCTGCGGCAAGGAATAAAACAATCCTTAATATCAGTATTTCCGGGATAGCAGGCGGTACGATTGCCCCATGCTCTCCACCCGTTCATATTGATTGCAGTGTTAATTCCGTCTTTATTCAAAGCGTTGCCTTGTTCCATGTCTAAAACCACTTCGCTGCCGTCTTTCAGGCACAGTCCTGTTATTTTTAATGAGCGATTGGAAAGAGATACATACGGGATTCCTTCATTTTTATAATCAGTATCCGCGATCAACGCACCGGCGATTGCAGAAAAATGATATATCTCATCTCCTACTCTTACCATCGGATAAAATAGCGAGCTGTTTTCATGGGTGAATCCGTTTTTGTTCTTTTCGGAGTTGGCTTTATCATAGCTGGTTACCGTCTCGGTATCCAAATCTACCAGGCAGTGATACCGAAATGCACCGTTGAGATTTTGCGTCTTTGCTGTCATTGCGTTATATACCTTCGGTTTTCCGCTGAATCCGGGAACAATCAATGTGCCCGGTACAATTCCAAACCGCGGGTAAACCTCTCTGATTTTCTGCACACCCGCTACAATATCATCTTCTGTCACCGATTCAGGGTCAAGAACATTGTAAGTAGCCTTTAAAGTCGCTGTCTGTTCTGTGATTTTTCCACCCTCGATGCGCTCAATCAGTGCTTTTCCGCTACCGGTAAAGCTGATGGTGTAATCTGTGCCCTCTGCGAGTGCCTGCTCGCTCTGGGTGAGCTGCACGCTCGGTAACAGTACGCCTTCTTCCGGCAGCTCTGCTTTGTCATCTACCATCGATACGCTGACAGTTGTTTTTTGCTGCTTATGCTTGCTTGGATCAAGCACGTTAATCATTACCAGCGGTGCTACATTATAAGTCATAAATGACAATTTGATACTCTCGCAAATGGTATAGCTCAGATGGTTGTCGCTCATGCCCATCTTGGCTACTGCCTCCTCATAGCTATATGCTACCTGCGGTACAAGCGGATCTGCACTGCCCATGTTGATAGGTGCTAAGCCTACCACCACCTGAACAGCGGAATCCACCTGCACCGGCGCTACCACTCGTGTTTGTTTTTCCTGCACCTGAATGCCGTGGTAAAATGCCATCAAACATTCCTCCTTTACACTAAATCGTTATAGCCCCTCTGCGGGGACGGAATCAGCACATCGAACCAAACTGCACCAAAAAAGTAAGGGTAGGTGTTTTCCTCCTGCTCGGTGAGCGTGTATCCGATTGCTCCTGTAATCTCTGCATATCTGCCGATGTTGGGATTCTCAGCGAAGGAAAGCCTCATCACATCAATCAGGTGGCAAATATCCTGATAGCCGGTAAGCTCCGGCGCTGTATCCTTGGTTCCCAGCCCTAAAAATACGGTGATTTTGCTTTTTTCTCCATCATCTGAGCCATCCCCCACGCTGATGAGGCAATGGGGAAACAGTTTGTCCGCATCCCCCTCATACTTGAGCGGCGGCAGATTTCGGATGTACACCTTCAGGTCATGGATTCCAGCAGCTTCGGTCAGGGCTTTTACTCGCTTTTCGAGTTCTAAATGCAAATCGTAAATTGTCATTTCAGCCCCATCACCCTTCTGATTTCTTTCTGCACCTGTGCCTCCAGATACTTCTGCCCCTTGCTCTGGATGGCAAAAGCAACATCCTGGCTTTTAATCATGCTCGGGATGCTCAAGCTGTACAGCTCAGCAATCTTTTCGTCTTTTTTCCTGCCTGGGCGCGGATTTTTTCGATATACCCCCAGCATTCGCTGGAAGATTCCCGGATGCCCGTTTCTCATCTGCACAACAAAAGCCTTTGATCTGTCGTAGCTTCCCCCCATTTCTTTATCCGCTACCCTCTTTTTTGCCCTTGCCAGATATACCTCCGGCTTTTTGGCAGGATCAGTGATAATTTCTTTTGGAGTTACCTTAAAGCCATACAGGCGTGTTTTCTTGTTATCGCTCGATGATACAATGCCGGTAAGGTCCCGCCGGTTCGCTTTTTTGAGTTTCAGCGTTTTCTTTACCTCCGGCTGTTTGATGATGTACTTTTCCTTTGCTTCTTTTGCCACCATCTTGCTCACCTGCGTGATGGTGCTGTTGATTGCCCGCTGCAGTGCCACCGGTGCCTTTTCCTTTTGGGTGAGCATCTGCTGTTCCACGCTCTGGATACTCGGTACCGAGATATGCAGTTTGAGCCCCAAATCACTCATCGGTTCGCCTCCAACAAAATTCGCCAGATGATTCGTCCGCTCACCTGAGCTACCTTATAGGTTTTGCCATCAAAGGTGAGGTGCGCCCCCTCGGCTGGCTTGCCGGGAAGGTCCTGCGGTCGGACTAAAATCAGCTGGCGGGCTGTATTGTATCCGTCTGCATACTTGCCTTTTGCCTGCATTTCCTGCAGTAGCACATTGTCGATAATCACCGGGATTTGCCGACCGTCCAGCTCGTGGAGGTCGGCGATTTCGTCCAGATTAAAAATCACCCGGTCGGTGTCGTCCCGGATCATCTGTTTGAAGATACTCATTACTGCAGGCGGATGCGGACGGTGGTTCCGGCGCTCTCTTTTTTGAGCACGCAGATTCCTGCCGGAATTTCGCTGCCGCTCTTGCTGGCTTTCATTTTTTTGCCTGCTGCATCCCAGTAGGCAATCGCGCCAAACTCAATGGCTGCGCTATTGTCCGCTGGAAATTCCCACACACCGGTGAGTGCCAGAGTGCCCAGTTCGCCGGGCTCAATCTGGCAATCCGCTACCGCAATGCGGTTGGTTCCCAGTGCTACCACATCACCGGCTTTGATTGCGGTGCCGGTGGCGTTTTTATAATCAATTCTGTCTCCAATCTGGATGTAAGTTGCCATAAATCATACCCTCCTTATTTGCCCTGATTGTAAGCCACGCCACGGTAATCCAGCACATTGATGCCAAAATCATGGTACATTCTCCACTCGATTCCCAATGTATCCCAGGAAACTTTGCTTTCCAGTGTTGGGGTGCGTTTGCCATTGAGATAGGTTACCTCTATGGTATCCACATCGCGCGGATCAGCCACAGCGTAGTATCCCTTTGGATTTGCAATATCCAGCTGTGCATCGGTGATGAGCTGGAATGCACCCTTCATCGGATTTACAACCCCTGCATGGGTGGCGCTTGGGTCTGCTGCCGATTCCAGCAGCTGGCGGATTTGCAGTTCCAGTGCCTTTGGTGCCAGGATAAACTTCGGTGTGAGGTTGAGCACATCGGTACCGTTGATGTCCTTCTGCATCGCCATTTTCACGATAAACTCGTTGAGGGATGCGATAGATGGAGCGTTTGCAGTCATCAGGTTACCATGGTCAGCAACAAACAATGCTTTACCATCATAGATTTTGCCGTTTTTGGTAAGCATCTGATAGCAGAGCTTGTTGATAAATCTCTGGTTGGCTCTTACCTGTGCGGTAATCAGTCTGGCTACAGTGCCCAAATCATCATTGATGATGGTTTGACGGCTAAAGCCGAACTTTTTGCCGTAGGTTTTGAGCCCGGTGTCTACACCCTCATCCATGCCGTATACAGTCTTAAACTCGCCGTTCTCCGGGATTTCCTGCATCTCACCATTAGCCGCTAATCTAAAGCGTTTTGTCTTTTTGAAATCCGGGTTGGAGCCCACACTGGTCCAGTGCTGGTAGGTGGTAGGCGCTGTGTTGTACGCTCTTGCGATAGTTGCACCCATGGTGGAGTTTACGATGGAGATAAAAGCATTGCTGTCGGCAAACTGTCCACGTTCCTGCTGTCCCATATTTCTCCAAAGTTCATCTGGCGATTTTCTGTGCGCATCCTTTACGCCGCTTCTCATGGCACAGTCTGCCATCAGCTGATGCAGGCTCATGCTGCGGAAGTCCTCTGCGCCGTCAGCCGGCTTTTCTATGATTTCGCCCATTCTCATAAGCAATCCGTCCCTGGCTGCTTCTCGATAGCGATCCTCTTCATCCGCTGCTACCTCAATATGGGAACTCAAAGGCTTACCTTCCCTCTCAAGCTTATCCAATATAGCAGCTCTCACTTTGTCGATGGAGGTGCCGTTTTTGATGTACTCATCTGGTTCCACCTGGAATCTGTTGCAAATTGCATAAATTTCCGAGCATCTCTCACGCTCAATTTCTGCTGCGCTTCTGGTTGGAGTGACAGGAGCTGTTGGTGCTGCTGGTGCAGGTGTGGTTGGCTCTGCTCCTCTCTGTCCACCGGTGCCTTCCGGTGCTGCGGTTGGTACTGTGGTTGGTGTGGTTGGTTCATTTGGCATATTTTTTCCCTCTCCTTCTGGATTTTGATTTCTTCCGGCTCCAACGTCTCCGTCTGCCGGTACTGGCTCAAACGAAATTTCTATCGGCTCCCATTTCACAGCTACATAGCAAGGACCTGTAAAGCGCCCGTTGCTGGACGTTTTTCCGGCTCTCACTTCTTCATATGCGTTTACGATATAGCCTACAGAAATTCCTTTTAAACTTCCACTTTTGACTTTTTGGTAGATTAAGTCGCTCTTTTCGTCCTCATCGAAAACAACGACCGCTTTCCCTCGCTTGGTTTTCCCATCGATGGAAATACTTTTGATTTTTGCAATCGGCAGGCTGCCATATACCGGGTCCTTGCCATGGTGGAAAAGGACTGAGCCCACGTTTTCCAGCCGGCTTAAATCTACACATCCCTCATCGTGACACAGGATTTCCGGTCCAAACCAGCGGTCAACCGGGTTTTCAGAGGAAAAAGAAAGTTCAACTTCCCTTCCTTCCTCTGAAACAGCCCTGATCTGCATCGGCATAGTGCGGAAGCTATTCTCCTTGAGGGGTGGTTTTTTTGCTGTAGTAGTCATTTTTCATCACTTCCAATCCTAACTCTTTCATCAACTTTTCTTCTTTTGCCCGCTGCGCTAAGATTTCCCGCCAATCCTTGCCCTGCTCAGCCGCTACCTCTTCCAGCGTTGTTTGATAGGTTGCCATCGCGATCCGGTTGGCGTTCGCCTCCTTGGCTGGGTCAATCCAGCTCATACCCTTGGCAATCCATTGGCATTCGGTGTACTTTTCCGGTGCGCTGAAATAATCCGGGATACTTAAGCCTCCTGCCATCACGCAGCTATCCAGCCACCAGTGATATACCTTGCGGCAGAGATGCTCTGACAGATAGTGCTGCCACTCCTTGTATGTCTCCCGGTCCTCGATAAGATTCTGCCGGGCGGAAGAATAGTTGGACTGTGACATATCACGGGATACCGCCTCATAGCTCAATCCCATCGCCGAGGATACCGCCCGCAACAGGATAGATACCATGTCCTTTGCGTTGGATGCCTGCCCGGATGGATTTACTACCTGGATTTCGTCACCGGCATCCAGCTCCATAATCATGCCTGGGGACAGCTTGCGCTTTTTGGCTCCGGTTTCCTTGTCCACCTTCTGATTTCTGCCCAGCCCCATAGCTGCATTTACCTTCTTCACAAAAACAGCAAGGCAAGCGAGCATCCGCTCTTTTACCGATACGGCATTAAGAAACTGGTTGAGGTCCCGCAGGCGGGAAAGGACATTTGCAAAACTGGACACCTCCCTCACCTGAGAGGTTCGCTTGATGCGGTTGAGGTAGATTACCCGGTCGGCTGGAATCCGCACGGTTTTTCCCGTTTCTCCGTACACATCGTATACAGTAAAATGGTATGCTACCGGGCGGTTGCTGGCATCAATTTCGATACCCCCCACCACCTGATTTTTCCCGTGGAACAAAATGCCGGAATTTAACTCGTCCACCTCTTTGATTTGCAGTTGCAGTGGAAAGTTTTTGTTTCCGGTGTAGGTAGCTACCAGCAGCAGCCCTCCATCCACCATCATACGGCGCACCGCCATCTTGAGGATTTCGCAAAAGCACAGTCTCCCGGTAACATCGCAGTTTTCTGCGTGGCACCATCTTTCCCAGAGGTTTTCGATTTTCTGTTCCAGTTCGGTATCTTCCAGCTTGCAATCCAGCCGGATACCCGAGCCCACAACATTACGCTCCATGGCAAGGATGGCAGCCTCTACATAATCGGCATTGCGCTCCAAATCCCGGGCGCGATGCCGGATGGTATCGCGGGACATCATATTGATGTCTTCAGCTCTGCCATCTACCGGTGTCCAGTTTTCTCCACCTCGGGCAAAACTGCCGGAATCATATCCGCTACGCTTTGAAAATCGCATCTTGAGGTTTTGCCATACACCCATTTTTCTCACTCTCCTCTTTTTCGGGGAAGCTCAAAGGAAACATTTGAGCTTCGGGAGATGGAACACCAGTGTTTTGAAAAAACAATTCCAAAACCATCTCCTTACCCCCTGTCCACGAAGGAAATCACCGAGAGATTTTCTCCGTTTTCCTGCCGGATTTGGCTTTCCAGCGTTTGCAGGCGCTTGTACAGTGTGGCAAGGTTTGCCTTTGTAACGCTTTGCCCGTCGATATTGTAGTTCTGGGCTCCGCACTCGATTGCCTCCACTGCTGCCAGCAGCTTATCATATCTTGCTTTTAACTCGCTCAATCCCAATCATCCTCCCAATCGTCATTGTCCCAGCTATCCTCTCCCCAGCTGTCTTCTTCCGGCTCAGCACTGACCTCTGCTTCCGGCTGCTCTACCGGTTCTTCCAGCAACGCAAAACCTCCCATCAGATCGGCGGCGCAGGAAGCGTACACCTCACAGTCCAGATAGTGGTTCTGGGCATCGCTGGTTTTCTTCTGCCATACCCAGCTCTCTACTCCGTTTTTGCGCTCAAGCACTTTATGCTCGCTGGTTACCTGCTCGCAGTACTCCTGATCCACGCCATCAAACACCTGGAAGCTGCCGTCCACCGCGTTGATTTTGGCGTAGAGCATTGATTTGTAATAGCTGCCATCACACATGATTAAGCTGAGCCCTTTTGCCACACTATCCTCTTTCTGGATTTCGCTCCGGCGGAATCTTGCCGGAATCGGACGGGATGAACCTTTTACCGGTACCGTCAGTGGGAAATGCAGATAGCAAAAATCATATACCAGGTCGGTCTGGTCGCCTGAGTCAATCAGTGCCAAATCAATGTACCAATCCTGTCCCTTTTCGTTGTAGTAGGTCTGGTTGATGATGTCCCACAAGGTATTAAAATCGGTCCCTTTGATGCAGCCGTGGTCCAGGTGATAGATTTTCTTTCCCTGTCCCCAGGCATCCACCGCATAATACAGGCAGTTTTGCTGCACATCCACCCCGCAGGTAATCATCTGCGCCCAATCTGGCACAACGCCACGGGTGAGCACCCCACGGTTATCCAGCACCTTTTGTGCTCCGGCGGTGCTGCCGACATCCTCCCACGGTTCCCCCAGCCAGGAGTTGACAAAGTTCTGCATCTTCTCCTGGTCGCCTTGGGCATCCAGCCATTTATAAGCCACATCCGATAGCGATAACCAAGGGGAGTAAATTGCATTGATTGCAAATCCTGTTTTCTTCCGGCTGGGCTTTACCCCTTCCGACTCTTCCTCGCTCATCCATTTCCCTTGTCGTAGCATCTTTTGTTTATCCGCATCGGTGATATGCCCCTGGCAGTATGGGCACTCATAGTAGGCGGTTTCCGCCCGCTGGGTTTTGGTGCCCTCTTTGGCAAATTTTATCTGATGGAATCTCAACTTCTGATATTTCCCGCAGTGTGGGCATGGCAGATAGTAAAAGAGTTTCCGGGTGCAGCTCTCCCACTCTTTCCAGATCGAGCCGGTTTTCAGGGTCGGTGTGGAGGTGATAAAGATTTTTTTGTTGTAGGAAAAGGTGTTGGTACGCTCCTTTGCCAGAGAGATTGGGTCTGCCTCACGTCCACCTCCAGAGCGTGGCGGATATTTGTCCACCTCATCCATCAGCACAAATCGCACTGGTTTGGATGCCAGGGATGCTGCCGAGTTTGCACCGGTCAGCGGCAGGTACATATCGTCAAACTGCAACGCCAGCAGCTTGCTGTCCGCTTCCCGGAACCGAGCCGCCAGCGGACGGGTTGCCCGAAGCATCGGCTGAATCCTGTTTTTGGAAATATCCTCTGCCAGCACCTCTGATGGATATACCACCAACGTGGATGCCGGGTCCTGGTCGATGATATACCCGATGATGTTGAGGATTGCTTCTGTTCCGCCTACCTGGGTGGACTTGATAAAAACAATTTCTTCAATACGGTCATCGGAAAAAGCGTCCATGATTCCCTTGAGGTATGGGGTCTTTTCGGTTTTCCATCGTCCAGGCTGGTTGGATGTTCCCGATGGTATGATTCTGTTCTGGTCCGCCCACTGGCTAACTGTCAACTTCTCTGGCGGTTTCAAAGTCGTCATCGCTTCCTGCATCCATTTCGGATAATTTACCTTGCGACCATTCCGCGAGTGCATCATGCACCACCTCCCTTACCTCATGTTCGATACTCTTTGCTGTATCTATATCCACTGATGCCGATGCCAGGATACCGATTTTGCGTGGCAACAGCATCATCGCCTGCTTGAGGGCAACAAAAAAGGCGGTCAGCTCCTCCGCTACCACCTTTTTCTCAATATATTCTCCGCGTTTGATTCCATTTTCCAGCTCACGGTTTTCTGTCTGAGCTTTTTTGAGCTGAGATTCCCAGTAGGTTTTCTGGTCCTTGAGCGACATATTTTCCAAGTCTGCATCTGCTCCGGTTCCATCAATCCGCCAGGCAATCACATCCTGCAAAGCCCACCAACCGCGATCCGCTTTCGGGCATCCGTCTTTCGCCCAGGATGCGAGCGTTTTCTGTGTTACCCCAAAAAGCTCCGCTAAAAGTGCTGTTTGGATACAGGTTTTTCCGTTGATTTTTTTCACTCTAAAATTGTTACCCAAACAACCACCTCCAAGGTAACAAATTTTCGCCCTAAATTCTTACCGTTTCGTTTCTTCTGTACTTCTTAATATACGTATTTCTTCTATTTTCTGCGAATTCTTACCTTCTTACCCTAGTTTTTTTACCCTATCCAGAGGCATTTTCCGCGCTACTTTCGCACCCGCACGCCCGGTGGGTCCAGGAAGTACCTATTTTTTCTGCGCAAGCTCGCTCTCAATACGCTTCTGAGCTGTGTCGAAGTGCTTTGCATCCAGCTCAAAGCCGATGAAATCACGGTTGCTGCGGATGCAAGCTGCTGCGGTCGTGCCACTGCCCATGCAGTTATCCAGCACAAGCGCTCCCTCGTTGGTGTAGGTGCGAATCAGATACTCGAACAGGGCTGTTGGCTTCTGCGTTGGATGCAATCCTCTTTCGCATTTTACGGACAGCAGGTTGCGGGGATAATTTCTATACTCGGTTACAAAATCGGATTCCAGTCCATGGCTGTAGACTTCCCCGCACTTCTTGCTACCCTTATGGTGAACCGGCTTATCCAGCCGAATCAGCCCTTGTGGATTGTAGACGGGTGGCTTTTTGTAAAAAACCACAATATCCTCGATGCAGCGCATCGGTTGCTTCTTGGCGTTGGCGAATCCTGTTGGACAATTTTTATGCCAATACCAGCAGTAGCGGAACAACTTGCGATTGCTCTGGATGAGCGCCGTTGTGAATGGCTGGATTGCTGTAAGTACGATTGCCCCATCATCCTTGATGATGCGCTCATACTGCTCCCATAGCTTATCAAACGGCAGCACACTGTCCCAGCGACAGTCGGTGACTCCATACGGTAAATCGCATAAAATCATATCGATTGATTTATCTGCTATTCCCTCCATTCCTGCAAGGCAGTCTGTGTTGTAAATTTTGTTTTTTTCCAGCATTTATTTTTCAACCTTTCTCGGGGCTAAAGGTGGAAAACGGCATAAAAAAAGCCGGCATTCATCATCTGAATCCGGCTGAAATTATTGAATTTTTAAGATAAATAAGCCATTTTTTTAAAAAAAGTATTGACAATCACGCAAATACGTGGTATAATAGAAACATGGAAAGGGGGTGAGAAAATTGAGCAAACAAAAAAGCAAGAAGATGTCCAAAAAGGAAATCTGGGAACTAGTAATCGAAACTGTGATTGCCGTCGCCGCTTTGATTACCGCCATTAAATCCTAATCGGACATTGCGGATGGGGAACCCCATCCGCCCCTTTTAAGGGGCTTCCTGCTATTTTTAGTATACCACACCGAAAGGAGATGTTCAACTTGAAAAATAATCGCTTCTGGTTTATATCCCTGATTTGCTTTTCTTTGATTGGCATCAATCTCAACCAGCCTCTCTTTGTTCGTGTTATTGTAATCCTTAACAGCCTCCTAATTTTGGGGCAAGTTGCCTTCCGAATTTGGGAAGCGTATTGTCCGACAAAGGAGGAAAAAGACCATGCTTAAACTTCGAGAAATCCGCAAATCAAAGGGTCTGAGCGTGCCGGAACTGTCGCGCCAAAGCGGTGTTCCCAAGCGCACCATAGAGGACATCGAAGCCCGTGGTGATTGTCGTATCTCGACCGCCTTTGCTTTGTGCAAGGCAATGCAGATTCCCCTCGATGAGATCTACGAACCTGACCCCGAAGCCGAATAGCCCTCAACAGCAAACCCGCCTGTCTTTATGATGGGCGGGTTTGCTTGATAGGTGTATCTTTTCCCCATTAGTTTCCCCCTCCATGCAAATAAGCCTCCATCGCTTCAAAGTCCAGCGTTCCAGTTACTGAGCTTTGTGCTTTCTGTGGTGTGCTGTAAGCGTTTTTCTCCCATGTTCGGATTGCAGCCCTCCAGTCACTCATCGGGTTTTTGCCCACCTTCCAGCCGTTCGCTTCATAGTAGTCGATAAAGCGGTTGGCATCCACACTGTTGCCCCTCTCCCGGCAGTATGCCTGAACCTCCTCGATTGTCGGCTTTGTAAAGCGGGCGCGGGCGGGCTTGTCCGCCTTATTCTTTTTCTCTATCTCTTTCTCTATCTCTATCTCTTTCTCTATCTCTGTGTTACACGGTGTTTGCGGTGCGTTACTTGCCGTTACACCATCGTTACATTGTAACGCTTTTTGGCTTCGGAACGCTCTAACGCGCTCGGCAGATTCGTTTTCCGAGCCGATACTTTTCAGGGCTTCTGGAAGCAGATAGGTGCCGCTTCCAGATTCCTCTATCAAACCCTGAGAAGCAAGATATGAGAGGGTAACCTCCACATTTTCCGCCTCCTCATTGAGTTTGAGGGCAAGCTCCTCGCAAAAGGTGGGCTCAATGCCCTCATACTCGATCACACCCTGATTTTTGATAGAGAGCAGCTGCATCTTGAGATAGATTACGGTGTATGTATCGCCTCCGGCAATCTTGCGGAGCTTTTTGATTCTCGGACTATCAAAGTAATCCTCTTTGAGCTTGAGCCAAAAAAATCGTTTTGCCACTCCCTCGCCTCCTAAAACGGCAAATCTTCCTCTTGCGGTCCGCCCTTCATCCGGCTCGCCTCTCATCCCGCTCCTTGCGCTGCTTCTTCGCCTTCATCTCTCGTGCCTCCTGCCGAGTGCAGACCACCTCCATGACCCATCCGGCAATCCCTGCCAAAATCAAGCTGCCGAACAGCAGCGCACTTCCCATCAATGCTGTAATTCCAATCATTTTCGCTTCTCCTTTATTTTTTACTCGCCAAAAAAACATCCCTTTTATGTAAATCTGTGCGCACTGTACTCGTCCGACATCACCTGACCGGTGCGCTTCATCATCTGTGCCCGCAGCTGCTTCCACTCTTCCTGCGGAATATGCCGCTCCACCCACTGATCAGGAGAACCGACATTGTGGATGGTGCTGACCGGCAGCACGGTCCCGTCCGGCAAACGCACAAAACTTCTGGCTGTCACTTCTTTTTTCTTCATCAACCACACCTCCTGTGTCATCTTATTATGCAAGCAGTTTGTCCTATGAACCTGCGCTCTTCCTTTTGGTGCTCTCCCTTTCGTGCTGCAATGAGCAGGAAGGGAGGTGAATTTCATGAGCAGTCGGAAAGAAATTTCATATTCCACTCTCTACCCCTCCTTCTGCTTTTCCATTTCCAGCACTTTTTTGATGCTGTTTACAATCCTAGCTGATTTCCGTCTGCCTGCAAGTGTGTTGGACAAATAAGCGGCATCTACCTTCAGCCCTGTGTCCTTGCCTACCTCTTCTGCAAGCCAAGATTGCGTTTGTCCAATATCTACAAGGCATTTCTTTACCGCTTTACCAAACTCACAAAAATCACTTTTGGTACCCAAAAGAATCCACCTCCAATCATAAATCTTATTGACAAGTACAACTTTTTGTATTACTATGAAATTACTACAGAACATAGTTCAGGGTTTTGTATTTGCCGTACTTGCATCATAATACAAAATATTGTATTAGTCAAGCT
>OFMH01000585.1_pt1 | contig 24979 bp, 20 predicted proteins | sample 1541761 | NCBI WGS metagenome assembly OFMH01 (sample SAMN04209249, study PRJEB22552) | human gut metagenome | biome: gut; material: feces | host: Homo sapiens | place: USA: Oklahoma
GATAGTAATCTATCTCATTCTTGGAAGTCTGATGGATAAATCCACCACAGGTAAATCCGACACCCTGATAGCCGGCATTCTTCACCTTTAGCAGGAACTTCTCCTGCATCAAGGCTCCCATTCCTACAATCAGAAAGTCGGGATTCAATTTGGCGATATACTTAGCCTCAACATCCATTTCGCTTTCCGAAGCAAAGTAACCGTTACGATAACCCGCAAATTTCACCTTTGAATACCGCTCACGGAATATCTCCATAGCCTTCTCTACCTGTTCCTGCTTAGAAGCCACAATATAGATGGTCTTTCCATGCTTGGCAACGTAAGCAAACAACTCTGGAGCCATAGAAGTCATGTCGAAGCTTCGGCGAGTCACTTGTTTGCCATACACCATTTTAATGGCTTTCACCAACAACCCACCATCCGCAAAGATACCATCCAGCTGCGAGAATAGCTCCTTATTGTCGAGAGCAGTCAAATAAGACACTGGGTTGAGATAGGTATATGCCTTTCCCTTATTCTCGAATATCTGATTAACGGAAAAGGATTCCGTTGATATAATCTTAGAAACTAATATTGATATCATATTTCTATATGTTTAAATGATTCCTAATTGTTTGGCTATATCTTGCACCATCTTTGCAAAAGGACGCTTTAGAATGTCTTCGTCCTTATCATAATTCGACAAGATAAAGCGATTAAAGTCTGTCTGCTTAAACCCCAATTGCTTAAAGTTGTCTTTGTAAATGTCAAGGATGGTACTATTATAGATTTGTTCTTTCCATATCAACTCTTCCACCATTTCCTTATGCGCTTGATATTGAGTAGATATATGAAACAAGGAATCCATATTATCTTTCAATCCAGATTCTTTCGATGAAAATATAATCCTTAGCATATCCCGGTCATGTGTAGCTAAATATTGCGCACACGACACATGAAGTATTGAAAAATCAAATGGGTCTAATTTACTTTTATCATCCGTAAATAAGCAAAAAGGAAGAATATCATCCTTGTTTGATTTCAATTTATTACACTTGGTACAGCTCGGCTGAAGATTGAAAAATGAAGTGCATAAATATGGATATTTACTCTTAGGCATCCAATGGTCTATCTCATAATTCTGAAAACTATCCCGACCATTATCATAAGAAAAAGCATATTGAGCATTACAATAGACGCAAGTCTTGATACCGAGCTGATTGATAATTTTAGGATAGACACTTTTTTGCACGTAATCATATCGCATTGCCTCTACTATTTCCTTATAAAGGAACTTGGGGGATTTAGAGTCATTTCCAAACTGCTCATTAGGCATCTTATCCTTAGCTATTATTTTTTCAAACTTTTGAATACTGGCTTCGAAGGGTGGTTCCAATACAATCAAGTTGTCCCATTCACTGATGATAAGTTGAACATATTGCTTTTGCTGAGGATTAAGTAGATGATTATTAGCCAATTCTCCCAAGTGTGTTTTAGGAGACTTATATGAACTACCTAAACCATTTTCAAGAAAATTCTTAAAAGACATAGCTATACCTCTAACTCTATCATCTATTAGTATTCTTCTCATCGCCCTTATCCTCCATAAATGTCGAAAGTTTGTTTTTCAACAATGGTTCACCAATTAGAGTCAATAACTCCACAGCTTCCTTAAACTCATTTGTATCAAGTTTTTTCTTCGTATAACTATCTATTACTTTTAGGATTTTCTGCTTGGCAAATTCACCCATAAAGCCATTTTTCAAGAAGAAACTCTGTCGCAAAATATCATTTACATTTGCAGCAAAAGGATTTTGCATATAGCTTTTATCCACAACATGACCATCTTCCAAGTAAAGCACATTGCTCTGAGGTATATCAGAAAGCAAAAAAGGAGAATGGGTCGTAATAATGATATTAAAGCCACAATATGTATTCAAATGCAATCTTTGGATAGACTGCAAGAGTTTATACAAAAAGGTTCTTTGATATTCAGGATGGAAACAAAGCTCCACTTCATCAAGAATTATATTCACATATCGATAAGCGATACGAGAAGTTGGCACTGATTTTATGTTCATCACATGATAGATGACAGAACTCATCAAGAACAAGAATTGTCTTTCGCCGGAACTTAACTTGTAAAATGGAATTTCCACTTCGTCCTTATCTTTTTTCATAATGATCTCCGAGCTAAAGATAGGCGGTGGCATCAGCTCCATTGTCGCTTCAAGAGAAGTGTTCTTCTTGTCCATACTTAGCCAATCTTCATAAAACTCATAAGAAAATTTGTTCTCTGCCCAAATGTCTTGGTCAAAGGCATCTAAGAAATGAATGGTTTGCCTGATTTTCGTTGTGATGTGAGATTTGTCTTTCTTTATTTCTGTGATAAGATGGACCAAGTCTTTCTTTTCATTTTCATCTTTTAAAAAACCGTCAATCTTTTCAATATCAACTACTGAGGCATATTCTGCGTAACTTGGATATTTTGATGGGATTGTCAAGGTCTTATAGATAAGATAAATACATCCATAAGCAGCCATATAGTTAGAATTTGCTAACGAATATCCGTATGCATCCAAAACAAGTCTTACAAAAGAATTCTCCTCTTCATAAAGTATCCTAAACGAGTTCTCTACCTGTGTTTCATCCTTTTCGTGAAATTTTTCAGGCAGCTTAGCAATCACTCTATATGGATTAAACGCATAAACAATGCGCAGAAGTTGATAGCCATCTATGAATTCTCGATTTTTTCTCTTTGCCTCAACAAGAATACCTGCAAGCCTGTCTTTGGTCAAAGCTGTCTCCGTCTTCATATCAATAACACCTTGATCTCTGTATGGATTCAAGACAATAGGCGAAGCATATCCATCATTCTTATGAAACATGCTGTTCATCCAGTTGCCGTTCGAACTTGCCCCAACTAGATGGCCTGTTTGATAATGCTCTGCCTTTTCGTCTTGATAGTCCAGAGAATTATAAGCTTGTAAGGCATAATTCATGACGATGGTGTAGAAAAAGCAACTTGCTATCTCGCTTCTCTTTTCAGTTTTGGGCTTGTAGCAAACTTCAAAATCCCGATATTCATCTATCATCGTCAAGTCAGGATCAGACAAAAAGAATTTCTTATTACCATAAACCAATGCCACAATTCCATCATCACAAATCAATGTACCCTTCATGCCTCTTATTTCGTAATCAAGAGTAGCCTTAATGCCAGGAATAAAATAGATTTCATCAGCTCCATTACGTCTGATTGTATTCCCCACCAAACAGGCACTAAAGTTGTTTATCATACGAAACATCAACTCTAGTAGTGATGATTTGCCAGCACCATTCATGCCCACAATAGCTGTGACGCTGACATTCCGCAGGAAGAAAGCATCACTGAGTTCATCTGTGTAAAAAGGATAGTAACCTGTAGCCAACGTTTTTGTCAGCTTAGGATTACACCCTTCTTTTATGGTCAAGCCAAGTAGTCTTATTTTTCGGTAATTGTATGTCATTGTAATATTATTAGTTTTGTTTATAGACTAGTAAGAACTCTTATCGTCTTTATATTATTAATATACCTATACGATAGCGGTACTAGGAAGTCACAACCCTTCCTCTCATCCATAGGCAACCAAACTCGAACTTAGCATACATGTCTCTTACCCATCGTCCACATAGCAACAAGCAGGTAGTAAATAACAGCAAGAACAGATAGAACTTATCCCAACTTTGCCATATACCAATAAGAGCCAAGGTTATACTAAACAGTACTAAAAGTCTATATATTAGATTAAAACACTCCATATGAAACATCACTCATTGAAAACAGGGAACGGCAAAGGTCTTCTTTGAACATTTTATCAGCACTAATTATCCTAGAGATAACTATCTTATTTTGGGCAACATATAGCTTCATAATACTCAACCAGCTTTTTTGCTTCTTTTCGAATACTATAACCAGCTTTTTCAATTGCAACGATTGCATTCTTAGATCGTAGTTCACGATTCTGCATACAATGACTATTCTCTACAGTATGAACCCAATCCAATATTGGTGCTTGAAGAGAAAGAAAGCGAAGATTACCAGTTTTATCTGCTTCGGCGGTTATCGTATCGGAAACCACACACTGCAGACCATTAGCCTGCTGTTCTACAAGAGTTAATGGCAGTCCTTCATATAGAGATGGCATGATAATAATATCAATGGCATTAAGAAACTCCGACACATTATCAATATTACCAGTAAACGTAACTTTATTTGTAAGTCCCAAACTCTCTACCTTTTGTTCTATCTCTGTACGCATAGCCCCATCACCAATCAATACAAGATGATAACGAGAGTCATTTTTTGCTAGTTCGGCAAAAACATCAATAAGGAAAGACTGATTCTTTACAGGCATAAAATATCCTACATGCCCTATAAGTATATCATTTTCCGCCAATGCCAGCTTAACTCGCAAAGCCTCTCTTGTCTTATAATCAAAAGAGAATTTCTCAACATCCACACCATTGTTAATAATTTTTAAAGGCTTGTTGCCGAACATAAACTTACCGGCTTCTTCACCGCATGCTAGACGATCTGTGCAAAGACTATCAAACAAACCTGCTAGAAACTTATGCAAAGCGACACTATTACATCCCGTATTATGTGCATGTACAATCCTAACTTTGCATCCAGCTAGTTTTGCTGCAAGCAACTCAAGTACTACAGTGTGACTATTACCATGAACATGGATTGCATCATAGTTATTCTGCTTTATTATCTTATAAAGTGACCATATATACCCCAACACATTTTTTCTTTTAAAAGAATAAAGTGTAGCACCTTTTTCTTTAAAAAAGTTAACATAAAATGCATTAGGATTATTAATAGCTACATAATCAAAGGCTACGTCATTCCCCATCGCATTAAGATAGTTGATAATGACGTTGGTAATTCCATTTTTATCTGTAGAAACAGTATTTATTACAAGAATCTTCATTACCATAGAATTTACTTTTAATTCTCAATATTTGCATTATCCAAAGCCCCATATCCACTCACAGCCTTTCTCAGACAATCAATAGAATTTGCACGTTGCATATTCAGGATTCTGTCTATTTTCGAATAATCAATAGGAGTCGTCAAAACCCTCTGAATCTCTTCAATACTATCTTCGCCAGTAAACAATCTATTCTCCAAGCCCACCATTTTTAAAATTGATGTAATTCGACTAAGTTTACTTTTGTCACCGGCATAGACAACAAACTGGCGATGATACAAGAGAGAGAGAACGGTTCCGTGAAACGAATCTGTAAACACATATTTTGCTGATGCAATATTAGTAATCCATTTTTCTATTCTTTCAGGATATGCCGTTTTTATATTCTTTAATTGGCGCAAGCTACCAATAGAGCGAACACCACAAGATAAGTTTTTCCCAAGAGTAACAGCACGGCGATAAAATTCCGCATCATTTACAATCTTATATACTACAATACCATCGCTCTGCTTTATGCTTCCTGTAATTTCCGGATAAGATGGGAACAAAAGTACAGGATCAACCACCTGGGTTGCATCCAGTCCAAACTCATTTTTACAGATTTCTACACCTTTATCTTCACGAATAAGTCGAGTAGAAAAACGGCTCAATAAACGCTTAACATGCTCCTTCTTGGCAAAAGCAGAATCATTCCAGGTACTTGTACCAAAACTGGAAGCATACGAAATACGCTTGACCTCTTCACCACCAAAATCAAGGAAATAAGCCAAAGCATACTCTTTTGAAATAACAGGATTCCAAGTCTGGTCACTGCCAACAAGATAGACATCCGATTTAGGAGGATTTTGCTGCAATTCTTCCAAAGACTTATAAAGTCTAGTCTTATTAACAAAGAATTTCTCTCTAAAACGATTAAAACGATAACGCTTAAGACTAAAAATAATCTTCGAGAATAGGCCCTCGTGATGCCCCATATGAAGATTAATGATTTCCGGAGTATATCCCAACTCCTTTACAGCTCTATAAGTTGCATAAGCTTGTAGAGTTGCACCATAATTATCCTCGTCATGATATGTTATAATAGAAACTTTCATATTATTATAGTTCATATTTTATTAATTATTTTTTTTACTACTGCACGATATATTTTATACAACATCCAAGGGCTATACTTACCAAAAGCAAAAGCATAAATGGCCTTAAGAGTTCTATAATTGAAATGCTGAAAAGTATAAGAGAGAAATCGTCTCTCTGGAAGCATAAATGTATTGTCTTTACACAAGCAGATTCTTTTGTTATGAGCAACAATATCAGAAAGATTTGCCTCATGCACCTCTAGAAATGCATGAGCATCCTTCAATAATGCTACTGATTCTTCAGAATGAGCTATAATAGCAGAAACACCATCAGTGTGCTGTTCCTTAAAATCAGAAACTCCCCAATAATCACCAATCGTAAAATCAGACATTCTGTGAGTACCAGCAAACTGACATTTATAGCATGAATAACGATTTGTCATCTCGCAGGCAAAGCCTGTGCTGATAAGATTACGTTCATTGGTATAGTCATGGATAATGCCTTTACCGTCCATAACCTTAAGGTTATATTTGAATCCACGGGGAGTCCAGCCATGTTCCTTTGTTCTGAAAGATACGATTCCCTTTACTTGATAAGGTTCACATTCGATAAACTTATCTATCAGAAATCGGGAAGGAATACCGCCACATATCAAATCAACAGTAATCAATCTACCAGAATATTTGCGTTTTCCAAGATATCCATACAAACCAGCCACCTGGCAACCCGTTCCTGAGAACAACACAAGTTTACCTTGTTTTAAGTTGACAGAGACAGTTTTATAAATACCCTCCGCATTACTCTGGGTATATTTTGATCCCTGCAGTTTGTTAAGCTCATCCACTTTTTCGATGCAGATATGCTTTACCAGAACCCCATCCACATTGGAAGCTCCGCATACGACTCCCCCTTTCGAGAATACATATTGTGCTAAAGCAGAAAAGGCGCCAGCCGTCGCACTGTTTTTGCGTACGACTTTATCCTTAGCCCATCCAGCAAAGGAACTAGCTACAGGACTTTGTGAATATGGAAGTTTACTAACAACAGGACAGACCCTTTCACACAATTTACAGTTCACGCATTTACTTTCATCCATCAGCGGAACAATATGCCCCTCTTCATTGAGTGTAGCCTGCAAAGCATTGTGGGAACAACTGTCCACACACGCCATACACCCCGTGCATTCTTTATATTGTGCTAGTTTTGGCATAATTTATCTATATATTGTCGATACTGATTCAAAATTGCTTCAGAAGAAAATTTTTCTTTTACTAATTTGGCCTGACAAAGACGCAAATCAGCATAACGAGTATTATACTCATCTATTGCTTTATGCATGGTTGTAGCCAATTGTTCCGCACTGCCCATTTGGAAGAAATAGCCATCATTCTCGCCTGTCATAAACTCCTTAAACGTATCAAGTTCAGAAGCTAAAATAGGAATGTTATAAAACAAGGCTACAGTCATTGCCCCACTTTGTGCTATGTCCTGATAGGGCATAACAAAGTAATGGCTGCTTTCAAAAAGATTAGGAATTTCCTCGTTAGGAATACGTCGAATATCTACAGAAACACTTTTTATTCCTTTCAATAAAGGAGCATACTTCCTTTCCCATTTATCTTTTCTACAATAACCACTAATCTGTACCTTAAAATTAGTTACACCTTTATCTTCTAGAATTCTTATAGCTTGTATTAATAAATCAACACGCTTATACTCCACAATATTGCCAAAAAAAAGGAAGGTGATAGGGTGATCCTCCTTCTTAACTGTCGGCAGACCATAATCTTTTAAACAGAGTGGCGCATATAGAATGTTTGCCTTTCCGTTAAGCGATTTCAACAATTCAAGCTGATTGATTGAGAATACCTGAAAATTACGATACACCTTAACAATATAGTCCATATAAGGCTTAGCCATCCAATAATATCTTGCGCCTTTAGGAGTTTTGACATTGTGAGCAGCAATAACACATTTATCTTTCGGCAACAACATTTGAACCACAGGAATAAAGTAAGGAGTACCTATAAAATCAAAGTAATAAAGATCATAATTTTGTTTTTTCATCTCCTTGACCAACTTCCAATAGAAGAAAAACTTCTTAGGATGGATGAATATCCCTTCGTCTATTACAAGCTTATAATTACGACAACCTCTAGCTTCTATCAATACCTTATCTCCATCTCGATTGGCTGTTGTTGTCAACACAATCCAATCTATATCATAATCTGCCTGTAACACAGGTACAATTGGTATATCCACATCAAGCAAGTAAGTTGATGTAATCCAACATATTTTCTTTTTGGTCATAACATACAATTTTCTTGTTAAATTATCTTAGTAACGACATCAAAGATGGGGTAAAATCGGAAAACACGAACAGAGAGCCCATCAAAAATAAACCCAACATTTAATGTCACATACTTTTTTTATTTTCAATCACACCTAACACTGGTCTGTCCCCAATCTGTAAAAACGGATTGCCAAACAGATGAAGACAAGCATAAACCACTGGAGAAATATATTTCTCTTTAACAGCCATATTTGCTTTAAATACGGCATCAATCACAAACTCACCCTGATGAACTGACTCCATAAACACTTCCAACCACACTGGAAGAATCTCTGTATTCAGAGACCACATAGGGGCTATCACAGAGCTATACCCCATACGAATATATCTCTTGATAAGCGTATGCATCGCATTATCATAATCAGGTCTAGAGATTGTACCAGAATGACAAACAAATAGAATCAACAATTTTCCATTACCAATAATTTTATCCGTCTCAACTATCGGCTTATCATCTGCATAAAACCATGAAGTATTACTGATGTCTGCTCCTCCATGAGCACAAGCAATATTGATTTCTGAATTTATTGGTCGAAGCGGGGCTGTTTGATCATTGCAAATAAAGTGATACTTATTCAACGTTTCCTCTAGATGCCCTTTTATCATCGCAAAGGTAAACTCTTGACTATCGAAAGGAGACCAATAGGCACAAGTGAAATCCTTGTGAAGAGGCTCTTCAAAATTAGTTTTAATAAAAACCTCCGTAGATATTATATTGCAGGATGGTAGCTGGCAACCTACAAATTTTTCACTATTTGCGTCTAACAATAATTGATGAGGATAAGCAGCTACATCCATATCCTTAGCTATCAATAAGCGTTCTGCGCCTTCTTCAACAGGTATTTTGCAAGCAGCAAGTTTTTGCTTTAAAGCTTCTGCTTCCTGCTCTAACTCCGCATTATCTTTTGAATATATTGGTTGACCAGGCTTCTTAACATCACGTTCGTAAGTTAAGTTTCTTATTATGCAAGATTGCAACGCATCAATATTCAGGCTACGCCATGAATTTAAAGTCCCAAAAGAAAATTCACCTTTAAGCAGTAACATGAAATATAAGTTACGTTGACCTTTGCCAATCCAAAGCACTTCGTTATCTTCACCTTGTTGCATTAAGTCTTCCAACATTCTTGTATCTTCTATAGGAAGATGATATTTCTTACCATCCACATCTATAAACTCCGCTTTTTCATATATTCCATTCTGCCATATACTTTGGCGAACAAACGTAAAGTCTGCTCTTACATGCATTCCTAAAAGATAATGACTATGATTTTTACACAAAAACGCTTTATCGATCAAAGATTTTGCATATAACATCGCTAGAGTGTTATCATGAGAATAGTCGGCAACGTTTCGTGTTGAATTTAATCTAACCATTAGCTCTTTCAAGTGTTCAGCCTCATTTTCATGACAAAACAAATCTAAATACAAAGCATTACTCTTATAATCGACAACAGATTTAGCAGCCTCAATGTATAGATTAAAACGAGAAGTATCAGCACTTGGACAATTCATTTTTACATTAGCAACTAGAGTAATCCAAGGCATAGCACTATGTTCTAAGTTTTTAAAGAACTCTTCTCTATGTGAATCCAAGAAATCTGCCATATTATCCAACACCCTATCTTGTTTAGCAAAAAACAAAACCGAGAAATAAGTATGATAGAATGACAAGATATCGTAAGGAAGAGGATTCAAAGTATCAAATGCTCTTGTTATTGGTGCTAAATACTTCTCAGAACAGAACCGAATGCCTCGAGCCAACTTTAAAACCATCCATAGGATTTCAAAAGACTCCTTATATGGGATAGAAGTCTTTTGTTGCAACTTTTTTCTCATAGCCATTTCCATATATAGCAATCCTGCTAAAGGCTGATTCAGGATGGTATAAGTACGAGCTGCACATAAATAAGCTTCAGACTCCATTTTCTCTTGATAACCTATCATCAACAAGCTTTCAGCGATATCCCTTGCAGGTTGGTACAGCTGGGATGTAGCAAGGCGGTCAACGAAATTCTCGGCAAAATGGAAAAACCAGTCCATTTGATTATCAATCTTACAGAAAGAATAAAGGATTCTAAAATACAAAATATGATTCTCTATGGTATCCTTATCCCACTGTGAATGCACTCCATAACGTTGGATTGAGTCTATGATAAAACTTGCCATTTGCCGACGCTCTTCAATAGAAAGATTATTAGCCATTTCAAGTTGAGGAGAAGCAATATTGTTTTCTCCTTTCAGATAAGGCATCATCCTATGCAAGATACATTTAACATTATCTTCCCCCCACTCAACCTTTATATAGTCATCATAACCATCTATTGGCTTTTCGAATCGATCAACCAACTGATTGATTCTACTTAACAATTTAGACATCAAAAATGGAACAGCAACATCATTTATCCTATCCAGCTGACTTATAGTCCCCTGCATTACTTCACGACTATTGATATAGTTTTGAAGTACATAGGGACAGAGTGCATCCAATAAGGTATTTAAGTTTGTTCCTATCTCATGGATATCCTTACCGATGCAGGAATCTATTAGTTTTTTGATGTCAATATCTAATATTTCACCACACATAACAAAATATTAATACACATTTTTTAATAACCTAATAAATGCAACATATTCGTTGTCCTTTGCTTTATTTCTTTGTCACCATTTGATACAGCATAAGCTGTCGTTATAGAAGGATTGCACATTCCATCATTATGAATATCTGTAACTGCAATAAAGCAGTCTCCGTGTTGTCGATTTATTACATAAACTTGCTCCAATTCTCCTGTTCTTGGATTTCGAGCAAGCAAAGGAAGGAGTCTATCTACATAAAATCTATCTAGATCTTTGAAATGATTAACAACTACAGAAATTATTTTATCATTGCTAACACCTAATCTCTTGGCTATAACTATAAGTTTCAGAATTTGAGGATTTGGTCTTATATCCTCCTTAACCCTTATAGAGTAAAATTGTTCTTCTATCTTATCCCTAGCAAAGATTATCTGACGCATAGTCTTAGCTGCCAAGAACCCCTTATCAAAATACTCCTTGATACGTTCATCTCCTAATCCAGTTTCTTCAGAAATAAGTGCCAAAGCGTATTTTTCCTTTTCATCAGCTAAAGAGAATCGGAAAATGTCCTTGTTATAGAATTTGGACATATAACCATCATAATCAGCACATTCTCCATAAAAATGATGAAATAGTGCCTCAGTATTTTTCTCATGCATTACAAATACGACATTACTTACCCCAAATTTGTTGCCAACGAGCGAACTGTCGATTGGCTGCATACTGCGATAGCCATAATCCATGTGAGCAGAGAAGACATTCATGATACGAAAGAGATGTGCTGGATCAAGCCTATCCATATCCTCTATCACTAAAACTACCCGCTTTCCATATTTCTCCTGATAATCTTTTATATTATCACGAATAATCTTAGTGATTATATCATTCTCGTAAACTGAGTTTTCATCAAATGTAGATAGATAATCATCCAGAAACGCAGTCTGGTCTACTTCTTTTTTCTTAAACTCTCCAACTTTATCTTTCAAACTTTTGAGCCATTGAGCCGATTTGAATGCTGCCAAGAAGGCTTTTGTCACCATATCGTCAGCACCACACGACTTCAGCATCGCAAAGAAAGACTCTCCTACTGTACAGAAATGGCTTTGAACATAAAACTCAAAAGCCATTCTATCTGTCACCTCATAGTTTACATCAATGATACCAGCTTGGAGTATCTGCAACAGTACATCATGCTTGATGAGTTCAAAGATGTCCTTATTCCCCAGTACTTGGTAATTGACAGGATAGAGCGTTATAAACACGAATGGCGATTCTTCATCCATCTTACATTTCTCCTTGAACTTATTCAAGAAAAAAGTCTTGCCATCACCAAACTTGGCAGAAAGTACTACCCTATCATGAGAAAGGAGATGATCCTCAAATCGCTGCATTGCATCATCAACAGGGATATAATTATCGTCAGAGTTTAGCATAACAGATTCTTGATTGTTTCGTAACTTTCAATAACATACTTAGAATAAGCTGTTCCGCTATCTGAAGAAATACCTAATCTGACCGAACAACTTTCATCACTATTCTTTTCGATACAAGCAATCCAAGACGGATTTATCAATATCGGTTCATTATTAGAATCATGAAGTTCAATAAATTTACAAGTCATTGTATATCATTTCTCAAAAAAATATTGTTGGCAACAACGTATAAATTCATCCTTTGGCATACTATTTTTCTTTTCAAGCGGCATCCATGGATACTGAGCAGATTGCTTGAGCATTTTTTGAGTATATTCCTCTATGGTCATGATAAATTTCGCAGGAATGCCGCCCCATACTTCATTATCTGGTACATGTTTGGTAACAATACTTCCTGCTGCTATGATAGAATTACGTCCAACAGAGCAGTTTGGCATCAATATTGTACTATGGCCAATAAAACAATTCTCAAATAATTCAATACTACCTAACTTTCCTATTTCACCACGTTTCATTCCTAATGAATGTGCCAATCTATGAACACTAATATCATGATTAATAAACTGAACACCAGCAGCACATACGGCATTATCATGGATACTTATCAACCAAGGCTCAGTTCCAAAATCCAAAGTATAAAGTTCTACATTTTTCCCTAAATAATAGAACTTATCTCTCATCAATTCTGCCAAGCCATTTGGAGTAGCACGGCGCATCTTTAAGCGAAACCAATGTCTTTTAAATACATCAAAAATGCTGTCATTTTTAAATTTTACTTTCATATAGTCTTAAAATTATTGTTAATAATATGATTATCTACCACCTGTCAATAATCCATAAGCCAGAGGACTGGCTTTCTTTACAAAATATGCCACAATTGACAAGCTATAAAAAAATACAATCGGTAATATCATATAGATAGTGCATTGCATAGCAATGGAGTCTTTATAAATAGGCAATAATGCAAACTTAGTCAATGACATTAAAGGGTCATGGAACACATAAACAAAGAATCCATAATTATGCCCCCCCACAAGTTTAACCTAAAAAAATGAATTTTATCATAAAGCAACCATAAGGCTAAGAATAAGCTCCATGCGGATATAGCAACTATATGATACTCCATATCCTTAAAAAGAAAACCAAAAGCTAAAAGATAAGCACAAGCTGACAGATATATTAATAGCTTATATTTGTGCTGTTGTACATCTATTTTATAAATCCCTAAATATGCTCCAACACTAAAAGAAAATATAGATAGCAGTATGCTATTGCATGTCAAAAACACTAGCAAAAGTAGACCCCACAAAGTCCATACCTTTATTTTTTTAAAACTATAATATAAAGGGTACGAAACAATTGTGACAATTATTAAATCACGAACAAACCAAAGCTGTCCTAAAGCTGGCTTATAAAACAAAAATTGGAGAATACAATGGCTCGAGTAATAATCCAAAGCATTCTCTATATTTCCAGAAGGAATGTTGTATTGACTAACCCATACTATAAATGCGCCTCCTAGCAAATTGCATATTATGTAAGGAATAACTAGGCTCCGAAAACGAGACTTCATTTTCCTTATAAATTCCGCTATCTTCCCTTCTTTTATATTAATATAAAACAAATATCCCGCTATTCCAAAATACATTGGATGAAAAACTCGGCACAATGTATGCGCCATGAAGGACTGAACTTCATCAAATGGAGAAGCTTCTATATTTGGCAAAAAAGCATGTATATATAAAACCACAAACACGCCAAATATATGAAAGAAACTGATTTTCTTACTCAAATATTCATTCATTTCTAACTATATTTTGTGAAAATATTCTATGAGAGTTTCTTTGTTGCATTATTAAATAAATCCAGCCACTGGTCAACTATTTTTATTACAGAAAAGCGTCTTGTAACACTCGTATCAGAACCAAGTTTTTCTAAAAGCTGTGGATTTTCTACCAAGGAAATAAACTTATTAGCCATCTCTTCAATATTCTCATCCACGATGATACCATCCTTACCATTTGTTATCACATCATGCAATGAAGAGAAAGTATCCATAACGATAGGGCAAACCATACTCTGTTTTGCTTCGATTAGAGTCATAGGTAAACCTTCTGTCTTGGATGTCATCATAAATATCTTTGCTTTGGCATAGTAAGAATTTGGCTGTTGGAACCCTTCAAATGATATGTTTGTAAGTCCCAAAGACTTAGCATACATTATTGTAGACTCCAAATCCTCTCCTGTTCCAACCATAACCAGTGTCCAATTATTACATTTTCCAGATTGTTCTACAAGCTTCCAAACATCCATAAGGCGTTTCAATCCCTTTTGGGCTTCCTGCATACGTCCAACAAACAATGCCACATTCTGTTTTTGCTTATATTTCTCAACGGGTAAATTTACCTCGAACACCTGTGGATTGAATATTGAAATAGTCCTATCCTTATCTATTTTTAGAGTGGTTAGTTTATTATATTCTTTTACATATGAAGGCGCCAGAAATGATACATAATCCGACATTTTATAGAATTTATCAATAGCTTTTACCTGAAGGTATTTGCTAATTTTTACATAAATTGGGCCTAAAAGATATTTAATAAAACTACCAAAATCATGTACTTTTATATTCCAACTCCCCTGAACACTGATATGATGACACTTTATCAAAATCGCATCTGTTCCTCTTGTGCCAAAATATGCAGTTTCGGCAAGCCACCATTGGTTAATAACAAAATTGATATCATTCTCTTGTATATAATCATGTAGCTTGACTGACAACTTTTTATCAGTAATCTGCAAATCTTCATTCTTGTCGCCAGCTATTCTGACTGCTTTAATACGTTCGTCTATGTAAGGCATTTCCGAACGTACATTATCCCACAAATACAGAATAGAAACATCCAACCCGCGCCTTACAAATTCATTGGCCAAAGCTATCGTTACAGTTTCTCCACCACCATATACAGCCCAATATCTCAAAAGAAAAACTACTTTAAAATTGTTCATAATGTTTAATTAAATTACAGAAATTATTGAGATAATCTTTTGAATCAAATTTCTCTGCTCGAAGTCGAGCTTCTAAACTCATAGATAAAAGCAAACTTTGATTATTCAAAAGATTTAAAATATTATTATAAATATTATCCTCTATACGAGGATCCCTATCAAGCAAAATACCGCACTTTGGAGTAACTATTTCTGGCAAGCCTCCTGACTTTGTTGTTATCACAGGCAGACCACAAGCCAAAGCTTCCAAACAAGTCAAACCAAAAGGTTCTTCCCACATAGAAGGTAATACTGCGACATCGGCTATTTGATAGAATTCTTGAATCTGCTGATGAGGAACAAAACCTGTGAAACTTATTTTATCTTCCTTTTCTTGAGACAGTATCTTTAGCTCTCTCATGAAAGGAGTAGGCTTACTTGAAGAGAAAAAGCTTGAACCTACAATAAGAAGCTTTATATTTGGATCATTGATTTTACAAAATGCCTCCAACAGTTGTTTTATTCCTTTGTAAGGTTGTAATCGTCCTGCATAAATGATAATTTTATCGTTTGCATCAAAACCTTGTCGCATACGAAATCTTTCTCTTCCCTCTATCGTTGCTGGGCAAAACTGTTGTAAATTTACCGAATTATACCATAAAGAAACCTTTTGAGGGGTAACATGCAATCTTTTTATCGTTTCGTTCTGTATAAATTGGCTTATACAGAAACTGCCATCTATACTATTTACAAACGAAGGTAATGCCTCTTCTTGCTCTGGTATGTTGTGAACATGAAAAAAGAGTTTAATTGTAGGGAAATCACGCTTTAGTTTTGATGCATACCCTGAGGACGCTTCCAATACAATCGCACTCACTCTTGATTCTTTTATATTACGTTTCAAACTTTGGTAATACAAAGAATCTTCCTCATTAAACATTTTTACCAATTTACAATATACTTTATTGAGAGCCTTACGCACAAAAGACTTTTTAATAAAAAAGAATTCTGCGTTCTTATATGCTTCAGATTGGCTTTCTGCTTCTTTATCACCGAAAGAAAATACGACCAAGTCAAGTAGATGACTTTTCTCATTTTCATCCAATAAATTAGTCACCAATGTTTCTACAGCCCCACCTTTAACTGACGGAACTGGATATTTTGCCAGGCACAAAAATCCTATTCGTTTCATGATTTCAAAACTTTGTTTAGATACGAAACTGATTTTTCACGCAATACGGATAACTTACCGTTTACTTGCGTATACTCTATGCTTTCATAAACAATATCAGAGTCTGTTACTTTCACATAACGACTCATTAAGCCAACAGACTCCAAGAGTTCTTTAATTCTGCTGGTTGTTTCTTCATTAAAATTAATAGCATAGAAATCTTTGTTGTAACTCAAAGAAATTGCACATCCATGAAAAGATGTCGTTACGACGCATTCTGCGTGTGAAAACAACCACAAAAATTCTTCTACAGAAGCTGCTTGAAAACTTTTACAATGAGTTCTGGCTCTGACACAACAGCTCAAAGCTATGACCTTAGCGTTCAATTGCCGGGCTATGTTCTTAGCAAACAAATATGTTGCCTTGTCCATACAATCATATACCAAGACAAACTTTCCTTTTATATTCACTTGTTGCTCAATTTGGCTAAATACAGAGTTTTCCACCAAGAGTGTAGGATCAAGAACTAATGATATAGGCTGCTGCAACTCTGTTTGTAACGCCTTTGCCGTATTTTGTTCGCGAACAGAAATATTCTGGAACCTTTGGAGATGGCTAACCAATAGTTGCCGTTGTACTTCAGACATAGCAGAATACTTGCCGCAACTTGCCGCATAGGATGAGATTTCACAATCAAAATCTTCACCTAAATAATACATATCATCATGGGTAAGATTTAGATTCCACACTTGGTCACTTCCAACTATAATCTTATCAAAATTATGGTTGTATTTTTCTTCAGGGAAATTCTGCTCTACAAACAAGGAGAAAGCCTTTTCTCTCTTCCTTTCCTCTTTTTTAACCAGAAAATTAACTATCTTTGTCTTCAAGTTCTCCACTAAGTTTTGCTTACCATATACAGATGAAGCTCGCTTCAGTTTATGTTCAACAAAACGCACTTCATATCCCTGTTTCTGAATATATGAAGACAAGCTATAAGCCTGGAGTAAAGCCCCATAATTGTTACATGAATAAAACGTTAATATTCCTATTTTCATACACTAACTTTCTTCGTTTGTTTAAATGATAATTTGTAAATAAGTGCCAAAGCTATCGCCTGTGGAATATAATTACCTATACGAATATATTCTGCAGTTGTGAATCCAGTCAATAAAGAAAACAAAAACCAATAAGGAAGATAAATATATCTCCTTTCCATTCTCATCATTGATGCCTTGACTCCATACCCTATCATTAAGATAACAGAAGGTACACCGAGTACCCAGCTTAGTCCCCATAATCCCATGTCATTCCAATGAAAGCCCTTACGATCAAGGTAATCCATCAGATTGGTATAATCAGATTCGCCAGACGGTATTCCACTTCCCCAAAACATTTCCCATCCTGATTTAAAATGCTCAAACAGATAATAATTTATGCTTAGGTTACGAATATAATCTTTATCACCAAAAGACTGATTTGTATTTTGACGTTCTAGCATCGACATTATTTTTTCTTGAACAACAGGTACTTGAAAAACTAAGATTAATAGTACTATAAAAATCGGAGTAAAAGCCATTAGACTTTTTACACCTTTAATCTTGCAATACATCAGTAGCAAAAACAACGTAGATGCAGCAAAAAGTGTTCTAAATCCCCACAAGAAAATAATGAAAAATGATGTTAGGGCTACATAAAAATATTTTTTTTTGTTTGTCAGCAACCATTTATTGAAAGTAAACATCATACCTAACGAACATATATTTTGCCCATATAAGCGTAGTCTTACATCTGTTCCATATTCTGTCTCTGCATCTGGAAATATCGCTATACCATACGGATACAATAAATACTGAAGTATATACGCAAAATCGAAAATAATCGTCAAAACATATATAAGATTTTCTAAATTACATACACTAAACTTCTTGTCCATATAGTAGAAATAGCCGCAAATCATCATATATGGAGAAGTCTGCCGAAGAGTGGCATATATATCTTGACCACGAAAATATTTACTCGTAAAAGCACTTACAACCAAAAACAAAATCAGCAATAATATAAAGGGTTTGAAAACCGATTTCCTTTTAATATTCTTGATAGAGCTAAGAAGATAGAACGCAAGAATTAAAAATCCTGGAATATCAATTGCTCCCCAAACACGTAAAGCCGCCAATGTCACTATTAATAAATAAACTTGTACCATATCATCTCCAATCAATAAAGCCCAACTTTTTCATTACCTGCACTTTTTTATCACGCAATCTATCCTTCAGCCCTATATTCCCAAATTCCTTCATCAATCCGGAAAAACCTTTAGACAAATAGCATTCAATAACCTTCTCTCTATTTTCACTTTTTGGTGTAGGAGCCTGTAGGTTTCTTTGCATACATTCATTTGCATCGCATTGCGTAAGAAACAATTTGTCTGAACAAGCATTCAACAACCCTTTACCTTTTTCAGTATTAACAATTAGCAAACTATAACCTTTGTTATCCGAATTTAGCTCAGGATGTGATTTCGTCAATTTCCAAAAATCTCCGATAGTAATATCCGAAGGACGTTGAAGGTTACAAAACTTGCAATCAAAACAACTATCTCGAAGGAAAGTATCAAGGTAAAAAAAATGTGTATAGATATTAAAACTACGTTTTTTCTTACCGAACCATAAAGTCTCTCTATGATCGTCCCAACCAAAATCAACCTTATTTCTAAAATCAACTTTTGTCACTGTTGCATGATATTTATGTTCTTGATAAGAAAGATAATCACTCCATAGCTTAGGACTAGGTACACCATGACATATAATATCTACCAAAAAGAGATTTTTTCTAAGTCGAGAGCCTATAAAACTTGCCAAACCTGCCGTTTGACAAGGAGTTCCTGAGAAGAGAACTTTTTTCCCACTTTTCAAATCCTGCTTCACCTTAAGAAAAATTCCCTCAAGGTTACTTTGCACATATCTACTGCCACGGAATTCATCACGCTCCTCTAATGTTGTTGCCCTCTTATGAGAAACCACAAAATGGGAATGATATCCCACACCATATATGACACCACCCTGCGCCAATATTTTATCAGAAAAAGCCACGAAAGAAGCACCACTTCTACTTTTCATAACTTCCTCTAAATCTTTATGGCGAGCAGCATAGAATAGAGGTTGGTTGAGATTACTCGATTTTTCATAATGCTCATTGAAAGAGCATACCTTCTCGCAAAGTCCACAGTCGATACACTTTCCCAAATCTACTATCGGATAAAGAAATCCGAGTTCATCTGGCTGCATATTAATAGCCTTGTGTGCACAAGCACTGACACAAGCTGTGCATCCGCAACAATTTTCCTTGTTTTTAATTTCTATCATATTATTTTTTACGAACAAACTTATTATAAACCATACTTATTTTTTGTACTGCAAAAGAACGTTCCATTCGATTGCAACCAACAAAAAATATAACTAATAGTGATAAAAATACCGACACCAAACATTGGAACAAAAAAGAAATCGCTCCTGATGACAAAAAATGATGAAGATAAAATGGTACTCCCCCTGCAAGGATTGTCACAATAAGAACATTAAAATATACTTTTCTTAGGAATTCCCTGGCATGCAAACCTATCATCCCTCTCAATAAGTGCAGCCTTGCCAAAAGGCACAACTGCGAAATAACAATAGCCACAACAAAGACAAGCTCTACTGCAAAATTAAATTTTAGTAGAATGTAAGCTATCGGTAAATTCAAGACCTGAAGTCCTCCTACGATAATTTGATATTTTTTTATATTTCCTGTAGCCAACATTGCCGTAACCAATGGCAAAGAAATAGCTTCACTCATACTAAAGAGAAGTACTAGCTGTACAAAACTAACCGTATGTTCAGGTACTATCTTCAACCAAAGGTAAAGTATATAATCAGTATTGATGATAACGGGTAATGCCAATACCATTAATATATAATACGAAAGCCTTGACCCTTGAAATATGAGTGCCATCATATACTTATGATTGTTGGCTGCATACGATTTTGTAATCTGAGGATTTAAAGCAGTCATAAAGCTTTGTACAAAATTATAGATTGCCCCATTCACTTGCATAGCAATTCCTCGTGCGGCATTTACTGCAGGACAGGTAAACATATTAATAACTACATTTACACCTTGGTCTTTTAATACTGCAGAAGATGCACCTATAAAGTTCCACCCCGCAAATCCAAACATTTGCTTTAAAACGTCCTTGTCCCAATGGAAATGATAAGAACATTCTGTAAAATGCTTCTTGCAATAATGTCCATATGTCAAACGGACAACAACTGCCACGGAACACATAAGAATAGCATAGAATATCAATTTATCTATTGGAGACACTATTATCAAAAAAGCTATAGCCAATTTGCCTAAAACCTCTAATATACTAATATAAGCAAAGGCTGACATCTTCTCGTGTGCAATGATTGCAGCATTGTATGGAACACTTATCAAATTGATGACAAATGTAATAATAGAAAATTGCAAAACCCAGTTCGCGGCTGTTATTCTCACCTCCGGTATAGTCATCTTAGCATTCAAGAACCAAACGCCCACCGACTCAATCAATACCACAACTATCAAGGACAACAGTAACTGTATCGTCACCGATGCCGAGAAAATCTTATTGAGCTTGCTTTGGTCACCCTTTCCTAATTCGTATGTAATGAATCTACTGATGGCAGCAGATAACGACCCAGATATGACAGAGAACATTGCCACGACACCACCCACTACATTATATATACCAAAGTCTTCCACTCCCAACGCATTCAGTATGACACGGCTCGTATACAACGACACCACCATCATAAAAAGCATTCGGAAGTAAAGAAGAAGCGTATTCTTTGCTATTCGTTTATTATTATCTGATGTTTGATTTGACATTTACTTTTTCTATTTCTATTGATTTTAAAAACTCGTTTCTATCATCCTCCCAAATGGTATCATCCTCAACCTCTGATAAATGAAAGAACTCAATCAATATCAGTTTTATATTGTTTTTCCGTTTCTTAATTTAAGAAAGGCAGGCTCCATACCAAGAGCCGAAAAGTAGCTTATAAAATAAACCCCAGGCATTTCACCTGCCATAATTATTTCCTGCTTAAAATTCCAAATTCTTTTTTTAATGTTTGTTCTTTCTCTTCAAGTATTGAAAGGAGATACTTGCCATAGTCATTTTTCAACATAGGTTGAGCATTCTCTCTCAACTGTTCTGCGGTAATCCAACCTTGACGGTATGCGATACCTTCCAAGCAAGCGACCTTCAAGCCCTGGCGCTTCTACAAGACTTCGATAAAGGTAGATGCCTCAGAAAGGGAATCATGAGTTCCGGTATCGAGTCAGGCAAATCCTCTTGCCATGGTCTGTACCTTCAGCTGCTTATCCTTCAGAAACTCCTGGTTTACTGTAGTGATTTCCAACTCACCACGAGCAGATGGTTTGATATGCTTAGCTACTTCCACTACCTTGTTAGGATAGAAGTACAAGCCAACTACAGCATAGTTGCTCTTTGGATACTCAGGCTTCTCCTCGATACTTAAGCAATTGCCCTGCTCATCAAACTCTGCTACGCCATATCGCTCAGGATCGCTTACACGATAACCAAATACGGTAGCCTTATTATTCAGTTCTGCATCTACTACAGCTTTTGCCAAAATCTGATTCAAACCAGCACCATAGAAGAGGTTATCTCCCAATACAAGACAAAGCGAATCATCACCGATAAACTCTTCACCAATGATGAAAGCCTGAGCCAAACCATTTGGCGATGGCTGTTCTGCCCACTATTACGTTTTACCCTACATGGAAGTCCTTTCCTATGCGCTTTTTTCAATTATTGCTCAACTGACCTATTTTTCAGAAATGTGTGGATAGGCTTCTACCAAACTACCATCTTCGTAGCGTTTCTGAAGATTACGCATTTTATTTATACCACGCACATCTTTCAAAGAATAAACTTTTGTAGAACCATCAGGCATCTTTTCTGTAAACCATACCGAATCTTTACGTAGATATTTGTCTACACGATTTAGCAAAGCATCATAATGAGTAGTTATAAGCAACTGCCCTGATGATTTCTCTGATAAATAATTCTGAATTACAAAATCTAGCAGCATGGGGTTTAGTGAAGTTTCCATTTCATCAATCGCTAAAAATGATTGATTTTTCACAGATGCTTGTATTGCGGTTTCTATACCCAAGACTCTTTGGGTTCCCCTACTTTGTTGTTCTTCAGACAGATTATAAGTCTCAACACCGCGAGAATTACGCACTTCATGCACAAATAGCGTATTGAGCGATTCTAAGAAGCTTTGGTTCTGTAAACTCTTTTTCGCTTCCTCCGGGACATTGCTATCAGACAAAATCATTTGCTTTACACGTTCTGGAATCTCCTCCTTACTTTTTTCAATATTGATGTTTGATATATTAAAATCAGCCTTTTTGATAAACCACAATAAATAATCCTTCAGTTCTTTATTATCTACCATACGCTGTTCTGCAAAATTAAGCATATGAGTTGTTGGACCAATCATTGGCATCAGATGATTGCTAAGTTTATCCCTAGCTTCTTCCAATTTTCCAAATGATGAGTTTACTGTATTTATCACTGCAAACAAAGATGTATTCTTCAAGCATCGCAATGCTATTTCTTGAACCGTCAGTTCATTCAACTTCAGCGAAGAATTGAACTTGATTACAGACTTTTCATTTTCATCCAGTTGACGGCTGAACAGCGATGATGGCTGAACACTAGTATACACATTCAACTGTTCTTCATAAACAGCAGAAGAGTCAACAATCAATTTATAGGCATATTTAGTTTGACCAACATAAAATTTTAAATGAAATTGTGATGGCTCTTGAGATGTTTCCGCATCCAGCATGAAGGGTTTTATATCTATTTCTTCATCAGAATCTTTGGGTTTATGTTTCCAAAAACGCCTTAAAAACTCAAATACCCACAACAGATTCGACTTACCACTTGCATTTGCTCCAAAAACTGCAGCAAATCTTAACAGTCTAGTCCCATCATTCATGGCTATGACATTCTTATCCTCAAAATTGGAATCTTTACTCGCCTCAAAACTGAATACGACCTCGTCTTTAAAGGAACGGAAATTTTTTATTCTTATTTCTTGTATCATACTAATGAATCATTATTATTATTTTGCAAAGATACTAAAATATACCGATTACACAAATACACCCCCTATTAATTTAATTTCTTTTATGACAATTAGCGTATTATATGCCAATATGACATATAGATCTTAGCTTTAATGTCACTATATGTCTGACAGATTGTCTGTATCACGAAAAAAATCACTCTATATTCAAAATAAGCAGATTTAAACCCGATATGCAATATAAAAAACCGCATTTTACGCTGTCACTATTCATTTTTGGCACAAATATTGCTTATCAAAGATCGAGACACGCTTATTTACGAAGCCTTTAGCGGCTAAGTGGTAAGATAATTAATAATTTAAAAATAATAAAATGAATTTAGTAAAAAATGCTACTGGTAGCAGCAGATGGCCAAAGCCATCAACAGGTGAGTCTTCATGGCTCGAGTATTGGGAAAAGCAAGTAGGCCATAAAGCAAGGCATTGTGGCCATTGTGGTGACACTAGCCACAACAATCTTGTTGGAGCCCATGTGCAGAAAGTTTATGGTGGAAAAGAAATCTACATTACTCCTCTCTGTAGAGGCTGCAACCAACTGACAAATTCCTTCTGGGTTAACACAGAATTGGTTCGTGTACCCAATGGATTGTAGCAGAAGAGTCATTCACACCGTAGTGGAATCGGTAGGTCACCACAGAGTAATAAACCATTTAAGAACCTCGGGCAAGGACGAGTAATGAAAGCTTATGGCAAAAGATTCCGATGGACGCAAGTATAATCGCATTCAGGAATATGACAGAATCCAGAACGGAAAAAAGATTCATGTCAAAACCCATGTTAGAAGCAACCGAAGCGATTGTAAAGGAGCGAAATGATGTGAGCCTCATCCTGCAAACTAATGCAGGATGGGGCTTTTTTCTGTATATCCCTAAAAATTCACCATAGCAACATTATTTTTATAGAGGTAGATTTACTTTCTCACCATTCTGTCTAATGATCACCTTTAAATGGAACCCCAATAGAATTGTCTGGCAGAGACTTTACTACAATAGCACCTGCACCTACCTGGCAATCATCTCCTATGGAAATATCACTTCCTACTAAAACACCATCCCTGAAAAATAGCTCTTAATAAAAGGGGAGCGGGAGCCGTTCGCCCGACAAGTCACATTATTTCAATCCTTGTCTGTCATTATCCTCAAACCAATCTGCCAGCGCTTCCTCAAAGCTCCACTTAAACTGATAACCGCAGTTCTTCAACTTCTCACCAC
>OFMH01000594.1_pt1 | contig 24741 bp, 23 predicted proteins | sample 1541761 | NCBI WGS metagenome assembly OFMH01 (sample SAMN04209249, study PRJEB22552) | human gut metagenome | biome: gut; material: feces | host: Homo sapiens | place: USA: Oklahoma
CCAATTCATCTCCCACCTAAAGAGGAGGGAGTCTTCTTGGAGTTTTAAGATAAAATATTTTATAAGAGAGAGTTCAACTTGAATTCTCTTTTTTATTACTTAAGATTTAAAAAAAATAAAAGGACTGAATCTCTTAAATATATCCAGTCTCTTTCATTTTATATTCAATTAACAAAACTCTTTTAATTTTTTAAACTTTCAGCTAATTTTTCAAATCCTAACTTTTGGAATAACTCTTTCTCGGCAACAGATGGAATCTCCTTTCTTCCAATAGCATTTACAACTCTCTTATCAAAAGGAACTTTCACTGAAACCTCAAACCCTTTATCTTTCAAAAACTCCTCAATCTTATTAGCCATCTCAAGTGATAGATCATATTTATTTATAACAAAATATGGTTTTATTCTAAATCTCTCTATTAGCTCCAATACCCTTTCTAAGTCGTGTAACCCAGAAAGAGTAGGTTCTGTTACAATAACAGCTTTCTTTACCCCAGTTAATGAGCTTATAACATTACAAGCCACTCCAGGTGCACCATCTAAAAGAATATATTTTTTATTCTCCTCTTGAGCTATCTTTTTAGCTTTTTTTCTCACTTCAGCTACTAATTTACCAGAGTTTTCTTCACCAGGAAAAAGACAAGCATGAACCATCTTTCCATATTTAGTTTCAGAAACATAGATCTCCCCAGCTTCATTGTCCACCATTTTAATAGCTCCCACAGGGCAAACATACTCACAAATACTACAACTTTCACATTTTTTAGGATTTTCTACTGCATCAAATCTACAAACTTCATAGCATCTTCCACACTCAATACAAAGTTCCTTATCTAATTTAGCTTTTTTCATTCCATAGAAGCTCTCTTTTTTACTATTTTGTGGGTTGAAAAGTATTTGAAGATTAGGGGCATCTACATCGCAATCACCTATAACTATATCTTGAAAATATGGTATTAATGAAGATGTAATTGTAGTTTTCCCTGTTCCACCCTTTCCTGAAATCACTACTATCTCTTTAATTTCCATAGCTTTTCACCCTCTTTAAAATAGTTTCAAAATTCTCTCTATACTCAGGTAGAGCCTCAGCTATTATCTCTCCTTTAGAGTATGTTTCAGCAATTTTCCTATCAAATGGTATTGTTCCAATAATCTCAATATTTTCATCATCACAATATTTTTTTACAATATTCTCATTTTCATCAAATTTATTGATAACTACTCCAAAAGGAATCTTCATATCTCTCAATAGTTGAACTACTAATTTCATATCATTTAAACCAAAAGGAGAGGGTTCAACAACGATAATTGCAAAATCTGCCACTTCCACAGCTGAAACAGTAGTACAAGCTGTTCCTGGTGGACAATCTATTAAGAAATCCTTTTCCTCAGTATTTTTATAGATCTCTTTTATTATTTTAACTCCAGACATCTCACCAATATTTAATTCTCCATATTTATTTACAGAGTTAAAATGTGTTTTTCCTGTATAAATTTTTCCTATCTCCCTTTTCTCCCATGAGATAGCACCATTTTTACAAACTATTTCACAACCTCCACAGTCATGACAAGCTTCTCCAAATACTATTACACGTTTTTTAGCTGGGATAATAGCATTGAATTTACAGAAATTTCCACACTCTCCACAAAGGTTACACTTTTCCATATTAACCTCTGGAAATCTTGTATAAACAGATTTTATATCCTCTATATTCCCTTTTAAGAAAATATGTGAATTTGGCTCTTCAATATCTGTATCTATAAGCAACATTTTTGATATAAAGGCAAGGCTGCTACTTACTGTTGTTTTACCAGTTCCTCCCTTACCACTTAACACAGCTATCTTCATAATTCACCTCACTATGCCATTCTCAACCCTTGTGGCTTAGCTGAAAAATCAAATTTCTCAAGTTTATTTTCTTTATAATTTTTTACAACTTCATCTACACTTTTTAATTCCCCTAATTTGTATGTTGGGATATCAAACTCCTCTATTAAAACAGCAGCTTTTGGTCCAATCTCTCCAGCTATTATCTCATCTACTCCTAAACTCATAAGATTTTTAACCACTTTAAGCCCTGCTCCAGTAGCCTCATCTTTTGCCTCATTTTCAATAATCTCATAATTATTATTTTCTGTATCTATTAAAATAAAGAAACTTGCTCTTCCAAATCTTCTATCAACTTGTGATTCGTAACTATTTTCCTCTAAACCTATTGCTATTTTCATTTTTCCTCCTAAAATCTCTTTATAGAAAATAAAGCTGAACTCCAAGAAAACTCTTGTTACTCAGCTTTATCTCATCTTATTTAATAAAATTCAGTATTAGTGTTGGCATTTGTGATCATCGTCATGATCGTGGTGATGATGTGCACAAGCTGATCCTTTAGAGTATAGACTTCCTTGTAGGTAAATTCCTAATACATCATCAATTTTTCCAGCAGCTCCTAATATAACTTGTCCACCATTAGCTTTGATTAGGTCAATAGCTCTTTGTCCCATTCCACCAGTAATTACTACATTGATATTGTTAGCAGCTATAAATCTAGGGAATACTCCTGGTGCATGTTCTGGAGCTTCAAGAATCTCTTTTTTAACTACATTTCCATTTTCTATTGTATATACTGCAAATTTTTCACAGTGTCCAAAGTGTTCCTCTACTGTTATCTCGTCATTTGTTGGAAATCCAACTCTTAAAATTTCATTACTCATTAAAACCATCTCCTGTGTTTTTTAATTTTATTGCTTTTAGATGTAATAAACCATCTAATATTTTTCTTCTTCCTGAATTTAGCAGTCTTTGAACAGTTCCCCTAGATATTCCCATTATTTCAGCTGTTTCAATTTGACTTTTTCCCTCATAATCACACAATCTTACAGCCTCTAATTCATCTATCTCTATATCTATAATCTCCATTTCAGATAATGGAATTCCAGTAGGTTTAAATATTCTCTCATTTTCCAATAATCTACAACATCTCTGTTTTTTACATCTTGGCATATTTCCTCCCTAACTGCTATTCTGTGCATATGCACATTTAAAGTATACTCCTATTTATTTTTCTTGTCAATAAGTTTTAAAAATTTTTTATAATAAATTAAGACAAATAAAAATGGCTCAGTAAAACTACCAAGCCATTTCAATTAATTATCTATATAGAACACCTATATCTTTTCTACAATATTTACCTGTAAACTCTATCTTTTCAGCATCTGCATAAGCTTTAGCTCTAGCATCTTCAAGGTTATCTCCAACTGCTACAACATTAAGAACTCTTCCTCCGCTTGTTAGAAGTTTTCCATCTTCAGCTTTTGCTCCAGCTACAAATACCATATTGTCAACTTTATCAATTCCAGTTATCTCATAACCTTTAGTGTAAGCTTCTGGATATCCTCCTGATGCTAATACAACACAACAAGCTGACTTGTTACTCCACTTAACATCTGCATTAGCTAAATCACCTTTTAAACCACTTTCAAGTAGTTCAATAAAGTCTGATTCAAGAAGTGGTAGTACAACTTGAGTTTCAGGATCTCCCATTCTCATATTGTATTCAAGAAGATAAACTCCCTTATCTGTAATCATAAGTCCAAAGAAGATAACACCAGCAAAGTTCATTCCTTCAGCTTTAATTCCCTCTAGTGTAGGATTCATAATTACATTTATAAAGGCATCATAAACCTCTTTAGTTACATAAGGGTTAGGAGCTATTGTTCCCATTCCTCCTGTATTAAGTCCAGTTTCTTTCTCTCCTATTTTTTTGTGATCTTTAGCAGAGATAAATGGAAGTATAACTTTAGAATCTGTTACTGATAGTATAGAAGCTTCTACTCCATCAAGGAACTCTTCAACAACTATCTTTTCTCCAGCAGCACTGAATACTTTATCTACCATTATTTCATCTACGGCTTTTAAAGCTTCTTCTAAGTTTTGGCAGATTAAAACTCCTTTTCCTGCTGCAAGTCCACTAGCTTTTACAACTAATGGGAATTCACAAGTTTTTATATATTCTTTAGCTTTATCTACTTCAGTAAATACTTCGTAAGCTGCTGTTTTAACTCCATATTTTTTCATAAAGTCTTTAGCATAAGCTTTTGATCCTTCAAGTAGAGCAGCTTTTTTATCTGGTCCAAATATTTTTAAACCTTTTTCTTGGAATCTATCAACTATACCATCTACTAGAAGCTCTTCACTTCCAACGATTGTTAAATCTATTTTCTCTTTTAATGCAAATTCTAAAAGTTCATCTATCCCTTTTACATTTATATTTTCACCTTTAGGAAGCATTGCTGTTCCACCATTTCCAGGTGCACAAAATACTTTTTCTACCTTCTCATTTTGACTTACTTTCCAGCAGATAGCATGTTCTCTTCCACCACTACCAACTACCAATATTTTCATATCTCAATATCTCCCCTTTATTTAATATTAGTGTTTGAAATGTCTCATTCCTGTGAATACCATTGAGATTCCATGTTCGTTACAAGCATCAATAGACTCTTTATCTCTAATAGATCCACCTGGTTGAATTATAGCTTTAATTCCAGCTTTAGCACAAGTATCTACAACATCTCTAAATGGGAAGAATGCGTCAGAAGCAAGGATAGCTCCCTCTATTCTTTCTCCAGCTCTTTCAATAGCTTGTTGAGTTGGCCATATTCTGTTTGTTTCTCCATTTCCAATTCCAACAGCCATTTTATCTTTTACTACTACAATAGCATTTGATTTAACGTGTTTTACTATTTTCATTCCGAAAATTAGGTTTTCCATCTCTTCAGCAGTAGGAGCTTTTTCAGTTACTGCTTCATAGTTAGTTGAGAAGCTTAAATCTTCATCTTGAACTAAAAGTCCTCCATCAACTTTAACCATATTGATCTTATCTTGTGGAGTATGGTGACATTTAATAACTCTTAGGTTTTTCTTAGTTTTTAAAACTTCTAATGCTTCTGGTGTGAAATCAGGAGCGATAACTATTTCTAGGAATATTTTAACCATCTCTTTAGCAGTTGCTTCATCAACAGTTTTATTTAATGCTACTATTCCTCCAAATATAGATACTGGGTCGCACTCATAAGCTTTAACATATGCATCATATACATTGTCAGCTATAGCAGCTCCACATGGAGTTGAGTGTTTAAGTCCACAACAAGCTGGTTCTGTAAATTCACAAACAGTTCTCCAAGCTACGTCCATATCTCTTAAGTTGTTGAAAGAAAGTTCTTTTCCATTTAATTGTTCAAAATCTTTCATGGCTCCAGTATCAGTAGTTGATACATAGTAAGCAGCTTTTTGATGAGGGTTTTCTCCATATCTTAAATCCATTACTTTTTCATAAGAAGCATTTAAGTATTTAGGCATCTCATCTCCTAATAGGAATTGAGAAATAGCTGCATCATAAGCAGAAGTTAAGTTAAATACTTTTCCTGCAAGTCTTTTTCTAGTTTCAAAAGTAACTTCTCCAGCTTCCATCTCTTTCATAACTGTCTCATAGTCAGCAGTATCACTGATGACTACTACATCTTTGAAAGATTTAGCAGCAGATCTTAACATTGTAGGTCCTCCAATATCAATGAACTCTACTTTTTCTTCAAATGTAAGATCTTCATTTACTTTTTTAAAGAATGGGTATAGGTTAACTACTACCATATCAATTGGAGTGATTCCTCTCTCTTTAATAGTTGCCATATGCTCAGCATTATCTCTTATAGCAAGGATTCCTCCGTGAATTACTGGATGTAAAGTTTTTACTCTACCATCTAGCATTTCAGGTGCTCCAGTTACTTCAGCAACTTCTATAACAGGCACTCCATTTTCTTTAAGATGTTTATATGTTCCTCCAGTTGAAATTATTTCTACTCCATGTTTTACTAAGAAATTAGCAAAATCTAATACACCATTTTTATCAAAAACTGATATTAATGCTCTTTTCATAAAAAACTATCTCCTTTATTGTCTTTCAGATATTATTTTAGCTATTGAATTTGGTAGAAGTTTATGCTCCTCTACAAGAACTCTCTTTTGTAGTACTTCAGGAGTGTCCCCTTCTAATACTGGTACTTTTACTTGTAAAATTATCTCTCCACTGTCCACTCCAGTATCTACATAGTGAACTGTGCAACCACTTTCCTTTTCTCCTGCTGCAAGAACTGCTTCATGTACTTTTATACCATACATTCCAGGACCACCAAATTTTGGAAGTAGTGAAGGGTGAATATTGATTATTCTACCCTTCCATTTATTTACAAACTCCTCATCAATTATAGAAAGGAATCCAGCTAGAACTATAAGTTCTACTCCCTTTGTAGAAAGTACCTTATCTATCTCTTTACAAAGTTCTTTTTTATAGACTTTTCTATCTATTACACAACTTTCTATTCCATGTTCTGCTGCTCTTTCCACTCCATAACATGGTCTATCTCCAATAACACAAGCTATCTCGCAGTTAAGTTCTCCACTTTTACTTTTATCTATTATAGATTGAAGATTACTTCCTCCACCTGATACCATTACTGCTATCTTAAACATAAACCTTTATCTCCCTTTTGAACATATCCTATTTCATATGCTTCTTCTCCATGTTTTGCAAGTTCAGCTATAACTCCATCTTTATCTTCAGGAGCTACTACAAGTACAAATCCAACTCCCATGTTGAATGTTCCGTACATTTCATCTTCAGCAATTCCACCTTCTTTTTGGATATATTTGAAGATATCAAGTACTCTTACTTTATCTTTAAATACTACTGGTTGATGTCCTTCACTTATTGTTCTTGGTAAGTTTTCAGGAAGTCCTCCACCTGTTATGTGAGCCATTCCTTTAACATTGAATTTTTCAAGAACTGCCATTACAGCTTTAACATAAATTTTTGTTGGTGTTAATAGTGTTTCACTAATAGGTTTTCCATTATATTCTTTTGTATAGTCAGTAATAACTTTTCTTACTAATGAGAATCCATTGCTGTGAACTCCTGAAGATGGAATAGCTATAAGGATATCTCCTTCAGTTGTAGTACTTCCATTTACTATTTTAAATTTTTCAACTGCTCCTACACAGAATCCAGCTATATCATAATCTCCAACTTTGTAGAATCCAGGCATTTCAGCAGTTTCTCCACCGATTAAAGCAGCTCCTGCTTGATAACATCCCTCTGCAACTCCTGAAACTAATTCAGCAGCTACTTCTGCATCTAATTTTCCACAAGCTAAATAGTCAAGAAAAAATATTGGTTGTGCTCCGTGGCATAGTACGTCATTTACACACATTGCTACTGCGTCAATTCCTACTGTATCATATTTTTTTGAAGTAAGAGCTACTTCTAATTTTGTTCCTACTCCGTCAGTTCCTGATACTAAAACAGGGTTTTCATATTTTCCTAATTCATACATAGCTCCAAAACTTCCAAGTCCATTTAATACATGGTTATTTTGAGTTTTTGCTACTGCCTTTTTCATTAGTTCTACTGCTCTGTATCCTTCTTCTTTATCTACTCCAGCTTCTTTATAAGAAATTGCCATTTTCTTCCTCCCAAACGAATTTTTTAGTTACTATCTTATTTTACAATTTTTTTATACAATATACAAATATTTCTAACTTTTGTTTAAATTAATTTTTTATTCCTCTTCAGCAGGTGTACTCATTGGATATACTCCATTAAAACATCCTACACAGAAGTTATTACTCTTTAGAGATGTTAACATATTATCTAATGATAGATAATCTAATGTATCTGCATTTATCTCTTGTCTTATCTCTTCAACAGACATTCTAGCTGCAATAAGTTCTTTTCTATGAGCAATATCTACTCCATAGAAACAAGGATGCATAACTGCTGGAGAAGCTGATCTAAAGTGAACTTCCTTTGCTCCAGCTCTTCTTATAATCTCAATAAGAATTTTACTTGTAGTTCCTCTTACTAGAGAGTCATCTACTACTACAACTCTTTTTCCTTCAAGTTGGATTCTTAATGGGTTAAGCTTAACCATAACAGCTTGCTCTCTTAAGCTTTGAACAGGTTTAATAAATGTTCTAGCTATATATTTATTTTTAATAAGTCCCATAGCATAAGGGATTCCACTTTCCTCTGCATATCCAATAGCTGCTGGCACTCCAGAATCAGGAACTCCAATTACTATATCAGCATCTACTTTACATTGTTTTGCTAATAATTTTCCTGCTTCAACTCTAGCTTGATATACGTTGATACCATCTATTGTACTATCAGGTCTTGCAAAATAGATATGCTCAAATGAACATGGAGCTATATTTCTATTTTCAGCATATTTTACTGATTTAATTCCGTTGTCATCAATAATTACCATCTCTCCAGCTTCAACATCTCTTACAATGTGTCCACCGATAGCATCTATTGCACATGATTCAGAAGCTAAGAAATAATCTCCAGCATCATTTGTTCCAATACATAGAGGTCTGATTCCATAAGGATCTCTTATTCCTATTAATTTTTTATCTGCTAACATTACAAAGGCATAAGCTCCCTTTACTGCTGAAACTGTAGCTTTTATAGCCTCTTCCAAACCATCAGCAGCTTTTCTAGCTATCATTTTAATAACTACTTCAGAGTCAGATGTTGAAGTAAATGTAGCTCCTCCATCTTCTAAAAGTTCTCTAATTACCTTACTGTTTGTTAAATTTCCATTGTGAGCAACTGCTATTTGTCCTAATTTAAATCTACTTTCTATAGGTTGTGCATTCTCTATTTTATTATCTTTGAAAGAAGAGTATCTCACATGAGCAATAGCTGCATTTCCTTGTAATTGATTTAATGTTTCCTCTGTAAATACATCAGCTGTAAGTCCCATTCCTTTATAACTATAAAGTTGTCCACCATTTGAAACTGTGATTCCTGCACTCTCTTGTCCTCTATGTTGTAGAGCATACATTGCATAGTAACACATTTGTGAAACCTCTTTGTTTTCTTTACAGTAAACTCCGAATACTCCACACTCCTCTTCCATTTTATCTTTAGCTAACATCTCTTCAGTACAAATCATTTTATTTCTTACTCCTCCGATTTTTATATCTAAGCTTTAAATTTAGTCTAAATATATTAAATTTTCACACAAACAAACCCATTAAATCTATTCTTATAGATCTACTCCACCTTCATTATCAGCTATAAATTTAGCTTTCATATCTTTTCTAAATTGAACAAGTTTTGCTTTTAATTCTGGTGATTTTAAAGATAACATTTGTACTGCTAACATTCCAGCATTATATGAGTTGTTTACTCCAACTGTTGCAACTGGTATAGATTTAGGCATTTGTACTATTGATAATAATGCATCCATTCCATCAAAAGCAGCTTCAATAGGTACTCCAATTACAGGAAGTACAGTTTTAGAAGCTATAACACCTGGAAGATGTGCAGCAAGTCCTGCACCTGCTATTATTACTTCATATCCTGTATTTTCTAACATTTCCAATGTTTCTTCTAATTTTTCTGGAACTCTGTGTGCTGAAAGAACATGTGCAGAATACTCAATTCCAAACTCTTTCAAACAGTTTGCAGCTCCTCTCATTTTTTCTGTATCTGATTTACTTCCAAAGATTATAGCAACTTTCATCTGATATTTTCTCCTCCAAAATATAATTAAACAAATTTTATATATCTGTATAGAGGAAATTATCCTCTATACAGATAGTTTTATTAGATACTATTTAAAATATTTAACTCCGTTTTCAAAGATTTTTTGATCTTTATTTCCAATTATATTTTTAAATACGTTGTTTCCACATCTTTCTGAGTGTCCCATTTTACCAAATACTTTTCCATCTGGTGAAGTGATTCCTTCAATTGCACAAGTAGATCCGTTAGGGTTGAATCTAAATTCATTTGTAGGAACTCCTTCTAGGTTTACATATTGAGTAGCAACTTGTCCATTTTCAAATAGTTTTTTGATTACTTCATCATTAGCAAAGAATCTTCCTTCTCCGTGTGATACAGCGATTTCAAATTCTGATCCAACTTCTACACCTGCTAACCATGGTGATTTATTAGAAGTAACTTTAGTTTTAACCATTTGAGATACGTGTCTACCTATTTTATTAAATGTTAATGTAGGTGAGTTTTCAGTAACTTTTCCAATTTCTCCATAAGGTAGAAGTCCTGATTTTATTAAAGCTTGGAATCCGTTACAGATACCAAGGATAAGTCCATCTCTTTCTAAGAATTTAGAGATAGCTTCTGCAATCTTAGGGTTAGTAAGTACAGTAGCGATGAATTTACCTGAACCATCTGGCTCATCTCCTGAACTGAATCCTCCTGGGAACATTAAGATTTGTGAATTATTGATCTCTTTTACCATTTTTTCTATTGAGTCATTGATATACTCTTGAGTGATATTTCTAAATGGAAGAATATTTGCTTCTGCTCCAGCTTTTTCAAATACTCTTGCTGAGTCATATTCACAGTTAGTTCCTGGGAATGCAGGTACTAAAACTCTTGGTTTAGCTATTTTATTTTTGCAAACTATTATTTCTTTATTTTCATAAGGCGTCCAGATATAGTTTTCAACTTTTTCTATTGTTTTATGAGGGAATACTGGGAATAGTTTATCTAACCAAACTTTTTCTCCCTCTGTCATATCTATCTCTTTATCTCCAACTACAACTTTGTATTCAGCTATTGTTTCCCCTAATAGTTCAACATTTTTTCCACAAAGTTCTTTAGTAGTTTCAACTACAAATGTTCCATATCCTAATTTAAATAGATCTTCTCCTAAATCTGCTATTTTAGCTCCAACTCTGTTTCCTAGAGTCATTTTACTTACTGCTTCAGCTATTCCTCCATTTTTTAGAGTCATTGCAGATATGATAGTTCCATTTACTATATTTTCATGTACTAATTCAAAGTTTTCTTTTAATTCTTCAATATTAGGCATATAGTTGTCTAACATATGGTGTTTTACTAAGTATAATTTGTGTCCAGCTTCTTTAAATTCTGGAGAAATTACTACACTTGCTTTTACTGGTGCAACAGCAAAAGAGATTAATGTAGGTGGAACGTGAATATCATTAAATGTTCCACTCATAGAGTCTTTTCCTCCAATTGCTGGGATTCCAAATCCTCTTTGAGCTTCAATAGTTCCTAATAGAGCTGAGAAAGGTTTTCCCCAGTTTACAGGGTTTTGTCCAAGTTTTTGGAAGTATTCTTGGAATGAAAGTCTTACTCTCTTATAATCTCCTCCAACAGAAACTAATTTAGCTAGTGATTCAACTACTGCATAAGCTCCTCCATGGAATTGTGACCAAGAAGAAAGTACTGGGTTATATCCCCAAGTGATAGCAGAAGCTGTGTCTGTTTCTCCTTTTAATAGAGGTATTTTTTGAACACTTACATCAGTTGGAGTCATTTGATATTTTCCTCCAAATGGCATTAATACTGTTGTAGCTCCGATTGTAGCGTCAAATATTTCCATTAATCCTTTTTGAGAAGCTACATTTAAAGATGAAAGCATATTGTACCATCTATCTTTTAATGTTTCTCCTTCATAGTTAGCTTTTAATAGTGGGTTTTCTCCTGTAATATCAGCAACTTCAACAGTTGTTTCTTGAGTAACTCCATTTGTATCTAGGAAATCTCTTGAAATATCAACTATTTTCTTACCTTTCCAGTTTAAAACTAATCTATTTGTATCAGTAACAGTAGCAACTACTGTTGATAGTAAGTTTTCTTTAGAAGCAAGTTCTATAAATTTATCTTTGTCTTTAGCTTCGATTACAACTGCCATTCTTTCTTGTGATTCAGATATAGCAAGTTCAGTACCACTTAATCCAAGATATTTAGTAGGTACTACGTCTAGGTTGATATCTAATCCAGGAGCAAGTTCTCCAATTGCAACTGATACCCCTCCAGCACCGAAGTCATTACATTTTTTAATCATTCTTGTAACTTCAGGGTTTCTGAATAATCTTTGGATTTTTCTCTCTTCAGGAGCATTTCCTTTTTGAACTTCAGCACCACAAAGTCTTAATGAATCATCTGTATGTTCTTTTGAAGATCCAGTTGCTCCTCCACAACCGTCTCTACCTGTTTTTCCTCCAAGAAGAATTACGATATCTCCTTTAGAAGCATTTTCTCTTCTTACCCAATCAGCAGGTACAGCACCAACTACTGCTCCAACTTCCATTCTTTTTGCTTTATATCCATCGTGATAAATTTCACAAACATGTCCAGTTGTAAGTCCAATTTGGTTTCCATAAGAAGCATATCCACTTGCTGCTCCAGTAGTTATTTTCTTTTGAGGTAATTTTCCTGGAAGTGTATCTTCTAATTTTTCTAATGGGTTTCCTGAACCAGTTACTCTAATAGCTTGATATACATAAGATCTTCCTGATAATGGGTCTCTGATAGCTCCTCCTAAACAAGTTGAAGCTCCTCCAAATGGTTCGATCTCTGTAGGGTGGTTATGAGTTTCGTTTTTAAACATCAATAGCCATTTTTCAAGTTTTCCATCTACATCTACATCTATATATACTGAACAAGCATTGATCTCATCAGATACTTCTAAGTCATCAAGTTTTCCACTTTTTCTCATCTCTTTACCACAGATAGTAGCCATATCCATTAGAGAGATATATTTTTTAGATAATCTTTCTCCATGAACAAACTCTCTAGCTTTAGAATAGTCATCAAAAGCTTTTTGTAAAGTTTCTCCAAAAGCACTCTTAGGGAAAACTATATCTTTAATTCTTGTTTCAAAAGTTGTATGTCTACAGTGATCTGACCAATAAGTATCTAATACTTTTATTTCAGTTTCTGTAGGTTCTCTTTTTTCTGTATCTCTAAAGTATTCTTGAACAAATTTTACATCTGCAAGAGTCATTGCAAGTCCAAGAGATTCTCTAAATTTCTTTAATTCTTCTTCATTCCAAGAGATAAATCCTTCAAATACTGGAACATCTTGAGCTTTTTCTCCCTCTTCAATTTCTAGTTTTACTAGATCTTTTTCTCTCATTTCAACAGGGTTGATATAGTATTTTTTAACTTTTTCTACATCAGCATCAGATATTTCCCCTTCAAGAATAATTACTTTTCCACTTGTTACAACTACATTTTGGTTTTTATCTGAAATTAGATTTAAACATTGCATAGCTGAGTCAGCTCTTTGGTCAAATTGTCCTGGTAGATATTCAACTGCAAAGAATTTTGCTCCATTTGTTTCAAGTTCATCTTTAACTGTATCAGTTACAACTTCAGAGAAGATAAGTTTTTTAGCTTCTGCTAATTCTGCTTCTTCGATATTAAATACATCATAACAGTTTAAAAGTCTTACTTTTGAAAGTTTAATTCCTTGAAAACTTTCTTTTAATTCATTTTCAAGTCTTTTAGCTTCTAAGTCAAAGCCATTTTTCTTTTCTACACAAATACGATAATTCATCGCGTCCCCCTACTTTATATATTAATATTATTACTTAACTTACTTTTCTATTAGAACAATCCTTCTATCTTACCATTTTCATCAATATCTATTGATTCAGCAGCAGGTTTTTTAGGTAGTCCTGGCATATCAATAATATCTCCAGCCATTGCTACTATAAATCCGGCTCCAGCAGATATTCTTAATTCTTTTATTGATACAGTAAATCCTGTTGGTCTTCCTAGTAGTGCTGCATTGTCAGAAAGTGATTTTTGAGTTTTTGACATACATACTGGAAGTTTTCCATATCCAAGATCATCTATTGTTTTTAACATTTTCTTAGCTGTTCCAACAAATTCTACTCCATCTGCTCCATAGATCTCTTTAGCTATTTTTTCAATTTTTTCTTTAATAGATAGATCTAAATCATATAGTGGAGTATAGTTATCAGTTCCTTTTTCAAGTTGAGCTAAAACTTCTTGAGCAAGTGCCATTCCACCTTCTCCACCTTTTGCCCATACTTCACAAAGAGCAACTGGTACATCTTGAGCTTTACAATGTTTATCTATAAATTCAAGTTCTTTTTCAGTATCACTTACAAATCTATTGATAGCTACTACTACTGGTAGATTGTATTTTTTCATATTTTCAATATGTTTATCTAAGTTTGCAATTCCTTTTTCTAATGCTTCTAAGTTTTCTTCAGAAAGTTCTTTAGCTCCACCGTGGTGTTTTAATGCTCTTACAGTAGCAACTATTACTACACAATTAGGAGTAAGTCCACCTTTTCTACATTTGATATCTAAGAATTTTTCTGCTCCTAAATCAGCAGCAAATCCAGCTTCTGTAATAGCATAGTCTGAAAGTTTAAGAGCTAATTTTGTAGCTAGAATTGAGTTACATCCATGAGCTATATTAGCAAAAGGTCCTCCATGAATAAATACTGGAGTATTTTCTAATGTTTGTACAAGGTTAGGTTTGATAGCTTCTTTTAATAGTGCTGCAACTGCTCCTTGAATTTTTAAATCTCCAACTGTTAATGCTCTTCCATCTCTAGCATATCCAAATACCATATTTTTAATTTTTTCTTTAAGGTCAGCTAGTGATGTAGCTAAACATAGAGCTGCCATGATTTCAGATGCAACAGTGATTTGGAATGAACTTTGTCTAGGAATTCCATTTGCTTTTCCTCCAAGTCCGATTACAACATCTCTTAAAGCTCTGTCGTTCATGTCTACTACTCTTTTCCAAGTAATTTTAGTAATATCAATATCTAGCATATTTCCAGAATTGATATGGTTATCTATACAAGCAGCTATAAGGTTGTGAGCTACTCCAATAGCATGAAGATCTCCAGTAAAATGAAGGTTAATATCTTCCATTGGTATAACTTGTGCATATCCTCCACCAGTTGCTCCACCTTTCATTCCAAAAACAGGTCCTAATGATGGTTCTCTAAGAGCTGCTATAGATGATTTTCCCATTTTATTAAGAGCTTGTGTAAGACCAACAGTTACAGTTGATTTTCCCTCTCCTGCTGGAGTAGGTGTAATAGCTGTAACAAGTACTAATTTACCATCTTTTTTATTTTCAAGATCTCTAAGTACTTTCAAATCAACTTTAGCTTTGTACTTACCATATTGTTCAACATCATCTTCTCCAAGTCCAATTTTTTTAGCAATATCCATTATGTTTACTATTTTAGCTTCTTGAGCAATTTGAATATCTGTTTTCACAAAATTCCCTCCCTTAATATTTTTATTTTATTCTTTAATTTTTTAAAAAATTATAATAATTAAAAAAGTCTAAATGCACACTACACCTTAGTACACACTTAGACCTTGATTTTTACACTTATTGTATTATCTATTTTTTTGCCGAAATACGTTATTCTTCTTTTCTTTTTTATCTTTGATAACATAGTATAATCCTCCTTCAATAGTGCTTCATAATATTTTATTTAATTAGATGAAGCAAATTTTTTAAAGATTAAAAATTTATACATATGTTTACTTCACCCATAGCAGTTAATTTAGGGTTAACCGTAGAGACTCCTGACCATATTACAGGGATATATGAGTTTAATTTCATTACTTAAAGAATAACATAGTTATTACATTTTGTCAAAATAAATGTTATTTAACATGAAATTTACATTTCTTTCATCTATTTTTATATTTTTTATACGTTAAAAGTTTTCTTTGTCTTTTATGTGCACAATTAGCCCTTCTACTGCTAAAATATACCCTTCTTTACCAAAACCACAGATCTGCCCAATACAAGCAGGAGCTGTGAAAGATTTATGTCTAAACTCCTCTCTTTGATGAATATTTGAAAGATGAACTTCAACAGTTGGAATATTTATACTCTTTATTGCGTCAAAAAGAGCTATTGAAGTATGTGTGTAAGCTCCAGGATTTATTACTATTCCATCATATTTTTCAAAATATGCTTTTTGAAGTATGTTTATCATTTCCCCTTCAACATTACTTTGTAAAATATCTATCTCAATATCTGTTTCCTCAAAACTATTAAGTATATAATTACACATACTCTCATATGTTTCTTTTCCGTATATCTCTTTTTCTCTAATTCCTAAGAAATTTATATTGGGACCATTTAATATTAAAATTTTCATTTTTTCCTCCTTTTTATTTAAAATTTAAAGATAATTTTTGGTAAAGCTCCTCTCCCAATTCCTTATCAAACTCTCTATCTTGCCATATCTCCTCTGCTTTTATAGCTTGTTCAATCAACATGAAAAGCCCATCTATATTTTTTATACCATTTTTTTCTGCAAAATATAAAAATTTAGTTTGAAGAGGATTGTATATTATATCAACTACACTTTCAAATCTTTTAACTTCCTCTTCTGATACAGGAGAAATATCAATATTTGGATACATTCCCACAGGTGTACAGTTTACTATTACATCACCATCTATTTTATCTTCATAAGTTGCTACATTTATATATGTAAATCTTTCTTTTAATTTCTCTACTTTTCCCTCTCTACTTCTTGAAACTACAACTATCTCCTTTGCTCCTAAATCTTTTAGAGCTACTATTATAGCCTTTGCTCCTCCCCCTGTTCCAAGGACTACACATTTTTTATCCTTTATCTCAATTTTTCCTCTTTCAAGAAGTCTTATAAATCCATAGTAGTCACTATTATATCCAGAAATTCTATTTTTCTCTATCTTTAAAACATTTATTGCTCCTATCTCCTCTGCCTCTTTAGATAGAAAATCTACTTTATTTAAAAAATTCTCCTTATAGGGAATAGTTATATTAACACCTTCTATTCCTAATGTTCTCATACTTTCAAGGGCTTTATCTATATTTTCTCGCTCTATCTCATAAAGTGAGTAAAAACCTTTTATTCCATATCTATTAAAAATATATTGATGAATCTCTGGTGAAAGAGAGTGCCCTAGTTTTTCCCCTATCAAACCATAAGTTTTCATAATCAACCTCCTAAAATTTATCCTTCTTCTTATAATATAACATATATCTTTTCTTTCCTCTAGCAAATGCTTATTCTTACCTTTAATTTAATATTAGGCTTATTTTTCTAGTTTCTACCATTTACAAGATCATTAACAGTTATAAATATTTTAAATTTGAATTTTTATTTTCATTTTAGTACAATTTATATGTATTAGTTATGAAAGGGGTAAATTATGAAAAATCCATTAATAATTGAAGATATTGAATTTATTGAAAATAATATTATGAGTATCCGTTCAAAGGTAGGTTTTAATTTTCAATACTATATTGATGAGTGGTTATCTGAAAAGACAAAGTTTAATTTCTGGGCATTCTTTCTAGCACCATTTTGGTTAGGGGCAAAGGGAATGTTTGAGTATGTTTTCCTATACTGTATTCTTACTAATCTATTTGTAAATCGTATTCCTAGTTTGCACCTAATTTTAATTGTACTTTTACCTATATATTTTGGTTTTAAAGGTGATATTCTCTATTTCAAAAAGATCAAAAGTGAGATTTCCAATTCCACTGGTTTTAGTGTGAATGGCTTGCTTGGAATTTGCCTTGTTATAGCAATTCAAATAGGGACATATTACCTTATAGCATAAAATTAAAACTGCACTCTCTATCTTCATAAAAGATTTTGAGTGCACTGTTTTTTTACTCTTTATTTTTCCATTCCATTATATGTTCCAATTCTCCAGTCTCTTCATCCACTTGAGTTTTCACAATTTTAAAACTATTTTTCTGATAAAATTCAAGAGCTTTTACATTTTTATCATAGACAGCTAATTCTAAAAACGGATATCTCTCCTTTACAAAATTCAAGAGCCTAGTTCCATACCCTTTACATTGATTATTCACTCCACAAAATAATCCACCTATAAAGGTGCTATCTATCAAGCTTATAAATCCCTTTATCTCTCCCCCTTCCTCTAGAAGATATGTATCTGATATTGGAAGATAGTTATCCCTTACATTTTCATAATTTCCTATCCAATACCCCTTATCAATAAAATCATGTGCCTTTATATTAGAATTTTTCCATATCTCCATTATTTTTTCATAATCTTTCTTTTCTGCTCTTCTTATCATGTTACTTTATTCCTTTCAACTCTTCTAATCTTTCTGTTAGCTCCTTATACTTAGCTATTAAAGCATTTCTCTCAGGTCCATAATCACAATCATGTAGCAATTCTTTAACTTCATCTAGAGTTTTGTTAAGTTTTTCTATTTCACTCATGTCATCATCCCCTTTATGAATTTACCTCTCTAATATGGATATACTACTAATTTAAAAAAAATCAATAGGTAAATTTATTTATTTTTCTAATTCAGTCCATCTCTTTAAAATTTCAGGATCATAACCTAGGATTATTTCATTTTTATTTCTCAATATTGGAGATTTAAACAGAATAGGATTTTCTAAAAGAGTTTCCTCTAAGTCAAAAACCATATATTGAAGGTTTCTCTTTTTATACTCTGTTCCATCAACATCTATCAGCTCTTCTAAAGGGTATTTTGCTGTTATACTTTTTAGTTCCCCTTTTGATGGAGCTTTCTCTTTAAGATTGATAAATTGAATTTTTATTCCACGTTCCTTAAAAAATCTCTCTGCTTTTTTACTTTCATTACAATTTTTCTTACCAAATATCTGTATCATAATGCTCCTTTATATAGTTTTTCTCTTAATTTTTCAATATTTTCTATAATAATATTGTAACATAAAAATAGGTAAGATTTAACAATATAATTAGCTAAAAAAGGAGAAATCAAAAGATTTCTCCTTTTTTCCTATTAATTTAAATAATTATTTTGATAGTTTTTCAACAGTTTTAATATATATTTCAGTAGCATTTAAAACTTGTTTAAGATATCCATATTCATTAGCTCCATGCATATTTCCACCTGAAGGTCCAAAAGTAACTGTTGGAATATTTAAAGAGTTAGCTAGAATATTTGAATCACAAACTGATTTATCATATTCTAACCTTAAATTTTCTCCTGTAACTTCTTTAAAACTTTCTAAAACAGTTTCTACTAAAAGATGTTCTTTCTCAATAGCAAATGGCTCCATATAAGGAGATTTTCTAGCTTTTAATCTCACTTCTACTTTATCTTTTAAATTTAGTTTTTCAGCAGCTTCAAGTATCTGTTTTTCACAAACTTCATAAGTTTCTCCAGGAACTGTGTATCTATCAATGAAAAGATCACATTTTTCAGGAACTATTAAAGCATTTTTAACTCCACCTTCAATATGTCTTACAACCCAAGTTCCCCCACCTAAATCTTTATGAGAAAGTGTCGGAAGATTTTCAATTTCAATAGCTAATTTACTAGCAGAAATTAAAGCATTTTCTCCAACTTCAGGATAACGGCTAGCATGAGCTGCCTTTCCTTTTACTGTAACTTCAATACTATATCTTCCTCTAAAACCTATAGCCATATTATCAAATCTACATTCAGCCATTATAGCCATATCTGCAGTAAGCCCTTCTTCTACAAGTTGATAAGTTCCTTTGGAAAGATTTTCTTCATCTGAAACAAAGACAAAAATAAGTTCTCCTGTAAATTGATCTTTATGAGAGCTATAATATTCAGCAGTAGCTAAAATAGCAGCAAGTCCACCTTTCATATCCATTGCTCCTAAACCATAAGTTCTATCTCCTATTTCTGTAGGAGTAAAAGGATCTGTATTCCATCCATCTGCTACTTTTACAGTATCAATATGCCCGATTAACATTAATTTTTTTCCTTCTTTTCCACTACTTAATCTAGCATAAACAGATGGGGAATTTTTCTCTGGATCTTCACTATAATAACTCATTTTAGGTTCCAATCCAAAAGAAGTAAGTTTATCATAGATATATTCAGCTATTTTTCTCTCTTCCCCAGTAACACTTTTTATTTTTATCATATCATACCAGTATTCTTTTATTAGATCTTTTTTCAACATGAAATGTCCTCCCTATTTGTCAGTTTTCTCTATACTAAATCCTGTTACTATAAATATAAATGAAATTACTATACTTAAATATGTTACAGGAGCATATAAGATAAAGTCAACTGTTTTTACTCCTAATGTATCAGCGATAAATACTCCTGTTACACTCCAAGGTACTATTGGGGCTAATCCAGTTCCTGTATCTAATAAAATTCTAGCTAAATTTTTTCTTTTTAATTGATAGTTATCAAAAAGTTCTCTTACCATTTGTCCAAGCACAGAATAAGTTACATAATAGCTACCTGTTATAGCAAAGAATAATGAGTGAAGAATAAATACTCCCATCATCATAGTTTTGCTTGTTTTAGCTAAACTTGTAATCTTATCAAGCAGTATATCTACAACACCAGCTGTTCTCAATGGAGCACCGAAAATAGCAGAAGCTATAAGTAAAGCAACAGTTCCAAGCATACTATTTAATCCTCCACGTATAAGCATCTTATCTACAATAGCAACTCCAGTAGTAGAAGTATAACCATTTGCTAAAGCTTTACTAACTGCTGTAAGAGAAGATCCTTGGAAAATAATAGCAAGAATAGCTCCAGCTATAATACCAATAGTGAAAACAGGAAGTGTAGGTTTCTTCATTATAATCAATATCAATACTAAGATAGGTGGAATTAAAAGTACAGGATTTAAATTAAATGTATTTTCTAAAGTTTCTAGAATAAGATTATAACTTTCTCCTCCAACTACTCCATCTTTATATTTCATTCCTAAAATAAAATATGAAATTAAAGCTACAATAAACGCTGGTAAAGTTGATTTAAAAGAGTGTTTAATTGCTTCTAACAAATTAACTTCACAAACAGCAGCTGACAATACTGTTGAATCTGACAATGGTGAAAGCTTATCTCCAAAAATAGCTCCACTAACTACAGCACCAGCTGTAAGAGGAAGAGAAATATTTAAACCAACAGCAACACCCATAAATGCAATACCTACAGTACTAATTGTTCCCCACGAAGTTCCAGCCATAACTGACATCAAAGTACAAACAATACAAACCATCACCAAGAAAAGGCTTGGACTTAAAACTTTCATACCATAGTAGATCATTAAAGGTACTGTACCAGAAATCATCCAAGAACCAACAAGAACTCCAACAGAAAGTACAATTAAAATAGGAACAGCCATAGTTGTAATAGTTTTTACAATATCCTGTTGAATATGAGAATACTTAATTCCCAAACAAGTAGAAATAATAATTGTTATAATCCCACCAAATAAAAGAATAATAGCAGTAGGTGCACTAACAACTTTAATTCCTAAAATAATAACCAAGATAGAAATAAATAGAATAAACATAGCTTGATTAGCAGAAACTTTTTTTTGACCGCCTTCCATATCAAATTCCCCCTAAATAAAATATATTGAGTATTGTATACAATGCCGTTGATTGAAGTATAATACAAAATTCTTTTAATGTCAACTTTTATTTTGTAATATATGTTTTATTTCCAAAAAAAGATCCCAATTTTATATCAATATGAATAGATAACAAATAAAAATATTTCCAAAATAAAAACACTAAAATAATTATAATAGATTAAAAATAAAAAATATGTTAAAATAAGATAAGGATAGATTTTAAGAACAAAGGAGTTAGTTAAATTATGATGAAAAAAAATCCTATTGAGGTTATGGATAGAAGAACTTTAGTTTTCGAAGCATTAAAAAATGATATAGTAGCTGGAAATATAAAATTTGGAGACAAAATAAATGAAAATGATTATTCTATAAGATATAATATAAGCAGAACCCCTTTAAGAGAAGCACTAAGCAAATTAGAAATGCTTGGAATTGTTGAAAGAGTTCCATTTAAAGGGGTATTTCTCAAAAGTTTTGATTCTGCAAAAGTTAAAGAGATATATGAAATAAGATTAGAATTAGAAAATATAATTTATAAAGAGATTATGAATATAATGATTGATAAAGACTTTAAAAAATTAGATAAAATAATCGCTAAAAGTGAAAAGTATAGTCTCAATAAAAATCTTCAAAAATTTTCAGAAACCTTAGAAGAGTTTGATAATTATTTATATTCTCTATCTAAAAAAGAGTTATCTTTAAAGTTATTGTCTGAACTATCTTTCTATCTAAGTATTTTTAAAAAAACTAATCCAAATATGGAAGAAACTATAGAAGAGCATAAAGAGATAGTTAAATCTCTTAAATTAAAAAACGAAAATGAAATATATAAAATATTAAATCATCATTTAAATAATGCAAGAGACTTTGTTATAAGTACATTCAAAAATTAATAACCAAAAAGATATTCACATAAAAAATACACTTTTACTCTTAATATTAAGAGTAAAAGTGTATTTTTTTATTATAAAAGTAATTTGTTTTCTATACAAAATTTTTATAATACATTTTAATAGGATTACAGCTTATATTTCCTTAACTAAAATAGATACAAATGTTGTTTTGATTTTAAGTGTATTGTATACTTTTATGTATTTTTTGTATACAATATATAATGTTTTTATAAATTAAATATAGAATATATATTTGTAAATTTTATAAATATAGAGTATATGAATATTAACAAAACTTTTAAAAGAGGTGAGTATATGGAAAAATTTTTAATGCTAAGTATTATAGCTGGACTTTTTGCAATAGGAGATATTTTGGGAGTTGCTACTAAGGCTAAATTATCATCAGTATTTGTAGCTTTAATGGGATTTCTTATCTTATTTATGACGGGTGTAATCCCTGCTGATATTATAGCAAAAGCTCAATTTAGTAAAGTGGCAACTTTAGCAAGTCCTATACTTGTTTTTCATATGGGAAGTATGATTAATACTAAACAATTGATAGAAGAGTGGAAAACTGTATTAATGGCATTTATAGGTATGGTTGTAACTTGTGTTGCAGTATTATTAGTAACCCCAATTGTAGGAAAAGAAGTTGCTATAGTTAGTATACCAGTTTTAAATGGTGGAATTGTAGCGACAAATATCATGGTAAATGGGGCTTTAGAAAAAGGTTTTGTAACAGCAGCAGCATTTGGAACTTTTGCTTATGCTATACAAAAATTTGTTGGGACTCCACCTGCATCATATTTTGGAGTTAAAGAAGCTAAAAAATTAATAATTGAATTTAGAGAGAAAAAAGAGAAAAATATAGAGGTAAGAAATGTTAAAATTTGATTCAAATATCTATCCATACCCTTCAAGAAGAAATGTAATGTATGCTAAAAATGGAATGGTTGCAACAGGATCTCCACTAGCAGCTCAAGCTGGATTGGAAATTCTAAAAAAAGGTGGAAATGCAATAGACGCTACAATAGCAACTGCTACAGCCCTAACTGTAGTGGAACCTACTGCTAATGGAATTGGTGGAGATGCTTTTGCTATATTTAGCATAAAAGGAAAAATATATGGTTTAAACTCAAGTGGATACTCACCTAAACTATTAGAGGCACAAGAACTTTTAAATAAAGGTTTTAAAGAAGTACCAAAATATGGATTAACTCCTGTAACTGTTCCAGGAGCCCCTAAAGCATGGGTTGAATTAAATAAAAAATATGGTAAGCTACCTTTAAAAGAGGTAATGGCACCAGCTATAAAATTAGCAAAAGAAGGATATACTATTCCTGTAAATGTTGGAAAATTATGGAAAACTGCTGCAAATAATTTTCAAAAAGAACAAGGTGAGGAGTTTAAATACTGGTTTGATACCTTCACTATTGATGGAAAAATTCCTAATACTGGTGATATAATAACTCTCCCTGACCATGCTAAAACATTGGAAAAAATAGCTGAAACTTATGCTGACGAATTTTACCATGGAGAATTAGCATATAAAATAGATGAATTTTCTAAAAAATATGGTGGTTATATTAGAAAAGAGGATCTAGAAGGTTATGAAGTTGAATGGGTAGATCCTATTAAAGTAAAATATCATGGATATGATGTATATGAGTTACCACCAAATGGACATGGAATAAGTGTATTGATGGCTTTAAATATATTGAATAATTTTAATTTTGAAGTGAGAGAAACTATACAAACTTATCATACAATGATAGAAGCTATGAAACTAGCATTTGTAGATGTTCAAAAATATGTTGCTGATCCTAAATTTATGAAAGTCAGTGTAGAACAACTATTATCAAAGGCATATGCTGAAGATAGAGCAAAACTTATAGGAGAGAATGCTATATTTCCAGAAGCTGGAGATCCATTCTGTGGTGGAACTGTTTACTTAGCAGCAGCTGACAATGAAGGAAATATGATTTCATATATCCAAAGTAACTATATGGGATTTGGTTCAGGAATGGTAGTTCCAGAAACTGGAATAGCTCTTCATAATAGAGGAAATAATTTTAATCTAAATATTAATAGTGCTAATTGCGTAGGTCCACATAAAAAAACTTATCATACTATTATTCCTGGTTTCTTAGGAAAAGATGGAGTACCAATAGGACCTTTTGGAGTGATGGGAGGATTTATGCAACCTCAAGGACATCTTCAAGTAATTACAAATACTATAGATTTTTATATGAATCCACAAGCTGCCTTAGATGCACCTAGATGGCAATGGATAGGAAATAAAACAATAGAAGTTGAACATGGAATCCCTGAGCATATAGCTTATGCTTTAGCTAGAAAAGGACACGATATAAAAGTTGTTCATGATTCTATAAAAATGGGAAGAGGAGAAATTATCTGGAGATTGAAAAATGGTGTCTATGTTGGAGGAACTGAGCCAAGAACAGATGGCCATATTGCTTTATACTAATAGTTAAGGATAGCTTTTCAGCTATCCTTATAATCAGCTTAAAAAAATAGTAACTACTCACCTATTACCTATAAATATTATAAAAAGTAAAATTTTATCCCAATATCAACTAAAGCC
>OFMH01000600.1_pt1 | contig 24581 bp, 19 predicted proteins | sample 1541761 | NCBI WGS metagenome assembly OFMH01 (sample SAMN04209249, study PRJEB22552) | human gut metagenome | biome: gut; material: feces | host: Homo sapiens | place: USA: Oklahoma
TAAACAGCTACTTGATATTCTATCCATTTATCTAAATCATCGCCTTGAGTGCCACCTTGAGGGACATCTTCGGTATCACCTTGAGGGACATCTTCGGTATCACCTTGAGTATCACCTTGAGTATCACCTTGAGTGACACCTTGAGTGACATCTTGAGTGACATCATCATTCTCCATAATATTTGCCTCTATACCAGGATGAGATTCCTGCCAAGCTAAGATCATATTGGGGAACGTGACTGTAAACTGAGCACGATCGGAGAAGAAGGATGGAAGCATCTTTTCCTCAAAGTAGGGAAGGGCTTTAATCGGATTGATAATCTTGCCCATACCCGAACCTTTACGCTCCATATAACCCAACTGTGCAAAGATGCCTGCAATAACCGGATTGCGTCTTACTGAAGGAATGTCTTCTGTGTCGAGAACATCAGTTTTATAACGTTTACCATCTTGTGCCAGAAGTTTCAGTTGTTTAGTGGCACTAACCAACTCGTTTCCTTCCTTCTTCAGTTTTGTTTTCAGATACTTCCAATAGTTTCTGTGCTTGGTATAATCGTCTTGGTTGTTGAGCACACCAACGACATCCAAAACGGAAAACCACCATTTGGATAGTGTCTCGTCCCAAACGGCACGCACTTCGCGGTCGTTGAAGAAACGGATGGATACCTTCTGTATATTGTTATTGCACATTGCTTTCTGTCTTGATTTGTTCGGGATGCCTTCGGGATTTGTTCGGGATGAATGCGATTATTCCATCGGCTTGATCATTTTCTCGATAAAGGCAATCTCATTCTCGGAGAGCTTGTACATGGAGTAGAGTTCATGAATGTGTATCAACAATCCATGTGCCGTTTAGGTTGCTGCCCATGCGCGACAGTAGAGCGGCTGCTTCCAGGGTAGCATGTGTTTTCTCACCATGCGTTCCGACATGCAAACGGGCTGAAAGCCCAATGAGCGCATAGCCCAGGGCAAGCGAAGCGACACCCTGGGTATTATCGTATTATCATTGGTACGCCCTGTAAGGGCAAAAGCATTAATCCTTAAATACATACTCCTTGCTGTATTCTACTCCATAGGATTCTAAAAACTTTTGGTACTCATCTTGAAACGACATTTTTTTGTGATGTATGCCTTGATTCTTTACATATTCCATTGTTTTTTCGACGACAGACTGGCTGACAGAGAAAACACCATATCCGGTCTGCCATGCGAATGTTCGATAATATGGTTCTATTGTTTTCATCCATCTACTACTGTTGCGTTTTACCTCCTCCACCACATGTGATATAGCGACATCCTTTGACAATAGAAATAATATATGTATGTGGTCGCAGATGCCGCCTACCTGTATTACTTTGCAACCTGTGGCATTCACCAATTGTCCTATGTAGGAATGAATGCGGTCGAGTTCTCTTTCACGAATAGGAGGACTCGTGGTCTTGATGTGGAATATCAAATGTATGTAGAGTTTACTTAATGACTGTGCCATGTTTTTTACGCTTTTGCCCTTTCAGGGCGTTGATGATTTATTGTTTGTTACCCAGGGTGTCGCTTCGCTTGCCCTGGGCTAAGAGCTTATTGGGCTTTCAGCCCGTTCCTGTCTGAATCCGAAGCTCCTGTTTGCTGTTTTCTTGTTTCGGGATGCCTTCGGGATTCGTTCGGGATGGGTTTACATTTAGGAGCTATGGGTGCTCACAGACAATCCATTTGCCGTTTTTGTTGCTGCTCATGCGTGACAGTAGACCGACTGATCAGAATCTGTTATATTAGGATATTTATCGTGAACTTTATCATGAACTTTATCGTGAACTTTATCATGAACTTTATCATGAACTTTATCATGAACTCTGTTCAATTCTTCTCCTTGATGACATTCTTCACCTCTGGTATTTCCCTGATGGGCGCAACGATGTTTTTGCAAAATTATCTTTCCTTGCCAGCGAAAGTGCGATAGAGCAAATTCAATGGCTGATGGTTCAATGCGGACTCTATCAGTTCTCCCAAGAACTCTGTTCCCTTCAGCAGATCATTGTGTTCAAATGATACGATATTTTCTGTATTGGGCTTGACTCCAAAACGGAATAGTAACGACATTGTCCTGTCTGATAAGGCCGTTCATGTCGGCTTGTTGGTTAGCATGTGTTCTGTAAGCATCACCTTAATCCGATTTAGAGCTTGTTTCTCCATATTTTTTGTCCTTATATAATCAATATGCAAAAATAAGGTTTTTTCTTCGGAAACGGACGCTTTTTATAAAAAAACACTCCTCAAGCAAATAAATAGAAACAGGCTACGCAGTCTTTTTGCGCTACACAGAAAAATCAGTGAAAACGATGAAAAAGCGCATTTTCATCTACCGCGCAAATAGACTGCGTAGGAAAGGGGAGATCAGTCGATGTCGATCAGTTGGAAATGCTTGTTGAAGGTGAATTCCATGCCGTTGGCCAGCTCCACCTCATACTCCTTCTTGCCCATCTCCAGTTTCTTGACCGCCCTTCCGGGATAGTGGAGGCGCAGGTAGCTTCGGATGGGGTAGGGGATCAGCTCCGCAGGCACCGAGCCGCGCTTGCAGTCGATCTCTGTCAAATTGCCCCTTTTGTCAAACTCGAGTTTGGTGCCATTGCGCAGCACGACGTCATAGCTCTTGCCGGCTCCCGACTCCTTCTTGGCCAGCACCACTCTTTGGTGGCTGAAATGGCGCGTGATCACGGCCTGGGCCTTGGCGGGAAGCATGGCGACGGAGATGGGCTTGTCGTTGTCCACATGGGCAGAAATAGCGGAGGAGACGATGCAGCAGATGGCGATCATCAAAAATCTCATTGTTCTTTTCATAAACTTCAAATCTATTGTTTTATTATACCTATATACGGATCGTGCCGAGACACGATACACTTTTTTGGACGGCTAAGGGTCGCAATGGTTTAAGGCTGCGCTCCACCTTGACAGAAAAAAAACCACCCCCGGGGACGGCGAGGGTGGTAATGGTCAGCTCATTGGGCTTGGCGTGTGGCAAGAAAGCGCTCCGCCTTGTGGAGGTCTTCGGGCGTGTCGATGCCGACGGTCTCGACATCGGTCAGTCCGACCTTGATCTTGTAGCCGTTTTGCAGCCAGCGCAGCTGCTCCAGGCTCTCCGCCAGTTCGAGCGACGACTGGGGCAGACGCGTGACCTCGCGCAGCACGTCGGCACGGTAGGCATAGAGGCCGATGTGCTTGAGGAAGGGGTAGGCCGCCAGCCACTCGCCCCGATCCTTGCCCCGGACGAAGGGGATGGGAGACCGGGAGAAGTAGAGGGCGAAGCCGTCGTTGTCGAGGACGATCTTGGGGGAGTTGGGATTATCCACGGCCTCGATGGTCTCGAAGCGCTTGCCGAGGGTGGCTATCTGCGTGGCGGGGTCGTCGAAGGCCTCCATCACCGTACGCAGTTGCGAGGGCTGGATGAAGGGTTCGTCGCCCTGGACATTGATGACGACGTCGGGAGATCCGCCGACCAGGTCGAGGGCCTCGCAGATGCGGTCGGTGCCGCTCTTGTGGTCGGATCGCGTCATGACGGCCTGGCCGCCAAACGCGGTGACGGCATCGTAGATGCGCTGGTCGTCGGTGGCGACATAGACGCGGTCGAGGACCGATCGTACCTGCTCATAGACGCGCTGGATGACGGGTTGGCCGCCCAAGATGGCGAGCGGCTTGCCCGGGAAGCGCGTAGAGGCGAAGCGCGCGGGGATGATGGCTATATACTCCATGGCGTGATTACTTGATGATGTGGAGCCACTTCAGCGGCTTCTTGACCAGTTCGCTGAGCTTGCTGTCCTTGTTCTTCTGCGGCAGCGCATAGTCCTCGCGAATGTCGTACTTCGTGGAGTGAACAGGGGCCTGGTCGCCACCCTGCTTGCCACGGCCGCGGCCGCGCTTGCGCGAACTCTTCTTCTTGCCCTTGGGGGCGTCGGCCTGGGACTGGCCCTGCTGACTGCCTTTCTGGCCTCCCTGCTGGCCTCCCTGCTGACCGCCGCCCTCGGTGCTCTTGTCCTTGCCACGTCCACGGCCGCGGGATCTGCGTTTCTTCTGGTCCTTTCGTTCCTTTGGGTCCTTCTGGTCGCGGCTGGCGTCGCCCTGCTGCTGCAGCTGCTGATCGCAGGCCTCACGAGGCTCGCGCGGCTCACGGCGCTGGCGTCCGCGGCGCGGCTGCTTCTCCCTGGGCTGCTGGTCCTGGGGCTGCGCCTGCTGCTGGCCGTCCTTGGCCACGGGCTGATCGGCCTTGTCGGCCTCACGGGGCTGCGGCTTGGCGGCCTTCTCGGCGCGCTGCTTGTTCTGGCGGTTGCGGCTCTTCTTGTCCTTGTGGCTCTGCTGGTCGCGGGCCTCGCGGCGGCGGCTCTTCGCACTCTTGCCCTTGGCGGGGCGCGCCGACTGGCTATATTCGGGTGCCTCGCCGACGTCCTCGGGCAGGGGCACCTTCTCCACCGTCTTCTCCAGGAACTTCTCTATCTGCTGGAAGTAGTACTGGTCCTGCTCGCTGACCAGCGTGATGGCCACGCCGTCGCGGTTGGCACGGGCCGTACGGCCGATACGGTGGACGTAGTCCTCGGCGTCGCGGGGCACGTCGAAGTTGACGACCATCGCGATGTCGTCGATGTCGATGCCGCGGGAGATGATGTCGGTGGCGACGATGACGTCGAGCTGGCCGCTCTTGAACTGGAACATCATCTCGTCGCGCTCGGCCTGGTCGAGGTCGGAGTGCATCTCGCCGCAGTTGACCTTCATGCGCTTCAGCGAGGCGGCGATCTGCTTCACCTTCTGCTTGGAGCCGGAGAAGATGATGACGCGGTTGAGGTCGCCGGCCTTGAAGATGTCCTTGAGGATCGCCATCTTCTGCGTCTCGTAGCAGACGTAGGCCTTCTGCTGGATCTTCTCGGCGGGCTTGCTCACGGCGAGCTTCACCTCGACGGGATTCTTGAGCAGCGTCTTGGCCAGGTCCTCGATCTTGTCGGGCATCGTGGCCGAGAACATGATGGTCTGGACGTTCTGCGGCAACTTGCGGGCGATGGTGAGGATGTCCTCGGAGAAGCCCATGTCGAGCATGCGGTCGGCCTCGTCGAGGATGAAGAAACTCACGCGCGAGAGATCGACGTTGCCCAGCGACATGTGGGAGATGAAGCGGCCGGGGGTGGCGATGACCACGTCGGCACCGAGGGAGAGGCTCTTGAGCTCCTGGTCGTAGCGGTTGCCGTCGTTGCCGCCATAGACGGCCACGCTCGACACGCCGTCGAGATGGTAGGCGAAGCCCTGCATGGCCTGGTCGATCTGCTGGGCCAGCTCGCGCGTCGGCGACATGATAACGCAGTTGATGGCATCGGCAGGATAGCCGCCGTCGGCCAGCTTGGAGAGGATGGGGAGCAGGTAGGCTGCCGTCTTGCCCGTGCCGGTCTGGGCGACACCCAGGATGTCGCGGCCTTCGAGGATGTGGGGGATGCAGCTTTCCTGTATGGGAGTGCACGTCTCGAACTGCATGTCGTCCAAGGCGTCGAGCACATAATCGTTCAAATCTAATTCGTCAAAATACATCTTTTCTGAAAGATAAAAATGGTGAGTGATACTACCTTGGCGCGTGCCTATAGCAGAAATAGGCTATGAAGGCAAAGATAAGGTTCGGAATCCATGCGGCCAGCACGGGGGGCGTGCCGGCATTGATGGCAAAGGTCGAGGAGACGGTCTGGAGCATGATGTAGCCGAAGCTCAGGCCCAGGCCGATACCCAGATAGAGGCCCATTCCTCCCTTTCGCTTTCGCGCCGAGAGCGAGAGTCCGATGATGGTGAGGATGAAGGAGGAGAAGGACATGGCGATGCGCTTGTGGAACTCCACCTCGTACTGCACGACATTGCCCGAACCGCGGCTCGTCTGCTTGGAGATGTAGTCGAGGAGCTCGGGCGAGGTGAAGGTCTCCTGCTGGCCCTTGGAATAGACCAGGTCGGTGGGCTCCATGAGGATGACCGTGTCCTTGACGTCGCCGGTGACGATCCGCTCGCGCAGGCCGACCAGCGTGCGCGTCTTCCAGTTGGTGGCCTTCCAGTGGTACTTCGCGTCGGCGATCGTGTCGTACTGGATCTCCATGGCCGTCATGTGGCTGACCAGCTTCTTGCCCTCAAACTTGTCGAGGGAGAAGCCGTAGCCGCGCTTGTAGCGGTCGTCGTAGTGCTGGATGTAGGCCACCGTGCCCTTGCCCACCTGCAGCTGGACGTTCTCCGCCGAAGTGTTCTTCTTGGAGTTGCGGTAGAGCGACTCGAAGTTTTGGCGGATGACCGTGCCGTGGGGGATGACGAAGCTGTTGAGGTAGAAGGTGACGCTGGCGATGAGCACGCACGAGATCATGTAGGGGCGCATCAGCCGCCGGAAGGAGACGCCCGAGGAGAGCATCGCGATGATCTCGGAGTTGCCGGCCAACTTCGAGGTGAAGAAGATGACGGCAATGAACACGAAGAGCGGGGAGAAGAGGTTGGAGTAGTAGGGGATGAAGTTGGCGTAGTAGTCGAAGACGATGGCACGCCAGGGCGCATGGTACTTCGTAAACTTCGAGAGGTTCTCGTTGAAGTCGAAGACCAGGGCGATGGAGATGATCAGCACGATGGAGAATATGTAGGTGCCGATAAACTTCCGGATGATGTACCAGTCGAGACGACCGAAAAGGTGCTTGGGCGACAACTTGCGCAGCACACGCGCCACCCTGGCCCCCGCCCGGCGTATCGTCTCGGGCTGGGGCATCCTGCGCCTCATCTTGTCTATGGTCTCTCCCATCTGCATGTCGAAAAATTTGTTTTTAAAGTCTGTCCTGCGAACGTAAAGGAGCCGGGCCTATATCCTCCGCCCGAGCTGGTCGATGACGGAAGACTTCCACTGGGTGAAGTCGCCCTGGAGAATGTGGGCCCTGGCGTCGGTGACGAGCCGCAGGTAGAAGGCAAGGTTGTGGATGCTGGCTATCTGCATCGCCAGCAGCTCGCCCGCCTTGAAGAGGTGGTGGAGGTAGGCCTTGGAGGTGATGCGGTCGATCTCGCAGCCCGTGGGGTCGAGGGGCGAGAAGTCGGCCTCCCACTTCTTGTTGCGCATGTTCATCGTGCCCTCGTAGGAGAAGAGCATGGCGTTGCGGCCGTTGCGCGTGGGCATCACGCAGTCGAACATATCGACACCGCGCTCTATGCCCTCCAGCAGGTTCTGGGGCGTGCCCACACCCATGAGGTAGCGCGGCTTGTCCTTGGGCAGGATGGCGTTGACGACCTCAATCATCTCGTACATCACCTCGGTGGGCTCGCCCACGGCCAGTCCGCCAATGGCATTGCCCTCGGCGCCCTTGTCAGCGACGTACTTAGCCGCCTCGCTCCGCAGGTCGGGATAGGTGCAGCCCTGGACAATGGGAAAGAGTGCCTGGGGGTAGCCGTAGAGGGGCTCGGTCTCGCGGAAACGCTTGAAGCAGCGGTCGAGCCAGCGCTGGGTAAGCCCAAGGCTGTTCTTGGCGTAGGCGTAGTCGCTCTTGCCCGGCGGACACTCGTCGAGCGCCATGATGATGTCGGCACCGATGACGCGCTCGATGTCCATCACGCGCTCGGGGGTGAAGATGTGCTTCGAACCGTCGATATGCGACCGAAACTCGCAGCCCTCCTCCGTGAGCTTGCGGATGCCCGTGAGGGAGAAGACCTGGAAGCCGCCGGAGTCGGTGAGGATCGGGCGGTCCCAGCCATTGAAGCGATGGAGGCCACCAGCGGCCCGGAGCACCTCGCAGCCGGGGCGGAGGTAGAGGTGGTAGGTGTTGCCCAGGATGATCTGGGCCTTCACCTGCTCCTGGAGTTCGCGGAAGTGGACTCCCTTCACGCTGCCCACCGTGCCCACGGGCATGAAGATGGGGGTGAGGATCTCGCCATGGGCCGTCTGGATGCGGCCGGCCCGCGCGTCGCTGTAGGCGTCGGTGTGCTGCAGTTCGAACGTCATTGGCCCTTCTCCTCCTTTTGATCCGTAGTCTCCTCGACGACGAGCTGGACGGGGTGGGCCACCAGTTCGTCGGTGAGGGCGAAGTCCCACACCTGCTGCACGTTCTCCACATAGTGGAAGGTGACGCCCTTGCGATAGATCTCGGGGATCTCCTCCACGTCGCGCTGATTCTCGGCACACATCACGATGTCGGTGATGCCGGCACGCTTGGCGGCGAGGATCTTCTCCTTGATGCCGCCGACGGGCAGCACCTTGCCGCGCAGCGTGATTTCGCCCGTCATGGCCGTGTTCTTGCGCACCTTGCGCTGGGTCAGCGCCGAGGCCAGGGAGGTGGCGATGGTGATGCCCGCAGAAGGGCCGTCCTTGGGCGTGGCGCCCTCCGGCACGTGGATATGGATGTTCCACTGGTCGAAGAGGCGGTAGTCAACGCCCAGGGCGTCGATATGGGCCTTGACGTACTCCAGGGCGATGACGGCGCTCTCCTTCATCACGTCGCCGAGATTGCCCGTTAGCGTCAGTTTGCCGGCCTTGCCCTTGGAGAGCGAGGTCTCGATGAAGAGGATCTCGCCGCCCACGCTGGTCCAGGCCAGGCCCGTCACCACGCCCGCGTAGTCGTTGCCCTGGTAGATGTCGCGGTAGAAGGGCGGTTTGCCCAGCAGGCCCGGCAGCATGTCGGGGGTGATCTTGTTGGAGGGCAGCTGGCCATCGGTGGCCTGGCGGAAGGCGAGCTTGCGCAGCGCCTTGTTGATCTGCTTCTCCAGCTGGCGCACACCGCTCTCGCGGGTGTAGTTTTCGATGACCTTCTCCAGGGAGGCCTTCGTAAACTTCAGCTTGGGCTCCACCTGGTCGAGACCCGTGTTCTCCAGTTCGCGGGGGACGAGGTGGCGCTTGGCGATCTCTATCTTCTCCTCGGTGATGTAGCCGCTGACGGGAATCACCTCCATGCGGTCCAGCAGCGGACGAGGGATGGTGTTGAGGTCGTTGGCCGTGGCGATGAAGAGCACCTTGGAGAGGTCGTAGTCGGTGTCGAGGTAGTTGTCGTGGAAGGCGTTGTTCTGCTCCGGGTCGAGCACCTCCAGGAGGGCCGACGCGGGGTCGCCATTGACAGTGTTCTGCGTCACCTTGTCGATCTCGTCGAGGATGAAGACAGGGTTGGAGGAGCCAGCCTTGAGGATGCTCTTGATGATGCGTCCGGGCATGGCGCCGATATAGGTGCGGCGGTGGCCGCGCACCTCAGCCTCGTCGTGGAGGCCGCCCAGCGAGACGCGGACGTATTTTCTGCCCATGGCCTCGGCAACGCTCTTGCCCAGCGAGGTCTTGCCGACGCCCGGAGGACCGTAGAGGCAGAGGATGGGGGACTTCAGGTCGCCACGGAGGCGGAGCACGGCCATGTACTCCAGGATGCGCTCCTTCACCTTCTCCATGCCGTAGTGGTTGCGGTCGAGGACGCGCTGCGCACGCTTCAGGTCAAGGCGGTCCTTGGTATATACGCCCCACGGCAGCGAGACGAGCGTCTGCAAGTAGTTGAGCAGGACACTGTAGTCGGGCGACTGGGGATTGATATTGTCGAGTTTGGCGAGCTCCTTGGCAAAGAGCTTGCTCACCTCATCGGGCCAGGGCTTGAGGAAGGCCTTCTTCTTGAGCTCCCTCTTGTCCTCAGACTCGGCGCTGTCGCCCAGCTCCTCGCGGATGTTCTTGATCTGCTGGTGGAGGAAGTACTCCTTCTGCTGCTCGTCGATGTCGGCGCGCGTCTTGTTCTGGATGTTCTTCTTGATGTGCAAGAACTGGGTTTCGCGGTTGAGAACCTTCAACAACTTGAACAGTCGCAGCTTCATGTTGTCCTCCTCCAGCAGCATGATCTTGTCGTAAATGTTGCTGACGATGTTGGAGGCGACGAAATTGACGATGGAGAGGTGGTTGCTGATGTTCTGCAGGGCGACCATCGCCTCGTTGGGGATGTCGTCGTTCATCTTCACATAAATCTCGACGCCCTGGCGCAGACCTTCCACGGCCGCGGCAAACTCCTTGTCGTCTTCTGCGGGGAAGACCTCAGGGATCATCTCCGTCTCGGCGGTGAAGAAGTTGTTGGCGTCGTCGAGCGACTTGAGACGGCAGCGCGCCGAGGCGATCACGATGGCCGAATGCTCATTGTTGGATCCGGGCACCTCAAACTCCTTGACGAGCTTGGCATAGACGCCCACTTCGAAGAGGTCCTCCTGGATGGGGTAGTCCACGCTGGCGTCTTTCTGTGCGAACACGGCAAAGGTCTGGTCGGGATGATCGCGGAGGTAATCCAGCAGCTTCAAACTCGGCTGGCGCCCAATGAGAATCGGGGTCATGACGCCGGGGAAGGGGATCAGATTGCGGGTGATGAGGACGGGGATGGGACCATCCACGGAACCGACCTCCTTGGCCAGCGCCGAGGGGTCGCCGTCATAGTCCGACAACATCATCCGTATCGTTGTATTTTGCTTCATTATCTTAACTTGTCTTCTGTGTTTTGGCGTGCAAAGGTACAAAGAAAAATCCTATTTCATGGAAAAATCCGTGCGAAACCTTGACTTTGCCCGCACAATGCGGCATTAGGTTGGCCGCAAGGCAGGCAATGGGGCGGCTGCAAGCGCGGGCGACAGGCTGGCCGCACGCGTGCGACAGAATCCACAAGGCAGGCGATGGGCTCAGTCTAAAGTCTGATCACCTGCTTCACGCCCTTGACCGTGCGCAGCTTCTTGATCAGCAGGTTGAGCTTCGACTTGTCGTCGAGCTGCACGACAAGATTGCCCGAGAACAGGCCGTCATGGGAGTCGATATTGATGGATCGCATCACGATCTTCTCGTCCTTGCTGATGATGTTGGTGATGTTGCTGACGATGCCAATGTCGTCGTTGCCGATGACGCGCAGCGTGATGTCGTAGTGGGAACTGCCCTTGCCGCTCCACTGCGCACGGACGATGCGGTAGCCGAAACGGCGCTGCATCTCGGCGGCGTTGGGGCAGTCGGCACGGTGGATCTTGATGCCGCCATTGACGGTGACGAAGCCAAACACCTTGTCGCCATAGATGGGGTGGCAGCAGCGGGCGAGCGAGAAGTCGATGCCCTTGAGGCTCTTGTCGATGATGAGCACGTCGTCGTTCTTCTTGGCCTCGGTGGTGGCGGGGTGGGCATACTCGAAGTTTTCCGCGCTCTCGGCTTCGCGCTCCTTGACCTGGCTCTGGTCGACCAGGGCCTGGTATTCGTCGAGGACGCGGGAGGGGTCGAGGCGGCCTTCGGCGATCTGGTGGTAGAAGTCGCTCTGCTCCTTGAAGCCCATCTTGCGGATGAGGTGGGCGACGGTGGCCTCGTCGTAGTCGAGCTTCTTGTTCTTGAGGCGGCGCTCCAGCAGCTCCTTTGCGTAGAGGCCCTGCTTCTGACGTGTCTCCTTGAGCGAGAGGCGCAACTTGGCGCGGGCACGGGAGGTGACGAGGATGCGCAGCCACTCCGGCTTCGGAGTCTGGTTGCTGGCCGTCAGGATCTCGACCGTGTCGCCACTGTGGAGGGGCGTGCGGAAGGAGACATTCTTGCCGTTGACCTTGCCGCCGACGCAGGTGTCGCCGACGCGCGAGTGGATATGGTAGGCGAAGTCGAGCACGGTGGCTCCCTTGGGAAACTTCAGCAGGTCGCCCTTCGGGGTGAAGGCATAGACCTCGTCCTCGTAGAGGTCGAGCTTGAACTGGTCCATCACCTCCAGGTTGTCGCCTGCCTCCAGGGCGGTGCGGATCGAGGCGAGCCACTCCTCCATGCCGCCACCGTCGGCCTTCACGCCCTTGTAGCGCCAGTGGGCGGCGAGGCCGTGCTCGGCCACCTCGTCCATGCGCTCGGTGCGGATCTGCACCTCCACCCACTTCTGCTCAGGACCGAGCACGGTGATGTGGAGACACTCGTAGCCATTGGACTTCGGCACGCTGATCCAGTCGCGCAGGCGCTTCGGGTTGGGCTGGTACATGTCGGTGACGATGGAGTAGGCCTGCCAACACTGCATCTTCTCCTTCTCCAGCGGGGAGTCGAGGATGATGCGGATGGCAAAGAGGTCGTAGATGCCATCGACGCCACACTTCTGCTTCTTCATCTTCTGCCAAATGGAGTGGATCGACTTGGTGCGGCCCTTGATATGAAATTTGAGTCCGGCCTCGGTGAGGTGCTTGCTCACCGGACCGATGAAGCGCTCGATGTAGGCGTCGCGGGAGCGCTTCGTGGCGTTGAGTTTCTCCTTGATCAGATAGTAGGCGTCGTGCTCGAGATACTTCAGCGAGAGGTCCTCCAGCTCGCTCTTGAGCTGGTAGAGGCCCAGTTTGTGGGCCAAGGGGGCGTAGAGGTAACTGGCCTCCTCGGCCACCTCGTGCTGCGCCTCCTTGTTGGGCGTGTCGCGTATCTGGCGCATCAGGCAGACGCGGTCGGCGATCATGATGAGCACCACGCGCATGTCCTCGGCGAAGGAGAGGAGCAGGTTGCGGAAGTTCTCGCTCTCCACAATGGGAGTCTTGCTGTAGAGCTCCTGGACGCGGACGAGGCCCTGGAGGATCGTCGCCACGCCCTCGCCGAAGTCCTTGCGCGCCAGCGTCGTGTCATAGTGGCCGCGAAGCACGCTTTCGTAGAGCATGATGGCCAGCAGACTGTCACGGCGCAGGCCGATGTCGCCGACGGCCACCTTCGCCGTCATCAAAGCCTTGAGGACGGGATTGAGGCCGAAGCGGTCGCGCTCGATGTGGCGAGCCTCGATCTCAGAATGGATATGGGTGCGCAGACGCTCCACGTCAGTACCGCTCAGGGTGTCGTTGAGCATCTCGTGAATCTCCTTAGTAAGTGCCTCGCAGGCGTGCTTTTCTTCCTCGGTGAAAACGAATTTTTCTTCCATTGGCTGACGTTGCTTTGATCAATGATGCTACAAAGTTACGAAATTTCATCTGAATATTTCCCGATTTAAGAAAAAGTAAGTATATTTGTGCATTGGTTAGAGGACAACAAATAGACCACCTTATTTATAATATTAATATCGCAAAAGGATATGCTGACACAACAAGACTTGCAACAGATTGCTGCCAAGGGCATTGCCGAAGAGCAGCTGCAGAAGCAGATGGATGATTTCAAGCGCGGATTCCCCTTTCTGAGGCTCGACTCCGCAGCCACCGTGGGTCATGGCATTCTGGCACCGACGGACGCCGAGCGCGAGGAGTACATCCGCCAGTGGGACGCCTACAAGGCCGGGAAGCACCGGGTGACGAAGTTTGTACCCGCCTCGGGCGCTGCCAGCCGCATGTTCAAGAATTTGTTCGCCTTCCTCGACGCCGACTACGACGCCCCGCAGACGAGTTTCGAACACGAGTTTTTCGACCACATCCACCAGTTTGCCTTCTTCTCCGAGCTCGACGCTGCCTGCCTGAAGAATGAGGGCAAGGGAATCGACGACCTGCTGGCCGCAGGAGGACACAAGGCCGTCGTGGCCAACCTGCTGGAGGAGCGCGGCCTCAACTACGGCCAACTGCCGAAGGGCTTGCTCCGCTTCCACCGCTATGAGGACGGGGCGCGCACGGCCATGGAGGAGCACCTCGTAGAGGGCGCACGCTACGCCAGCACCAACGGCGAGGCCCACATCCACTTCACCGTCTCGCACGAGCACCTGCCTTTGTTCAAGGCGGAGGTGGAGAAGCGGGTAGGGAAGTATGCGGAGAAGTACCAGGTGCGCTACGACATCTCCTTCTCGGAGCAGAAACCGAGCACGGACACCGTGGCAGCCAATCCCGACAACTCGCTCTTCCGCAACGAAGACGGGTCGCTTTTGTTCAGACCGGGTGGACACGGCGCGCTCATCGAGAACCTCAACGACCTGGAGGCCGACGTGGTCTTCATCAAGAACATCGACAACGTGGTGCCCGACCGGTTGAAGGAGGACACCGTCATCTACAAGGCGCTGCTGGGTGGCGTCCTCGTGGCGCTGCAGGAGCGCGTCTTCGACTATCTTAGATCGCTCGACGAGGCAACGCCAACGAAGGAGAAACTGGCCGAGATGGAAGACTTCCTGGAGCACACGCTCTGGTGTTTGCCGCCGAAAGAGAAGGCGGGATGGAGCGACCAGGAGCATGCCGACTACCTGCACCGCAAGTTACACCGACCGATCCGCGTCTGTGGTATGGTGAAGAATGTGGGTGAGCCTGGCGGAGGCCCGTTCCTCGCCTACAACCAGGACGGCACGGTGAGCCTGCAGATCCTGGAGTCGAGCCAAATCGACAAGACCAACGAGGCCTACCAGCGGATGTTCTCCGAGGGCACGCATTTCAATCCCGTGGACCTCGTCTGTGGCGTCATCGACTACAAGGGCGTGGCGTTCGACCTCCCGAAATTTGTGGATCCCTCCACGGGCTTCATCAGCACGAAGAGCAAGAACGGACGCGAACTAAAGGCCCTGGAGCTCCCGGGACTGTGGAATGGCGCGATGAGCGACTGGAACACGGTCTTCGTCGAAGTGCCGCTCTCTACGTTCAATCCCGTCAAGACGGTCAACGACCTGCTCCGCGAGCAGCATCAGTAGGCCGAGACCTAGCCAGCCAACCATATTCATGGGAGGACGGTCTGCCTACGACAACGGTAGGCAGAGGGCCTGGCCAAGACGCTCGATGGATCCACCTAATATAGGTATAAATACAAGCACAAGTATAAGCACGAATATAAGTACAAGAAAAAGTACAAGTAGAAAAAGTACGAGAAAAAAAAGTACGAGAAAAGCCGCTGAATGGTCAGCGGCTTTTCTCGTTATATGCAATTTACTTGCGATGGTTCGTTTTCTTGATTATCCGAAGTTATCGTACATGATGCTCTCCGGCTCCACACCGAGACTGTCGAGATAGTCGGTGACGGTCTTGATGAGCATGGGAGGACCGCAGAGGTAGTACTCGCAATCCTCGGGAGCGTCGTGATCCTTCAGATAGGTGTCGCGGATGCAGTTGACGGCGAAGCCCGTGTAGTACTTCACGCCCAGCTCGTCGGCCTTCGGATCCTGACGGTCGAGGGAGAGGTGCATGTGGAAGTTGGGGAACTCCTTCTCCAGCTCCCAGAAGTCCTCCAGGAAGAAGGCCTCGGTCAGCGAGCGCGCGCCATAGAAGAAGTGCATCTCGCGATCGGTGCAGTGGAGCGTCTTCGTCATGTGCATGATCTGGGCGCGGAGCGGAGCCATACCAGCACCACCACCAATCCAAATCATCTCGCGCTTAGACTCGAAGTTGGGATGGAAGTCGCCGTAGGGGCCCGACATCATCACCTTGTCGCCAGGCTTCAAGGAGAAGATGTAGCTGGAACCGATACCGGTCGGCACATCCTGGAATCCTACCTCGGGACGCGGCTTGAACGGCGTCGTGGCGATACGCACCGTCAGGGTGATGATGTCGCCCTCGGCGGGGTAGTTGGCCATGGAGTAGGCGCGGATCGTGGGCTCGGGGTTGTGAGCCTTCAGCGAGAAGATGTTGAAGTTCTTCCAGGCTGCGATATAGTCCTCGCCGATGTCGTTCTTGTCGAAATCCTTGTCGTAGTCGATGCAGTCGTAGGCAGGGATCTTAATCTGGGCGTAGGAACCCGGCACGAAGTCCATGTGCTCGCCCGGGGGCAGGGCCACCTTGAACTCCTTGATGAAGGAGGAGACGTTCTTGTTGGAAAGCACGGTGCACTCCCACTCCTTGACGCCCATCACAGACTCGGGCACCTTGACACTCATGTCGCCCTTGACCTTGCACTGGCAACCCAGGCGCCAGTTCTCCTTGATCTGCTTGCGCGTGAAGTGGGGACGCTCAGAGTCGAGGATCTCGCCACCACCGCTGAGCACCTGCAGCTTGCACTGTCCGCAGCTGGCCTTTCCGCCACAAGCGGAGGGCAGGTAGATGCCGTTCTCGTTGAGCGTGGCCATGATGCTCGATCCCTGATCGACGTTCAGCTGCTTGTCGCCATTGATCGTGATGGTCACTTTTCCGCTCGGGCTAAGAAACTTCTTGGCCAAGAGCAGGATGACAACCAACAGGAGTATTACCGCAAGGAACACTCCTACACTGCTGATAATGAAATTGATATCCATACGGTAATATTAAATTTTAAGTCCTGAGAAGCACATCATGGCCAATGCCATGAGGCCGACGGTGATAAATGTGATGCCGAGACCCTGCAGGGGCTTGGGCACGTCGCAGTACTCCATCTTCTCGCGGATGGCACCCATCGAGGCGATGGCGAGCATCCAGCCCAGTCCTGAGCCGAAGGCGAAGGAAATGGCGTCCCAGACGTTGCCGATGTACTGTGAGGAGGCGGGGTCGAGACCGATGCGCTGCTGCATGAAGAGCGAACCACCCATGATGGCGCAGTTCACGGCGATCAGCGGCAGGAAGATACCCAGCGCGCCATAGAGCGACGGGGAATACTTCTCGACGGCCATCTCCACGATCTGGACGATACCTGCGATGACGGCGATGAAGAGAATGAAACTCAGGAAGCCCAGGCCCAGCGGGTCGAGCACCTTCGTCTGAAGGAGATAGTTGACGGGCAGCGTGACCACCAGCACGAAGGTGACGGCGGCACCGAGTCCCACCGAGGTCTTCACGTTCTTGGAAACGGCAAGGAACGAGCACATGCCGAGGAAGAAGGCGAATACCATGTTGTCCACGAAGATGGACCGGAAAAATAGACTGATTATATGTTCCATAACTTATATCTCCTCCTTAATTGTTCTCCTTGTAGAAATAGGCACGGTGTACCCAGATGACGCATCCCACGAGGATGAGGGCCGTAGCCGACATGGTCATCATACCATTGTTCATGTAGCCAGCCTGATAGACGCTCTCGGGGATGAGCTGGAAGCCCAGCAACGATCCGCGGCCGAAGAACTCGCGCACGCCACCGACGATGACGAGGATGAGCGCGTAGCCCAGTCCGTTGCCGACGCCGTCGAGGAACGAGGGCCAAGGCTTGTTGGTCATGGCAAAGGCCTCCAGACGACCCATGAGGATACAGTTGGTGATGATCAGACCGACATAGACGGAGAGCTGCACGCTCACGTCGTAGGCGAAGGCCTTGAGCACCTGGTTGACCACCGTCACCAGCGCGGCAACGACCACCAGCTGCACGATGATACGGATGCGGTTGGGGATGGTGTTGCGGATGATGGAGATGATCGTATTGGAAAATGCCGTGATGATTGTTACGGCAAGGCCCATGACGATAGCCGGCTTCAGCTGCGAAGTGACGGCCAAGGCGGAGCAAATACCCAGCACCTGAACCAAGACAGGGTTGTCAAGGTTGAAGGGATTGGTCAGAGCCTCTTTGTTTTGTTTACTGAATAAAGCCATCTTTTCTTACTTAGCATTAAAGAATTTAACATAGGGCTGCAGGCCGCCTTTCTCGGCTTTGAGCATGTCGGCCACACCGTTGGAGGTGATGGTGGCACCCGTCACGCAGTCCACCTGCGTCTTGGGGTCGGTGACCTTCTTCTCCACGGAGAGAGCGACGTGGTCGCGGTCGCCGTTGGCGAAGAGCTCCTTGCCCTTGAACAGGTCCTGCCACTTCTTGCTGTCCTTGATCTCGGCACCCAAGCCGGCAGTCTCGCCCTCATGGTTGAAGTAGGCGCCAAAGACGGTCGTCTTGTCGCCATTGACGGCGATGAAACCGCTGATGGGGCCCCAGAGGCCGTTGCCATAGACGGGGATGACATACTTCGTCTCGCCATCCACCTTGCAGCGGAAGACGACGAGCTTGCCGTCCTTGGCCTCGGCGGAGTTGAGGTGCTGGAAACCAGCCTCCGTGCCGCCCTGCTTGCCAGCCTCGACCACGTTGCCGTTGGCGTCGATCATGTCGTCGGCCTCGACGAGGTTCTGCCAGAGCTTGGCAGCCTCCTCATTGGTCATGTCGCGGTCCTGGTTGAGCGCATAGAGGATCTGCTTCTGTGTGTCGAGCATCACGTTGGCATCCTGCTGCGGCTTCAAAGCCTGATAGACGGATGCGAGCATCAATGCCACGACCACAACGAGGACGACCGAATAGATGATGGTGTATGAATTGGTGTTTGTTTTCATCTTTCTTTCCTCCTTACTTATTGGTTAGCATTCTTTTGCGCCCCACGCTTGCTGCGGCGGCTGATGTTGCGGTCCACCACGCAGTAGTCGATCAGCGGAGCAAACATGTTGCCGAAGAGGATGGCGAGCATCATGCCCTCGGGGTAGCCGGGGTTCATCACGCGCACCACAACGGCCATGATGCCGATGAGCGCACCATAGACCCACTTACCACTCTCGGTACGGGCCGAGGTGACAGGGTCGGTGGCCATGAAGACGGCACCGAAGCAGAAACCGCCGAGCACGATGTGCTCATACCAGGGGATGCTGCTCATGCCCAGCTGCTCGAAGACCACGGCCATCAGACCGCCGCCGAGGAACACGCTCAACATGGTCTTCCAGGAGGCAATGCCCGTCCACAGCAGGATCACGGCGCCAATGGCGATGGCGATGACGGAGGTCTCGCCCATGGATCCCGGGATGAGACCGATGATCATGTCGTTGAAGCTGGCGGAGACGTCGGCGTGCTGAGCGATCTCACCCAGCGGAGTGGCCATCGTGTAGCCGTCGGGGGCCTTGAAACCCATACCCAAGATCGGCTCCGTGGCCACCCAGATGGTGTCGCCAGTCATGCTGCTGGGGTAGGAGAAGAAAAGGAACGCACGCGCGAGAAGCGCGGGGTTGAAGACGTTCATACCCGTACCACCGAAGATCTCCTTGCCGATGACGACGGCGAAGGCAACGGCCAGGGCCAGGATCCACAACGGCGTGGAGACGGGGATGATCAGCGGGATCAGGATACCGGAGACGAGGTAGCCCTCCTGGATCTCCTCGCCCTTGTACTGGGCCCAGGCAAACTCGATGCCGAGACCGACAATATAGCTGACGAGAATCTTGGGCAGCATGGCAGCGAAGCCATAGAGGAACATACCCATGAACGTAGCCTCGGCCAGCTTGCTTGCGGCCACGGCGTTCTGGTATCCGATGTTGTACATTCCGAAGAGCATGGCGGGCAACAATGCGATGACCACAAAGCTCATGATGCGCTTCGAGTCGATAGCGTCGTGGATGGAGACACCGCTCTTGGATGTCGTGTGCGGCACATAAAGGAATGTGTCGAAACCATCATAGACACTACGGAAAGCGTGGAGCTTGCCGCCCTCCTCAAAGTTCGGACGTATCTTGTCGAGATAATTTCTAAGACTCATATCTGTAACTTTCTTGTTTAAGCATTTTCTTTACGGAGGATATCAAGACCCTGACGCACAATCTGTTGCAGAGGCAGCTTCGAGCTATCCACAAACTCGGCCAGCGCGAAGTCCTCCGGGCTCACCTCGTAGATGCCCAACTGCTCCTGCTTGTCGATGTTGCCCGTGATGATAGCCTTGACAAGGTACTCACCATAGATGTCCATCGGCAGCACGCGGTCGTACTCACCACTCATGATCATGCGGCGCTCGCCACCCTTGATGCGCGCGTCGAGCGTGTACTCCTTCTTGCCCTGCAACCACGAGAAGTAGCTGCGAGAGGTGGAGAACGTGTTGGCACGCGGCATGATCCAACCGGCCAGCTCATCGACGTCGTCGCCCTCGGGGATGGCACAGACCTCGGAGGTGTGTGCGCCCAATACGCTCTCGTCGTTGGCGATGCGGCCCGTGAGCGGGTTGCCGTTGAGCAGACGCACATGGCGGTCGCTCTTCACGTTGCCGGCAATGATCTCCTTCAGCGGCGTGCCGACCAAAGCCTCGACATAGGCGGGAGACTTGATCTCGCTGCCTGCCACGGCTACCATGCGGCGCAGATCGACTTTGCCCGTGTTGAACAGGCGACCGAAGAAGAGCACGGCCGTGGGATCGACCGTCCAGACCGTCTCGCCCTTGTTGACCGGGTCGAGGTGGTTCACCTGCACACCGACGTTGCCGGCAGGACAGGGACCGTCGAAGACCGTCACCTCAGCGTTCTTCGCACCAAGCAGCGCCTGGGAGGTCTGCTGAGCGCCCACGCCAAGATGCACGCGCGCGATGCGCGACAAAGCCGTGATACCAGCCTGGAAGTCCTTCTCCTGGCCCTTCAGCTCCAGCTCGAAGTCGCCCTGCAGCGGCTTGTCGCGGAGGGCGGAGACAAAGATGGCCTTCGGCATCGTGTCGGGAGTGGTGGAGACGGCATAGGGAAGCTGGTCGATGTAGCCGAAGATACCAGCCTCAAGCAAGGCCTTGACAACGGCAGCTCCATCGAGCTTCGAGGGATCCTTCACACCAAAATCGGCATACTCCTGCTGGGCGTCGGCCTTCACCGTGACGCGGAGCACCTTGCGGCGATCACCACGCACAACAGCCGTCACCGTTCCGCTGACTGGGGACGCAAAGCCCACCTCAGGGAAACGCTTGTTGACAAACAACGCGTCGCCCGCACGGACATGGTCGCCCTCCTTGACGGCCACCTTCGGCGTCACACCAACGAAATCGTCGGGCACGAGCGAGTACTCTGCCGACGGCTTCAAGCGGGTAACGGTCTCTGCGGCACGTCCTTTCAGACGGATGTCCAAGCCCTTACGTAGCTTAATTGTTTCTGACATAGTTGAATCTAGATTGTTATGTAATTTCTTTTGTTCAAACCTCGTTTTGTAATTTTCGTGCAAAATTAACTATTTTCAGCCGATTACGGAAAGTTTTTGCGGAAAACTTTCAAGCGATTTGGGTTTTGTGTGGCAGATGGAGGAAAAAGGACGGGATAAAGGCACAATATTTTGCACGGAACGCCGTTCTAATAGGCATGAAAATGACGAGTTTGCGGCTCTTGCTCTTAGCCGCCCCCTTGGCCGTCCTATCCCTGGCGGCCTGTAGCGACGACGATTCCTTCTCGGCGTCGCCCGACCACCGGCTGGCCTTCTCTGCCGACACGGTGAGTCTCGACACGACCTTCTCCCGCGTGCCCACCACGACCTGCACCTTCTGGGTCTATAACCGATCGGGCGACGGCCTGCGATGCACCAGCGTCCGCCTGCGCAAGGGCAATCAGACGGGCTTCCGCGTCAATGTCGATGGAATGTACCTCGGACAGGCCAGCGGCTATCAGGTCGGCGGCGTGGAACTGCGCAAGGACGACTCGCTGCGCGTCTTCGTAGAGCTGACCTCTGCCGACACCCATTCCGAGGTGCCGGAACTGCTGGAGGACGACCTGGTCTTCACCCTGGAGAGTGGGGTAGAACAGAAGGTCAACCTACGGGCTTGGTCCTGGGACGCCACCCTACTGGATGGTTTAAAGATAAGCCGTGATACGCTGATACAGAGCACAAGACCCATCGTGGTTAAAGGAAACATAGAGGTGGATAGCGCCGCCACGCTCACCATCGGAGCGGGCACGACACTCTACTTCTCCAACCATGCTGGCATCGACGTCTATGGCACGCTGCGCGCCGAGGGAACGCCCGAGGCCAACGTCACGCTGCGCGGCGACCGTATCGACCGCATGTTCGACTACCTGCCCTACGACCGTGTCTCGGGACAGTGGCAGGGCATACGGCTCCACGCCTCTTCTTTCGACAACGAGATCCAATATACCGACCTCCACTCGGCCTACAACGGCATCGTCTGCGACTCCTCCGCGGCCGACCGCACCAAACTCCGCCTCTATAACAGTACGGTGCACAACTGCCAGGGCTATGGCCTCTATGCCGTGGGGTGTCAGCTCGACCTCTACAACACGCAGGTCACCAATGCTTCCATCGACTGCGTCTCCATCACGGGAGGCAGCGTGGTGATGCGCCATTGCACCCTGGCGCAGTTCTTCCCCTTCGACCTTGGAAAGCCCGTGGGCGTGGCGCTCCGCTTCGGCGACCGCTACGAGGGCGACGTGACGATACCGCTGACGCGATTTGACATCTTCAACACCATCGTCACGGGCTACTCCGACGACGAGATCATGGGCAATTTCTCCGACGTGGAGACGGCGACCTACTTGTTCGACCACTGTCTGCTGCGCACCGGAGAACCCGAGACGATCGACGAGGCCCACTACAAGGGGGTGATCTGGGAGAACGTCAAGGACACAACGGCCTTCGGACGAAAGAACTTCGTCAAGATCGACTATGACAAGCAGTACTTCGACTTCCACCTCGACAGCGTCTCCCACGCCATCGACTCGGCGGCAGTATCGACAGAGGGATGGGGACGCACCGACCGCGACGGACTACCCCGCGACGAGCGGCCCGACATCGGATGCTTCGAATATCGGAAGCCTGCAGAGCAATAGGAGCAGTCTCCCGTGCTGCTTGGTGCGGGAGACTTCCAGCGCTGTTTGACGCGGGAAGTTCAGCCGTTTTCAGGCTTTAAACAGAAAATTCCGTCCTTTTTCTTTGTCAATTGGAAAAATCGTAGTATCTTTGCACCCGCTTTGAAGCTGAAAGCATTCGGGGTGTAGCGCAGCCCGGTAGCGCTCCTGGTTTGGGACCAGGTGGTCGCAGGTTCGAATCCTGTCGCCCCGACCGAAGAGAGAGTCAGATTAACCCGTTTAATCTGGCTTTTTTTCTTATTCAGAACCCAAGGCGCTCCCTGCTACAGTCTTTTGTATATATAAGCCTATACTATTCAATGAAGAAAAAGCCAGTTGTTTTTTCAACAAGGCAAACAACAACCAAGGCAATTGTTTTAAAAGACAAGGCAATTGTTTAAAAGACAAGGCGAATAATTCACAAGATATATACTTTTACTTTAAAAACAAGATGAATATGAAAAGATGGTTGCTTGCGATGGCCCTCGTGGTCTCGGTATTGTCGGTGTGGGGGCAAGGCTGCTGCGCCGACACGGTCACGTTTGCCGGAAGAATAGAGAATGCTGAGTATCAGGTGTGGATCGAGATGGACTTCTACCACAACGACGTCGTCACGCCCGGACAGGAGATCTTCGGCCAGGTGCCGGGCTACTTCGGGGCGAAGCGCGACACGCGCAAGTGGATCTTCGTCGATGCGGAGGTCAAGGGCAAGCAGGCTCGCCTCGTCATCACCAACGACTATGGCAGCGAGGACCTGGAGGCCCGACTGACGCTGGAGCGCGACGGCACCTATACGCTGGAGCGCCTGAAAGGGAGCACGATGAAGATCGTCGTGGGAGGCAAATGGGTGAACATCCCCAAGAAACTGACATTCAAGCGCCCTGTCGCCACCAAGCCCGCAGCATAGGCAAAAGAGTGATTGGCAAAAGAGGAACAGCCGTAGGCAAAGGAGCGAATGGCGGAGTAGGAACAGCCGTAGGCAAAGAAGTAGGTTGACAGAGAAGGAACAGTCGTAGGCGAAGGAGTGGGCGTTATTCCTTTCCCAGTTCTATGACCGTCATCTCGGGCCATGCGCCCAGCCTGAAGGGGAACGACCCGCCCAGTCCGAGCGACACGTAGAGCCACTGCGTTCCCGTGTGGTAAAGGCCTCCCCACTCCTTGAAGGCAAAGCGGGCCAGGCTCAACGGACCGATTCGCACCTGCGCGCCATGGGTGTGGCCAGCGAGGGTCAGCGCAATGTCTTTCCTTCCTACCACCTCGGCGCGCCAATGGTTGGGGTCGTGGGAGAGGAGGATCGTAAACGTGTCCGGCTCCAGTCCCCGAACCGCTTTCTCGAGGTCTCCCCGGACGGGGAATGGAGGTCTGCCGATATTCTCCACACCCGCTATGGCGATACGATCGTTGCCGCGCTGGAGGATTCGGTGCTCGTCGAGGAGCAGCGTCCATCCGACGTTGCGGACGACTTGTCCCAGCTGGTGGAAGTTGCGGTCGTGGTATCCCGTCCGTCGCTTCGGCCCATACTTGCAATAGTCATGATTGCCCAGGACGGCGAAGACGCCGTCGGGAGCCTGGAGCATGGCCAGGTCGTGGCGATAGGGAACGGCCTCGCGCGCCACCTTGTTGACCAAGTCGCCCGTGAAGACCACCAGGTCGGCCTCCTGCTGGTTGGCCGTTTCGATGACGCGGCGCACAAAGGGGTTGTGGCGACCGAACGTGCCGAGATGGAAGTCGGAGAGGTGGAGAAGGCGATAGCCGTCGAAGGCGGCGGGAAGAGTAGGGAAGCAAATCCTCACCTGTCTCACCTTCAGTCGGCGCCAGCCCAGCGTCAGTCCGTAGATGGCCAAGAGTTCGGCCGTGACGGCGGCGAGAAGACCCGCCCAGGGTGTGATAACCTGGAAGAGAAGGAAGCAGATCTTGGGCACGACGAAGCAGAGGATGCAGCCGTTGAGCGTGCGGGCGGCAAGACTGTGGCGAAACTCAAACACCAGGGCCAGCCAGGCTGCGGTCAGCAGGGTGGTGGGGAGAAACCACAGAATGCTCACGAGCAAAGGCACCTCTCTGAGGTAGAGGCTCCATATCGATACGTCGGGGAGCAAGGCGGTGAGGAGTATGACGATCAGAAACCGTTTCATATTGTCTTTTCCTTTCTTGTTTAAAGAGGTTGTCTTCGCTATTCGTTTTGAGGATGTAAAATTACAAAAAATATTTCAATCTACGGCATAAAACCGAAATTATTTCGACCTGTACGGTTGAAACGGGCTGAAAGCCCAACAGACCATAGCCCAGGGC